>Ga0068855_100004500_pt1 | contig 17031 bp, 17 predicted proteins | sample KBSCornC52_FD_66592 | JGI IMG/M metagenome (GOLD analysis project Ga0068855, IMG submission 66592) | Corn rhizosphere microbial communities from Kellogg Biological Station, Michigan, USA - KBS Corn C5-2 | ecosystem: Host-associated > Plants > Roots > Rhizosphere > Soil ...
GCCTGAACGTCAATGGGCTTAACCCGCAGGCCGTGGCGCTGCGCGTCCTTTACCAGAACGGCAGCCGAGTAGAATCCCATCGGCTGGTTGTTCAGGATCGCGCAAGTGAAGGCTGCCAGATACTTCACCTTGAAGTAAGCCGACGCATATGCGATGAGTGCGAAGCTGGCAGCATGCGATTCAGGGAAACCATACAGGGCAAAAGAACTGATGTTTTGCACGATGTTGTCCTGGGTAGCGGTATCGATTCCATTGGCGGCCATGCCGGCTCGGAGCTTGCGTTCGAGATTCTTCATTCGCTCCCAGGAGCGCCTCATGCCTACGGCACGGCGCAGCTCGTCGGCCTCTGCGCCGGAGAAGTTGGCGACCGTCATGGCCATGCGCAGCAATTGCTCCTGAAAGAGCGGTACTCCAAGGGTGCGCTTCAGTACGGATTCAAGTGACGGATGCGGATACGTGACTTTCTCTTTCTTCTGCCGCCTCCTCATATAGGGGTACATCATCTGCCCCACGATGGGACCGGGGCGAATGATGGCAACCTGCACTACAAGGTCGTAAAACTTCTCAGGATGGTTGCGCGGCAATGACGCCATCTGTGCGCGGCTCTCGACCTGAAACATCCCGACTGTATCGGCCTTTTGCAGCGTTCGATAGACCTCATCATCCGCCGGCAATTGCGCCAGATCGATCTTTTCGCCATAGTGTTCGGGAATCAGCTCCAGGCAGTCCTTGATGACGGCCATCATGCCGAGACCCAGTAGGTCTACCTTGATGATGCCGAGGTCGGCGCAATCTTCCTTGTCCCATTGAACGACGGTTCGGCCCAGCATCGCCGCGCGTTCCAATGGAACGATACGGTTCAGTCGTCCCTTGCAGATCACCATACCGCCAGAGTGCTGGCTAAGATTGCGAGGCGAATCCTGAATCCGCATGGAGAGTTCAAGATATTTGGCAATGCGCGGATGACGGATGTCGAACCCGGCGTGCTGGAACGAGTGCGCCATCGTATCGGTCTCGCCACGCCACTCCCATTGACCAGTGAGACTCGACAAGCGGCCCAGAGTGTCGGCGTCAAAGCCCAATGCTTTGCCGACCTCTCGCGCTGCCGACTTCTGACGATAGGTGGTTACGTTGGCAGTCATGGCGGCACCGAGTTCGCCATAGCGTTTGTAGACGTACTGAATAGCCTGTTCACGCTTCTCTTCGGAAGGAAGATCGAGGTCGATGTCCGGCCACTCGCCACGGCTGTCGCTCAGGAAACGCTCAAAGAGTAGATCCATGCCCACCGGATCGATAGCCGTAATTTCGAGGGCATAGCAGACAGCGGAGTTGGCGGCGCTGCCCCGGCCCTGGATCAGGATGCCATTGCCCTTGCAGTATTCGACGATGTCCCAGACGATGAGGAAGTATCCGGCAAAACCGAGTTTTGCGATGAGTGCAAGCTCGTGTTCGACCTGCTTCTTTGCTCGCTCCATCAGATCATGATCGTTCTTCGGCCCATACCTCCGCATCACGCCTTCGGCGACGCGCTTCTTGAGAAAGCTGTCCATCGTCTCCCCATCCGGAACCGGATAATGTGGGAATTCATAACCAAGATCGCTCAACTCGAACTTGAGGCGTGACGACAGGTCGATGGTGGTTTCAACTGCTCCTGGAATGTCGCGGAAGAGCGCAGCCATCTCCCGCGGTGGGCGCAGATGGCGCTGGCTGTTCAATGCCAGCAATCGGCCAGCCTGGTCGAGTTCGACGTGATGACGAATCGCCGTCAAGAGGTCCAGAATCTCGCGGTCGTATGCCGTAGCATAGCGGACCCCATTCGTAGCGATCACCGGGAGATTGAGAGAACGCGCGATTCGGAGAGCGGCCTGGTTTCGCCATTCCTCCTCGCGTTCCCGATGGCGCTGTAGTTCGACGTAGACATTCTTGCAGCCGAAGATGCGCGTCAGCCGTTCGACCGTTTCCCGTCCAGCGGCTTCTCCGCCCCGCGTCAATGATTCGGCCAAGGGGCCTTCATCGCCACCCGTCAGGCATACCAAGCCAGATGCGTATTGTTGTAGATCTTTGAAGGTCGCGGCACTTTCTTTCTTGGTTGTCTCTCGCATCTTGAACTGCGTGATGAGTTGGCATAGGTTCTGGTAGCCTTCCCGCGATTCGCAGAGTAGAGGGAGACGCGGCGGTTCGGACTTATGCTGATGCGGCAACCATGCAGAAGGAGCGAGGCGTGAGCCGAAGCTCGAAACCGCGATCTCGGCCCCCACGTGAGCGCGAACGCCGTTTCTCTTCGCGCTGCTATGGAAGCGGGCAGAGCCGTAAACACCATTGCGGTCGAGCAACGCCATTGCGGGCATGTCCGACTCAACTGCGCGTTCGATAAGCTGCTCAGGAAGCGACGCTCCTTCGAGGAAGGAGAATGCGCTTGCGGCATGCAACTCTATATAGCGTTCAGTCATAGAATGCCGCCATCTGCCAACTGTCCGCGATGCGATCGCGGACCAGACAGCAGCAAAGTAAAGCGGAGTCTTGTGCGCGTGCCACAAGATCCCATTGCTCAAGGCCCCATAAGGTCGGTTGCCACCAGTCGCCGCTTACCAACCAGGGTCCGTAGGTATGCTCGACTACATAATGCTTTCCGCGAAAGAAGAACGCCTTTGGATGCTGGCTTTGAACTGTGACCGAAACAATTTCAGCTGGACGTAATCTCCGCGTTGCGGATCTGGGTTGTCCCTCAGGAATGACGGATGAAGGGCCTGAAGGAACAGTGAACGGCTCCATCCTGAATGCCCCTGGCTGGTGGGTGTCTGTGAGAGCCGGACGTCCAACATTTTCATCCCCAACGATGGCACGGATATGTGCCAGCGTCACGTCGAGTCGTGCCGGTTCCGGCAACTGAGGAGAGAACAATCCTAACTGTACTTTGCTGGTGCTCCCCGGCTCAGCTGTCAGTGACAGTGACAGAATCGTAGCCTGTGGCGGATGCGCTTCAAGATCGAGATGGAGCAGTTTGATCCAGAGCGGCCTGTCATTGGTCGGCAACGCAGGCCGGACCGTGCGCGTATGCGTCATCCCTCCTTCGAGATTCAGGACGATGCTCACCGAAGCCAATGCAAGTACGCGCGACTTTGCCCGGAGGATGAGCTGTTCGAGCATCGCGTTTACCACAAAGAGCAGTGCTTCGAGAAGTTCGACTGGCGAGTCCAGTTCCATGTGTTCTTCGAGCGTGAAGGCTGGCTCTACCGGCTGAAACAGATGCGGCATCTCCCCTCGCGCTAACTGGCGAAGATGCTTGCCCGATTGCCCCATCCTGGCGACCAGTTCTTTTTCGGGCAGAGCTGCCAACATTCCCAAAGTGCGGATTCCCCAGAGGCCGAATGTTTCGGCCTGGTCCTCTGTAATATCGAGGACCGCAAGGGGAAGAGATGCGATTGCGGAGCTTTCGTCGCCGGCAGGAAGGATCTTCATCGAAGTTCGCGGAGGCAGGCCTTTAGCCAGAGCGATCGCCGCATGAAAATTGCGGCTGACGGCGATGGACGCCGTTATGCCAAGTGCTCTGACGCGGGTGAGGAGATTCCCCGCCAATGACTCTGGCGGTCCGAACAGGCTCGCAGTTCCCGCGATATCGACGACGCACAGAAACGCACCATCTTCGCTCTTGTCTTCCACGCGGGGGGAGAATGCACCCGCGCATTCGAGCAGGATTGTCTTCGTTGCGTTCTCTTCTTTAGTAGAACGCGGCAGCACAGTGACCACGGAAAAGGTGTCCACTTCTACTCGTGTCATGCCACGACTCAGACCGAGGATTCGCGCCTTCCTCGTCAACGAGCAGACCTGCTCTAACGGTGGCTCGCCCTCCATAACGACACATGGCTTGTCGCGCAACTTCGATCGCAAACGCAGCAATGCCTGGGCGGAAAACTCCTTCGCATACAAACAGGCATACAACTCGGCAGGCTTCGTCATTGCAGGCCTGCCCAGGTGGTTTGGCTCTCCCAATTCGCGGTCGTCGCGCGCTGTGGGGGCTTGCGCAACGGGATGACGTTTGTGGGAAGCTGCGCGAAACGCCGCCGCGTCACTTCCAGATGGTGCGCGATTCCGGTAAATACTGTGACTTCGTCACGACGTGCAATGCCGGGTTGAAGACGCAGCAATAGCTCGGCGCTGCTCTTTGCGCAGGGATGTTGTGTCAGGAGAAGAATGCTGGCCTGGGTCTGTTCGGCGGCGGCCCGGTAGCGGAACCACGTCGCCAAAGGAACACGCGAGGCATGCTCAGGAGCAACGCCGCTCATATCGAACACGAGAACGCTGAATCCACCTCCCTGGAGAATGAGATCGGCTACGCGGAGCGCCTGTCCGACTCGTGACAATGGCTTATTCGGCGAAACCACCCTGCGTCTGCGTCTCACGTCTACCTGGGAAATATTAGGTTCGAAGGTCTCTTTCGCGGGGCGTTCTTTGTGTTGCGACTCGGCACATCGAGGCGCGAAGGATTCTGGTTTCAGCAAGCCACTGACTGCATCGGAAAGCCCTTTGACTTCATTGCGCGGATGCGGCCCCAACCCTCCGCCATGCAGTCCCTTCTTGAAGGGTGGCGGAACGAGGTATTTCTCAGGAAGAGAAAAAGCCCGTTGCATTGGTGGCTGGACGTGAGATGAAGCCTGCACTTCGCAGCGTACCCAGAGAAGCCGGGAAAGATCCACGCCCGCCGCTGCCACCGACTCTGGATCAAGAGTGTCGGACACATCGATCCAGGCGCACACTTTTTCTGTTTGCGTCATTTGAGCCAGAAAGGAGAGCGCAAAGGAAGTTCTCCCGGAACATTCGGGACCAACAACCTCGGTGATGGCTCCCAAAGGCAGTCCGCCTTCCAGCAATTCATCAATGGCCCGAATTCCCGTAGCCGTAACTGGTCGTATGGTTCGTGGCGCAGGTGTAAGCGCCGAAGGAATCCGGGTGGCGAGGTCGGCCTCGATCTGACGGCGAAGTGTCGCGGCGGAAGACATATAACTATCTTCGTCTTATATTCGCCATATAGATACAGGCTGTCAATCGAACGCTGCCTCAATCGCAGTGCAAAACAGTCAACTTTTCATTGAAAATAAGAGGGTTATTTCTTCAAAAGATCTGTGGCCCGTCGCAGGTCATCAATGAAGATCTTGGTGTCCTGTTCCCGATCTTCGTCTGTCCTGGCGCGGAGGATGGCAGACGGGTGCAGGGTGGCAATAATCGGAGGGAAGCCTTCAGCCTGTTGCACCTTGCCGTGCGATTGCGTGATTCTGAAATTCGAGCCAAGCAACGATTGCGCTGCGGTCGCCCCGAGACAAACAATCAGTTCCGGGCGGACAGCCTCCAGTTCGGCTTCCAGCCACGGCCTGCAGGCATGGATCTCCTTCATGCTCGGTTTCTTATGAATACGGAGTTTGCCGCGAGGCTCCCACCGGAAGTGCTTCACCGCGTTGGTGACATAGACCTTTCGCCGGTCGATTTCCGCTTCTTCGAGGCACTTATCCAATAGCTTCCCGGCAGGCCCAACGAATGGCCGCCCCTGCTTATCTTCCTGGTCGCCAGGCTGTTCCCCGATCATCATGATCGCAACCTTGGGCTTCTTTGCCGCGGCTCCAGTCTCCAGTTCCCCAAACACGGCTTGGGTTGCATTCTGATAGAGATCACAGCCTCGACAGTGCTGAATCGCTTCCTGCAAAACAGGCAGCGTCCGGTCATCCGGTACAAAAGGAGCCGCACTTTGTTCCGCGCCTACAGGCATGAGAGAAACTCCTTCCTGTTGCGCTTAGATGCCTGGAGAAGCTATTTCCGTTTTAGGGCTTCCAGTTCATCCAGAGTTCGAGGCCAGTCCTTTCCAAGGAGCCGGGACAGGCTTCGGTCTGCCAACACTTTGCCTCGGGTCTGACACTGAGCGCAGTAGTTCGTTTCATTGTCGGCATAACGAATTCGCTGTATCGGCTGGCCGCATCGTGGACAGGGTTGCTCAAAGCGTCCGTGTACAGCCATGTCTTTCCGAAAGGCCGTAACTTTCTCTGGAAAGCCCTTATTGGCTTCCTCTTTAAGCCTGTCGATCCAGAGTTGCAATGTTTCACGGGTTGCCGTGAACAGTCGCTTCCATTCCTCCGCGTCAATTTGTGCGTTTGCAGGATGGGTGAGAGCTGGGCTGTGTGCAGGATCTCATCGGAGTAAGCGTTGCCGATGCCACTCAGGATGCGGGGTGAAATGGGCCGGACGAGAACCCACTCGTCGCTGCACGACGTGAGTTTAAAGAGGAGACCGGCTTCCACGCGACCGGAAAATTTTTTGACCTCGGCTCGATCAAGCAGAACGGTGGCAAGTTTGTGACGGCTTGGGCATTTGAAGGCGATTGCGATCCCTCTCTACTGATAAGCAATACCTGTGAGATCGAATGGCCTCCGCGTTCCGGGCGTTGTCTCGAAATCCCCGAAGTGGATCGTGGCCGCTGGTTCTCAATCAGCGAGGCAATTGAATATATACGTGAGGAACAACGGGAACTCCTGCGGCAGCTCTCCGAGATTGTCTAGTCGTGTGAGCTAAACCGATAGCTCCGCAATCAACCTCGCGTCTTCGTTCTCAAAAAGTGGAGACTCCATATCGAGTTGAAAATTGCTGAGTCCGATGCCGACCAACCGGAAGAGCTGTTGCGGTCCGAGTTCGACTCGTTCTCGTAGAGCCAGTGCAATCGTAGTCAGTTCATCACACGATGATGGCGGCACGGAGGGAATGATACTTCGTGTGAGCGAATTGAATTCCTTCGTCTTGAGCTTCAGGACAACCGTCTTTGCTCCACGAGCATTCTCACGTGAAGCCCGCCACACCTTTTCCGCAAGCCGTCGAATCTGCTGCTCGGTCTCCACGAGAGGTATATCGACTTGAAAGGTATCTTCCGCAGAGATTGATTTGCTCATCCGGTTCGCAACAACGGGATTGTGGTCGATGCCACGTGCAAGCTGGTAAAGGCGAATGCCGTAACCACCGAAGTGGCTCTCGAGATCAGACAATTCAAGATGATAGAGGTCGCCGACTGTATTAATTCCAACTGCCTTCATACGGCTTTCAGTGACCTTCCCGACGCCAGGGATGCGTCCCACCGGAAGAGGAAGAAGAAAGCTTTGTACTTCATGAGGCTGAATGACAAAAAGTCCGTCCGGTTTTCGCCAGTCCGACGCAATCTTTGCAAGGAACTTGTTTGGAGCAACACCTGCCGAGGCTGTCAGATTTAGTTCCTCACGGATTTGCTGACGGATGGTCTTCGCCACGCGGGTAGCCGTGGGCAAGCCAGTCTTATTCTCGGTTACGTCCAGATAGGCTTCGTCCAGCGATAATGGTTCAATCAGATCGGTATGGCGATGGAAGATTTCTCGCGCTCCTCGGGAATAGGCGCGTTTATGAGGAGCGATCCTCACTGTTTTCATCGTGGCAATAGATTCGTCAATTACAAAACGTGCAAACTTCAGAATCCAGGACCGGGAACCATACGGCACCTGCTGCGTAGCTCTCACTTCTGCATGTCCAATGGACTGCATCTTGCAGGTATCAGCTTCGGCTTCCGCTTTACCCCTCTGGGGGTGAAGACATGGATGGTGGGATCGCAATGCGTGCAGTACCCCAGAACCTGTTCGGTGCAGGCCCCATATTTAGCACAAGGACTGCGCCATCCTTGATGTCGGCGTGACGGAACCATGTTCTGGTCCACGGCTTTCCGTTGAGCGTAGCCGACTGAATGTACATGTTCTTTGGCGAGTTGTTATGCGCAATGACCTCCAGCTTCTTCCCGTTTGCCATTGCGACGGTCACTTTATCGAACAGGGGTGAGCCGATGATGTACTCGTCGCTTGAGGGATCAACCGGATAGAAGCCTATAGCGCTGAAGACGTACCAGGAAGAGGTTGCGCCCTGGTCGTCCATGCCTGGATATCCATAACCGGATGCGTCGCTGCCATACATCTCTGCGAGTATCCGGCGAATGAGCTTCTGCGTTTTCCAAGGCTGTCCGCCCCAATCGTAGTAGTAAGGGGATTGCTGATCGGGCTGATTGCCTTGGACATACTGGCCGATCAAGCCGGTGCAATCGCGGCAGATGCCCTTAGGGTGGTATGGCGTGGAGAAGAACTGGTCGAGCTTCCGGTTGAACGCGTCGCGTCCTCCGAGAAGGTTCATGAGGCCTTGCACGTCATGCGGCTCGAGCCAGAGCGTCGACCATCCGGATGCTTCCTTCATCATGAAGTTGTAATAAGGCTCCTGCGGATCGAAAGGGGAGATCCAGGCGCCGTCTTCGGTGCGGCCGCGAATGAAACCGACGGATGTATCAAAGACATTCTTGTAGTTGGCCGCACGCTTCAGGAAAAGCTGCTCATCGTCTTTCTTGCCGAGCAGTGCAGCATACTGCGCCATGGCGTGGTCGTCCCACGCGTATTCGAGCGTCGTAGCGGCGCCTGCCTTTCCCCCGGCATACGGCGGGCTCGGATTGTTCTTCGGAATAAAGTCGGAGATCCAGCCGTTCTTTTCGTACTCGGCGAGATAGTGCCGGGGACCGGCTGGGTCCGTTGCGTTCTTTCTAAGGTATTCATAGGCGGCGGCGTAATCGAAAGGAATGCCGCGCTTCCACGAGCCCAGGAACATGAACACCGCATTGTCTCCGTGGAAGGAGGTGTTCATGTATCCCTTCTCGCGCGCCATGTCGAGTTCGGAGGCCATGATGTTGCGCATCCGCTGCGGGTCCAACAGCTCAAGCAGCACGATTTGATTGCGTCCGGTGTCCCAGAAGGGCACCGGGCTGTAACGATCGTGAGTTGCGGTCTGCACCTTGCCGTTCGTGTCGGTGAATGGCTCGCCCTTGGCGGCGATCAGGCGCGGACTGGCAAAGGATTGGAACAGTGTGGAGTAAAACATGGCGCGCTGTTTCGGCGTGCCACCCGTGATCTGTACGCGGTCGAGCAGCTCTGCCCACTGAGTGCGGGCGGCCTGGTGAATACCGTCGAAGTTCCAGCCCGATATCTCATCGTGCAGGCGCTGCTCTGCCTGCTCGTAGCTGGTGCCGTGAGCGATCTTCATCAGCACCGGCTCGCCGCCTTTGGTGCGGAAGGTGAGATATGTGCCTGCAAAGGTCCCTTCGGCTTGCCGGCCTCCGGGATCGACACTCTTGTCGCCGATGCCCCAGCCCTTGTTATCGCCGGACGCTTCGTGAAAGGTTCCGAACGAGCTGAACGGCGCGGAGAACTCAGCCACAAAATAGGCGCCATCCACCGCTCTGCTGTCCCGCGCTATGCCTCGGACGGTGTGGTCGCCGACAATCTCCATTTGGCCGCCATGCTCGGAGAAGTTCACCAGAACTCTTGCTTTATCGGTTGCCGGGAAGGTGAAGCGCATCATGCTGGCCCACCGGGTTGCGGTGAGTTCGACCCGCGTTTGGAAGGTGTCGAGATAGACCGAGTAGTAGCCGGGCGAAGCCTTTTCTCGCTTCTTGTCGTAGTAGCTTTCACGGTAGGCCGGCGGCATCGACCAGTTGCCGACCACGGGCGAGAAGACCGGTTCCGCACGGCCGCCATACGTTGCGCCACCGCCTCCCGTGAATCCGAGCATCGTGGGATTCGTGTAGTAGTAGGGGACGGGCACTCCATTCGGAAAAGACAACGCGATGTTGTTGTTGACCGGTGCAGCTTCGACGGAGCTAAAAGGGACGCGCGCGCCCGGCGAAGTCTGCCCCGAATAGACTGGCTCGCCCGGCGGAGGTGCATTGCCGATCAGTTCCCGCTTGTCTAAAGGAGCGGTGCCGACCAATGGGTTCGCCAGATCGACGGCCTGGCTTCGTGATTGCGCTGACGCTGTCCAACCTGCACTGACGATCATGAGCGCGATCGCGACACCGGGTAACCATCGTTTCGTTTGCTGAGACTTCAAGCCTGTTCCTCCAGAGCACAAGGCAACTTCCAATTCCCACATTCTATTCGCGAGAGGTCGTGCGCCAATTGACTTCATTGCAATAAGACAGAGTCAGCGGAACACGACAGGGCGACTCCTTTCTTGATCAGGGCGCATCGCTGACGGGAAGCGCGTTTATCAGGACAGACCGGGCGCCTATACACTACTTGAATGCGAAGGCCGTCTTATCTTGGATGGAACTCGGTGAAGGTGCTGGCTTGCGCCGTGGCCGCATGCTGTTCGATCCATTCGAGCGCGAACGCGCAATCTCTCAAGTCAACCAAAGTGATTGATCTCGCGAAGGTCAAGATTACTGGTTCGACCTGTAAGGTGAACCTTTCTTCCGAATTCTCAGACATTCAATGGGTAGATGACTCTCGTTTGCTGGCCTCTACATACTGGGCGCACTGTGATGATTCAACCTCATCCAGTTCGAAGAAATTCGAGACGGCTGCTGTCTTATTCGATATCAACGGCGCCATTCTTGCGACGGACCATAGTGAGACAGGAATGTATACGAAAGGCCCGCACGGAACTGTCGCCGCATTCCAGACGGGCAAAGTTAACCTTCTGGATGCCCAGATGCGTGCCGAGCAAACAATACCTTGTCCGAACAACTCAAATACATGCGGGATCACAGTCGCACTCTCATCGACAATTGATTCTGACTTCGCGCTGTGCGCATCTTTTGATCGAACACAGCGTATCTGTGACTTCTACACGGGATGGCCAGCTACAAAGGCTCGTCAAGCGTCTTTTCCTGCGGGAGAAGACCCTTTTAGTCGTCTTCCAGGCAATGTCTGGCAGGCCTCCCCTAATGAGAAATGGCTCTTTGAGGAGTTGACGGAAGCCGAGCTTTAGTCAACCCTACGAATTTTGTTGGGAACAACGGTGGAGATTGTAAGGGGCAGATCTCAGATGCATCGCCACGGCGATTCCTTGCAACTTGTGTGGGCACCCACTGGTATTCCGATGGCATGTTCGATAGTCTTTTCGGTTTCAGCCACACTTTGCTCTTCGACGTTTCCACTAAAAACATCATCGGAAGAATTGACGGGAGCGCCTTTGTCTCAGCGGCGCTATCTCCATCAGGTCGAAGAATAGCAGTTTTGAAGGGGGCGAAAGTGCGACTATATGATGCCCCATAGGTCAGGCCCATTTCGCGCACTACAGCGGAGGACGCAATTGAATGCGGAGACAGTGCGAGTCAAGGGCATTCCAAGCCTAAGTGGTCATTCACTGCATCGCGAAGCCGCTGCTTGCAGCCAAGATAACGCTCGGTTGTCTGAACTGAGACATGCCCAAGGAGGAACTGGATCTGCTCCAGCTCGCCTCCCGCTTGGTGGCAGAGGCGAGCGCAGGTTCGCCGGAGATCGTGTGGCGCGATTACACCAAAGCCACAATCTAATGCTGCTTCGCGGACGATAGACCAGATCACTTTCGCGGTGAATCCGCTGCCTTGGACGTCTATGTGATTCCTCCAAACGCGCTGATGGCCTTGACCGGCGGCGTCTTTCAATTGTCACCGCGCGGTAAAACGCCAGCCCAGCATCTGGCGGTCAATTTCTTCATGCAGTCCCTTGCGCAGGAGCGCAAAAGCGGCGCAATTGCCATTGTCCTTTCCGGCACGGGAGCGGATGGCACATCCGGATGGAGGAGGTCAAGGCGGAAGGAGGTATCACCTTCGCTCAGGATCCCGGCGACGGCCAAATACGGCGGAATGCCGCGCAGCGCCATCGATTCGGGGTGTGCGGACTTCATTCTTGCGCCCAAGGATATGGCGAAGGAGATTCGTTGCATGACTATGCAATCTACTTGAAGGAGCATTCCGAAGAGGGAGAGAAGTTATTTGACGACGTTCTCATTCCCGTGACCAGCTTCTTCCGCGACTTTGAAGCTTTCGAGGCGCTGAAAACCCAGGTTTATCCCGCCATCGTGAAGGATAAGGGCAACAAAGGGACCATCAGAATGTGGGCGCCGGGCTGCTCCACGGGCGAGTAGAGCTGCTCGCTGGCCATGACCCTGTTGGAGTTTCTGGGCGACCGGGCTTCTAGTTTCCAGGTGCAGATCTTCGGAACCGACCTGAACGAGAAGGGCATTCAAAAGGCGCGTGCCGGGATATACCGGGAAAGCATTGCGGAAAAGATCTCGCCGGAGCGCATGGCGCGCTTCTTCGTCAAGGTGGATGAAGGCTAACATCCCACGATCTTGAGTTGGAGATCACAAAGGTCCTGGACAGCCTGCAGCCGGTCTCACGCGAAGTGCGGGACCTGGAAGGTTGCTGGCACGAATTGAGCGTCCTGCCGTATCGGAAAAAGTGCTGCCGGAGCACAAACTGGTAAAGGGCTTCTCTGTCACGCACGAATTTCCGAGAATCGGACGGAAGACCAAGCTGGTCAGCGGCCGGAGAATTGAAGACGTCATCGGGCAACGCGCCCCGCTGATATTGCTGACCATCGAAGACGTCACCGAGCGCAAGGACGCAGAGATTGCCCTCGCAAGGCTGGCCGCAATCGTCGAGTGCTCAGACGACGCTATCATCGCTAAGAACCTTGATGGAGTTATCGAGACCTGGAATCGCGGCGCAGAGCAGCTCTTTGGATATACAGCGGAGGAAGCTATCGGGCAGTCCGTCACGTTGCTAATGCCTCCCGACCGCGTCGACGAGGAAGCAATCATTCTGGGCCGCCTCCGCCGGGGGGAGCATATCGAACATTACGAAGCCGTCCGCCGGCGCAAGAACGGTCGGTTGCTTGATGTCTCCTTAACTATTTCGCCCATTGTCAATGAACATGGTCAGATTGTGGGCGCATCGAAGATCGCACGCGATATCGGCGAGCGAAAACTCACGGAAGCGGCTCTCATCAAATCGGAAAAGGTAGCTGCCGCGGGACGCCTGGCGGCCACGCTGGCTCATGAAATAAACAATCCCTTGCAAGCTATAGCGAACCTAGTAAGCATATGGGCACAGTCTCCGGGATTGGATGCGCAAGTCAGGCATGTGCGGCGATGGCGGAGGGCGAGTTGCGTCGCGTCACACATCTCACCCAACAATCTCTAAGCTTTTACCGCGAATCAGCTTTCCCTACACTCGTGAACATTGAAGAAATGATCGACGGTGTCTTGACCATTTATGACAAGCGCGTCAACGCTAAAGGGATTCGGGTAACGAGACGGTATCAATTGGACGGGGTGACGATCAAAACCCAGCCTGGGGAGATTCGCCAGATATTCTCGACTCTACTTCTGAATGCGATGGAGGCCATCGAAGCGGGCATTCGATCCGAGGTGTCCGGGTTACCGTTTCCGATACCGGGATGGGCATTCCTGCAGCCAACATTCCTCGGATCTTTGAACCATTCTTTACCAGCAAGGGAGAGAATGGAACCGGGCTGGGACTCTGGGTGGCGAGCGGAATTGTAGACCGTTCCGGTGGCTCGATCCTGACCCGAAGCAGCGTTGATCCACGCAGGCACGGAACTTGTTTTTCGATATTCCTACCCGCCAAATCTTAAACTAGACGTTCGTAGCTCGTCAGACCAACGACCACCAAGCAGACTTCTGCTATGAGAAATAGGTACTGAAAATAGGAGAGGTAGGCACAGTTTGGTTTGCTTATTCGAGAGTCGAACGGGACCTACGATAACATCCGAGAATCCGAATACTACGCTTGGCACTGCGGGCAAAAGTAGACGTTCTATTGAACTATTCAACTTAGAGATGCATATTCGCGGGGCCCTGACACTGCAGGTACGCCAAAAAGGGCGCGCCATTCTTTATCACGACGGCGCGCCTGTAAGTCAATATTTGTCAGGCGACGGCGCGAGAGATGTTAGGTTTCTGCGGTTGTATTGACACTATCCGAAATATCGCAATTGGTCCGCTTTCCTCTCCTCTTCGAGGATACTTTCCGGAACCGCAACGGCTTCTGTCTCCCCAAGCAACTCGGCCCAGGTGCGGAGGGTTCCATAAACAGCAATTTCATGATGTTCGACCTGCTGCGCGGAGGCGATAAGAACAATGTCCCGAATGCTTGTATCTCCAGCATCTTTGATATGGTCCTCTGCTTCGGTGATGAGCGCGGAGATAGCTTTGCATTTCGAGGTATCATCCAAAGACCACAATCTTCTTCTGTGGCTGGCCGCCGCTCGTCTGCAGAGGTGTCCACACTGGCCCCGGCGCAACGCAATTGACGCGGATGCCATCTCCGGCCACTTGACGCGCGAGCGCACGGGTAAACGCTAGAATTGCAGCTTTGGTCGGCGCATAATCCAGAAGACTTGGGCTCGGATGAGTTGCCTGAATGGACGCCGTCGTAATGATGGAGCCACCCGGAGGCATCAGCGGCAATGCCGCTTTCACAATCCAAATAACGCGAAGACATTGACTCGATATGTGTCCTCGAATTGGGCTGTCGTCAGATCTGCAATTTTATCGACGGCGTGTTGCTTTCCAGCCATACAGGCAAGAATGTCTAGTCCACCCAGCTGTTTATGAGCCGCTTTGACTAATTTCGCACAGAACCTCTCATTGCTGATATCTCCCGGCGATGCGATTGCCTTACGCCCTTCCTGCTCTATCAAAGCAACTACTTCCCTTGGTAAATAACTGATCGCAACGTCAGATCCCTCGCGCGCATAGGCAATCGCTACTGCGCGGCCTATGCCAGAATCACCACCGGTCACAAGTGTTTTTCGGCTTGTAAGCCGGCTGCTGCCGCGATAGCTGGCCTCCCCATGATCTGCCCTGGATTCATTCTTTTATCAAGGCCCGGGGCTGCCTGCGGCTGCCTTTTGAACTTCGACTGTACATACTGCTTGGTGGGGTCTTGTAGTTTGTAAAGATCGGTCATATATTTCCTATTTCCTCTCGATTTGACTTGGGGCAGTTCAAATGTCCACATACCTGTGATTGTCTTCTTACCGCAAGTAGCTCGAGACAGCTAGATTTGAATCAGCGCTATTCCTGATTCAGGATCAAACTTCTTGTGGAGATGAGCCGGGCTCTCTATTAGGATCAGTTCGCACGTAGGCCGGACATGGGCCTCAAGGAGATGGCCACCGTGAGCAGTTCCATCGCAGCGTCCGACGACAAGGTGCGCATGTACCTGAGGTTCTCCATCCTTGAGTGCGACGTCGCCGATCAGGGACAGCAACTCCACCTGTTCCTCGAGGACGCTGGCTGGCTCATATTTCTATAAAGCGCAATGGAGCCCGATCCTTATCGCGCCGCTGCTCGCGATAGCAGCATTTGCATCGATCAAAAGCCGCCGCGTCGCCTTCACTGCACTCCCTGCGCTCTCGGCGGTCGCAGGCGCGGATGCAGCGGTCGGCTTCTTCTATCACGCTCGCGGAGTGTTGCGTCGACCTGGCGGCAGCAAGCACCTGATCTACAACATCATGTACGGGCCGCCCATCTTTGCTCCACTTCTGTTTGGCGCGGCCGGCATGCTTGGAGCGCTTGCGTCTCCTGCGGCGGGGACGCTCGTGAACTCGGAGCAGAAAGAGGCAGCCAATATATGAATCCAAACGATCCAGACACTTCCCTACTACCGCGCGACGCAACCACGGGCGAGCCTCTGCTCCCGACCAATCAGCCCGGCTACTATCGCGGCTTCAGCACCATGTCGCAAAAGCCGTATTGGGACGAGACTACACGCGATGTCGCAACTATGCGCGTAGAGCGGCCACCTAGCCTCCATCACTTTAATGTTGAGCAAGGCCGCTTCTGGAGAGCAGTTTTCGATCACCTCCTTCCCCAGCATGACCGAACACCCGAGCGTCGCATTCCAATTATTGAGCCTCTCGACGAACGGCTCTATCAAAATCGGGGCATCGGATACCGTTATGAAAAGATGCCACCTGACCGCGAGGCATATCGGCTCGGCGAGCAAGCCATTCAGGAAGAAGCGCAGGCGCGATTCGGTGGCGAATTTATCTACCTTCCTCATCGTCAGCAAGACCTCGTCCTTCAGGCTCTGCACGATGGCAAAAATATTGCGGGGAAAAAAATCTGGAAACAGATGTCGATCCGGCGTTTCTGGCAGCTTCTGATGCAGGACGCTCTGGAAGCCTACTACTCTCACCCCTGTGCGTGGGATGAGATCGGCTTCGGAGACCCAGCCTACCCTCGCGCCTACACATGCCTTGAGCGCGGCGAACCCGAACCATGGGAGGTGGAGGAAGACCGTCATGAATGGCTTGCCCCTCTCTACGCAGTCTCCGACATCATCGAGGACACCCTCGACCTTCATCTTGAATCCGATCAGAGTAATTATTTTTTGGAGTGAAGCTTCGTGAAAAAACCACTACTTGGTTCATTCGAGGCTCCAAAGAGCCGCGCTCACATGCTGGGTTCGTTGCAGAAGATTCATCTGCCAATGAAACGCTTTTCTGAGTCTGATGAAGTGGACTACGTAATTGTCGGCTGCGGATCGGCGGGCGGCGTTCTCCTTCAGCGTCTTGCCCGGGCAGGCTTCAACGTCGTCGCACTTGAAGCTGGCCCGTTCTGGGATACAGAACGCGATTGGGTCTCCGACGAGGCCGGCTCCCATCAACTCTATTGGGAAGACCCACGCGTGACCGGTGGCTCCGATCCACTTGCACTCGGGGCTAACAACTGCGGCAGAGGCGTTGGCGGCGGTTCGGTCCACTGGGCAGCGTTTACACCGCGTTTCCATCCCTCCGACTTCGAGGTCTACACACGCGATGGCGTCGGCGCAGATTGGCCCATCGATTACGACATTATCCGTCCCTACTACGAGCAGCTTGAACTCGAAATGCCTGTCGCAGGCCCCGCCTATTATCCATGGGGCCATCCGCACGGCTATCCCTATGGGCCACATCCCATGGGAGGTGTCGGCAACGCGCTCATCAAAGGCTGTACCGCGCTGAACATCCCTGTCTCCATTGGCGGCCCTGTCGCCATCCTCTCCGGTTCACATGGAGACCGTCCCCACTGCATCTATCGTGGATTCTGCATTCAGGGCTGCAAGGTCGGCGCCAAGGCGAGCACCTTGATCACGCATGTTCCAGACGCCGTGGCCAGCGGAGCCGAAATTCGAGATAACTGCATGGCCTCACGCATCGAGCT
>Ga0068855_100004504_pt1 | contig 17019 bp, 15 predicted proteins | sample KBSCornC52_FD_66592 | JGI IMG/M metagenome (GOLD analysis project Ga0068855, IMG submission 66592) | Corn rhizosphere microbial communities from Kellogg Biological Station, Michigan, USA - KBS Corn C5-2 | ecosystem: Host-associated > Plants > Roots > Rhizosphere > Soil ...
ACCGCGGTCCGGCGGGAGTGGCCCGGTTGGCGAGGCCCGTTGCTCCCACCTGCGGTTCGCGAGCCGCTGTTTGCCCGTGAGTCACGTTTTGTGGGTCGTTCCTTGCGGCTCGAATTCACCTGGCAAGCACCCCAGGTGTTGATCGAGTTGACGAACCGGGCACCCTGCGACGATCTCACCTCCAGGGAGCTCAGCGTCGCTCTCTGCTACGCCGACGGCAACTCCCACAAGGAGGTGGCACAACGCCTCGGGATCGCACCGGCGACGGTGCGCCACCATCTGCGCAGTGTCTATTCCAAGCTGGCCATCGATGACAAGGCAGCCCTGGCGAAGCTCATGGCCGCGCGTTGAGCAGAAGAATAAATTATCATAAAATAGGAATTGTGGTTATTCTGGGCTCGACCTGACGCTATGGCCCGCGCGGTGCGCGCACCCTGGGCACGACCGCCGCGCCAGCCGTGCACCCGCGTCCGGCTTTCCGGGATACAACTCGATGACAATCGACGCCGTTCTACACCGCCTGGTGCTTTCTAGCCCGCAACCCGAGACGGTCGCCGGCTTCTACGGTCAGGCATTCGGCTACAGCGTCACCAGCGAAGGGGATGAGTACCGCTGCGAGGGCCAACAACGATCGCTGTGGATACGGCGCGGTGCGGCCCACCAACTGCTGGAGTCGCATTTTCTCTTTGCGCAAGCCGATAGCCTCGAGCGGTACGTATCGGACTTGAAGGCTCGCAGAGTGCCGCATGTGTACGAGAAAGGGGTACGTCCAGCGGTGCTCAGCCTCCGCGATCCGGACGGCCGGATAGTCACTTTCTCGGGTCCGGCCGACTCCGGCCCAACGGCTATCCCTGCGACAGCAGAGCCGGCGGGCGGCGTAGTGCACCTGGCGCGTTTGCAACACTATGCGCTTCGCACACCCAACCCCGGGCAACTCGTTGAGTTCTACTCGCAACAGTTGTCATTCACGATTTCCGACCTGGTGCGCGACAGTGCGGGGGAGCTCACAGCGGCATTCCTGCGCACGGATACGGAACACCACGCCTTGGCTATCTTTCGGGCACCGGACAGGCGCTTCGATCACTTTTCCTGCGAGACACGCGACTGGAGCTCCTTACGGGATTGGGCTGACTTCCTCGCCGCCCGTTCCGTCAGGCTGGTGTGGGGAATCGGTCGCCACGGGCCGGGCAACGACACTTTTTTCATGGTCCTCGATCCCGATGGCAACCTTGCAGAGATCTCCGCCGAGCTGGAGGTCTGCGCCGAGGATCGTCCCGTCGGACAATGGGAGCACCGCATGGAGACCCTCAATCAATGGGGCGTGGCCATTCTGCGCAGTTGAGATCTGAAGTGAAACCGACATGAAACTCATCAGCTATCGTCGCGGCAATGCTGTCTCCTACGGGATATTGACCGCGCGCGGGGGCGTCGTTGATCTCCTCGCACGTCTGGGCTCGACAGCCCCGACGTTGAAGACCTGCCTGGCCGCTAACGGCCCCGGGCAGTTGGCGCGCCTGGCCACCGAGCCCGCCGACTTCAACATCAGCGAAGTCGATCTCTTGCCGGTCATACCGGATCCTGCCCACATCGTATGCATCGGGCTCAATTACGAGGAGCATCGTGCGGAGACAGCCCGGCCAGTGGCGGCGCACCCCACCATCTTCCTGCGAGTGGCCGAGTCCCTCCAGGCGCACGCCAAAGCTCTCCTGATCCCGCGCGAGTCCGATCAGTTCGACTTCGAAGGCGAGCTGGCCATCGTTATCGGGCGCACCGCACGACGCATCGCCGAGGCAGACGCCTGGAGTCACGTTGCGGGCGTGTGCTGCGCGAACGATGCCACGGTTCGCGACTGGCAAAACCACACGCATCAATTCGGGCCGGGCAAGAATTTTCCGCTCACCGGAGCACTGGGCCCCGCGCTGGTGACCACCGACGAGCTGCCGAAAGACAAGGTGATGGGGCTCGAGACACGGGTCAACGGTCAGGTGGTACAGCATTCGGACACCGGCCAGATGATCTTCCCCGTTCCCCGGCTGCTGGCCTACGTTTCCACTTTCATGACCCTCATCCCGGGAGATGTCATCCTGACCGGCACCCCCGGTGGTGTTGGAGCGAAGCGCAAGCCGCCACTCTGGTTGCGCGACGGCGACGTGGTGGAAGTCGAAATTGGACAGGTCGGTCTGCTACGCAATGCTTGCCAAAAAGAGAAGTGAGGGCGCGATGGCTAATATCACGGGCGGCGAGCTGGTCGTGCGCACGCTCCTCGAAGCGGGCGTAGACACCCTGTTTGGCCTGCATGGCGCGCACATCGATGCGATCTTCCAGGCATGCCTGGACCACCGATTGCCCATCGTGGATACACGCCACGAAGCGGCGGCAGGGCATGCTGCGGAGGGTTACGCGAGGGTCGCCTCTCGGATGGGCGTGGCGTTAGTCACAGCCGGAGGCGGTTTCACGAACGTCATGACTCCGATCGCAAACGCGTTTCTCGATCGGACACCGGTGTTGTTTCTGACGGGATCCGGATCGCTGCGCGATACCGAAACCAACACACTGCAAGCGGGAATAGATCAGGTGGCAATCGCCACTCCAGTCACGAAGTGGGCGCAGCGGATCGTGCGCGCAGAGCAGATTCCGAGGCTGCTGGCCCAGGCCATTCGCATCGCCAACTCAGCGCCGCGCGGCCCGGTCCTGATCGACATCCCGTGGGACGTACTGACCGAAACGGTGGAGGAGGGCAGCGTCCAGATACCCAAAATGCAGCCCACGCACGGGGCGGCTCCCGAACCCCGCGCGCTGGAGGCTGCGTTGGAGGTTCTTGCGATGGCCAAGCGCCCGGTCATCGTCGTGGGCTCAGAAGCCAAGCGTGGCGCGGCAGGCGGCTCGCTCCAGCGCTTCGTGGAACTGACTGGAATACCTGCGTTTGCTGACTATGAGGGACTGAGCCTGTTATCGGGGCTGAAAGAAGGCAATGGGGGACTGGTCCAAGGTCTGTGGGGATTCCAAAGCCGCGGCGTGGCGCCTGATGCCATCCTGCAGCTCGGCACGCGGTTTGGCCTCAACACGGCACACGGGTCCGGTGTACTACTGCCGCGTGAAGCGCGAATCGTACAAGTCGATCCGGACGCCCGGGAGCTTGGCCGCCTGCAGCCTATCGTCCTGGGTATCCAGGCCGATGTCCGTGCGACCCTGGATGCCTTGAATGCCGCGGCGGGCGAGAGAGAGTGGCCGGATCTGAATGGCTGGCGTCACACCGTGTGGGAGCTCGTACGCGCACGATACGAACGTGTTGCCGCAGACTGTGCCAAGGAGGCGCGACTGCATCCGTTCCATGCTAGCCAGATCGTCGCGCGCTTCATCGACACCAACACTTCCGTGGTCGCCGACGGCGCACTGACCTATCTTTGGCTGAGCGAAGTCATCTCCCGGGCCAGGCCGGGAGATTTCCTCTGCCACGGCTACCTGGGCTCGATGGGTGTGGGCTTTGGAACCGCCATCGGCAGCCAACTGGCCGGCCACGCGGCTGGCCGCCGGACGATTCTCGTGACGGGTGATGGGGCCGTGGGTTACAGCATCGCGGAATTCGACACCCTGGTTCGCAAAAACCTGCCCGTTATTGTGGTCGTGATGAACAACCGCAGCTGGGGAGCTACGCTCCACTTTCAGCAACTCGCCGTAGGACAGGATCGTGTCACCAACACGGTGCTCGAGAACGGCGCCTATCACGACGTGGCCCGGGCCTTCGGCGCCGATGGCTACTGGGTTGAAGACGCCGCAGGGCTGGAGTCAGCGCTGCGAACCGCGTTGGGCAGGGACAAACCGGCGTGCATCAACGTGTACGTTGCCCTGGACCCGATACCCCCTGAGGAGAAGCTTCTGATCGGCCAGGATCCGTTTTGAGCCGGGGAGAGGCCGCCTTGGTGAGGCGCCCCCGTCGCTGCTAGTTCGGGAAGGGCTCGACCAGCTCGATCAGGATGCCGGCGTTGTCGCGGATATAGCAGGCGACAGTCCCTTCCACCTCGATCGGCTCCATCGCCACTTCGACGCCCCGCGAGCGCAGGAACTCGAGCGCACGGCGAACATCGGGCACGGTCAATGCCATGTGTTTGGTTCCATGCGTACGCAAGTCCTCGTCCACCTCACGACGCTCGGGAGGTAGGGGTGCCGCGCCAGTCACCTCGAACAGCTCGATCCGGTAATCGCCACGCCGCAGAAACGCCCCTTTCAATGGGACGTGTGTGATTTCCTGCCGCATCTCCAACGCGAAACCCAGCATCTCGCGGTACCAGACAATCGCAGCTTCGAGGTCCGGCACGCTCAATCCACAGTGGTGCGGGCGGACCTCGAAGGGGTGATCAGCGGGCGGGATCTCGTGGATGCGTTGCAGCACGATAGCCATGGGTAACCTGCCAGGTGAGGATTCATTCTCATCTTATGAGAGCCCCCAACCCGCTACAAGGGCGGTGGGCGGCGGTCCTGGGTCTGAACTGAAGCCACTTCACAATCCGGTGTATTGACAAAATTCTCAAATAGAGAGAATACTAAACACAAATGAGAAGGATATCCGTTCCGTGCCAGGTCCGCGGACTGCGGAGCGTATGGGTGCGGGGTGGCATGGCGCGCTGGAATTTCCGTTCAATTTCGCTTCAAGCAGGGGGAAGATCGATGCGAGCGTATCTGGAGCACTTCGTGCGCAGCCAGGTCCGGCGTTGCGCAACAGGCGCGATGCTTGCGTGGGCAGGGTTGAGTTTGCCGGCGTTGGCCGCGACGACCGATGCTGACACCAACACAGCGGAATCCAGCAGCGGCGGCCTGGAAGAGATCGTGGTGAGTGCCCGCCACGTGTCCGAGAACCTGCAAACCACTCCGATCTCGATCAGCGCCATCACCGGAGCCGACCTCGAGGCACGCGGGATCAACGACGTTGCCGGCCTGGCGAGAACCGCGCCGAACGTGACTCTGGAGCAGGGCACCGGAGGATTCGGCAAATCCGTGGTTGCGTTCATCCGCGGCGTCGGCCAGTACGACGCCATTCCTGCTTTCGAGCCGGGCGTCGGTTTCTACGTGGACGATGTTTACCACGGCACGCTTTTCGGCGCTCCGCTGCAACTGACGGACATCGATCATGTCGAGGTGCTGCGCGGACCGCAGGGAACCCTGTTTGGAAAAAGCAATGAGGGCGGCGCGGTGCGGATCTTTACGCCCGAGCCGCGAGGCACGAATTCCGGCTCGGTGGAGGTCGGCTATGGCGGCTACAGCCGCCAGCAGGTGAAGGGCTCGTTCGACTGGGGCCTGATCCCCAATAAGCTGTTCGTGCGCATTTCAGGCGGCTCCAACGCGATCGACGGCTACGTGCATCAGATCGATTTTGTCTGCGCCCATCCGGCGCTCGCGGGGACTCTCCAACAGACTTCACCCGCACGGCAAGGCGGCGGTTGCGACAGGGGCACGCTCGGCGGCGACTCGGTCCAGTCAGGCCGAATCGACATCCGCTATCTCCCGACCGACAGCCTCGATCTGAAGCTCTCCGCCGACATCTCCAACGACAAGGGTACGGCGGGTGACGATGTGCTGATGGCCATCAACCCAGCCGTGCTGGGACAGAACGGCGTGCCGTGGACAGGGGTCAATCCCGTTGGCCCCACCTCGCCATACGGAATCCCGTTCGACAACCGGTTCATCACCGGCAACCACTACTCGACCTACGTGACCTTCTGCGATCAGCAGAACGGTCTATGCTTTCCGAACCGCAACGACATGAGATCCTGGGGAGTCGCGGGCTCACTGAAGTGGGATACCGGCCTCGGATTCCAGGTGAAAAACACCCTGGCCTACCGGTCCTACCAGGGCGAGTTCGTCGAGATCTGGGCGGCCGCGCCCTGGCAGATCAACGACAACTACTTCAGACCCTACCATCGCCAGATCAGCGACGAGCTCGACATCAGCGGCACTGCGTTCAACAAAAAGCTGGACTGGACCGTCGGCGGTTACTACTACCACGCAGTGACGGAGCTCAACGACTACATTTACATTGCCTTCGTGCCAGTCGCGTTTGACGGCAATCCGGCCTTCTACGGCAAGGACCCGGTGCGCGACGAGGACCGCTCCGGCTTCGTCCATGCTCTGTATCACGTAACCGACGAGCTGGGCCTGGAAGCGGGAGTTCGATACACGGACACCACGAAGCAGTACACCTTCGACCGGCTGGTCGATAACCCGAACAATCCCCCCAGCCCCACCCCCGTATACCTGACGGGCTTCGATCCCGATCTGGTGACCAGCTCGGGGACCAAGCGATTCGACTACCGCTTGTCCTTGCAGTACCAGCTTACGCCGGAGGTCATGACGTACGCCTCATTCTCAACCGGCTTCAAGGGGCCGGGAGTGAACCCGCGTCCCACCGCGTATATCTTCGCCACGCCGTTCAAGGAGGAAAATCTGCGTGCCTACGAGATCGGCACCAAATCCCAGTGGCTGGATAACAGGTTGCGCACGAATCTCGCGGCGTTCCTCAACAACTACACGGACCTGCAGCTGAGCATCCCAGTCAACATCAACAACGTCCCGGGCTCGACCATCTCCAACGCCGGTAAGGTGAGGATCACCGGGCTGGAGGCGGAGTTTCAGGCGGAGCCCGCACGAGGTCTGCTCTTCAACCTCTCCGGCGCATATCTGAAATACGACATCCTGGATCTCGGGCCGGCCGCGTCGGTGGCCGGTGGCGTTGCCAAGGGTGACATGGCGCCGTACACCCCGAAGTTGAAAGGCAACGCAGGGGTGCAGTACGCCGTTTCACTGGGGGCGGCCGGAAGCCTGACACCGCGCCTCGACTACAGCTGGCAGTCCAAGTCCTATGCCGATCCCAACAACAACCCGTATTCCCTGATTCCGCAATACGGTCTGGCGGATGCGCATGTGACATACGACAGCAACGACGCACTATGGCAGGTCCGGCTCGACGTGAGCAACTTGTTTGACAAGTTCTACTGGTCCACCGTGTACAGCCAGTACAACGCGGGCGGAGTGGTGGTCGGTCGCCCGGGACAACCGCGCACCTGGTTCCTGTCGGTCAAGCGGTCGTTCTGATGGGAAAGTGAACGCGCGGGATTACGCTTTTGAGAGAGCACTACCCCGTCATCGTGGTTGGCGCGGGGCCGACGGGATTGACCCTCGCCAACCTCCTTGGGACCTACGGAGTGCAGGTCCTGCTGGTAGAGCGTAATTCCGCCACGGTCAGCGAGCCGCGCGCGGTATCGATAGATGACGAGTCGCTGCGAACGATGCAGGCGGCTGGTGTAGTCGATGTTGTACTCGGGAGTATGGTTCGGGGTTACGGCTCGGAATATTACGGTCGTTCCGGACACATGTTTCTACGCGTCGACCCGACCGAGCAACCCTATGGGTATCCACGCCGGAATGCATTCCGGCAACCGCTCCTCGAGGCACAGCTGCGACAGGCTTTGCATCGTTTCCCCCATGTCACGACCGCATTCTCCTCGACTCTACGTGGATTTCAGGAGAGTGCCTCCCGGGTGCGAGTCCAACTCGACGGAGCCGTGACCGCAAGCGTCGATTGTGACTACCTGATCGGATGCGACGGGGCAGGCAGCGCGATACGCACCGCTCTCGGTATCAAGCTGCAGGGCCGCAGTTTCGACGAGGCATGGCTGATCCTCGATCTCGATAACGCCGCTGCGCCCAGCCGTAACACTTACGTATTCTGCGACCCCGAGCGCGCCTGCATCGCCTTGCCTGGGCCAAATGACACGCGACGACTCGAGATCAAGCTCCACCCGCACGAGACAGCCGAGCAGATGCTCCGGCCCGAAGTGGTTTCTGACTTCCTGACCCGCTTCGGCGCGACGCCTGGCAGTACACTGACTCGAAAGGTCGTCTACCGATTTCACGCACGGGTCGCTGAGCGCTGGAGCTCCCAGCGCGTGTTTCTTGCGGGTGATGCAGCCCATCTCAGCCCTCCATTCGCCGGTCAAGGGATGAACAGCGGTATACGCGACGCGCACAACCTTGCGTGGAAACTGGCCTTCGTGGTGAGCCGTCGCCTCGGACCCCAGCTGCTCCAGACCTACGAGGCAGAGCGGCGTGACCACGTGCAGCAGATGATCCAACTGGCCCTGCGAATGGGTCGGATCATGGCACCGGCCAACCCGCTCTCCGGTTGGCTCGCCCAAACGGGTTTGCGCCTGCTCGGCGCATGGCCACAGGTGCGCGACTATTTCGGCCAGATGAAATACAAGCCGCAGCCGCGCTTCAGCCGCGGCTTTTTGCTGACCGAGCAACTCCAGAGACGCCGGAGCCTGGTCGGCCGACTGTTGCCGCAACCCCGAGTCACGCGCTCGAACGGCGAGCAAGTCCTGCTCGACGAGGTGTTAGGACCGCAACTCTCCCTGTTGTGTCAGGCGACAGATCTCGAGGCGTTCGCGAGCTTTGCCCACGAACGGGTCTGGCGGCAGCACGGAGTCCGGCTGGTCGCGGTGGGTGCTGCGGGAGCACGGCCGCAAATCATGGGAGACCTCGAGATCGTGGTCGACCAGACCGGCGGACTCGTGAGAAGTCTCGTCCCGTATCGCGGACACGCGTTGCTACTACGCCCCGACCACTACGTCGCGGCCACATTCTCCCTGACCGAAGCACAGGCCGCGGTGGATCAGTTCGAGTCGCTCATGGCGGCGACCTGGCCCCAGGCTGCACCTGTTCGACACTGACGCCACCGCGGCCGTGCGCGGCAAGCGCCGAGGCATCCGCGAGAATGCCCCGCTCGATCGCGCGGTAACGTCAGCTCGATTTCGAGCGTCGCGGAGCGGTCTCCGTCAGCCGCAACGACAACAGGCCCGCAAGAATCGCCGCCCCGGTGGCCATCCACAGCGGCACGGACAGCCCCCAACGATCGGCCAACACGCCCCCCAGTGCCGGTCCCAGAAATCCGCCCAAGATCTGACCGACTCCCATGACGAGCGCCGTCGCGGAGGCTGCGGCGCCGCCGGGCGCAGACTCCAGCGGAATGGTCGCCATGAACAGCGGCACCGTACCGAGCGTGAGGCAACCCACGAACATCAGGCCGATGAGCCACCCCAGCCCGTTTCCAACATACAGGGGTGCCAGGGAAGCGACGACACCCCCGAATGTGAAGACAATCATGACTGCCTTGCGGCCCAGTCTGTCCGACAATGCGGGAACCAATAGCGCCGAGACAACACCCGCCGCTCCGATGGCACTCATCACGACACTCATGCCGGTGGCCGTGAGGCGCAAGACGCGAACGCAATACAACGGCAGAAATGCAAGCAAGACAAAATACCACGCGACGACACAGCAACTGATTAGAATGCAGAGCCGGATATTGCGGACCCGAACCAACCCGGAAAGGCCGAGCACCGCCGCGGCGGCTTTGGGCGACTGCTCGGGGCCGGACGAGCCGCCCGCGCGCTCGTTCACGAAGGCAGCGACCAACAACGCGACCACCAGACCCGGAACTCCCGCAATGTAGAACGCGGCGTGCCAGCCCAGCGTGGTGGCGATCTGCACCAACACGATCGGACCTGCGAGGGAGCCGACGAGCTGCGCGCCGAAATTCTGGACCAACCCCATGTTGAAGCCGCGCCGGTGCGGCGAGGAGTGGCGAATCATGATCGACTGTGACACCGGGATCACGGGCCCTTCGGCCAGACCCATCATCAGCCGTGCACCCAGTAGCACCGCGAATGATCCGGCGAGCCCGCTCAAGAACGAACAGGCCGCGAACATCACGAAAGTGGCAACGAGCCAGGGCTTGCGTCGCCCGCTACGATCGGAGAGGCGGCCGATCACATAGCCCGAAATCGACCAACTCAGCAAGACGGTGGACGACACGAGGCCGATCTGGGTGTTGTTCAGCCCCAGGCTCGTCGCCACGAAGGGACTGAGATAGAACAGGGACTGCGCATCCAGCGCCGCCACCGCCCCCCCGAGGGTGAGAATGAGGAGCAACCGGTTTTCATAGCTGAGCGCACGGGCTGCTCTGACAGCGCCAATCACGGTACTCATGAACACGACTCACGCGCAGGAATGCAAATCACGACAGGCCCCCTCAGACAGATGATCGCTATACATAAATTATCATATCATGATAATCTTGTAGTTCACGCCGACCTACGATATCGTAATAAAAGCATCATGGGGGTCGCGACGAGAGAGGCGTATGCGGGACGTTGCGGGCAAAGTGGCGTTCATCACCGGGGGAGCGAGCGGTGTAGGGTTCGGCCTGGCGGTCACCTTCGCGCAAGTCGGTATGAAGATCGTCCTTGCGGACGTTCGCCCCGAGCCACTCGCGCGAGCTGAGGCGCATTTGAAGCGTTCCGGCGCTCAGGTGCTCGCGGTTCCCCTGGATGTGACCGATCGCAAAGCCTACATCGGCGCAGCTGATCGCGCCGAAGCCGCCTTCGGCAAGGTTCACGTTCTCTGCAACAACGCAGGCATCGGTCTTCTGGGACCGTTGAAGTCCGCGCGGTATGACGATTGGGACTGGGTCCTGGGTGTCAATGTCGGGGGCGTCGTCAACGGACTGCAAACCCTTCTGCCCCGGATGCTGGCTCACGGCGAAGGCGGACACATTGTAACGACCGCATCGGTGGCCGGACTCTTCGCGGGCGCGCAAGCCGGAATTTACACTGCTTCAAAAATGGCCGTCGTCGGCATGATGGAGTGCCTGCGCGGCGAGCTGGCCGAAGACGGAATAGGCGTATCGGTGCTCTGCCCGCATCTGGTGCGTACGGAAATCCATCAACACGCGAGCCTTCGTCCGGAGCGCTTCGGCGGCTCGGGATATAACACTGCTGCCGCGACCAACGATGCGTCCGATTCAAGCATCAAGGCCATGGTTGATGTGGGTATGGACCCATTGGAAGTCGGTCGGCGAGTGCTGCGCGGCATACTCCAGAACGATCTCTACATCCTCACGCACCCGGAAATCGAGCCGATCGTTCGTGAGCGCTTCGAGGCCATTCTGGCCGCGATTCCGGATGAAACCGCCGACCCCGCACGGGTCGCGGCCGAAGCTCCCACCCTGCATTACTCGGTTTACACAGAACACAAGAAGGCTTAGATCAATGACGTTCCGCCGCCGCGCCCTCGTTGCGATCCTCACAGTGTTGCTCTCCATGACGACCATCGCGCAGGGGCCTCCTCCCGTGGTGCGAGGGGTAATCGCCGCACTCACTCATGATTCAATCACCGTAAAGACCCCGGACGCAAAACCCGAGACGATTCCCTTTGCAGCCGATTGGACCGTCTCCGTCCTGAGGCCCATCGGCATCGAAGCCATCCAGCCGGGAAGCTTCATTGGAACGGCCGAGGTGCCGCAGAAGGACGGCACTGGCCGATCCCTCGAGGTGCACGTCTTTCCGCCCGGAGTGAAGGCCGGCGAGGGCCACTACGCGTTGGATACTCACAGCGGCTCCATGATGACCAACGGAACGGTAGGCAAAGTGACCTCGAGCCCGAAAGGCCGCGAGTTGGTCGTCTCCTATCCAACCGGCGAGCGCCACATCGTCGTGCCGCAGAACGTCCCCGTCATGCAGATCACGAACGGCGATCGAGTGGCACTGAAACCGGGTCTCCCGGCTTTGTTGATTCTCTCCCGGCGCCCGGACGGCACCCTCGCAGTGAGCTCCGTTTCGATCACGGCGAACGGCGCACCACCGCCGATGTAACCGGGCAGTGCTTCGCGGCGAGTCGTGAACACAATGGAGCGAACACTGCCGGATGGACGACTCGCCCTTTATCGGCATCCTCTGTGGCTGCGCTGCACGCACTGGCTGAACGCGCTCTGCCTGCTCGTACTGCTGCTGAGCGGCCTGCAGATCCTGAACGCTCACCCGGCGCTGTACTGGGGCGAGGTCTCGAGGTTTGATCATCCCTGGCTCGCTATCTACTGGCACCGCACGGCGGGCGTGCCGGTGGGGTGGACCTTGCCGGATTGGCCGGACCTCGGCGCCGGCCGGCGCTGGCATTTCTTCTTTGCGTGGTTGTTCGCAATGAACGGACTGCTTTATCTCACCGTTTGCATCGTCACGGGGCGCCTGCGGAATACGCTCCTCCCGGACATGGAGCAACTGCGAAATCTAGGCAAGACCGTCCTGCACCATCTGCGCCTGCAATTCCCGAAAGGGGAGGCCGCACGCGAGTACAACGTTCTTCAGAAGCTGACGTACCTCTTCGTCGTGCTCGTTTTGCTACCGCTCATGCTGCTCACCGGAATCACGATGTCACCAGGCATGGATGCCCGGCTGCATCTCCTCACCGACCTGTTTGGCGGCCGTCAGTCTGCCCGCACGGTGCATTTCCTGGCGGCGTGCAGCCTCGTTCTATTCGTGGCGATTCACCTGGCCGCTGTGCTCGCGGCCGGTCCGATCACCGAGATCCGCTCCATGCTGACGGGGTGGTTCATCATCGAGCGCCATCGGAAATGATCCATGACCCGAAAAACCTACAACCGACGCACCTGGATCGAACGCGCACTCGCAGCGAGTGGCGCCCTGAGTCTCAGTGGATGCGAGCGAATCGAACAGTCGGAGAATGTGAATGCCACTCTGTCGCACGCCGAAAAGTGGACGCGTTTCATTCAGCGGCTGCTGCTTGGCCGGCAGACCCTCGCGCGCGAGTATCCCGAGAGCGCCATTTCCAAAGACTTCCGCGCAAACGGCACCACTGACCCCGCAACCGATGAATACCGACGCCTGGCGGGTGGAAACTTCCTCGACTGGCGCCTTGCGGTCGGCGGGTTGGTTGAAAGACCCCTCGAGCTCTCACTGGCCGATCTGCGCCAGATGCCGAAACGGACCCAGATCACCCGGCACGACTGTGTCGAAGGATGGAGCGGCATTGCGAAGTGGCGCGGCACGCCCCTGAGCGCGGTGCTTGATCGTGCGGAGCTGAAGGCGAGTGCGCGGTACATTGCACTTTTCTGTGCCGATACTCTGGAACTCACCCTGGACGGCACGGGCCAGTACTACGAGACCATCGATCTGATCGACGCGCGGCATCCGCAAACCCTCCTGGCGTACGAGATGAACGATCGCCCCCTGACGATCCCCCATGGCGCCCCGCTGCGACTGCGTGTGGAGCGCCAGTTGGGTTACAAGATGGCAAAATACGTCATGCGCATCGAAGCTATCGCGGACTTCAGCGCCATCGGCCGCGGCAAAGGGGGGTACTGGGCCGACCGCGGCTACCAATGGTACGCGGGGATCTGACTCATCGACGACACCGAGACGCAGGGGCGGGGCCTACTCGTTACCGATTCGCGCTCCTTGATGATCCAGCCGCCATATAGCTGAACGGGCTCGCTTCGGCCCGCACTGAGGTGGCTGCTCGCCCGCCCCAAATCAGTGGGCTATTTGGCTTCCCGAGATAGCTATATGCTCCATCCTGAGCAATCCCAGGGGGAACCAGCAGTGAAGTCTACTGTCGCAGCGATGATCTTGCTGTTGTTTGCCTTGCCCGCGATGTCGCATCACTCGACGACCGCCTACGATCACAGCAAGACCATCGTACTCACCGGAACCGTGAAGGAGTTCCAGTGGACCAACCCGCACAGCTGGGTACAGCTCATCGTGCCCGACGGGCAGGGCAACACGACGGAATGGTCCATCGAGACAGGTGCGCCCAATCTCAACATCCGGCACGGCTGGTCGCGCAACACGCTCAAACCGGGTGACAAGGTGACCCTGACAATCTACCCCCACCGCGACGGTGGCCCGCACGGCTCGCTGGCTTTCGCCAAACTCACCGATGGCAGGGTGTTGGACGGCGCCGCTGACTTCATTCCGAAGGACAACGCGAAGGAACTCGGTGCTCCCAGCAGTGCGCCGCCGGCGCCGGACGCAGGCTCCCGGGCGACTCCGACAACCCCGAAGCCCTGACAGGGAGAGCATGATGAATGGCCGTCGCCTTTGCATGAGTGGCCTGCGTCCAACTCGCCTGTTGGCAGTCTTCCTCGCCGCGGACCAGGCGCTTGAAATCCGCTCTGAGCTCCGCCGCATCGGCGGCGGCTCGGGCTCGTTCCGTCGCCGCGTCGCCTTGGCCGTGACCACTATCGCGGCGGCGATCGTGTGCACGCCCGCGAGCCTCGCTCGGTCAATCGACTCTCCGCAGTCGGCGCCAGCCGAGCCCTCGAGGCAACCTCTCGTCGTGGAGCAAAAAGGTCCCGAGGACCAGGGGACCGTCGCCCCCACACTGCCGCCGAACACGGAGCCGGCCAATTTCGAAGGCATCTGGAAGTCCGACCACGTGCGGCCGCTCGTGCAGGCTGCCCTAGGCACAACCGGTCCTTTGGTAACAGTCGAGGGCACCCAGCCGCCCTATACCGCCGAGGGGCAGAATATCTTCTGGCACCGCATGTTGATGGAGCAGCGCGGAACCCCGGTAGCCAACACCGCCGCCTTGTATCTGCCGAGCATCCCTCTCAACAGCCTGAGCCTCGACCTGGAGCCGTTCACGATCCTGCAGACCAATACCCAGGTCCTCGTCCTGTGGGAAGACGGCACCGCGTGGCAGATCTATCTGAACAAACCACAGCCGCGCAACCTGAAGCCCACTTACCGAGGGCATTCGGTGGGACTTTGGGAAGGTGCCACACTGGTCGTCGACTCCACCGGTTTCAATACCCGGACCTGGCTGGATTCCCACGGCTCGCCGCATAGCGGGGACCTGCGGTTCATCACGCGCATCAGCAAGATCAACCACGGCAGACAGCTCGAATTCCTGACCACCTTCGACGACCCGAGGTATTACCGCGAGCCGTTCACCGTCCGACGCACCGCCACGTGGCGGCCCGATCTGCACCTGTTGGAAGTCGAAATCGAGAACACGCGCGATGAGAATAACGAGGGCATGGTCTATGAGGACGGAGAACAACCGCCGCGCCCCGCTGCCAAGCGATCGCCGGGTGAGAACTAGCATGAATGATCTGGGCTACCTGGTGCTTGCCGTCCTGCTGGTGGGCCCCCTAGCCGCGCACGCGGACGTGGATCTAACCGGATTGTGGCGGTTACAGTCTTCGTTCCAACACGAGATCAAGACCACCGAGGGCCGGACGCCACCCCTGTTGCCCGCCGCGGCCGAGACTTATCGCAAGAATCTCGCGAAATCCGCCGCGGGCGATTTCTCGTTCGATAAGTCACAGACCCTGTGCACCTCGCCGGGAATGCCGCGCCTGGTGATGCTGCCTTATCCCTTCGAGATCGTTCAGGAGCCTCATCGCCTGGCGTTCGTCTTTCAATGGAACCATCGCTTTCGGCTGGTGGATCTGGGCGGCGCGCCGCCGATCGTCGATGATCTCTCGTACCGGGGGACCGCGAGCGGACATTGGGAAGGGGATGTGTTGGTCGTGCAGACACGGGGACTCGTCGACACGAGTCTGCTCGATGCCGGCGGCATGCCCCATAGTGAGGATCTGCAGATCACTGAGCGCTACCATCTGGAGAACGGCGGCAGAACGTTGGTGAGTGAGCTGACGTTCGAGGATCCGAAGACATTTACGAGGCCGTGGAAGACGGTGGTCACTTACCGGAAGCTGCCCCCCGGGACCGAGCTCGACGAGGATGTGTGCCGCGAGCGCCTCGCCAAGGGATTACCGGCGTTCGAGCTCGACAAGTGGAAGTAGGGTTCGAGCGGGTCTGACTCATCCCTTACGGGGATGGCGCCGGCTCGCTGGCTCGCACGCATATTCGAGCCGCGAAAAAGTGATTCAGGTGCTGCTGCGCCTCGCCGGCCGCCCCTGGCTTTCCTTGTTCGATGGCCACGAGCGCCGCGCTCATCAACTCGAAGTACCGCTCACCCTGGGAGGCGACAAAGCGCGCCAGCACCTGGTCCCGTCGTGGCCGGGCCAGCGCGGAGTGAGCTTTCAGGCCCTCCAGGATCAAGGTGAGGAGCGGGTTGCCCGCGGTGCTCTCAACCGCCCGGTCGATCAGAAACAGAGTCTCGAGGTCAAAGGGTCGCCGGCCCCCGGACAGTTCTTTCAACAGCGTAGACACCTCACGACAAACCTGTTCGCGCATGGGGGCCGGGCGCTCGGCGGCCAACTGTGCGCATTCGATACGCAAGCTCTGCCCGATCTCCCAGGAACTCTCGGGTGTCGCCCCATGAGTGAACAGGTAAAGTCCCAGCGTCGCGGCGGGTCGATATGGCGCCGGCGGATGCATGAAGATCCCACGGCCGCTGCCACGGTGGCAGCGAGCTATTTCCAGATCTTCCAACAGGCGTACGACCTGCCGAGCGATGGACTTGCTGACGGCGAAACGCTGGCTCAAGTCGCGCTCGGAGCCGAATCGCGTTCCGGGCTCGAGGGGTGTTTGCGCGAGCTGGGCGACGATGTTGCGTGCGATCTGACCTGCTCTGCGCGAGCCGACGGTGATCCGTTGTGTTGGATCGCGAGGCAGACTGAGAACCTTGCCGTCGCCTCGAAAATGCTCCTGCAGCGTCGCCATGCATCGGGCGAGGGTCTCGAAGATGACATTAGTGACGACCGCCTGCCTGCCAATGCGCTCGAGAATCAGGCGCGCTCGAGACAGTTGCGCGGCGCTCGTTCCACTGAGGAGGGCGTGACCGGAGAAGGAGCGGGCCACCAGCGGCAGATCCGGGATCGCAACCACGAACCCACCGTGCCGGCCGCGGCGCATGCGGCCGATGCCCCGCATTTCCAGGATTGCAATCGCCTCCCGCAATGTCTCGCGACCCACCGCAAACCGCGCACGCAGCTCATGCTCCGAGCCGAGAATTTCTCCCGGCAACACACGCCGCGCCGTGAAGTCCTGTTGAATCCGCGCGGCGATACGGGCGGCCTTGCTCGTCATGGTATTTTCGTTGACAGCCAGAATTATCGATAAGTAGACTAGAAATCGAATTATAGGCAAACGGTCCGCTGACGCCACCCAGAGGGCATCGGCCGACGAGTGCGAGCGCGTCGGGTACGCCCGTGCGCATCGAGGAGAGGGGGATGCTCGAGCTGTACCACGCTGAGCCGGT
>Ga0068855_100004505_pt1 | contig 17019 bp, 13 predicted proteins | sample KBSCornC52_FD_66592 | JGI IMG/M metagenome (GOLD analysis project Ga0068855, IMG submission 66592) | Corn rhizosphere microbial communities from Kellogg Biological Station, Michigan, USA - KBS Corn C5-2 | ecosystem: Host-associated > Plants > Roots > Rhizosphere > Soil ...
ACGAGCGGGACATGGCGCACTTTGCCACTCTGCTGGGCCGCAGGGCGGAGGCTGCGCAGTGGGAGCGGCGCGCAGCCGCCCGGCGCGATGCGATCAATAACTACCTTTGGAATCCTGCGAAGGGCATGTTCTACGACTACGACTTCACGACGCGCCGGGCCTCGAACTATAACTACATTACGGCGTTTTACCCTTTGTGGGCGGGGCTTGCCAGCCGGCAGCAGGCGGTGGCGGTCGAACGGCATCTTTCGTCGTTCGAGCATGAGGGCGGCCTCGCGATGAGCGACTACGACTCCGGCACGCAGTGGGATCTTCCGTTTGGATGGGCTCCGACGAACTGGCTTGCGATCAAGGGGCTGGATCGGTATGGCTTCACGAAGGATTCGTCGCGGCTGTCGCGTGAGTTCTCACGAACGATTCGCACGAACTTCGAACACGACGGCACGATCCGGGAGAAGTACAACGTCGTGAGCGGGTCGGCTAACGTCGCGGTGGCTACGGGGTATAAGAGCAACGTCGTCGGCTTCGGTTGGACGAACGGGGTTTATCTGAAGATGCATGCGCTGCTGACTCATCCGCACACGAGTGTGGTGGTCGCTGCGAAGAGGGCCGAGGCGATGGCTACCAGCGCAAGGTAACGGTCTGCGGCTGATAGCCGCTGCCGGAGGGAAATTGCACGATGAGTGCATCCAGACCGGGACGGGTCGGGTCTGGCACGATGCTCGCTCCTTCCGCGTGGATGTTGAGTTTGGGGGCGTTGCGGCGGAGTTTTAGCTGAACCGTGGAGCCAGCCTCGGCCTCCAGTTCGAGCTTCAGGGAGTGCGCTGATAATTCCTCGGACAAGACCTTCATCTGGGCTGTGCGCGCGCCGGGCAGGGGCAGGCCGTGCGGGACGGCTACTTCGACGGGTGGAAGCGTAAACGCGATCGACTGGCCATCGGGTGAGGTTCGGGCATTTTTCAGGGCGGTTTCCAGATGGACTGCCGGGCCGGAGATCGTAGCGAGCTTTGCGACGAGGCTCTGTCCCTGGCGTTGAAAGTTCAGCGAGCAGAGCGATGGGCCGACGTGCAGCCTTTCGATGCTTACAGTGCTCCAGTCGGCGGGGAGATGGGGGGCGAGGGTGATGGTGTGCGACAAGGCGTCCACGTCGACGCCGAAGAGTCCTCGCATGGCAGGAGTGACGACCATGGCGGAGGACCAGAGCTGATGCGTCGTGCTTCGGCCAAAGGGCTGGAAGAAGGCGCCGGATAAGAGTTCCGTCACGGCGCCGAGATCCTGCGTGGTGGTCTGGTCTGCGTTCTGCATGAGATGCGCGTAGCCGGAGAGCGGATGGCCTGCGCGGTACTCCGCGATGGACGCCCAGCCGGTGAAAAGCGGCCAGACTGAGCCCTGGTGATAGCTGATGGGATCGTAGAAGGGTTCGCTTTCGGCCACGTCGCGGAGGCCCCAGTCGGTGGAGAAGTCGTGCGAGGCCCAGTGGCGAAAGCTGGCTTGCGGATGCGCGAGTCCGGTTCCGCCGTTCCACCATGCGATGGCGGGATAGATGGTTGCGGTGCGGTCGAGCGTGCCGTCGGCGTTTCTGCTGAAGGCGTACTGCTGTTTTGCGGAGTCGAAGTACTCCGCCTCGATTTTGCCGGCGAGATCGGCGGCGCGGGATGCGGCTGCGTTGGCGGTCGGTTTGTCGTCCAGCAGGGCGGCGAGTTTTGACATCGCCACGGATGCCTGTTGATCGAGCGAGGCGAGATAGATCTCCTGATGCGGCAGGCCGGTAGGCCAGCTTTCGACCCAGCCTGTGCCCTGCGAGTTGTCGTAGATGCCGTCGCCGTCGGTGTCGTGTGTGGTCTCAAAGCGCCATGCTTTTTCTACGACGTCACGATGCAGTCTGAGAAAGGCAACGTCTCCGCTGCTCCGCACGTAGTCGAACATCGCTGTTAAAAAGAGCGGCGTCGAGTCGGCTGCGGCATAGGTGTAGGGAAATGCCTTCCAGTCGAAGTAAGCCGCGGTCTGCGGGTACTCGTGCATGATCTTGCCGTCGTCACGCTGCCTTTGCATGAGGAACTCGAGCGCTGAGCGAGAGAGCGAGAAATCTCCGAAGCTGTTGACGGCGTAGAGCGAGTAGAGGGTGTCGCGCCCAAAGAACCAGCCGAAGCCGGGCCGCGCGGAGTCGCCGGAGGAGTAGTATCCGGCGACAAGTCCGATCTCGCCGCTGGGCTCGGCCTTTGCCTTCAACTGTTCGATCGACATCTCCGCCCAGGTGAAGTCGTTGTTCAAACCGGAGTCGGGAGTGTGGATGGCTGTGAGTGAATTTTTCATCTGCTCGTAGCGGGCGGCATGGCTCGCGTAGACCTGCGGCAGCGTGGCGTTCAGGTGCTCAAGTTTGGCTTGCAACACGGCGTTGGCTGCCGTCTCCGGCGTGGTGCCGACCGCCATCAGCAGAGGGAAGTAGCGGTTTGCATCGCGCTTCGGGTCGTAGTGGAGCTTCAGTTCCAGCGGGTGGAACTGCGGCTTTTCCTGATAGGGCGCCATGATGCCCGGCTGCGTGTGGGGCATGGCTATGGCGCCGGCGAGGTTGGGGAAGTCGGTGTGGAGGACATAGATGCCGCTGTCGGCGTGCTTGACCCACTCAGCCGACGGCGTGCCCTGGCTGCGCTCGGGCCACATGGGTCGCATCTCCGGGGTGAAGCTGAAGGTGAGATCCATGGGGCGCGTCGAGTCGAATTGAAAAAGGACGACTGCGCCGGTGCCGTCTTCGGCATCGTCGAGCGCGAACATGATCTGCCGGACGGTGAAGGCGATGTGCGAGTAGGTGATGACGGTGTGGTCGGGAGATACCTCGATCTCCGCGGCGTTGGCATTGAGATCGATGGGGACGGAGTAGCCCTCGACCTCGGCGCGAATGGCGAAGTGGCTGAGGAGTTTGACGGGCAGCATCCAGGCCTCAAACGTGCCTTGCTGCTCACCAGGTATGACGCCGCGCGCGCCTGCAACTGTGAAGGGCTTTCCTGCCTCGACGTGCCGTCGAATGACCAGACTATCCGCTTTCATCGGAAAGGCGTCGAGAGACTGCAAGGATGAAGATTGTGCAGCAGCGATGCCACAGAGCATCACGACCAGAGCTGACGCAGCGCGCATGTTGCCTCCTCGTGCGGAAAGGAACACCAGTCTACACAGTGCGACAAGCGGACTGGGTGAGAGCGTGTTTACAATCACGCTGAGATGCGATTCTTCCGCACACGTTCGCTGCTGATGTTCGTCGCGTTAGCGGTAATGCTTCCACTGGCGCGGGCGCAGGCTCCTGCGACACCGAAGCGCGCGACGGCGGCACCGGCAAGCGCCAAGCTAAAGGCGGCCGATGAGGCGTTTCGAACTGGATCAGACGCTTATCTCAAAAACGATCTGCGCTCCGCACATGCTCAGTTTGCGAAGGTGGTGCGCCTGGAGCCGAATGTTGCCGCGGGACACAGCGCCTTCGGGACCGTGCTGCTGGCGGAAGGCGACACGAAAGAGGCCGTCACGCAACTGGAGTGGGCGCGCAGACTCGATCCCCGGGATGCGGTTGCCACCCTCCATCTAGGGATGGCCTATTCACAGCTTCAGGACTATGTGCGATCGGTGAAGATGTTTCGACTTCTCGACCAGATCGGGAGCAGCGGTACGGAGACGCTAGCGCCGGAGGAGGCGATTGCATATGCGGTGGCGTTGGCTGCGACGGCAGAGACTGACGCGGCGCAGAGGGAGTTGGAAGCAGCACTCCGGGCTTCGCCCGATCATGCGGGGCTGCATGATGCTCTGGGCGCGTTGCTGGCACAACAGAGTCGCTACGACGAGGCGAGCACGGAGTTTCAGCGTGCCATTGCGCTCGATGCTTCGCTGGCTTCGGCACACTATCACCTTGGGTCGATCTACCTGAGTCAGAACCGGCTTGATGCGGCTATCTCTGAACTGACGCTGGCTCACGACAGCGCCAAGGGGAACGTGGCGTATGCTCTTCAGCTTGGCCGGGCGCTTCGCGCGGACAACCAAGGTGCTGCGGCGCTCGATGCGTTCCGGCGTGCGCTGGCGCTTGAGCCTGCGTCGATGGATGCCAAGTATGAGCTTGCTCTGACTTTGCAGGCGAACGAGAACGCTCACGATGCGTTGCCGCTCTTCGAGCAGGTGGTGGCGGCGCGGCCACGAGACTTTGCTGCGCTGACGAATCTCGGGCTGGCGCTGGTGCAGACGGGCGATGCGAAGGGGGCGATTCCCTTCTACAACCGCGCCCTTGCGTTGAATACGAAGAGCGCGACGCTCTATGAGAACCTGGGGGTCGCTTACCTGCAACAGAGCGATCTGAACCACGCGATCGAACAGTTTCGCGCGGGGCTTGTCGTTGAACCGGACAATCCGCAGCTTCACTACGACCTTGGGCTTGCGCTCAAGTTGAAGGACGATTTGAACGCAGCAATTCCAGAGTTCAAGCGGGCAGAGACGCTCGATCCGAAGCTGCCCGATCCGCCTTACACGCTTGGCGTTCTCTATATGCAGATGGGGCGATTTGCGGAGGCTCAGAGTGAGTTGGAAAGGGCCACTGCACTGCGCCCGGCGAACGGCGAGGGGTGGGCGATCCTTGGCAGTGTTTATAAGGAGACGGGCGATCTCGCGAAGGCGACAGACGCGCTACGACGGGCCATCGAGCTGATGCCGAATCAGCCGAGTCCGCATATTGGTCTTGCCGCAATTCTGAGCCAGCAGGGGGATCGGGCGGGTGCTCTGGCAGAGCGCAAGAAAGCTGCTGAGTTGAGCCGCATCGCCGTCAGCCGGCAGCGTGCGAACTTCGCGCTGGATACTGGTCGAGCGCTGCTCAAGAAGGGGCAGGTGGCGGAGGCAGTGGCGCAGTTGCAATCGGCGGTGGAGGCGGACCCGACGTATGGCGAGGCTCACTCTGCGCTGGCTGATGCCTTGGAGCGGCAGGGACGGAGCGCCGACGCCGCAGTGGAGCGGCAGAAGGCTGGGCAGCTTGCAACGGCGCCTGCGGCGCACCCTTAATAATGTTTCGGCGCAAGGAGTTGAATGGGTGTTTGAAAAAGAACGTACCTCAGGTGCTGAAGCCCTATTAATTTTGTGGCAACTTGCGGCACGGCTGAAGCCGTGCCCTTAACAAAGCTCGGCAAACTGAATTGCTAAGCGACATTCGTTGCCTATGCCGCGGGAGCTTCTCTATACTCAGGCCACCACGACGGGACCCTTTCCGTGGTGGAGTGAGTTGACGGCAATTCACCCGATTGCGGTGGCGAGCGAAGCCGTTGAACGCCGGGCTGGCCGCCTGAGGGAGTTCCTTTTGAGTTGGTCTCGCCGTAGCTTTCTTACTTCGCTTTCCAGCACCGCGCTGGTGCTCTCGTTCGACGATGTCCTGTCGATGGCAGCAGTGCCGAATCCGCAGGCTGCTCCGCAGGTGGGGGCGCGCCCTACTTACGATGCGAAGCCGCGACCGGCGCCGAAGAGACTTCCTTCGCCTGTGGCCGGCACTCCGCTGGGCGTGAGCTTTCTCAATGTGGCTCGGCAGTCCGGGTTGAACGCAAAGACGATCTACGGGGGGGAGCACAGGAACCGATACCTGCTCGAAACGACGGGCTGCGGCGTGGCGTTCTACGACTACGATCACGATGACTGGCTGGATATTTTTCTGGTGAACGGCACACGGCTAGAGGGGTTTTCTAAGGGACAGGAGCCGGTCTCGCGGCTGTTCAAAAACAATCGCGATGGGACGTTCACGGATGTTACGTTGAAGGCCGGACTTGCGCGGACGGGGTGGGGCCAGGGCTGCTGCGTTGGCGACTACAACAACGATGGGTGGGACGACCTGTTTGTGAGCTACTACGGTCAGAACGTGCTGTATCGCAATAATGGCAACGGCACCTTTGCCGACGTGACGGAGAAGACCGGGCTGCTGCAAGCGAAGACGCGATGGAACTCCGGCTGCGCGTTTCTGGACTATGACCGCGACGGGCATCTGGATTTGTTTGTCGCGAACTATATCGACTTCGACATCAAGACGGCGCCGCTGCCTGAGGCCGCGGGATGTAGTTACAAAGGGATTCAGGTGGCGTGCGGGCCGCCTGGTTTGCAGGGCGGCAAGAACATTCTTTATCACAACAATGGCGATGGAACTTTTACCGATGTCTCCGAGAAGAGTGGGATGTGGGAGACGATTGGAACCTATGGGCTGTCCGTGGCCGTCTCCGATCTGGATGACGATGGCTGGCCGGATATTTATGTAGCGAACGATTCCACCGCGGCGACCTTCTATCAGAATCAGAAGGACGGGACGTTCAAGGATGTGGCGATCGAGGCGGGGATTGCGTTCTCTCCCGATGGGAAGCCGCAGGCCGGCATGGGCGTGTCGATTGGCGATTTCAATCGCGATGGGCGCTTCGACATCGTCAAGACGAACTTTGCCGGGGATACCGATTCGCTGTATGTCAATCTCGGCGATGGGAGCTTCGACGACCATACCTACCAAGCCGGGCTTGGCGTGAATACTCGTCTGCTCGGCTGGGGCGTGGGCTTCTTCGATATGGATAACGACGGCTGGCCGGACATCCTGGTGTGCAACGGGCACGTCTACCCGGAGGTCGAGGGAACCAGCGTGGACGCGCCTTACGCGCAGCACAAGTACCTGTATCGCAATCTGCGGAATGGGCAGTTCGAAGAGGTGACGAAGCTGGGCGGGCCGGGGATTACCGAGGCTGCGCCGGCTCGCGGCTGCGCTTTTGGAGATTACGACAACGACGGCGACGTCGATGTGGCCGTGAACTGCGTCAACAGCCTGCCGCAACTGTTGCGGTGCGACTCGACTACGGGGCGCAACTGGATCAAGATTCGTGCTGTTGGCACGAAGTCCAACCGGACGGGCATTGGCGCAAAGATTAGCGTGACGACTGCAACAGGCGATGCCGCGGAGCCCTTCGTTCAGATCGATGAAGTGCGCAGTGGCGGCAGCTACTTTTCACAGAACGACCTTCGCATTCACTTCGGTCTCGACCGTGCCGTGAAAGCGGACTCGGTTGAGATCCGGTGGCCGTCGGGGGCGAAAGACAAACTGGCCGACCTGGCGGCCAATCATCTTTATGTGATTCAGGAGGGCGGAAAGATCCTGAAGGCTGTGGCGATGGGCGGTCCAGCGACGCCCGCCTCCAAGGCCTCTCCTCCGGCGCTCCGATCATGAAGCTGCTGCCCTTATCTCTCGCTGGTATCTTGATTCTCTCGTCCGCAGTGTCTCTTACGCAGCAGCCCTATCCGCCGACGACCGATCACCCTGCTCCAGCGTGGTTCGTCGACGTTGCGTCGAAGGCGGGGATCACTGTTCGCAATGTCAACGGCAGCGTCGAGGCGAAGCACTACATTATCGAAAGCACCGGGTCCGGAGTCGCGATTCTCGACTACGACCGCGATGGGTGGCCCGATATTTTTATCGTCAATGGGACGACGCTTCCGGGTGAAACCGTTGGCAGCGGACAGGCGAAGCCTACGAACCACCTCTTCCGCAACAATCACGATGGCACGTTCAGTGATGTCACTGTGAAGGCGGGTCTCGTCTCGACGGGGTGGGGGCAAGGCGCCTGCGTTGGGGACTATGACAACGATGGATTCGACGACATTTATGTGACGGGGTATGGCAGGAATCGACTCTTTCACAATCAGGGGAATGGAACCTTCAGGGAGGTGGCCGAGCAGGCTGGGGTGGCTGGGACGGGCAAGGAGTGGGGCACCGGCTGCGCCTTCGTCGACTACGACCGCGACGGCAAGCTGGACCTCGCGGTCGCCAACTATGTGCACTTTGACCTGACCCATACGCCTGCTCCGGGTCAGGCTGCGGGGTGCATCTGGAAGGGAGTGGCGGTGATGTGCGGGCCACGTGGACTGGAGAGCGCGCCGAACATTCTGTATCACAATGCTGGCGGCGGAAAGTTTGAGGACGTCAGTAAAGCCAGCGGATTCGAGCGCACGAACGGGCATTATTGCTTCTCGATTACGACGCTCGACTACAACGACGATGGCTGGCCGGATCTCTACGTCGCGTGCGACTCGACACCCGCGATTCTTTATCGCAACAACCATGATGGGACGTTCACGGATGTTGCGGTGGAGGCGGGCGTGGCCTTCAACGAAGATGGGCGCGAGCAGGCGGGCATGGGTTCGACTTCGGCTGACTACGACGGCGACGGGAAGCTGGATATTTTTAAGACCAATTTCTCTGACGATACTTCGACGCTCTATCGGAACAACGGCGACGGGACTTACACCGATATGACGTTCGCTGCGGGGCTAGGCATCCACACGGACGCTCTAGGATGGGGGACGATGTTTGTCGATATGGACAACGATGGCTGGCCCGATCTGCTGGTCGTGAACGGTCATGTGTATCCGGAGGTCGATTCCGCGAAGCTGGGGTCGTTTTATCGCGAGCCGCGCTTTCTGTATCACAATCTTGGCAACGGAAAGTTTTACGACATCAGCAAGGACTCCGGCCCAGGTCTTGCCGACCCGCGCTCCAGCCGAGGTCTTGCTATCGCCGATCTCTTCAACGATGGCCGCATCGAAGCTGTGATTAACAATCTGAGTGACCGGCCGATGCTGCTCGTCAACTTTGCAAGGAACTCGAATCACTGGCTGGGAGTGCATCTGGTTGGGACCTCGTCCAATCGCGATGCGATCGGCGCGAGGGTGACGCTGCGCTCCACAAAGCGGCTCTGGGTCGATGAGGTGCGTAGCGGCTCCAGCTATAACTCTTCGAGCGATCTGCGGCTTCACTTCGGACTCGGAGGCGAGACGCGGCTCACTTCGCTTCAGGTTCGGTGGCCCAACGGTAAGAGCGAGGTCTTCGATCCGCCTGCAAAGGTCGACCGTATCCTCGATTTGACCGAAGGCAGTGGCCGGACGGCTGCGGTGGAAGAAGTGCCGCGCGCGCATCCTTAGAGAGGGTTATGCACTAGAATGATCGGCGATGGCATTCCAATTTAAAGGCGTTGACTTCATCCAATTCGATTCCCTGCTCTCGGAAGATGAGCTTCTGGTTCGGGCGAATACCCGCGCCTTTATTGAAGATAATTTGATCCCGATCATCGAGCAGTGCAATCGTGACGGGCGGTTCCCTCGGGAGCTGGTTCGGCCGATGGGCGAGCTGGGCTTCTATGGAGCGACGCTCGAAGGCTACGGCTGCGCCGGGATGAACGACGTCGAATACGGCTTGATGACGCAGGAGTTGGAACGCGGCGACTCGGGGATTCGCAGCTTTGTCAGCGTGCAGTCGGCGCTGGTGATGTATCCGATTTATACGTTTGGCTCGGAGGAACAAAAAACTTTCTGGTTGCCGAAGATGGCGACGGGAGAGAAGCTGGGCTGCTTCGGACTGACGGAGCCGGACTTTGGCTCGAACCCCGGCGGGATGCGCACGCGCGCACGCAAGGATGGCGACGACTACATCCTGAATGGCGAGAAGATGTGGATCACTTCGGGCAGCCTCGCCGATGTTGCCGTGATCTGGGCGAAGGTGGAAGAGGCGGGCGTGTCTCCCGATGACTGGCGCGTTCGCGGATTTCTGGTGGAGACGGATCGACCGGGATTTTCCGCGCGCGATGTGCATGGCAAGTGGTCGCTGCGAGCGTCGGTTACGTCGGGGCTTTCGATGCAGGAGGTGCGGGTTCCGGCGGCAAACGTGCTGCCGAAGTCCGATGGGTTGAAGTCTCCGCTGATGTGCCTCAACCAGGCTCGGTATGGCATTGGGTGGGGCGCGATTGGGGCGGCGATGGCGTGTTACGACGTTGCGTTGCAGTATGCGAAGCAGCGTAAGCAGTTTCGTGGTCAGCCGATTGCGAGCCATCAATTAGTGCAGGAGAAGCTGGCGTGGATGATTACCGAGATCACGAAGGCGCAACTGCTGTCGCTGCAAGTGGGGCGGCTGAAGGATACGGGCAAGGCGGCGTTTCAGCATATCTCCATGGCGAAGAAAAATAATGTGTGGATGGCGCTGGAGTGTGCGCGGATGGCGCGAGACATTCTTGGAGCGAACGGCATCGCCGACGACTACCCCATCATGCGCCACATGATGAATCTTGAGTCGGTCAAGACGTATGAAGGCACGCATGACATTCATACACTCATCATCGGGCAGAGCGTTACTGGGATTTCTGCGTTTTGACTCTGATGTTGCGTAAAATGAGGGACCCTGATAGGTTGTTGTGCCATGGAGCTGCAAATCAGCATGATTCCGTCGCCGGAAGATCCGCCGTGGATGAGTGACGCTTATCAGTCGGATCTCCGCAAGGTTGGGCTGACTCTTCGCGCGGATGGTTTGGAGCTTCGCGAGGTGGGCGGCCGGTCGGCGCGCGAAGGGTGTGCGAGCTGCATTTCGGGCGAGTGGAGGGTTGCACTGAACGCTACGATTGGCCCGATCCTGAAGGCTCCGATTGGATCCTGGCTCCAGGCGAGGCGCGGCCGCACAGTGCGCTTGACGATTGGAGAGGTCGAAGCAGATGTGCGTACAGCGGATGAACTTGCAAGCGTGATCAAGCTGGCCAAGGGCTATCAGGACGTGGCGGAGAGTGAGTCCTGAACCACCGCTCCTGTTCTCACCTTTTCCATCAAAAGCCAGTCAAACCGCCAGTATGATATCGTGTTTTCGTTCGTGGAATTCCAAGTTCCACCTCGTTTAGGGGGGAGTACAACTCATGGCGACAGAAGACGTCGCTCTGGCAGCCGGTACCGAAAGCGGTACGCTGGCTAAGCCGGACACGCAGCAACGGGCTCCGCAAGGGAACATCGTCAACGACCTCAGCATTCAGATCGCGACTGTCAACGGGTCGGGATCGCAGTCAGCGAATTTGGTTCTGCTCAAGTCGATCTTCCGGATGGGCATTCCGGTCAGCGGCAAAAATCTGTTTCCTTCCAACATTGCGGGATTACCGACGTGGTACACCATCCGCGCCAGTAAAGACGGCTATGTCGCCCGGAAGAAAGAGATCGACGTGCTGGTCGCGATGAATCCCGAGACCTCGAAGGAGGACATGCTTTCGCTGCCTCCCGGTGCGGCGGCGATCTACGAGGAATCGGCCGACCTGAAGCAGTTTCGCAACGATGTGGCCTGTTACCCGGTTCCGTTCGACAAACTGACCGCCGCGGCCTGCCCCGAGGCGAAGCTGCGCAAACTGGTCAAGAACATGATCTACGTCGGCGTCGTCGCACAGCTTCTGAAGATCGACATGACGGCGGTCGAAGCCGCGTTACGCAAGCAATTTGCCAAGAAGACGAAGGCAGCGGACCTGAACTGGGGGGCGGTGCAGGCTGGTTTCGAGTACGCAGCGACGAACTTCACGAAGCACGATCCGTTTGTGCTGGAAGCGATGCATGCGACCGAAGGCAAGATCATTATCGATGGCAACGCGGCGGCGGCGCTGGGCTGTGTCTTTGCCGGGTGCACCGTGGTGATGTGGTATCCCATCACGCCGTCGTCGTCGGTGGTGGAAAACTTCATTGATCTGGCAAAGCGCTACCGCGTCGAGCCGGATGGCAAGGCAACCTTCGCCGTGGTACAGGCTGAAGATGAGCTGGCAGCGATTGGCGCCGTGATGGGAGCGGGCTGGGCTGGCGCTCGTGCGATGACAGCGACCTCCGGGCCGGGCATCTCGCTGATGGCTGAATTTGCAGGGTTGGGCTACTACGCGGAGCTGCCGGGCGTGATCTTCGACATCCAGCGGACGGGTCCGTCGACCGGCATGCCGACACGCAACCAGCAGTGCGACCTGCTTTCGGTTGCGTTCCTGTCGCATGGAGACACGAAGCACGTCATCCTGATACCGGCTAACGTCAAGGAATGCTATGAGATGGCGATGGCGGCGTTCGACCTGGCCGAACAGTTGCAGACGCCGGTGTTTGTCCTGTCCGATCTCGATCTGGGCATGAACAACTGGATGTCGGAGCCGTTTGCGTATCCCGACAAGCCGTTGAATCGCGGCAAGGTGCTGAACGCCGAACAGTTGACGAAGCTCGGCGGATTTGCTCGCTATAAGGATGTGGATGGCGACGGCGTGGGATATCGTACACTGCCGGGCACCGACCATCCTCTTGCGGCTTACTTTACACGAGGCAGCGGCCACAACGAGAAGGCGCAGTATACCGAACGGCCGGACGACTACCTCAACAATATGGAACGGCTGTCCAGAAAGTTCGAGACGGCTCGCTCGTTGGTCCCGCGGCCGGAGGTCGTGCAGACCGGCAAGTCAAAGATTGGCTTGATTGCCTTCGGCACATCGGACTTCGCGACCCTGGAGAGCCGCGACCAACTGAACAAGGAGTACAGCCTTGACACGGATTATCTGCGGCTGCGCGCCTATCCTTTCTCGCGCGAGGTGCATGACTTTGTCGCTGCGCACGAGCGGGTGTACGTGATCGAGCAGAACCGCGACGCGCAGATGTTGAGCCTGCTGAAGCTGGACCTGCAGGCGGAAGAGATTGTGAAGTTGCGCAGTATTCGCCACTTCAACGGGCTGCCGATCGATGCACGCTCCGTCACAGATGAACTTGTCACGCAGGAAGGAATTTAAATGGCAACGACGCCAACTGCACCATTGGATGCACCCAAGCCAGCGGCGAAGACGAACCGGATCGGCCTCCAGGTTCTCGACTACCGCGGCGGCAAGACGACGCTTTGCGCGGGCTGCGGCCACAACGCCATCTCCGAGCGCATCATCGATGCGTTTTACGAGATGGGCGTTCAGCCGGAACGCGTAATGAAGCTCTCCGGCATCGGCTGCTCGTCGAAGAGCCCGGCGTACTTCATCAGTCGCTCGCACTCATTCAACAGCGTGCATGGGCGCATGCCTTCGGTAGCGACCGGCGCGCTGCTGGCCAACCATACGATGAAGGCACTGGGCGTCAGCGGCGACGGCGATACAGCCTCGATCGGGATGGGCCAGTTTGTCCACATGATGCGCCGCAATCTGCCCATCATCTACATCATCGAGGACAACGGCGTGTATGGATTGACCAAGGGGCAGTTCTCCGCGACCGCCGATATTGGTTCGAAGCTGAAGACCGGGGTCATCAACGATCTTCCGGCTATTGATACCTGCGCGCTGGCGATTCAACTGGGCGCGACGTTTGTGGGACGGTCTTTCTCAGGCGATAAGAAGCAGTTGCTCGCCATGCTGAAGGCGGCCATTGCACACAACGGGAATGTGGTGCTCGACGTGATCTCGCCCTGCGTTACATTCAACGATCACGAGGGTTCGACCAAGAGTTACAAGTACATGCAGGAACACGATGAGGTCATCTCCGAGGTCGGGTTTGTGCCCTATTTCCAAGAGATCGACGTCGAGTACGATGCCGGCACGACGATTGACGTGAAGATGCACGACGGCAGCCACATGCGTCTGCGAAAACTGCATGAGAACTACGATCCGACGGATCGGATCGCTGCTACAACCGCGCTGATGTCCGCGCACGCGAACGGAGAGGTGCTGACCGGGGTTTTCTACATCGACACACAGAAGCCCAGCTTCACCGAGATGTTGAACCTGGTGGACGAGCCACTGGGTACTCTGCCGGACGCGCGGGTCAGGCCGGGCCGCGCGGCCCTGGATGACGCGATGCAGCGGTTGATGTAGTTCCGTACTGTCGACCGAGAACGGCGCCGTTACTTGCCCGTGTGTTCGGCTTCAGCGTCCAACCCCGGGAAGTCTGTGTCGTTGTCCTTCAGCATTTCGTCTTGATCGCGGTGGCCCAGTTGGCCGGTGAAGGAGCCGTGCTGAGGCCGGAGTTTGTCTGTGGGGTGTGGCGAGTCGTCTTCCACTGCGCCTTTGCGTAACCCTTCGTCGGGACGGAGCTTTCCAGTAAGCATCATGGCGGTTCTCCTGGGCCTGGGAGGAACCGTTTGATCGTAGCACCGAGTTGGGTGGGCTGGCTGGCTTGTTTGCGGAAACAAGCCGGATTCTTTGAATCCCGCGCGTGCCTGACTCTGCCGCGGCAACCGTCGAATTTGACGTGTCAACGCCTCCGAGGTGGCGTAGTCTGGTGCCAGGCAAAAAGGGCTGAATGCTGGGCCCGGCAACTGCATGTTTCTACTTCCCTTCTGGCCAACAGCCAAGGAGAGTTATGGATTTGCGCTTCATCGATACGTACGGGTCTATCGCCATCCTGATGATCGCTGCCCTGGGTTTTGCCGTCGCCCCGCTCGCGATGGCGCGGGTTTGGGCAAAGAAGTTCTCTCCCCACAAGCCGGGGCCGGTCAAAAACGCAACGTATGAATGCGGGCTCGAATCGAAGGAGGAGACGTTCCTTCGGTTCCGTCCGGAGTATTACCTGTACGCGATTATCTTTTTGATCTTCGATGTGGAAGCTATTTTTCTGCTGCCATTCGCAGTGGTGTTTACCGGGCTGACCGTCGGGGCGTCGATTGCCATGCTGATCTTCGTACTGCTGCTCGTCGAAGGGTTGGTCTGGACATGGCGAAAGGGAATCCTCACCTGGGTATGACCCCTCGGATCAACGAAACCATTGCACGGGAGTCCAACCTCCAACAGTCGCAGACGGAACGGTAAAAATGGATCCAGATCTGAAAATTGAGTTACGCCGTCAAGGGATTTTCACGACCACCCTCGAAGAACTTTACAACTGGGGCAGGAAGAGTTCGGTGTGGCCGCTGACCTTCGGCCTGGCATGCTGCGCGATCGAGATGATCGCCACGACCATGGCGCGCTATGACCTGGCGCGGTTCGGCGCCGAGGTGTTCCGGCCTTCGCCACGACAGGCGGACTTGATGATCGTCGCCGGCACCGTGACCAAGAAGATGGCCCCGCAGGTGGTGCGGCTCTATAACCAGATGCCGGAGCCGAAGTACGTGATCGCGATGGGCGCGTGCGCGATCTCCGGCGGACCGTTCAAGCAGGGCTATAACGTGCTGAAGGGGATCGATCGCTATATCCCCGTGGATGTGCATATTCCCGGATGCCCTCCGCGACCGGAGGCGTTGATGGATGCCTTTATCACGCTGCAGAAGAAGATCGATGCGCAGCCTCTTACAGGCGCGGACAGGCCGCGGCATCTGAATGCGGATGAGCCGAGCGAATTTGTTGTCCCTCAGTACGGAGCACACGATCTGGTGCCGGCGAAGAATCCCAAACTGTGGAACATCATCACCAAACCTACTTCCAAGGAGTGCATGGCGGGCGTCGATGAATCTGGAAAAGATTAAATCCGAGATTGAAGCGGCCGTGCCGGGTTGCAGTGTGCGGATTGTGCTGAACAGCAGCCCTTCCGAACAACATTCCCTGGTGCTGGGCCGGGAGCATGCGTTGGAGGTTGCGCGGTTCCTCAGAGACGAATCGGAACTGCGGCTCGACTACTGCTCGAACGTGACCGGCGTGGACTGGCTGGATAAGGAGACTTCAGAAAAAGTGAAGGTGAAGCAGGTTGTGGACGGCGTGGAACAGGAGGTCGAGGAGGTTCGGAAGACGCGGACTCCCGGGTACCTGGAGGCGGTCTATCACCTGTATTCGATGGAGAAGAAGCATGGGCCGCTCGTCGTCCGGATGCAGACGGAAGATCGGGCGGACGGTGTCAGGCTGCCGTCGCTCACACCGGTCTGGCGAAGCGCGGAGTTTCAGGAACGCGAGATCTTCGACCTCTATGGGATCGTCTTTGAAGGCCACCCCGATCTGCGGCGCATCCTCATGTGGGACGAGTTCGAAGACCACCCCATGCGCAAGGATTATGTCGAGCCGAATGACTATGAATATGAACCGACTCCCCATGATGCGGTGCTTGAGAAATCGAAGCAGGCTCGCACGTTAGAGCAATAACGAGATTTGAAGTTCGGAGCAAGGAATGGAAATGATCGAGGCCGCAGTTCAGGAGTCGACTCCCGGCGAAGAGACGTTGCTCGAACTCTCCCTGGGACCGCACCATCCATCCACGCATGGCGTGTTCCGCATGGACATCGTGCTGGACGGAGAGCGGGTCGTGAAACTCAAACCGGTCTTCGGCTACCTGCATCGCAATCATGAAAAGATCGGGGAATCGTCGTCGTATCTCGCCTCGATGCCCTATACCGACCGGCTGGATTACATGTGCTCGCTCACGAATAACTGGGCCTACGCGCTTGCCGTCGAAAAGCTGGCCGGGGTCCAGGTGCCGGAACGCGCTGAGTATATACGCGTCATTACAGCAGAGCTGACACGGCTGCAAAATCACGCTTCCACGATTGGATTTTTGTTGCAAGAGATGGGAGCGAGCGGCACTCCGCTGATGTACGCCTTCCGTGAGCGCGAGATCATCCTTGACCTGTTCGAGGCGTTGACCGGATCGCGCATGATGTGTAACTACATGCGTTTCGGCGGCTGCCGCGTGGACCTGCCCGCAGGATGGCTGGAGCAGGTGGGCAAGGTGGTTCGGGAGTTTCCGCGCTTCCTCGATGAGTTTGCGAATCTGCTCTCGGACAACGAGATTCTGCTGGCGAGGACCCAAGGCATTGGCGTGGTGTCCAAGGAACTTGCTATTCAGGGGGGAATTACAGGGCCGATCCTGCGGGCGGCCGGGGTCAACTACGACATCCGCAAGGTGGATCGATACGGTATCTATGAGCGGTTCGACTTCAGGGTTCCGCTTGGCGAGCATGGCGATGTCTACGACCGCTACATGATCCGGATGCTCGAGATGCGGGAGTCGCTGAAGATTCTGGAGCAGGCTCTGCGCGATATTCCGGGCGGCCCGATCATGGATAGCAAGACGAAGATCCGCGGATTTCGTCCCAAGGCCGGAGAGGCGTACGGGAGGATCGAATCGCCGAAGGGCGAACTGGGCTTCTACCTGATCAGTGATGGCACCGCCAATCCGTACCGCTATCGGGTGCGCCCGCCAAGCCTGATCAACCTGACGATTCTGGAAGATATGTGCCTCGGGTCCAATGTGGCGGATGTGATTGTCATTTTCGGCACCATCGATATTGTGCTGGGCGAGGTGGATCGGTAGACTTCCGATGAAGTAGAT
>Ga0068855_100004506_pt1 | contig 17017 bp, 28 predicted proteins | sample KBSCornC52_FD_66592 | JGI IMG/M metagenome (GOLD analysis project Ga0068855, IMG submission 66592) | Corn rhizosphere microbial communities from Kellogg Biological Station, Michigan, USA - KBS Corn C5-2 | ecosystem: Host-associated > Plants > Roots > Rhizosphere > Soil ...
TAAGCATTTCGTCATCAAGGGTATCGAAGTCGCGGAAGCCTGCGCCAACACGCTGCACAGCCTGGAACGGCTGAAGGGCCAGGTCGCGGCGGGGATTGTGTAAGTCTTTGGGCGTTCGATAGCGAAGGCCTGCCCCGCATGGCGAAAAGCGGGGCGGGCATTCGTGCCGGGATGCGGTGCCGGCCGCGTGACCGCTGCAATTGCCCCCGTTTGGGTTTCGGCTATGCTGGCCGCAAAACAAACAGGGAGAAACGTGATGGCCGGGCAGGATTCTTCTGATTGGCTCGGCCTGTCCGGCCGCGTCTGCGTGGTGACGGGCGGCGGTGGCGGCATCGGCCGCGCGGTCGCCCTGAGTTTCGCGCAGGCGGGCTGCAGGGTCGCCGCGATCGATCGCGACGAACGCGGCCTCGAGGTGACGCACACCGAACTGCTCAAACTGGGCCGCGACCATGTCGTGTCGCCTTGCGACACGTCGAGCGCCGACAACGTTACATCCGCGTCCGAGAAGATCGAGAAAGCGCTTGGGCCGTGCCACGTGCTGGTCAACACCGCCGCGGTGTTGCGTCCCGGCGGGCTCGACACGCTGTCGCTGGCGGAATGGAACGCGGTGCTCGCGGTCAACCTGACCGGCTATTTCCTCTGCGCACAGGTTTTCGGCCGGCAGATGCGCGCGCTCGGCCGCGGCAGTCTGATTCATGTGTCGTCGATCGCCGGCAGCAATGCGCAGGGCCACAGCGGCGCCTACAGCATCAGCAAGGCCGGCGTGATCATGCTGTCGCAGCAACTGGCCAACGAATGGGGCCCGCACGGCATCCGCAGCAACGTCGTCAGCCCCGGCCTCGTCATCACCCCGATGAGCCAGGCATTTTATGACACGCCTGGCGTTACCGAGCGGCGCAAGGCGGTGGTGCCGATGCGGCGGATCGGCATACCGCAGGACATCGCCGACGCCATCCTGTTTCTCGCCAGCGACCGCGCGTCCTATGTCAGCGGCGACGAGATCACCGTCGACGGCGGCTTTGTGCGGATGCTGATGAACCTGGTGCCGCGACCGGGGTTTGAGTGACGGTCGGACCGGTAGCGACACCGACCTGCTGGCTGCTCCTCAAAGGACCCTTCGGACCCGCCACATCAGGACCGCGACGATCGCCCATCCCACCGAAGCTATGGCCATCGTTATCTCGAATGACATGTCGACGGGTCCCAGCCATACGATGAGGGCAAAACCCAATAGCCCGGCACTTCCCCATCCGGCGCCCGCGGCATCGAGCGCGGCTGCTTCGCGGCCGCGGCGCTCGCCTCGCATGTCCTTCTCACGCTTGCGCCGTCGCTCGTGGGTTTCGATCATGGTGGCACCGGCGCAGAAAATGGCGGGGAATGCCAGGAACAGCCCGCCGACGGTGGGACCATATACGTTCGCCACAAAACCAGCGAAACAAGTGGCCAAGCCGCCCAGCGCGAAACGGACGACGTATTCGTACCAGCGGCTTTCCCTGAGCGCAGACCATTTGAAATGGACCATGACGCTACCCCAGCAAAAGCTGTAACAGGCCGAACGATGCTCCAAGCCAGACGAGAAGGGCTGTTGAGCACGCGGTCCATGCCCGCCATTGAAGCCGCATCAACAGCTGGCACGTCGTCACGCTGAACAACGCAAACGCAACGGCGCCGATCGCCATCGACCGGGCTTCCGTCGCCACGTAATCGAAGCCGTGCTCGGCAAAGGCGAGGGTGAGCGTTGCAAGGGCGACCGAAGGCGCGGCGCCGAACAGCCCGGCAAAGCTCTTGGGCCGCAACACATCGCCCAGCAGCGCAAAGATCGAAACGGCTAGACCACCGGCCAGGAAGCGCAACAGATATTCCATGCCCAGTTAAACGGGCTGTCCGGCCTGAGTTCCACGATTCTCGGCAGGAACGTGTGTTGGGATACGGCGTTTCTGACTTATGTCCATTACCGTTTGGCCGACATCGGCGGATATCAAAATTGCTCGTGCGGTTGCACGCCACACTAACCGGACAACCGAGCAAGCGTCCGAAGCCCTGACATGGGGAGCCGACGAACACGTCTTATGCGTCGCCGCCGTGCTTTGGTGGGCCTACTCGCGGGTGCAGCCGCGCCAGCAAAGAGCCGCGGGCCACATCCTGCTGACGACCTTTGTCGCAACCGTGCTGCCGCATGTATTGAAGGGTGTCTTCAATCAGCGGCGACCGGACCGCCTGACGGTGATCGGCCATCTGCACGGTATTCCGATTTCCGGAAAGCCGTTGGATGCGTTTCCGTCAGGCCACGCAGTTCACGTCGGCGCCATCGCCTCGGCCGCCAGCGAATTGCCGCGCCCGCAGCGTCTCGTCGTGTGGGGGCTGAGTGGCGGGCTGCTGCTCACGCGAATCGTGCTACTCGCGCATTGGGTCAGCGACGTCGCTTGTGGCCTCGCGATCGGGGTCCTGCTCGAGCGTTCGCTGCGAAGGTTCACGGGATTTGGTAGAGGATAAAAGCCGCCCCCGCGTATCTGCGGGAGCGGCGCATTATTTACTCGGGGCTCTTGCTACTTTCGATTCTTGTCCAGCGCCTGAGCCATTTCCAGATGATGCTGGAGCACGGGCAGCGTCTTGCCCGCCCAGTCCTTCAGCGCGTTATTGTTGCCGCCCTTGGCATAGCGTTCGAACAGCGACACCGCGTCCCTGTGCGCGCTGACCTGCATCGGATCGTAGGTCGCCGCAAAGTCTTCCGGCTTGGCGTCGCGCAATTTTGCCAGTTTTTTCCGCGAAGCGTCGTCCACCGCGGATGGAATCGCCGCCTTCATTTCGCCCGTCACCATCGACCTGAGTTCGGTACTGGTCTTGGTGTGGTCGGCGATCATCATCTCGGCGAACTTCTTCTCGTCCGCGTTGCCCTTCCGTTGGACAATCTTGGCGGCCTCGATCTCGGTCAGGTCGCTCATCGCGACTTCCTTGATGAAATCGTCCGTCCTCGGCGCGATGCCCAGGGTCGAATTGACTCCGGACTTCTCGCCGATCGACTGGGCCGAGGCCGATGTAGCCAATGCGGCCACCAGTGCCGCTGCCAGAATTGCCGTCTTCATTGGGACGCTTCCTTCAAGCGGCCGCTTCGTAGTTGACTGCGGTCTCCGCAATCTTGGTCAACGTGTCGTCGGTTTTCCTTTCCTCGGCCAGGGTCTGGTCGAGGAGCTTGGCCGCTTGCGGCATGTTCAGCTTCCCTGCCCAGGCTTTCAGCGTGCCATAACGGGAGATTTCGTAATGTTCGACAGCCTGAGCGGCGGCCAGCAGGCCGGCGTCCAGCGCCGGGGTGTCGGCATACTCCTCCATGACTTCCTTGCCTTCATCGAGAATACCCTCGATGGCGTCGCATTTCTTGCCGCGCGCAGCCTTCCCGAGCAATTCGAAAATCTGCTCCAGCCGTTCGATCTGGCCTTCAGTCTCGTCGTGGTGTTTTTCGAAGGCGGCCCGCAGTTTCTCCGATTGAGCCGCTTTGGCCATCTTCGGCAGCGCCTTCAGGATCTGCTTTTCTGCGTAGTAAATGTCTTTCAGCGTATCGAGGAAAAGGTCATTGAGGTCGATTTCGGACATTGTGGGGAATCCTTCGCAAGGGGTTGATACCGGCCTCCAACAATCATTGAACCCATTCGTTCCTATGCGGTGAGGTCGGTCCAAATCTCCGGAAGCATGTCGGCCATGATGAGATCGATCTGCTCGGTGTAACGAAGTCGATACATGGTCATGAGGGCGTCGTGGCCCTCGTCCGAGGAACTGCACAGGCCATCCTGCAGAATGACGACGCGGTAGCCGAGGTTGACGGCATCCAGCACCGTCGACAGGACGCAGACATCGGTTTCGGCGCCGGATACGATCAGGGTCCTGACGTGCCGCTCGGCCAGGAAGTCCGCCAGCGGCGAGCGATAGAACGCGGAGTAGGCCGGCTTGTCGATGATGACAGCGGGCGGGGCGTAGCAGGCCAGTTCGGATACCAGATCGAGCTGCGTCGGATCGAGATTGTCGCGCGTGGCCGCGGCCCAGCGGCGGTAATAGCATTGCCATTGCCCGGGCGCTTCGTCGAAACGGAGCGGCGTGATGAAGCGTGAGAACACGGTTCGCGACGGGCAGAGGGCTGCAACCGCGGCGATCGTCGGCAACACCCGTTCCATCCAGGGGGTTTGCCAAAGTCCACCCCTGGAGAAGATGCGCTGCATATCGACGCAGAGGTGAACGGCATCCTTGATGGGAAGAGGCGCGGTCCCGCCGGGGGTGGTTTTCGGATTGTCGAACGTCACGCGGGCATCCCGTCAGGCGTCACGCCATCCCAGCTGCCAGGATCACTTGACGTTCCGGGCGCCGGTCGCGGCCTCCATATCGCTGCTCCCCGGTGCGGTGACGCTGACTTCGTGCCCTTGTCGCAATGCCAGCGACGCTGCGGCAACGGCGGCCTCAAATGCCGACTCCTTGGTTTGGTAGGTATTCGCTGCCTTGCCTTCGTGGTCGACATGCCAGGCTCCCGGCACGCCAAAAATCCTGTAGCTCGCCAATCCCATGTTATGGTCCTCCTGACACGCAAACGGCGCCGACGCAGCAATGTTCCTGACGGCTTGGGCCGTCTACTTCTTCGGCTCGAACCGCTCGATCTTGCGGGCTTGCTGCCAGAGCTCGACGGCGTGACCGTCGACCAGGCGCTTGGCGCGGCGTTTGGCTTCCTCGTCGTCGGCGCAAATGATCGGGACCCGGTGCGTGATATGTCCGTCGTCGCCGATGATGTAGGCGTAGTATCCGGCCATTATAGCCCCGACGGGTCTTGATCCGAGCCCCGCGAGCGCGGATGCCGCAGCAATTCGTTCAAGTGGCTCGCGGTATCGATCTGCGCAATCTTGCCGAGGAGAGCCGTGCGCTCGTCGCCGTCGCGCAGCAGCGCGGCTTTTTCTTCCAGTCGCTTCTTTTCGGCGGCGAGCCGGTCTTCAAACGAATGAGGTTTTGAGCGCTGTCGCTTCATGGGTCGGAAGTGAAGTCGGAAGCTTTCCCTGTCTGTCCGGCGGACAGACATACTAAAAATCAGCGACGGCAATTGTAAAGAGACTTCGTCAATTCGATCGGGCCCTGTTTCGCGGACGCGAATTTGGTGCTCCCGGCCGAAGGGTAAGGCTTTCTATTGCGCCGCCAAATATTTAGCCGCAGTCAAATGTCAGCGACGTGCTCGACATGATACCCCGCAGGGATGACCTGCCCGCCTTCCTCGTCCGCTACCGGAATATCGGTGACCAGGCCTTCAATCAGTGCGGCTTCCCAGACCTCTTTCTCGCTCGGGAAAGGGTTGCCGATCTGTCGATCGCCTTCGAACAGGGCGTACATGGCGCCTCCTGATTTGTGCTCTGCCGGCAGCCGTCAAACGCAAGGACGGCGCAGCTTCGGTGGTGGAATGCGGTCTACTTTCGCGGGCCTTCCTTCTTTGCGGGGGCCGGAGCACCGTCCTTCTCCCTCTTCAGGTTACCCTTGGTCGTACTCATACCGGTGGTGTCCATCGCGCCGTTTTGCTTGGCGCCGTCAGTCACTCCGGGCTTCTCCATGCCGGCCTGCGGCGCGGGCCCGGCGTCCTGCGCCAAGGCCGGGCTGCACATGGCAGCAAAGACCGTCACCGCGATAAGCCGTTTCATGGCCCGTCTCCCATTCGCAATCCTAGAAACCGCTTTTCTCTCGCAACGGCTGTAGCTCGTCATCCTTCTCCACCGGTTGTTGCGGCAAACGACCCGGCTCGGTCTTGTTTGCCTTTCGAGCGCGTTCCTTGTCCTTGGGCTGCTCCTGGCCCTTCTCGTCCAGAACGATCCCGTGACCTTTTTCCTTCATGGCTGATCCTCCTTGGGCCAACAACGCCTGACGTGAACTGGCGTTGCAAAATAGGAACCGATTTTTGTGCGGCGGGTTTCCTTGCTGAAGGAGAGCCGCCATGGACGGTTCGTTGTCCCGGTTGCTGGAAGAGTCCGTCAACATCGCGTGGGTGTATCTGGAGCGGGTCAGGCGAACTCGGAAACGGGAACGCGGCGCGGTTTCTGACCGACACGATCGAGCACATGATCCGGCAGGGCCACCGGAACAGGATTTTTATCGCCAACAAGGCGATCGCGAAGTACCGCGAATCCAGAAACAGCGCCGTCCCGATCAGGGAGCACGCGTAGGAAAGGAGGGCCGCCATGGAAATCGTTTATTTCATCGGATCATTTCTGCTCCTGGTCGCGCTGATCTACGCGACGCTGAACTGGCATTACCGCGACCGGCGTCAAGACAAGATCACGGATCAGATCGTTCGCGACAGATACGAGCACAACCAAACCTGATTGGCGGCCTGAGCAGGCGCCATAGAGCGCGCGGTATTCCAGCGACGTGTCTCGGAGCTGGGCCCGCGCGTTCGCCACAAAAATTTCCCAAAGGTGAGACCGCAAAGGGGTAGCGCTATGCCGCGCGCTTCTTCCGGGTACGCGCCGCCTTCTTCGCGGACGCGGAACGCGCCGAGGCGGGCCTATTGGCGGATGCTTCGCCGCCGAGACGTCCCCCCTTTCGCGAGGGCGAATGATCTTCGGGCGAACCGCGGCCGGAGCCGCTCTTCTTCCCGCCGTGGGTTTCCTTGTTCACGGTGGCCCAGGCCCGTCGCTCGGCCTCGTCTTCGGAGACGCCGCGCTTTTCGTAGCCTTGCTCGATGTGTTCGGCCATCCGCTTTTGCTTGCCGGTGTAATTCGATTTGTCTCCACGGGGCACGGTAACCTCCATTTGCAGATCCATTTGCCATTTGAACCGGCAAATCGCGCCATCGTTCCAGTCGCGCCGGATGCAGGTGTCTCGACGGTTGGTTTGTTCTTGGTCCGGGAACCCTTTTGTCCATCGCAACGTTTGCTCTTGCGGAGGAAAAGGCGATGAGCAAGGAAACGCCGAACGACGATCTCCGGCAGCGAACCGATAAGGGTTCGCATGCGCAGACCGATCAGCCCTGGAAAGGCAATCCGGAAAAGGAGCAACGTTCCGGCACCAAAAAGTCCGACCCGGACAAATGGCAGGAAACCAACACGCATTGAGCGATCGGGCTTCGTTGCGCGTCTTATTTCATCATCCGCAGGAACGCGCGGCGCGAGCACACGTTCTTGGGATTACTTGCCACGAGAGTTCCCGAGGAGGAGATGTCATGAAAAGAATGTTGGGCATAGCCGTTCTTGCGCTGGCGATATCGGCTCCAGCCGCGCTGGCGCAGACGGCGAACCCGGGTGTTTCGACGGCCCCCAGCGCCCCCAATTCCGGCGCCGGAATCGCCGGCCAACCGGGCAACAAGAACGGTCCCGCCGCCAGGCCGGGAGAAACGGTCGGCTCCGCCGCGGGCGCGAACCGGCAGAATTCGACAGACCGGTTGCAGGACACGTCGAACATAAAGGGCTTGCCGGGCAACAAGAGCGGGTCATCGGCCAAGGAGCCGGATCGCAAGTAGCTCTGTTGCAACGAGCATTCTGCGAAACGCGCCCAAGGCGCGCACAAAGAAAAAGCCGACGGGCGTGACGCCGTCGGCTTTTCCTTGCGACTGCCGGCCCGGCGTCCGGTTCCGTCGCATTCCGCACTGATCCTGCGCGGGGATGGTTAATCAGAAGTTAAAATGGAAAGTCGTGGCTATACGGGTCTCGGTACGACGGGCCGCGGTAATGGATTGCCGGGCTTCGCTCGCGCGCCTCAGTCGAACAGGCTCGACACCGATTCTTCCGACGCGGTGCGGCTGATGGCTTCGGCGATCAAGGGCGCGATCGACAGGGTGCGGATGTTGGCGGCCTTGTTGACCGCGTCGGTCGGCAGGATCGAGTCGGTGATCACGAGCTCTTTCAGCTTGGAGCCGGCGATGCGGGCGGCGGCGCCGCCTGACAGCACGCCGTGGCTGATATAGGCGTAGACGTCCTTGGCGCCGTTGGCGATCAGCGCGTCGGCCGCGTTCACCAGCGTGCCGCCGGAGTCGACGATGTCGTCGACCAGGATACAGGTATAGCCGGCGGCGTCGCCGATCACGTTCATGACCTCGGATTCGCCGGCGCGTTCGCGGCGCTTGTCGATGATGGCGAGCGGGGTGTTGATCCGCTTGGCAAGGCCGCGGGCACGCACCACGCCGCCGACGTCAGGCGACACCACCAACACCTTGGAGAGATCGAAGCGCTCCTTGATGTCGCGCACCATCACCGGCGAAGCGAAGAGATTATCGGTCGGGATGTCGAAAAAACCCTGGATCTGGAGGGCGTGCAGGTCGAGCGTCATGACGCGATCGATGCCTGCCCGGGTGATCAGATTGGCGACCAGCTTGGCCGAAATCGGCGTGCGCGAGCCGGATTTGCGATCCTGCCTGGCATAGCCGAAATAGGGGATGACCGCGGTGATGCGGCGCGCCGACGAGCGGCGCAGCGCGTCGGTGATAATCAGCAATTCCATCAGATGGTCGTTGGCCGGAAACGACGTCGACTGGATGATGAAGGCGTCGGAGCCGCGGACGTTTTCCTGGATCTCGACGAAGATCTCCATGTCCGCAAACCGGCGGACAACCGCCTTGGTCAGTGACAGGTCCAGCCCGTCGGCGATTTCCTGGGCCAGCACCGGATTGGAATTACCGGACACGAGCTTGATCGAGCCGTTCTTGGCCGACATTGACGCTGCTCCTCGCGCCTTGCTGGATACCACGTTCAGCATATCGAGAATTCCTCGGAACCGGCGCGCTTCGATGGCCGAGGAGATATCAGGCCGGCGGCTCGGCTGGCAACCCATTGCCCCGGTTTTCCCGGGCAAAAATAGGCCGTTACGGGACTATCCGGGGGTATTGTTACTGGCTGCTGAAGCCCAGCGCGGCGACGCCAAATGCACCCTGTGCGGGTGCGGAAGGCTCCGCGCTCGCGACCGCAGGGCCGCGGGTGGGTGCGGGAACCGCGTCCGGGGCGCCGTTGATCATGTTGCTCAGCCCGCTCAGGCCCGCTTGCGCGATTTTCCGCAACAACAGGTCGTCGGCCGCCGCCCAGGCGTCGCGTCCGGCCTTGCCGGCCGGCTCTTCGCCGGAGAGGCGCAAGGCGCGCTGCTGGTTGTTGTCATAGACGTCCCAGACCCAGGCGATCACGGCCTTGCCGCGAACCACCTGCGCCGAGAGATAGCTGCGAACGCGGTAGGAAGCGCCGCCCTCGCGCGAGACGATCGACAGGTTGCGCAGCTTGGATTCACTGTCGAGCACGCCGACCATGCGGTCGAACACCTGCGGCGGCGGGCCGTCGATCGATTCAAAGGCGACGGTGGCGCCGCTGCCGCTGCCGCCGGGCGCCATCGCGAACGAGCCGCCGACAGCGCCTCCGCCGGCGCAGCCGCCGAGCGCGCTAGCCACGACCAGCAGCGCCGCGGCGATCGTCGCGCGCGGAACTCGCAGGCACAGGGTTTTGATGACGTCCCTCATCGTCCCCTGCGATATCGTTAAAATGCATTAAGGTCTAGGGCAACGAAACCGCAACAGCGTCCTCCGCGCGAAGGCACCGATCATCGGGATCGAGAAATTTTCGTGAAAGTTGAAGTACTTCCGCCACCAATTACGCTTCCAGCGCGATCGCGTGAACATGACGGCCGTAGTCGGTCTCGTTGCGATGGACCGAACGGCGGTAGCTGTAGAAGCGCTCGTCGGAATAGGTATCGACGCCGGTGTCGTCGATGACGAGCACGCCAGCCTGCTCCAGCCGCATCCGGATGTAGGCGGCGAGATCGAACATCGAATGGCCTGATCGGACCGACTGGATAAAGAAGGCGGCATTGCCGGCGTCGGCGGCCAGAAAGCGTTCGACGAATTCGCTGCCGACTTCGTAGGAGTGCTGGCGGATCAGCGGACCGATCGCAGCAACGGTTGCGCTGCGATCGGCGCCAAGTCTTTCCATTGCGTCGATGGTCGATTCCAGCACCCCCGTCAGCGCCCCCTTCCAGCCGGCATGGGCGGCCCCGATCACCCGCGCCGCGGGGTCGGCAAACAATATCGGTCCGCAATCGGCCGTGGTGACGCCGATCGCGAGGCCTTCGGTGCGCGTGACGATGGCGTCGGCGCGGGGCCGCGTCTCGCTTGGCCACGGGCCGGTCGCGACCACAGCGTCCGGCGAATGGATCTGGTGCACGCTGAGAAAATGATCGGGCGCCACCCCCATCTGCTCGGCCATCCGGCGACGATTTTCGAGGACATGCTCCGGATCGTCGTTCGAGCCGAGGCCGCCGTTGAGACCGCTGTAGATTCCGCCGGAAACCCCGCCCTCGCGGCTGAAGAAGGCATGGCGCAGGCCCGGAATGGCCGCAAGCAAGGATGAGCCGAAGATCATGGCGTATCGGTCCCCGGCGCCTGATCGTCGCTGAGGCCCGCCACCGAGGTCAGATGCGGCTCGGTGACCGCCATCACCTTGAACATCGAGCCCATGCCGCCGCGGCCGCTGTCGGTGAGCCTTTTCAATGCACCGGAAATATCGGCGGATACCTCCGCCGTGGTCTTGCCCATCAGGGTGACGGCGCGGGTCTCGATGCCGAGCCGCTTGAGGAAATCGCCCTGCGTCGCCGGGCCGTGGACTCGCGCGCCGATATCTTCCGCCGCCCGCGTCAGCGCCTGGAAATCGACATGGGCGGTAACGTCGGCCTGGCCGGGATTCTTCAGCGGATCGGCAAAACTGTGGCGGGCGATGGCCTGAAAAGTGTCGCCGGCATCGCTGCGCATATGGCCGTAATCGATGATCAGCGCAGCCCCATCCTGGTCGCGAACCCGGGTCGCGATCTTCATGATCTCGGAATCGGGCCGCCATTCGAACACCGCGCCAACGGGGGCCGCGCGCACCAGCGGCGGCAGCAACACTTCGAAGCGCGGCACCGGCTCGGCGCTGGCGCCGAACACCAGCCTGCCGTTGGCGTCGAGGTTGACCACGCGCTCGTGCCAGCCGGTCTCGCGCTTGACCGCCTGATGGATCGGCAGCACGTCGAAATATTCGTTGGCGAGGATGACCGCGGGGCCCTCAGGCACCTCGTCGATGCTGTCATGCCAGGAGATGCTGCGAACGCCCGACAGCGTCGCCCGCTGCTTTTCGCGTAGCACCGGATTGATCTCGACCAGATGCACGCTGAGCGCCTGGTAGAGCGGCGGCAGCACCCGAAGCGCGCGCAGCGCGTCCGCCATCATGGTGCCGCGGCCGGGTCCGAGTTCGATCAGCCGCAGCATCGGCGGCGAACCGATCGCCTTCCAGACCGAAGCCGCCCACAGTCCGAGCAGTTCGCCGAACATCTGGCTCACCTCGGGCGCGGTGGTGAAATCGCCCTCGCGGCCGAGCGGATCGCGCGACACGTAATAGCCGTGCTCGGGATGCAGCAGGCACAGTTCCATGTATCGCCAGACCGGCATCGGCCCGGACGATTTGATCAGCTTCCTGATTTCCGACTGCAGCGGCGAAAATTCTGTCACGGCCTGCCTTGAATTGACTTCTAAGTATGTTCCGGCGTCTTTCGGCGCCATGCCATTACAATCAGGATGGCTCCGGCAATGATCATTGGCACCGACAGCAGCATACCCATAGTCAGGCCGCCCCACAAAAATCCGAGCTGGGGATCGGGTTCTCTAAAGAATTCGCCCGTAATGCGGGCAAAAGCGTAGATCGTGATGAAACTGCCGAGGATCAGGCCTGGCCGCTTCAGGGCGCCCATCCGAATCATGACTGCCAGGATCGTGAACAGCAGAATGCCTTCGAGCCCCGCTTCATAGAGCTGGCTGGGATGCCGCGGCAGCGGCCCGCCGTTGGGAAATACCATCGCCCAGGGCACGCTTGCGTCCGCCGGCCGGCCCCACAGCTCGCTGTTGATGAAGTTGGCGAGCCGTCCGAGGAACAGCCCGATCGGGCCGACCGCGGTGGTGATGTCGCCGAGCGACAGGATCGAGATGCCGTTGTTGCGCGCAAACAGCATCACCGCGGCGACGCAGCCGAGGAAGCCGCCGTGAAACGACATGCCGCCCTTCCATAACTCGAAAATCTCGCTTGGGTGCTGCGCAAAGAAAACCGGATTGTAGAACAGCACGTACCCGGTGCGGCCGCCGACGATGATGCCGATCGTCACCCAGAGGATGAAATCGTCGAGCTGCACCAGCGAAATCGGCGCCGGCCCGCCCCACAGTCTTTCCTTCTTCACCAGCGAGCGCGCGTAGAGCCAGCCGAGCACGATGCCGCAGATATAGGCCAGCGCGTACCAGCGGATGGCAATCGGTCCGATCTGCAGCGCGATCGGATTGAACAGGGGAAAGGCGATGGTGAGGAACGGCATCGTGTGTCGGCGTCTAGGCGACGAGGTTGCGGCGATAGAGCGCCAGCAGCCGTTCCCAATGCCGCTCGGCGGCGTCGCGGTCGTAGATCGGGCGTTTCGGGAAGGCGAAGCCGTGATGGGTGCCGGGATAGAGCTCGACCTCGTTCTTGGTGCCCTTCATGCCTCCCTTCACCTTCTCGATGATCTCCGGCGGCGCATAGATGTCGGTTTCGGCGCAACCGAAATAGAGTTCGGCCTTGGTCTTGCTTGCGGCGAGGTGCGGGCTGTCGGGCTGGTCGGTCGCCAGTTGCACGCCATAGATCGACGCCGCCGCCTTGACGCGATCGGTGAAGTGCGTCGCCGCGTTGACCGCATAGCGTCCGCTCATGCAGTAGCCGACGGTGCCGACAATCTTGGTGTTCGCCGCCTTCTGGGTTTCGGCATAAGCAAGCAGGGCCGTGGTGTCTTCCATGACCAGCGGAATGGTCAGCGAGTGCATCAGCTCGAACATCTTCTTGCGTTCGGGTGATTCCGGGTCGGGGTTGATCGGCCCAAGCTCCATGACGCCGGCGCGGTAATACATGTTGGGCAGCATCACGTAGTAGCCCGCGGTGCCGAGCCGCCGCGCCATGTCGCGCAGCTCCTCGCGGATCGCCGGCGCGTCCATGTAGAAAATGATGACCGGAAACGGCCCGCCGCGTTCGGGGTGGGTGATGAAGGTGGTGGTCTTGCCGTCCTTGGTCGCAATGTCGATCTGCTGGTCGATCATGGGCGTTTCTTGCCTGTTATGATTCTGGTTTCTGATTGGGCATCGAATACGATTGCAAGGAAACCGCGATATGACAAGACAAACGGGCATCACGTTTGGCCTTGAACCGCGCCCTTGATCTGGGGTCTTGGGATAGCCATTGTCTTGTCCGACGAAGTCTTGCGTGGCGATACCCTGCCGTGACCGGAGCGTTTCAGATGACCCAGACCAACAATCGGTTTTTCGACGAGATCGGCCGCTTGATGAACGACGCCGCCGGCGCGGCCCAGGGCGTCAAGCGCGAGGTCGATGCCGTGGTCCGCAACCAGGCCGAGCGCATCCTGCGTGATCTCGATCTGGTCAAGCGCGAGGAGTTCGACGCGGTCAAGGACATGGCCCGCCTCGCGCGCGAGGAAAACGAGGCGCTGAAGGCCCGCATTGCGGCGCTGGAAGCCAAGCTCGGCGGCTGACGGCTGCGGCTCTCTCAAATGGCAAAAGCCAAGCGTGATCTGCCGGTCATTGCGTTCAAATCGCAACAGGCCTGGGAAGCATGGCTGGCGTCGCAGCCTGCGGATTCCAAGGGATTGTGGCTCAAGCTTGCGAAGAAATCGTCGGGAATCGCCAGCGTTTCAAGGCAGGAAGCGGTCGATGCGGCGCTGTGCCATGGCTGGATCGATGGCCAGCTCGACGCCTTTGACGATGAATTCTGGCTGATACGCTTCACGCCGCGTCAATCCGCCAGCAAGTGGTCCGAGAAGAACCGCACGCGGGCGCTTGAGCTCGTCAAGCTGAGGCGGATGCGTCCTGCGGGATTGAGAGAGATCGATCGCGCCAAAAAGGACGGCCGTTGGGACGCCGCCTACGCGCCACAGAGCACGGCCGAGGTGCCCGACGATCTGCGCGCCGCGCTTTCGAAGAACAAGGGGGCAAGAAGCTTCTTCGAAACGCTCGACAGCGCCAACCGTTTCGCGATCCTTTATCGAGTCCATAGCGCCAAGAAGCCGGAGACCCGGACCGCTCGTATCGAGAAGTTCGTGGCGATGCTCACCGAGGGTAAGACGATCCATCCCCTGAAGGCCCGAAAATAGAGGCTTCCCAGCCGGATTCGGCGGACCCGGGGTCCGTTTAGCGTCTCGGATGCAGGGGGAAGGAAGGGCAGAAAAATCCCTTCATTTCCTTGTCATTTTGCCCCTTTGAGGCTAAAAGCCCGCCACGTCCGCAGCCCCCGCACCCCTGGAGGCTTGCTGTCGGACGCCCATGGGCCGCGATGCGGCCTTTAACTTTTAGAAAACAAGGACTTACGACAATGGCGACCGTCAAGGAATTGAAGGCGACCGCGCGTCCGAAGAGCGGCAAGGGGGCCGCCCGGGCAGAGCGTCGCGCCGGGAGAGTGCCCGGAGTGATCTATGGTAACAACCAGCCCCCCACGCCGATCTCGGTCGACGATGCCGAACTGCGCCAGCGCATTCTGGCCGGCCGGTTTCTCACCACGATTTACGACATCGACCTCGAGGGCAAGAAGCATCGCGTGATTCCGCGCGACTTCCACCTCGATCCGGTCCGTGACTTTCCGATCCATGTCGACTTCATGCGGCTCGGCGAAGGCGCGACCATCCGCGTCAGCGTTCCCCTGCACGTCGTGAACGGCGAAGCTTCCCCCGGCGTCAAGCGCGGCGGCACCGTCAACGTCGTCACCCACACCATCGACGTGGAATGCTCGGTCGACAACATTCCGCAGTACATCGAGGCCGATGCCAGCACGCTGGAAATCAGCCACTCGCTGCATCTGTCCGACATCAAGCTGCCGACCGGCGTGAAGTCGCTGTCGCGTGAGGACGCAACCCTGGTGACCATCGTGCCGCCGTCCGGTTACGCCGAAGAAATCAAGGCGGCTGCGGCTGCCGCGGCAGGCGGTGCTGCTCCGGCGGCTGGTGCTGCTCCGGCGGCCGGTGCTGCCGCTGCGCCCGCAGCGGGTGCTGCTCCGGCAGCGGGTGCGAAGGCCCCTGCGGCTGGTGCGAAGGCGCCGGCTGGTGGTGGCGACAAGAAGAAGTAAGCGAACGCGGGATGCCGCGTCATGCGCCTGTTTGTTGGTCTCGGTAATCCCGGCGGAAAGTACGCCAACAACCGCCACAACATCGGGTTCATGGCCGTCGATGAAATTGCGCGGCGTCATGGTTTCGGACCATGGCGCCGTCGTTTTCAGGGCGAGACTTCCGAAGGCTCGCTCGACGGCGAGAAGGTGGTTCTCCTCAAGCCTGCCACCTTCATGAACGAGTCCGGGCGCGCGGTTCAGGAAGCCGCGAACTTCTTCAAGCTCTCCGCCGGAGAGATCACCGTGTTCCAGGACGAACTCGAACTGCCGCCGGCGAAAGTGCGCGTCAAGATCGGCGGCGGCATCGCCGGCCACAACGGGCTGCGCTCGATCTCCTCGCATATTGGCAACGAGTATCGCCGCGTGCGGCTCGGGATCGGTCATCCCGGCGTCAAGGAACTGGTGCACAGCCACGTGCTTTCGGATTTTGCCAAGAGCGATCGGCTCTGGGTCGAGGCGCTGTGCGAGGCGGTCGCCGATGCTGCTGCGCTGCTGACCACCGGCCGCGACTCGACGTTTCAGAACAAGGTGCATCTGGCGCTGCAGGCCAAAGGATTTTTCGAGAAGGGCGATGACGGCGCTGCGTAACGCGCTACTGATCGCCCGCAACCGACTTCAGGACACATCATGGGATTCAAATGCGGTATCGTCGGACTGCCCAATGTCGGCAAGTCCACGCTGTTCAACGCGCTGACCGAGACGGCTGCGGCGCAGGCGGCGAATTATCCGTTCTGCACCATCGAGCCGAATGTCGGCGAGGTCGCGGTGCCGGATGTCAGGCTCGACAAGCTGTCTGAAATCGCCAAGTCGGCGCAAATCATCCCGACGCGGCTGACCTTCGTCGACATCGCAGGCCTGGTGCGCGGCGCCTCCAAGGGCGAAGGCCTCGGCAACCAGTTCCTCGCCACCATCCGCGAGGTCGACGCGGTCGCGCATGTGGTGCGCTGCTTTGAGGATTCCGACATCACTCATGTCGAAGGCAAGATCGCGCCATTGGCCGATATCGAGACCATCGAGACCGAGCTGATGCTGGCCGATCTCGACAGCCTCGAGAAGCGGGTCGACAACCTCGCCAAGAAGGCGAAGGGCAACGACAAGGACGCCAAGGAAGCGCTCGATCTCGTCAATCGCGCGCTGGTGCTGCTGCGTGAAGGCAAGCCGGCGCGGTTTCTCGAACGCAAGCCGGAAGAAGAGCGCGCCTTCGGCATGCTCGGCCTCTTGACCTCCAAGCCGGTGCTTTATGTCTGCAATGTCGAGGAAGGTTCGGCCAAGGACGGCAATAACTTTTCGAAGCAGGTATTCGAACACGCCAGGAAAGAGGGCGCGGTCGCGGTTGTAATTTCGGCGAAGATCGAATCCGAAATCGCGACGCTGTCACGCGAGGAACGCGTCGACTTTCTCGAAACGCTCGGGTTGGAAGAAGCCGGCCTCGACCGCCTGATCCGTGCCGGCTATCAGCTGCTCGACCTCATCACCTACTTCACCGTCGGCCCGAAGGAAGCGCGCGCCTGGACCATTCACCGCGGCACCAAGGGTCCGGCGGCGGCCGGCGTGATCCATACCGACTTTGAGAAAGGTTTTATCCGTGCCGAAACCATCGCCTATGCCGACTATGTCGCGCTCGGCGGCGAGGCCGGCGCCCGCGACGGCGGCAAGCTGCGGCTGGAAGGCAAGGAATACGTCGTCGCCGACGGCGACGTGATGCATTTCCGGTTCAATACCTGATTGTTTGTCGTCGTCATTCCGGGGCGATGCGAAGCATCGAACCCGGAATCTCGAGATTTCCGGGTGCGCAATCGCGCACCTGAGGTTCGCGCTTTCGCGCGCCCCGGAATGACAAACTCACCGCATCTGCCCCTGATCCCGTATCGCGCCGAGAT
>Ga0068855_100004507_pt1 | contig 17017 bp, 18 predicted proteins | sample KBSCornC52_FD_66592 | JGI IMG/M metagenome (GOLD analysis project Ga0068855, IMG submission 66592) | Corn rhizosphere microbial communities from Kellogg Biological Station, Michigan, USA - KBS Corn C5-2 | ecosystem: Host-associated > Plants > Roots > Rhizosphere > Soil ...
TCTCTGTTTGATGCTCTTGGCCATCGGCCTAGTCGTGGTCTACGCCATCAGCCCAGCTTTAAGCATTGCGACCCATGTCAGCTCAAGCTACTACGTCAGCCGTCAGCTGCTAGCCATCGCGCTGAGTGCCGTAGCTTTTTTGGTGACCGCTCGGCTGCCCCTAAATAAACTGAAAACCCTGTACGTCCCGCTACTGGTGGTGGCAGGCGTAGCGACGTTGATTGCGCTGGCTATGCCGGTGAATCCCAGTTATCCCGCTCATCGTTGGGTGCGCCTGGGCAGTTTTTCATTCCAATCGGTCGAGCTGCTTAAATTTGCCATCCTGATCTGGTTTGCTAGCTTGCTAAGCGAACGAATTCGAACCCAAACCATAACGGCGACCAGTAGTCTGCTGAAAGTACTGTTCGGGGTTATTGTTGCCGTCGGCGTTATAGTCGGGGGCATCCAAAGTGACCTTGGCTCCACAGGTGTTATCGTGGCTATGCTTTTGACAATGGCCTTTATTGCAGGCATGCCGATGCGGCGCTTATTAATGATCGGTGTCGTCATCGCCGCCGGTGGTATCTTATTGGTGGCATCAACACCGTACCGGCGCGAACGCCTCGCCACCTACTTGCATCCTTCAGCCGATTGCCAAACCACCGGTTATCAGGCCTGCCAAGCGCTGATTGCGGTTGGTTCGGGCGGCATGATCGGCCTTGGTCTAGGTGGTGGCGTTCAAGCCTACGGCTATCTGCCCGAAGCCGCCAACGACTCTATCTTTGCTATTTACGCAGAAAAGTTTGGTTTTGTCGGTGTTGTGCTACTGCTGGCGTTGTTTACGGCGTTCTTCGGTAAGCTCAAAAGTATTGCCGAGCGGGCGCCGGATGATTTTAGTCGCTTACTTGTTATAGGCATTTTGGCGTGGCTCAGCGTGCAAGCCTTGATTAACATCGGTGCTATGATAGGAGTATTGCCGCTTAAAGGCATTACGCTACCGTTTATTAGTTACGGTGGCACCAGTGTTGTATTCGTAGCTGCGGCCGTTGGATTAGTCTTTCAAATTTCAGCGTATAGCAGCTTCCAAACACCACGCATCAGCAATACCAATGTAAGGAATAAGTCAGATGAAAATAGTCGTGACCGGCGGCGGGTCAGGGGGGCATATCACCCCAATACTGGCAGTCGCGGCTGAGCTCAAAAAGCTTGTGCCAGACGCCCAGATTGATTACATCGGTCAAACCGGTGATCATTTAGCTGATATCCCCAAACAAGATCCCAATATTGATGCCGTCTACTCGATCAGGGCAGGTAAGCTGCGCCGTTATCATGGGGAAGGGGCAAAACAACTGCTCGATCTGCCAACCCAGCTCAGAAACGTCCGAGATGTCGGTTATACCGTGACGGGGTTGTCGCAAAGCATCCGTTTACTGCGTCGACTGCGGCCCGATGTAATTTTTACACGAGGAGGCTTTGTGAGCGTACCGGTTGGGCTAGCCGCCGCCATACTGCATATTCCGTATATTACACACGACTCTGACGGCACTCCTAGCCTTGCAAACCGCATTATTGCTAAATGGGCCGCCAAACACGCCGTCGCCCTGCCTAAGGACCTCTATGCGTACCCACAGGGCAAAACGGTAACGGTTGGTGTGCCGGTGAGTGGCCACTACAAACCCGTCACAGCCGACGACAAGTTGTCATACCGTAAAGAGCTCGATATTCCAGCCGACGCTAAGGTCCTGCTTGTAACCGGTGGGGGCAACGGTGCGCTGCCGCTAAACCGGGCAGTTATCGAAAATGCACCCCAGTTATTTAAGCGTAACGAAGGTTTAATGATTGTTCATATCGCCGGGCGGGCTTTTGAAGCTGAAGCGCGCCAGGGTTACGAAGCGGCATTACCGAAGGAATTAGCCAGCAAAGTTATCATCAAGAGCTTCGTCACCGACCTCTACCGTTACAGCGGTGCGGCCGATGTGATTGTAGCTCGAGGAGGGGCGACTACCATGGCCGAATTTGCTCTTCAGGGTAAAGCTTGTTTGATTGTGCCGCATCCCGGCCTAGTCTGGGCGCTGCGTGACAGCCAAATTCTGGCCAAGGCAGGGGCAATTGCGTTTTTGACCGAAGATCAATTGGAGCAGGAACAACGCTTGGCGGCCGTCCTAACCGATCTGCTCACGCATGAGTCGGCTCGTCACGCCCTGAGCCGCACCCTGGCGACCTACGCTCGTCCAGATGCTGCCAAACAGTTAGCAATGTTATTATTAGATGTAGCCAAAACATAACCCTTACGCTAACTGCGATGCGATTTTTTAAAACAAACAAACCACAAACACCACCACCGCGCCAACGGCGCCAGCCTTCGACGTTTACAGGCGAGCGGCAACGCCCAGAGATGTTTTCTTACCGCGCGCAGCGTGGTGAACGGGCCGAGAATACGCGCCGGTCGGCGCCACTTTTCCAAAGTTTAACAAATAGCGTTACGACCGATCGTGGCCAAGTCTGGCGCCGCTTTAAGTACACTCTAGTGGCCGTACTATTGCTCGCCTTAGTCATTAGCCAGTCGCTGCTTACAAAGCCACCCAAAATCGTCTTTGACGGTGCTAATACGACGGCGTACCGTTACGATGCTGCCAGCTACAGCGCTATGGCCACTCAGTTGGCAAGTAGCAGCATCTTTAACAAAACAAAGTGGACCTTTAACACCGCCCAGCTTAATAGCGCTATGCAAAAGGCTTTTCCTGAGATTGCTAGTGCCCGTACCACCTTACCGCTGTTCGGGAACACACCAATCGTTCACCTCGTGCCAGGCGTGCCACGCTTACTCGATGCTACTACCTCTGGCAAAACCTACGTAGTTGATGAACGCGGCGTTGCCGTGGCGACTGCTAACAATTCGCAGGCTAACAGCGGTCTGCTCACCATTCAAGACCAGAGTGGTTTGCCGGTTCAGATTGGTAAACCAGCCTTACCAAGCAGTACAGTCACATTTATCGAAGCACTCAAGGCCGAGCTGCAATCGCAGCATATAGCGGTCACATCAGGGGTACTGACGGCACAAAGTAGCGAGCTTGACATCCATATTGCTGGGGCAAATTACATCGGTAAATTCAACCTGCAGGCAGATGTACGGCTGCAGGCAGGCACTTTTGCAGCAGTGAAGGGCAAACTCGACGCTAGTCATACAGGGGTAGGGCAGTATATTGATGTACGGCTACCAGGCCGCGCTTATTACCAGTGAGTATACGACAGCGGGTAGACAGTTAAACGCAAATCCAGCAGTAAAGTAACAGAGGGCTCCCCCTATCGCCCTTGCCTAGTTGTTCGCAATTTGTTCAGGTATTTCAAATGATACAAATATCGAAAAAAACTATACGACACATACAAAAAGGCAATAAGTCAAAAAATCACAAATAGTGAGGGTAGTGGGGGAATATATAATACAGAATGCAAATCGTGAAAAAGCAAATGTTTTCACAATAGACATGTGGATAAGTCAAGAAATTACGACATAGCGTGTCAGTGTGATGTAGAGCGCTAGGCCGCCATAGTCAGCTATATGGTTAAGAGAGCTTAGTAGTTATATATAAACACAACGCAGTAGCAATTAAAGACAAAAATACTGCCATAGCCCGATATAGTCCCCTGCAAAAGGGGTACACATACTCATCTTAAAACCTCATATTCAAGTCGCAAAATATACATTGTGCGACGTCATGTCAGTAACTCGTTTGGCACTCTACTGTGCCCGTTGCCAACTCGAATTTTCCCACTGCGCTCTCAAATTTTTAATTTTAATTCACTCACCCGCTACTTCGTCCTATTGTGATCCCGGTCATGCTTAGTAAGTATGATTTCCTGCTTTAATAAGCAATGTCCTATGTTCGCTATTTGTACTGATTTATATGAACTATGCGTTTATAAAAGAATGTTCGTAAAACGTTCAGATACTACTGTAGCCTCGTGAAGATAGGCTCGATATCATGTAGTACTATTTCTTCCCCGGGTAGCTTGCTAAACTGCCCTTCACGCGGTAGATCTGATAAGTATGCTGGTTCTTTCTCTTCGCGTGCCCATCTGTCGTATAGCTTAAGCCGTTCTTGGACAAACTGGTTTTGCTCCATAGGGTGCAAGATAGCTTTTGAGCCAGCAGGAAGTATGGGTTGTTCGGTAAATATACCAGGGGCACCATCTAATTCACTGCAGGTGCCTGTAGCCGCGCCACTGATCCATGGCAATAGCCCTAATTCACCTAACTTAGCCAAGTGACGTTTATACAGCTCTAATGCCTCCTCTGGGTTTCGAAAGAATACACCGACTTCAGTTATCCCGGTCCCCCCATACATACTGAATGAAACTTGTCGCTTGTGAAGGGGGGTAAACCTAACTAACATAGAGGTATCGTCAGGACGCTTGGCTACGCAGTGTAAGCGTGGCGTTTCTCGCAGGTACCGTGTTCGATCTATACTAATAATGGGAGGAATGAGCTTCCCTTCGTGAACAAGGTCAAAAGGTGAATCATTATCAAAACACTTTTCGCCTGCTTCTAGGCCAGAGCGAATAGTTTTCATAATAGGTAGGTTACGCTTACTCTGCTGTGTCGAGCGTGTAAGTAGCCTTGGCAACGCGCTTGAACTGTGGCTTACCCTGCAAGTTCAGCAAGATAGTGGTTTCTTTAACGTAGCGGCTCTTCAGAACGCGCTTAACGATTTCGTCGCGGTGCAATGGGCCGCCTTCCTTGCGGAGGACTTCGCTGATAATGTCGGCGACTGTACCCTTCTCGTAGCCCCACTCTTTGAGGGCGTAAATGCCACGGCCGATCAGGACGAAGCGCTTGTCTTTGATCAGTTCGTTGTGGATGGCTTGGGTGGTAACTTCTTTGCGCTTGAAGTCGCTGTCTTTGATAGCAGCTGCAATTTCATTAAAGTGCATGTGTTTGCCGTGCTCTTTGAGGATAACGTAGATCTTGTCGCGGATGTTCTTAGGATTAACCATTGGCCACTTGATGAGGCCCCAGCGGTTGTTGAGCGTAGCCAGATCTTTCGACAAGCTAGCTAATGCGGCGGTTTGAGCAGTATCGGTACTGCTGACGGCTTTGGCGACCTTATCGATGGCACATGGCTCACCAATCTTCTTAATGGCGTCTACAATGCCGCCAACGGCGGTCTTAATAGCCTTCTCGTCGCCGAGGCTAGCGGCAGCGACTGAGTGATAAAAATGGTCGTCGTCGTTAATCACTACCAGCTCTGGTGACAACTGAGCCAAAAATGCTAGCTGAGCCTGCTCTATCCGGCTGTTGGTAGGTGTTAATTTGCTGCCGAGTTCGCTAACGCGAGCGGCATTGCCCATCTGAGCTAATTGAGTCGTTAAACGGGTCTGCACCTCTGGTACATGAGGTAAATTGCCCTGCTCTGCCGATACTTTCAGGCGAGTTACCACCGACTTTTCGAGCTGACGGACACGCTCACGGGTAATGCCAAGCAGTTCACCGATCTGCTCAAGAGTTTCCTTGCGGTCAAACAGGCCAAAACGGCGCGTAACAATTTCTCGTTCGCGTTCGCGGTCGATAGTGCTGAGGATATCGTCGATGTATGCTTTTGCGTTAAACGCACTGTCGGCTGGTTCGGCCATGATCTTTAACTTCCCTTATCTGTTAGTTATGGTAATAACGGAGGAATTTATTCTATAATTATAAAACTATAGAGAATTACTGTCAAGAACAATGTTTACATACATATTGTAGCACTAAATAGACGGTTATGCCTACAATGTGTTGTGAAATTGTTGGCAGGTAATACTCTGTTAATCTTGCAAATTATTTCTTGGCGCGCCGACGGACAAACTTCTTCTTCGCGGGGGCTTTGGCAATCATTTCTTTAGCTTCAGCCGCAGTCAGCTTCTTCGGATCAGCATCTTTAGCTAGGCGTACGTTCTTCTTGCCGTCCGTCACATATGGGCCGTAAGGACCATTTAATACTTTAATACCGCCTGGGAACTCGTTAATATGCTTGGCGGCGTCCTTGGCGAGCTTCTCTTTATATAAGTCACGGGCTTCTTCGACAGTAATAGTGTGGGGGTCGAGCGGTTTAATCGACACAAACGTCTTGTCTACTTGAACGTATGGGCCAAATCGACCGAGGTTAGCCTTGATGTCTTTGCCATCTTCGGTCTGCCCGACCAGGCGTGGGAGCTTGAACATTTCTAAGGCTTGCTCCAGCGTGACTGTATCAACTGTGGCGCCGGTGGCCATTGGTGCAAAGTCGGGTTTTTTATCCTCTGGATTGTCGGTTTCACCCTTCTGTAACATCGGTCCGTAGCGGCCAAAACGGGCGTAAATCGGTTCCCCGCTCTTCGGGTCACTACCTATCAGACGCGCCTGCGACACATCCATCCGTGAAATTTCTTCGGAGCTTTCGACCAAGGGGTGGAAATCCTTATAAAAGTCCTTGATCATCGTGTTCCACTCTTGTTTACCATCGGCGATTTGGTCAAATTCCTCTTCGACCTTGGCGGTAAAGTCAAAATCTACAATAGTGGGGAAATGTTTAACTAAAAAGTCGGTCGTAACATCGGCGATTGAGGTCGGGATAAGCTTGCCACGGTCGGCGCCGGTAACTTCGGTGGTATCTTCTTTCATGACTGCCCCATTTTTCAGCACCAAGCGACGAACTTGGCGCTCAACACCTTCCAGATCGCTCTTTTCGACATAGCCGCGGGTCTGGATGGTAGAAATAGTCGGTGCGTAGGTGCTTGGGCGGCCAATGCCGAGCTCTTCGAGCTTTTTAACCAGGCTGGCTTCGCTGTAGCGCGCTGGTGCTCGGCTAAAGTTTTCGGTGGCCTGTAACTGGCTTAATTTGAGCTTTTCGCCCTTATTTATAGGCGGAAGCAGCGTGTCGTCCTTGCCACCGCCGTAGACCTTTAGGAACCCGTCAAACTGTAGCGTCTCACCCTTAGCTACCAGCTGGTCGTCCATTGTGCTGATGCTAATGGACATTTCGGTGCGCTCCAAGCGGGCTTCAGCCATCTGTGAGGCCAAGGCGCGCTGCCAAATCAGGTTGTATAACTTCTCTTGCTGTGCGTCGTCACCGGCTTTGGTTGTCGTAAAACTGGTCGGTCGGATGGCTTCGTGGGCCTCTTGAGCTGACTCGTTCTTGGTTTTAAATTGGCGTAGTTTATGGTATTCGCTACCGAAGTTATCTTTGAGGTACTTTTCGGCCGCGCCCAAGGCTTGGCCCGACAGAATAGTGCTGTCAGTACGCATGTAGGTGATCTTGCCCGACTCATATAAACGCTGCGCCAACGTCATAGTTTGGCGTACGCTGTAACCGAGCCGCCGAGCGGCCTCTTGCTGCAGGCTACTAGTGGTAAACGGTGCGCCCGGGCTGCGGCTAGCTGGCTTTTTGGCGATGTCGCTGACGGTAAAGTCGGCACCATTAGCTTTTTCGAGCCACTTTTCCGCGCTATCGATGGACTTGGACTTCTTAGGCAGTTCCGCGGTGAGCGGCTGGCCTTTGACGTCGAATTCAGCAGTGATCTTAAATGAGCTTTCGGCCTGAAAGGCAGTAATTTCTCGCTCGCGCTCAACCACCAACCGGACAGCAACAGATTGAACGCGTCCAGCACTCAGGCCGGTGCGAACCTTTTTCCACAGAACTGGGGATAACTCATACCCGACTAAACGATCGAGAACTCGCCGGGCCTGTTGGGCGTCTACCAGATGTAAATCGACCGTACGCGGGTTTTTAATGGCCGCTTCGATGGCCGGCTTGGTAATCTCATGAAAAACGATCCGCTTTGTCTTAGTCGGGTCTAATTTAAGAGCGTGAGCCAGATGCCAGGCAATCGCCTCGCCTTCGCGGTCTTCATCGCTGGCTAGCCAGACTTCGGCGCCAGCGGCGGCCTTTCTGAGCTCGCTGACGACCTTCTTTTTATCGCCACTGATTTCATAATGAGGCTCAAAGTCCTTGTCGATGTCGATGTTGAGGCCCTTTTTAGGCAGGTCGCGGATGTGGCCAAAACTGCTTTTAACGGTATAGCCGCTACCGAGGTACTGCTCGATAGTTTTGGCTTTGGCTGGGCTTTCTACAATAACAAGGTTTCTGCTCATGTTTACTCGTGTTAGCTTAGTGCAAACACGCATAATACGCAAATAAGGCGCTTGCTGTCAAAACCAAATTTCGCTTTCGCTCTTTTGAGCTCATCAGCACAACCATGCAGTCGTGGAGCGAAGTGGTTTGGGTAGAGATTGACGAGAGGTGCGGTGGCGACAGCCATGGTGGTGCTGTCGCCACCGCTTTCATCTCTTGTCTCGAAGCTGGGGAGCTTCATCGTTGCCGTAGCGGTCGAGGCTTGGTGCCAGCGTTCTTCCAGAGGATAGTGCCTAACCACGTGACCGCGGCGCCTAGGAAAGCCCAAGCTGCCAATCCTCCTGAGTCGCCTCTACTGGCTGGGTACGCAAAAATCACGTACACCGCGAAGAACAAGGAGGCGCAAACTTCAGCGACACCCAGAACCATCATGAAGATGGCGCCCACCTTTTGTAGGGTGATGCTCATACTGACCTTCTCTCTTTCGGTTCCGATCTACCCAAATACCACAATGTGCAAGGACAATGTCCAATGCAGGGTTACAATAACATCAAATTATAGATTAGTCGAGGAAGTTCTTGGCGAGCTTGTAGCCGCCCCAAATGCCCGCAAAAGACCCAACTGCACCAAGCAAAATGCTCCAGCCACCGAGGTAATTGCCGTGGTCAAACAGCGCTGCGCCGAGCCAGGCGCCAACGCTGCCACCAATAAAGACGCCGATAGTAATCATAAGCTTCATGAGTAAAGCTTAGCATAAAGATCAGGAGAACTGTTTTCGTCCTTTTGGACTCGTCAGCACGAACGCACATTCGTGGAACAGTAAAACGGGAATCAGAGGACAAAAAAGAAGCCAAAAGGCCTCAATATGCCGTGACTCGACCGTTTTCCCGGGAATGTCTCCTGCTAGACTTATGGTTTCGTCTAGCGTACGACACTTAAGCTATCCCGTGTAGCATACCCTCGCTCGTCAGACCCGTAGTCCAACTGACTCGCCGCAATGGCTTTATCCTCCGGGCAGAGCTGATGCGGGAACGTTTATGTACCCTGGTGTTCGTCGAGTTCGGTCGGCACCGGTCCGGGTTGGTCCTCGGTACCAAGATTGAGAAGAAAGACGACGAGCCCGGCGATGAGCGGGAACGTCACGAGCGAGTGAAACACGTAGTTCCACTCTTGCCCGAGAGAACGATGCCCCGAGTGACGGACGAACACGTTATAGAGCATAACGAGCAGTATGGCTGCGACTGCCAGAACTGCAGCGGCCACGGCGTACCCGAATGCTCTCCACGCTTGCGGTTTACCCGCATTCTCTTGCGCTTGCATGTCTGCTCCTGACGGACGAGCGATATCAATGGCGGATGCCAATGAATAGTACTATTATAACATCTAAGAGCTACGTTTACAATGCCCACTGATCGCCGCCAAGGGCTTTGACGCGGCCGGTGATTTCGAGCATGGTCAGGCTCTGATTAAAGACGCTAATATCCAGCTGACTACCGACAAGTAGTTCTGTGCCATCTCGGACACCCTCTTGTAACAGATTAAGAATGGCCTGCTCTGCCGGATCTTCGCTGGTAGCTTTTACAGGCGCGGCGGTGTCGATACCTAGCACCGACAGCACATCGTTGGTGGAGGTGACCATCAAAGCACCACTTCTCAGCAAATTATTGGTCCCGGCCGATGTTACGCTAGTGATATTCCCCGGCACGGCAAACACCGGAATCCCCTGCTCTAGTGCGAATTCGGCGGTGTGCAGGCTGCCGCTTTTCTCGGCGGCTTCAGTAATGATAACGGCGTCAGCCAGCCCGGCAATCAGCCGATTGCGAGCAATAAACTGATGTTTCATAACAGAGGTGCCACGGGGGTACTCGCTAACCAGCGCCCCACCCTGCGTCACTATGTGTTCGGCCAAATTACGGTGCGAGCTGGGGTAAATCTTATCGAGCGGGCCCGGGAGTACAGCTATGGTTGCGCCATGCGCATCGAGGCACCCCTGATGAGCAACCGAATCAACACCAAAAGCCAAGCCGCTCATAATAACCACTCCTTGCTGCGCCAGCTCGCGAGCCAGTTGCAGTGTAACTTGCCGCCCATACGGCGACAGCTTGCGACTACCGACGATCGACACGATGGGCTTATCTAAGAGGTTAATGAAGTTATCGGTGACAAATAATTGATCAGGCACTTGGGGTAAATTGCGTAATTTGGACGGAAAATCGGGAGAATCAGGGGTGAGAGTAAGCGTGAGCATGTTGCAGAAATCCTGTAATTGTTAAATAGTATTGACATAATGACACGTATTTGCTAAAATGGCAACTTGTAAGCGCTTTCATAGCGTTTTACCGTACCTTATATACCCCCATTCTAACAAATTGTTAGATTGCCTTAGAGCGTGCTGTAGACAAAGTTGTTACCCTCCACTTAGTTCTCGTGCGGCCAGTTTAACTGGCAGCGCTCTAAAGCAAACTAACCCCTTTAAGAGATACCCCCGATTCATGTGCGAGCCTAAATGGTTCGGCAAGCTTCGGCTAGCCGAGACACGAGCCACTTTACAGTTTAGGCATCGATGTTTCGCCCGGGTGGGCTTGAAGGGTGTTGCACCGGAGATGTCCCGTTTCGACAGGACGTCTCCAGAAAAAGGCCGACGAGCGGTGCCCACCCCCTCTCGTCGGCCTTTTTCTTTGCCAACAAATAGGTGTATAACAGGTATTGCTATGGAGATAGGGGTTTCATCGATGACCTTAGAATATCAACGCTGTGCTAACCAGATTGAGACCTATATGTTCGAATGTTCGAAATAACCACAGAAGTAGATAATTAGTTTATAATATAGTTATGGAACGAGACGCAAACACTATTATTTATACCCCAGAAGAGCAAGCAGCATTTTCTGTGCCTGCTTCGGAACCAGCCGAAAACGCGGTTGAGACTGCCGTAAAGTTAGCTGGCTTCGCAGATAATATTACTCTGCGCGAACAAGCCATGCTCAACACGACTAACAAAGAGTCGGTCCAACAGTATCAAAAACGGGTTGCTCGAGCTGGAGAGCTCAAAAGATTTTCGACTGCTATTCTTGATCTCTGCCTCGAAGAGCATCTCGACTGGATTGCAACTCACTCGCCAAATACTGCAGCCTAAAGTAGAAAGCTACGTGTCTCTGTCGGCAGCTCCAATCCGTAAGCGTATTCGCTTAGGATGGCTGAGACTTCGCGCGTGAGGGCTGGCATCTCGTCCAGCTCTTTTTTTGTGAACTTCTGGAGGACAAAATCAGCACTGTCGATCTGGGCCGGTTTTTTGGGACCGATGCCAATGCGGACGCGACCGTAGCCTTCGCCTAACGTACTAGTGACTGATTTTATGCCGTTGTGGCCGGCGTCGCTGCCACCCATGCGGAGGCGCACTTGGCCGAAGTTAATATCGATTTCGTCATGCACTACCACAATATTGTCGAGCGCGATCTTATAAAAGTTAGCCACTGCCTGGACGGCGTCGCCGCTAAGGTTCATAAAAGTCGTCGGCTTAATGGCTATCACGCGGCTTTGGCCGAGCTGGCCGGTGCTCATGACGCATTTGAGGTCTTTTTTGGCCACCCATCCGCTCATGTCGGAGTTCTTGGTGACAAAGTCATCTATGCACGCAAAACCGATGTTGTGGCGCGTCTGATCGTATTCTTTGCCAGGGTTGCCTAGACCAACCAACAACACGGTGCGGTTGAGGCCAACGGTAACGTACGATTTCGGTTGCGAGGCCTGCGGTAAGCGAGAGAAAAGTCCCATGCAGCTATTGTAACCTATCCGTTATTGCGAGGCCGCCCGCTGCGCTCCGGCTTGGTTGGGCTGTTGCCGTGCTTATGAGCAATGTGCTTTTCGATAAACCACAGCTGGACGGCGGTGCCGACAAAGCCGAACGTTTCGCGTAAGCTGCGCTCCATATAACGGCGGTAGCTCCAGTGCACAAAGCCGGTTTGGCTGCCAAAGATTTTGAAGGCCGGGGTTGGGTTGTCGTCTTCTTGGACCATGTAGTTCAGCTTGGGGTTGCGACCTTTCAGGCCGGCTGGTGGGTGTTTATCTACTACTTCGCGCAGCCATTTGTTTAGTGCGTTGGTGCCAAGCTTAGTATGCCGGGCGGCATCGATCTCAACCGCTAGGTCAAACAGCTTGGTGACGTTTTGGCCAGAGACGGCACTGGTGAAAATCAGTGGGGCCCACGGCACAAAGTCATAGGTGTGGGCAATCTGGGGCGCTAACTCGTCGCGGGTAAAGGCGGTCTTTTCTTCGACGCTATCCCACTTGCTCACCACTAGCACTAACCCCTTGCCGGCTTCTTTAACCATGCCGGCAATTTTTTGGTCGAGCGCCACATTGAGTTCGTTGGCGTCCATAAGCATAAAACAAACATCGGCCTGCTCGATGGCGGCTAGTGAGCGGACGACGCTAAAGTGCTCAATCCCCTGCCCGATCTTACCTGGCCGTCGGATGCCAGCGGTGTCCATAAGTTCTATTTCACGGCCTTTATAACGGATGATCGACCGGTTGATGTCGCGGGTCGTGCCAGCTTTGTCGGCGACGATGGCCTGCTGCTTCTTAGATAAACTGTTAAACAGATAGGATTTACCAACATTGGGGCGGCCAACAATAGCGACGTGTAAGCGATCGTCATCATCACGCAGGCTTGCTGCCGGGATAATGGCCGCTAGCTTGGTCAGGAGCTCGTCTATGCCGTCGCGGTGGATTGCACTGGCCAGCACCATAGTTTTGATGCCAAGGCGCTGAAACACGCTTAAATCAGCTCGCCGGGCTTTGTCAGACTTGTTTATAACGAGAAAAACTGGCTTTTTACTCTTAAGGGCTAACTTGGCAACCCGGCGATCTTCTTCGGTAATCGGGATGTTAGCCTCGACCACAACCCAAATAACATCGGCGCTGTCGGCAGCCTGGAGGATCTGTTCTTGAATCGTAAATTCAAAGTCGTCCTCTGGATCTTTGATGCCGGCGGTGTCTACGAGCCAAAAGTTCTGGTCTTGCCAGCTGGCTTTGGCCATGATGCTGTCGCGAGTCGTGCCCGGCTCGTTAGCAACAATCGCTTCGCGTCGTTCGAGGATAGCATTAAACAGGCTAGACTTGCCCACGTTAGCCCGGCCGACAATTGCGACAATTGGTAATACTTTTGCCATTTGAAAGCATTATAACAGATACGGCTCTATTGACAAAACATAACTAGAATGCTAGAATATACGTATGAGTGAACGGGCTATAGAATATTTGGATTCTATCGTCAATGCTTCGCATGAAGAAGTTGTTGCAGCATGTCAGGCGCGCGATTTAGCAGCTGACTACCCGTTAGAGGTTCACACCATTGCAAATAGACCACTTATGGGGGTGGAGCCACAGGTGGCCGATTACATTAATCCGGTTGTCACAATGATTACGGCGGCAATAAAAAAGAAGCACGCCAGCGGAGCAATTATGATCCCCGATCAGCAAGTGACCGTGCCGCAGCTCGGCGGCAACCTTATGCCACGTGTGCTCAGCACCAAAATTAAAACAGGTAAAATAGCGCACCTTATGATAGAGGTCATTACCGAAGACGAACTGCCTGGCGCTACCAGAGCTAGTCTGAGAGGCTTCCGCAACCGCCTTGTTAATAACCAGCAAACCCTCGATGAGTTTAGTACTTTCTATCAAATCACTGGTTGGGGGAAAATTGGTGGTAACCGAGATATTAGGTTAGGTGGCGCAATAGGCGTATACCCGCATGTAACCGTAGCAAATGAAGATACACGGACGGTTTTATCTACACCGGTGCTCGGTCGGAGTATTGCTGCAATTCGCTATCCGGAGTCTATGCTAAAAACAGAGGCTGTCTGGAACCAATCGGCTGGCCAAGGTCGGTTTAGTGAAGCCATCCAAATGAGTCGAGCCTTCCAGGCTGGTGCCGGCAGTCTAGGCAAAAGTAAGCGCAGCCAGTAGCCGCTTTGTGTAAGTATGGTAAATATTTGGTAATATAGTGATTACTAACGGGAGGTTTTGTTATGCCGGCTGTAACGCTTGATGTTATGACATTAGATGCACACCGGGGCTTTGATGACCCACAGCGATCCCAAGACCTGACTTTCTTGTTGGCAGAGCTTGCCGAGGTAGCTATATTTACGAACGCCCATAATCCAGATACTCCTTTGCCAGAGCGCACCCTGGAGCACTTTAAAGACGTAGACTTTAGCATTGGCCACAGTGTCAGCAATGAGGGCGTGAATAGTCGAGCCACCATTTTTGCGGTCCATAATGCTCTTCAAGAGGGGGTGCGTAAGGGCATCGAACAAACCCATCTTAATGGTAATGCAGCTATGAAAGCTATTGTCAGACACCCCCACACTCGTCGGAGCATTCGATGTATAGGAGTGGATACATCAAATGCCAATGTGGCGGGGTTATTTCGTCCAATCGCACGTGGCAGCTACGACCATATTGTGTTCGGGCAGCCGCAAGCGCTCGACAGAGTAGCGCAACACGATCCTGATGCCTTGGCCCTCGATAGACATGCTTACGCATTAGTCACGCCCGGCTTAAAAGTCGCCGGCGCGAGTCTGTCCAGTCGTGGTGATCTTCAAGCTTTAGTTGTCAAACTAGCTATGCTTAAGTAGCTTAATCTCTTGAGGTGCGATTCCTTTAAGGCTATACTCCCCAAATTGGGTGCGATGCAGCGTAAGTACTTCGTAGCCGAGCGAGTTAAACGTCCGTCGGATCTGACGGTTACGACCCTCGTGCATACGGACGCGCCATTGTTTATCATCCCCTTCTGTTAGGCGCTCAAGCTGTAGTTGGCTGACGCCGTCATCGAGCTTGATGCCGTGGTCGCTGATCATTTGGCGGTGCAGCGGCTCGAGCGGTTTATGGAGCGCAATTTCGTACACCTTCTCCTTCTTGTAACTGGGGTGCGTCAGCTCTTGGGCGAGCTTGCCATCGCTAGTCAGGAGTAGCAAGCCTGAGGAGTTTTTATCGAGCCGGCCGACTGGGTTAAGGTGCTGATATACAGCTGGTAGCAGCTCGTAAATAGTCGGGCTGCCCTGCCCATCGCGGCTTACTACATAGCCGACGGGTTTATTAAGCATAATAGTTTGTGATTCGACTGGTGGCTGTACCACCTGACCGTCGAGCGTTACCTCATCGCCATCGGCTACACTCTGCCCGGTTGAGGGTATATTGCCATTGACCCGAACGCGGGCGGCGGCAATGGCCTGATCGGCGGCACGGCGGCTGAGCGACGTACTAGCGGCAATGTAACGGTTGATACGCATAGCAGACATGACCTCAAGTGTACACGATGTTAGCGCGTTTTAGAGCGCGATGCTGTTGGGATCAATACCCGGCTTTTTGTCGTCTTCGTCTGGGCTGGCTGCAGGTGTCTCGCCCTGATTCTGGGCGGCGGCGGCTTCTTTAGCCTCTTCAATTGCCAAGAGCGCGTTAATGTCGGGCTTCGCGGCTGAGCCGTTGATGGGCTGGATGATCTTGTTGCGATGCGCAATAGCTGGCGTTGGTGCGTCATTGGTCTCTTCTTTGGCGGGCTCTGGCGCGACTGGTTCAGCTGCAGGCGCAGGTGTTTCTTCGGCGGTAGGCTCTGCTGCCTGCGTTGGTGGTGTTTCAACCGGTGCTGGAGCAGCTGGTGCTGGTGTGGCGGAATCGGCTGACGAGGAGCTGCTTAGGACTTCTGCCACGGCTGCAAGCTGTTTGTCGGTGTCGCTAGCGGTGGTGTCGGGGTTTTTCTGGACGAATTGGTCGATCTGGGCTTGCATAAAAGCTTCTTCCTCAGCCAAGGATGATGGCTCTGGCATTGGCGGAGTAGCTGTTTCAGGGGCGGCAGGTTCTGGTGCAGGCGTCACTTCGACGGGTTCAGGTGACACTTCTACCGGAGTTGGAACCTCGGACACTGGCTCGGGCATAACTGGTGCCACTGGCTTCACGGCAGCGGGCTCTGGAGCGGCTGGTTCAGCTGCAGGCGCAGGTGTTTCTTCTGCGGTAGGCTCTGCTGCTGGGGCTGGACTTGCCGGCGTTGCTGCAGTAGGTTCTGGGGCTGGCGTGACAGCGACGGGCACAGCTGGTGCGGCTGGCGCAGAGGTCGTAGCTGGTGCGGACGTATCGCTGGCCGGTGCAACTGGCGGCTCTGCAGGGGCTGGCGTGACTGGTGTGGCAACAGGTGGAGTTGATACAGGATCTGCTGCTGGAGTTTGTGGTGCGGGTGTTGGCGCGCTGGCGGCTGGGGTAGCAGTAACTGGTGGTGCTGGCGTGACAGCGGGTGTGTCGCTGTCCTTAACGAGTTCACCGGCAGCGTTCACGATGTCCTCGAGGGTAACTTGAGATTTAACCAGGTAGCGGTCGGCCCCTAAGGCGTCGGCGCGCGTTTTGTCTTCGGACTGACCAAGGGCAGTGAGCATAATAACTTTGACGTTTTTGAGGCCGTCGGTGTTGCGAAGGATATCGAGCATCTCGAAACCGCTAATTTTAGGCATCATAACATCGGAAATAACTAAGTCGGGGCGCTCTTTGGCGGCGACAGCCAAAGCTTCTTCGCCATCTTGGGCGGACACTATCTGATAGCCTTCGGCGGCCAGGCGAGCTTCATAAATCTCTCTGAGGCTGTTATCGTCTTCGACGAGCATTATTTTTGTCACGGGTGGAGTTCCTTCTTAGCTATCAGGCTTATGTTTACGCATATTGTACCATGATGCATCATGGGCCGGCCAATGATGTTATGGCGGGTAAAGCGGCTGCCGTGGTGCTTTGTGCTTGCAGCTCAGTTGCCTTTTGGGTGCTGAGGCGGGGCAAGTTGATAAAGAAAGTGCTGCCGCTGCCCAAGGTGCTCTCAACCCAAATGCGGCCATCGTATAATTCGACGATCTTACGACAAATGAATAAACCAAGGCCTGTTCCACCGATGGTACGGGTGGCGGAGTTATCGAC
>Ga0068855_100004509_pt1 | contig 17013 bp, 20 predicted proteins | sample KBSCornC52_FD_66592 | JGI IMG/M metagenome (GOLD analysis project Ga0068855, IMG submission 66592) | Corn rhizosphere microbial communities from Kellogg Biological Station, Michigan, USA - KBS Corn C5-2 | ecosystem: Host-associated > Plants > Roots > Rhizosphere > Soil ...
CCAGTAGCTCTGCGCGCGTGTCTTGACATCCTGGAAAGGATAGGCGAACACCTGCAGGTTGCTGCTGATCGCCTTCGGCAGAATGTCCTTGCCGAAGTCGTGCGAGGAGGCCTCGAGCGCCGCATCCTCAGTGAGCATCTTCTCGAGCAAGCGGGTGTTGAATACATAGATGCCCATCGAGGCGAGGATCGCCTCGGGCCGGCCCGGCAGGGTGTCGGGCACCTTGGGCTTCTCGGAGAACTTCGTCACACGATTCCATTCGGTGGCGGTCAAGACGCCGAAATGGATCGAATCGCTCGCCGGAACTTCGACTACACCGACCGTGATGTCGGCACCCTTCTCCACGTGGTAGGCGATCATCGGTCCGTAGTCCATCTTGTAGATGTGATCGCCGGCCAACACCAGCACGTGTTTCGGCCGATGCGACAGAATCAAATCCAGATTCTGGTAAACCGCATCCGAGGTGCCCCGGTACCAGACCGGCCCCAGTTGCTGTTGCGCGGGGATGGTCTCGACAAATTCGCCAAACTCGCCGCGCAGGTAGCTCCAGCCGCGCTGCACGTGCAGGATGAGCGACTGCGCCTTGTACTGTGTGAGGATGGAGATCTGGCGAATGCCGGAGTTCACGCAGTTTGACAAAACGAAGTCGATGATGCGGAACTTACCGCCGAAGGGCGTCGCCGGCTTACAGCGGTGGGCAGTGAGATCCTTCAGTCGCTCACCGCGACCACCGGCCATGATGATCGCAAGCGTGCCGCCCGTCAGGCGGCTCACATATCGTCCGGAAGAGGCTCGCGCAGGCTGTCGCATAGTTCAGGCCTTCGGCCGACTGTCCTCGGGGTCGAAATGACCCCGTAGATCTAGCCGGCGCAAAGCGCCGGGTGAAAGGATGTCCCTGTCCAACTTTATACTAATTACAGCCATTTCATCAGCCCAAGCTCGTAGGGATGGGAGAGCAGTTCGTGGCAAGGAAAGATGCGCACTTCAGTGGCGAACTGTCCGCACTCGGGCGGTGCAGTATCGAGTGCAAATACGATGGAGCCGTCGGAATCGACCTCGCCGGTGGGGCCCAGGGCCGCGCTCCAGATTCCCTGACGCGGCGGCTGGTTGAATGAGGTCAGTGGCGGTGGCGCAAGATCGGCCTCGGGCAACAGCCGGCGAGCCACGAACTCCACGCGCACATCGCTCGACTGCAGGCCGTTCAATTGCGCAGCAATCCGCACACGCAGGGGCGCACCTTGCGGTATCTCGGGAGACGTATCGGCGAGCATCCGCAGACCCACTCGCGGCCACAGTTGTCTTACACGCTGCTTCCAGTCGGCCAGATTGATTGCTCCGGCAAAACCGTCGGCGGCGAGGCGCCGGTATTGGCGAGCTGCGGGCTCGTACAATCCTTGGGTGTAATCGAACAGAACGCGTCCCATGTTGAACTGTGGGATTACCGTCATCATGGCGCGCTTGGCTTTCCGCACCCATTCAGGCGAGTAGCCTTCTTCGTTCGTGGCGTAGTACAGCGGGACGACCTCTTCCTCCAGGGTATCCAGGATGAGGTCCGCCTCGAGCGCATCGCGCCGCTCGGGATCCTGCACGTTCGCCGGTGGAATACCCCAACCGTTGTCCTGGATCCAGCCTTCCGCCCACCAGCCATCGAGGATGCTCAGATTGAGACGGCCGTTGATCGCGGCTTTCATACCCGAGGTGCCGCTCGCTTCCAACGGCGCAATGGGGTTGTTGAGCCAGACATCGACGCCGGAGACCAGCCAGCGGGCCAGCTGCAGGTCGTAGTCCTCGAGAAAAATCACCCGGCCCATGAACTCGGGTGTGGTCATGAGTTGCCGGATCTCGCGCAAGACCTGCTTGCCCGGCTCGTCCGCCGGGTGTGCCTTGCCGGCAAACAGAAACAGGACGGGCCGCTTGGGGTTGTTGACCAGGCTCGCCAGCCGGGCGCGATCGCGCAGGAGCAGCGTTGCTCTCTTATAGGTCGCGAAGCGGCGCGCGAAGCCGATGGTGAGGACATTCGGTCGCAGCGGATCGAGGAGCCGGGTGACATGCCGCAGTTGTGCCGGGCTCATCCCTTTGCGCGCGTACTCGCGTTGCAGTCGATCGCGCACGCTGGCCAACATCCGCGACTTCACGGATTGCGCCGTGGGCCAGTAACGCTCGTCGGGTACGTTCTCCAGAGCATTCCAGAATTCAGCATCGCGGAGCCGATCGCGCCAATCGCGGCCCAACTCGTGATCGAAGAAGTCGTTCCAGGTCTGATGGAGGAATGTCGGGACGTGCACGCCGTTGGTCACAAAGCCGATCGGATTGTCTTCGGGGCGCACTTCGGGCCACTGGTCGGAGCACAGCCGCGCGGACACGATGCCGTGGATGCGGCTCACGGCATTCACGTGTCGGGTGCCGTTCAGCGCCAGGCGGGTCATGTTGAACACGCCGTGCGAGCCGGGCGCGCGCGCGAGCTCGAGGAATCGCTCGACAGGCACACCGAGCTCGCGAATGAAGTCGTTGAAGTGGGCCAGGATCAGGTCATGTCCGAAGGCGTCGTGTCCGGCAGCCACAGGCGTGTGGGTCGTGAAGACACAACTCGCGGCAACCGCTTCCAACGCGGGGTTGAACTGCAGGCCGGAGCCGAGCTGCTCGCGCAAGAGCTCGAGGATGAGGAATGCGGCATGTCCCTCGTTCAGATGAAACACGGCCGGCTGGATGCCTAGCGCACGCAGGGCGCGGATGCCACCGATACCGAGGATCATCTCCTGACGGATGCGGGTCGATTCGTCACCGCCGTAGAGGCGATGGGTGATGTCGCGATCCGACGGCGAGTTCTCCGAGCAGTTGGTATCCAGGAGATACACCGGGACCCGGCCCACTTGCGCGCGCCAGAGCCGGGAATAGACATCGCGGCCTGCAATCCGGACGACCACTTTTATCCATTGTCCGTTCGGGCCCAAAGCAGGCTCGACGGGCATATCCCGTGGCGAGCGTTCGCGGTACTCGGCGTGTTGAACGCCGTCGTTGTCGACGCTCTGGGTGAAATAGCCCTGCCCGTACAAAAGTCCTACGGCAACGAAGTTGGCCCGATCGTCGCTGGCGGCCTTGCAATAGTCTCCAGCCAACACGCCAAGACCACCGGAGTAGATGGGGAAGCTCTCGTGGAAGCCGTACTCGGCGCAAAAGTACGCGGTCAGCGGCTGGCTGGCGGCCGCGGGACTAGGTGCGAGGTAGCGGTCGAGGGTGTCCAGCGCCTGATGGTAGCGCGATAAGTAGGTCGAATCGTTCGCTGCACGGTCGAGGGTGTCCTGGGCCAGACAACGCAACATGAGACGCGGATTGCCCCCTGTCTGTTTCCATAACTCCGCATCCAGGTCCTCGAACAGTGCGCGCGTTGGCCTGTGCCAGCTGAAAAAGAGGTTCCCGGCCAGCTCCGGCAGGCGTGCCAGACTGCTCGGAAGCACCGGAGTGACCTCTAAGACGGGGTTTCTCATCACTTTTCCGGAAAAACAAGGGGCGCGCAGTGTAGCAGCTCACTCTGGAGGGCTCGAACCGCTGTCTTGAGGAGCTTCGCTCAGTATCGACCTCTGGTAACTCCATGGTAGTGGTTGACGGCTAGTACTGTGTAGTTCATAGTACTGCATGGATGACGAGAGCCAGGGCCGTAAGTTTCAGAAAGATCTCAACGCCGGTCTGGTGGCTCTCGTGCTCCTGGCCGTCCTCGAGCGCAGCGCGGAGGATCTGTATGGCTACGAGATCGCCAAGCGCCTGCAAAAGGCGAATGAGGGCGATGCCCTGTTCAAGGAAGGCACTATCTATCCGGTCTTGCGGTCATTGAGCGCTTCCGGGCTGCTCACCAGCCGGATCGTGCCCTCCTACTCGGGGCCGCCTCGGCGCTACTACCGGATTACTGATGAGGGCCGTGCCGTTCTCCAGCAATGGACCGGTATCTGGCGACAAACCCGCGACTTTGTTGATCGCTTCATTGAAGGACCGGCGCCGTGAGCGGCGCCACCCCATTTATCGGAGTTTTGCAATGAATCGCTTCTCCGCACCCCGCTCCATCGATGAGTACCTGAAGCAATTGCGCGCCGCTCTCGAGGGCGAGGATCCGTCGCTCATTCAGGACGCACTCTATGACGCGGAGGAGTACCTCCGCGCGGAGGTGGCGGCACACCCGGGGAAGTCCGAAGCCGATGTGCTGGAGCTCATCGCCAGCACATATGGAGCGCCGGAGGAAGTTGCGACGGCGTACCGGGATACCGAGGTGAAGGTGAAGGCAGCGCTGCGCACGCCGCCACCGCGGCGGCCAGGGCTGGAAGCGCCGAGCCATTGGCGGCGCTTCTTTGGGATCTATCTGGATCCGCGTGCGTATACGTCACTGTTTTATATGCTGCTGACGCTCGCGACGGGTATCACATATTTCGTGTTGGTTGTTGTTGGGATCTCACTGTCCGCCGGCTTGGCGGTGCTCATCATCGGCGTGCCATTCTTTCTGGCGTTCATTGGAATCACACGCGCGATCTCGCTCGGCGAAGGACGGCTCATTGAGGCAATCACCGGGGAGCGCATGCCACGTCGTCCAGTGCATCCGGGCGCGCCTGCGGGCTGGTGGTCGCGCATCGGCGCGATGCTGAGCGATGCGCGCACTTGGACGACGCTCCTTTATCTGGTGCTCATGCTGCCGTTAGGCATCATCTACTTCGTCATCGCGGTGCTTGGGCTCTCGGCGGGGCTGCGGCTGGTGACCGCACCGTTCGCTGAAATGGCCCGACTGCTCGGATGGTTTGGGGATGAAGGGTGGTGGGAAATTCACGACCATTGGTACTACCCGCACTCGATGCTGCTTTCGTTGTTGCTGCTGGTCGTCGGGATTTTCGTGCTGACGCTGCTCATGCATCTGGCGCGCAGCATTGGCCGCGGGCATGCGCGGCTGGCCAAGGCGCTGCTGGTCGAGCCGGGGAGCTGACAGTTCCCGACAGGTCCCTGAAAGGCGTCTCGGTTCCCGGCTCAGGTAAGATGGCGGAATGGCCAAATTTTTCGTAGCGGTGGGCGCCGCGATGGGATTGTTGGCGGCGCTGCCCGCGACAAGCGCGGAGCCGACGCACCCTGCCGGAGCGGCTGGCTGCCTCGTCAGCGGTAACGGTTATTTACGTGCCCGCATTCGCGGTACGCTGAATCTGGATCTCGACTGGCACAACAATGAGCTCGAATGCGATGGCGGACCGCGCCCGGATGGCAGCGGTATTCGGGTAAGCTTTGCTGGCCCGCGACATTCGGACGGGCGACGGATGCGGATGGTGTTCGGCGTGCGGGACGCGAAGGAAGGCACCTCGGGACGCGAGCTGCCCACAAATCTCACGGTGATTTTCGAGGGCGAGGAACGCCTGTTCGCCACGCGCGGCGACGACCATTGCACCGTGGACAAACTGCAGCAGGAACGCCTCGGCGCGCTTGGGGGTGCCAAGCGGTCGTATCGCATCGTCGCGAGCGGCTTCTGCATCTCTCCGATCAGCGCTTTGAATGGAGACGGGCGCATCGTGGTGACCCGCTTTGACTTTGCCGGCAATGCCACTTTTGAGGATCTCTAGGCCTATGTCAGAAACGAGTCGGACCGCAGCGGCGCTGCGCACGCCCCTGTTTGTTGCCCTGCTGGGTTTGATGGTTGCATTGGGCACGGCGAGGTTGGGGCGCGCCCAATCCGGGCCGCTGGAGGACCTGGCCAACTTCCCGCGCGCCTCGCTCGATATCTTCCACGGCAAGGGCAAGAGCGAGCCGCGGCATTTTCAAGTCTGGATCGCAGATAGCCCGAACCGGCAGGAGCAAGGGCTGATGTTTGTCCGTGACCTGCCCGCCTCGCAGGGCATGATCTTCCCGGAGAAGCCGCCGCGGCCGATGAGCATGTGGATGAAGAACACCTATGTCGAGCTCGACCTCGTGTTCATCGGCGAAAAAGGGGAAATCGATCAGATCATCGAGCATGCGCATCCGTTGTCGCTGCAGACCCTGAGCTCGGAGAAGCCGGTGGCGGCGGTGTTGGAAATCAAAGGCGGCGAGGCCGCGCGGCAGGGGTTGAAGGTGGGGGATCGGGTGGTTTGGACGCCCGCGCAGTAGATCTCGTCGAGGCGGCGATATCGTTCGGTAACGCGAACGCTATCAACGCGTCCCCGTGCCGCTCCTCCTCGATCGGCGCGGAACCGCCGGAGGCGATCACTACGAATTGCTTGCCGTTGACTTCGTAAGTGATCGGAAGGGCATGGCCGCTGGCAGGTAGCACAGCGGACCAAAGCTCGTCGCCCGTGTCAGCTGACAAGGCCCGGAACGTGCGATCCACGGTTCCGCCTACGAAGATGAGTCCGCTGGAAGTCACAACGGATCCTCCAAGGATCAGAGAGCCCACGGCCGACCTGGGGGCATCGGGAAAGACCTCGTCCATTCTGCCGAGCGGCTTTCGCCACACGATCTTGCCCGCCGCGAGGTCCACTGCGACCAACTCCCCCCACGGCGGTGGACCACAGGGTGCGCCCGAGGGCGCGCGCAGCACATCGCGAGCCACCATGTAGGGAGTACCTTCCTGACTTGCGACTGCACCGCGGAAGCTGCCGTGTCTTTCGCCTTTGAACTGATCTCTGGGAATGAGTTGAATCCGGCCCGGGAGATTCGTCAGGGCGACGATGATCCGCTCATGCCTGGCATCCCACGAGAAGCCGCTCCAGTTGATACCGCCGAAGTGACTGGGGACGGTGGCGGTTCCTTGCAGGCTCGGCGGAGAAAACATACTGGTTCCCGACATGGCCTGGATGTCTTGCTGGCAGGCCTTTCTGTCAGCCTCGGTGAGGCCCCACGCGTCCTGCGGAAGTAACGACTGCCGCACCAGAGGGGGCAACGTCAACGGAAACGGCTGCGTCGGGGAAGTCACTTCGCCGGCGACATCAGTTTGGGGAACCGGCCGCTCTTCGATCGGGAGCAACGGCTTGCCGGTCGAAGGGTCGAGGACGTAGAGCATTCCCGTCTTGTTTCCCGCGATCAGCGCCTGCGTCGGCTTACCGTTCAGGGTCAGCGTAGTCAGCATGGGTTGGGCTGCGGTGTCGTAGTCCCACAGGTCGTGGTGCACGAGTTGGAAACCCCACACGAGCTTGCCGGTCCTGGAATCCAGAGCGACGACGGAGTCGGCCCAACGATCGTCGCCGGGGCGCAAGCCACCGTAATAATCAGGGCTGGGGCTGCCTGTCGGAACATACACCAGGTGTCGTTTCGGATCCGCAGTGAGAATGGACCAGGCATTGGCGGCGCCAGTTTTCCAGGCACTCGGCTCGACACTCTTCGGGCGCTCCAACGGCTCCCATCTCCACAGGGGCTTGCCCGTGCGCGCGTCGTAACCTCTCACGACGCCGTCGGGCATTTCCGCTTTGGCATTGTCATCAATCGATGAGCCGACCACGACGACTCCATCGAGGACCACCGGAGGGGATGTCATGTGGTACCAGCCGGCTCGGTAGTTGGCCACATCGCGGAGGTCGACTTCGCCCGCCTTGCCGAAGTCGCGGCAGGGCGCGCCACTGGAGGCATCCAACGCGATCAAACGGTCGTCCAACGTAGCTTCGAACAGACGCAGCGCACATCCGTGAGTGGGTTTGACGGGATCTTTCCAGGCGGCCAACCCGCGGTTGATGAAGCCGTCTCCAAAGGACAATGACTTGTCGATGTGGGGATCGTAGGCCCAAATCGGGTCGCCAGTGGCGGGATCGAGCGCGATGACCCTGTTGAACGAGGTCGTCAGGAAGAGCCGGCCGTCAAGCACCAACGGCGTCGTCTCAAATCCGCTGCGCGGGCCATTTCTCGCGGGTGACACATCGCCGGTGTGGTATGTCCACGCGGTCCGGAGTTTCCCGACGTTCCCGGGCGTGATTTGCGTGAGGGGTGAGTAGCGTGTTCCGCCGGAATCGCGGCCGTACGATGACCATTCGTCTGCGACGGTATTACCGCTCGCCGCAATGGCGCCCAGACTCGCAACCCACCCGAGTATCCTTCCCAGGGACTGGCGCATTCGTCCTCCAAGCTCTCTATTGTTGCTGATGTTGCCGCGTTTCGGGCGAGAGCATAAGGGAGGGGGTGGGCAGCGCCGCAACGGGGTTGGGACGAGCGGGATGGGATGGCGGTTGGGCGGGTCCGGCGGCCCGCCCGCAAGGATATCGACGCGTCGGCTTCAGGTCTTGCGCAGCAACTCCGGGCGCGGACTCGCATCATTGGAGAAGAGGAGATTGAGCAACAGCGCCCGGCGGGGCGGTAAGCCACGCAAGTACGCAACGAAGCTCTTGTCCGGGAAAAATCTCACCGGATCTCCAGGCAGATACATCGAGCTGAAGAGCTCGGCGGCGGCATCGATGAACTCCTCTGCCCGGGTGCCCTGCTCTGTCAGCTGGTCGGGAGCGTACTCGACGTAGAAGTAGCTGGTCTTCCCGAGGGTGTGTTTGGCGCCACGCATGGCGTGGACCTCAAACCCCTCGGTATCCATGACCAGCATGTCGATGCCCGCGGAGCTCTCGAGCACGTCGTCGAGCCGCTGCACCTGCACTTCGATGTCTCCGGCTGCGGAAATCCGACTGTTACCGGTATTGATGGGGTTGTGCGTGAATCGAACCGTCCCGGCAGCATCACCGGCCGCAACACGGTGCACTTTGATGGCCTGCAATCCATTGAGCGCCAGATTCAGGCTCAAGAGTCGGTGATTGGTCGGGCTGGGCTCGAAGGCGACGAGGTCACGGGAGCCTGAATTGCGCGCGATCGGAACCAACAGTGCGCCGATATGCGCGCCGACGAACACGATGCGCGAGTCGGCGGCGAGAATCCGGCAGAGCCACTCGATCGCAGCCCAGTCATACGCCCCGTGTGTCAGCAAAGCACGCGAGACGCTGAAATCCCGGGGATCGACGATGAGCAACCCGTTGCGGGTGTTTGCCAGTATGCCCTCGCCGTGTTTCGATAACACCCGGGCCCGCAATTCCCCGCGGATGATCCGCGAAATCCGTTTGCGCCATGGAACTTGCATCGGTCCTCGTTTGGAAGTTTCAGCTTTTTGCCAGAGGCATTATGCCGCAATGTCCGCCGACGCGGCACGCGGCGATTGCCGTATCCAACGGCAAGCTGTACGTAGCCTTCCCGGGAATCAATGACCATCGGATCAACATCGCGTCGTCGACGTTGGCCTGATCGCTATGGTCCGCCAAGCTTCACCATCATGCCGCCAATCTCCTTGACCAGTTTCGCAGCGACCGTCGCGGTCATATTGGAAATGTCGCAACGGGGGTTGTATTCAACAATGTCGGCGCCGACGATCGGTTGTTCGATGGTGTGAATGAGATCGATCACCTGGCGGGTGGAAAGACCGCCAGGCTCCCGGTGCGATACGCCGGGCGCATAGGCTGGGTCCAGCGCGTCGATATCCATGGAAATGTACACGGGCGTCTTGAGATCGGGCCGGAACTGTCCGCCACAGCGACCGGCTTCGACAATCTCGACGCCAAAGCGCTTGAACTGTTCGCGATGATGAGAATTGATGGTGCGAAGCCCCACTTGAATCAGGCGGTCTGCGAGTCGCTCTTCCATTATTCGAGCGAACGGTGAGGTGTGGGAGCGCGGATTTCCCTGGTACTCGTGGTAAATGTCGGGGTGCGCGTCGATGTGCAGAATCGTCAGCACGGGATGGCGCCGGCGTACGGCACGCATGATCGGATGAGTAATTGCATGGTCGCCGCCAAGGCAAATCAACGGATCGCCAGCGGCCATGACCTGACCTACTTTTTGCTCGATGAGGTCCCATGGATCGGAGCCGGGGTCGAACTGGATATCGCCGTGATCCATGAGTCTGCCTGCGGCGCAGATGTCGATGCCGGTTTCGCTCCAACTGCTGTAGCAGTCGGAGAGTAACTCACGCCGGATCAGGGGGGGTGCTTCAGAAGCGCCCTTCATGAAAGACGAGTTGTCGTCGTGCGGAATACCTAACAGCGAGATGTTTGCCAATGGTCGAGGTCTCCTGGAATGTGGAATGGCGACGTTGCCGATACAGCGGCTCCATCGCGGCTATCTTATCGGACGGTGGCCGCGCCCACCGCATCCAGTACGAAGCAGCGGCCGGAACTGGCTGGACGGCTTCGCGACAAGTCAGCACTCTAAGGACTGCCGAATCTTGATTGAGCTGTCCCGATGGGGCCCACAACTTATCAATTCCAATGTCGCGTCTGTGGATTTGAGCGGTACCATCAGGTCACGGTGTCGCGAAAGAACGGGGCGCAATACGTCACTTCGTTTTACGCCTGCTCCAGGTGCAGCGTGATGTTCCTCAATCCACACCAGTTCAACTCGTTCAGTGACGAGGCTCCGAACGTGCAGATGCCGAAGGTAGTACGCCTGAGAGCGAAAGCGTCGGGGCGGTCCGCACATTGGACGGCTCGAAGCAAATCGAAGCATGCAGAGCCGTGAACCCCGCCTTCTCCACGTGGCGCGTTCATGGGTGAACATAATTTGTCGGAGGTCTGCGACTGAGTTCATTCCAGAGGCGGCCCTCGTAGACTAGGGTGGCCTGACGGAGGAACGATGAAAGCCACTGCCACTGTCCTGGTCTCTGTGTTGCTCGCGGCCGGCGCGGCCACCGGCGCTTTGGCCGATACCAATAGTATGGCTGTAGCCAGGGCCAGAGCTCTCTCGGCAGCTCATCAGCCGAGCGGCAAGCCGACCAAGGCGAGTTCCTTTGCGCCGAGCCCGGGGGGCTCACACCGGCACGTCTACGGGGCGCCCATTCAGAGCCCGATTCTGGGCAGGCAGCCTCCTAAGAAGCCGACTACCCCTGCAGCCTCGGCGAGCACCAGTCAGATTACGTCGACGAGCACCGCTGCCAGCCCGAAGTAGGCGCAGAACGCGGTAAGCTCGCGCCCCTTCGAGCAGCTTAGGTTTTGGGGTCGCGATGCTGAAGAGAGCGCTAGGGCTATCGGGACGCAGTCTCTGGAATGGCTGTGGTTTGCTAGTTGGGGCGCTGGTGTGCGCAGTCGCCTTCGCGCAAGTCGTCCCTCCCAGTCTGGACGTCTGCGCTAACGAAACGGATTCCGGCAAGCGACTTGCCTGCTTCGATCGCGAGATCGTGCGGTTGCATCAGCTCGAGCGAGGGCAGAGGTCGGGAGCTGCGACTGATGGGGCGCAGACGTCGCGGTCGGGAGCAAGTGCGGGGACGTCGGGTTCAGGGGCCGCGGGGGTCCCACAGCGGACCGGTCCTTCAACGCAGACCGGACCTAATTCCTCATCCATGTCATCCACCCCATCTGCGCCGCCCGCGGATTTCGCCGCGCCCCCGGATGCCCACGATCCCGCAGCGATAGACCGCTTCGGTGTCACGCCTGATATGCAGCGCGAGCGCCAGATCCAGGGCAAAGCACCCACGCCTCTGAAAGAGATCAGTGCGCACATTGCGTCGGTCCACTATCTCCCGCGAGGGGAGATTGTCGTGGGGCTCGACAATGGGCAAACCTGGCAGCAGGCGGAGTATGACGGCGACGTCAGTCTGGATATCGGGGAGCCCGTGACCATCAAGGCGGGTGCGCTGAGCGCGTTCTACTTGAAGCCACATCGCGGGCGCATCGTTCGCGTTAGACGCCTTCGGTAGCTCGAGGCACCCGTCTGAGGCGCTCGGCGGCGGCTTTACGTCAGTGATCACATTGGGTGAGTGCCACATCGAGGTTGGAAGCGAATCTCTTCGCCTACCATCCGGTGCGCCGGGGGTGCCTGGCGCTGCTGTCGGGTGTGGAGATACGCAGGGCGGGCAGGCAACATAACTTCTCGCGCTGTCCGATAGTCGGCCGTCGGGATCTGGTCCTGTGATGCCGCGATGCCGTGTTGTCGCACGGAACTTAGCGTAGCCCACGCAATCGAATCATGCTCGCATGGACGTGCATGACAGGCCCCTCTATCTACGGTCGGCAGTACTGCTGGTACTTTTTCTTTTGCATGGCGGCCTGATTTTCGTCTTTGTGCGTGAAAAGCCTGGGTACAGAGATCATCGTGGGTCAGCGGAAGTTCTTACGACGATCTTTTTCATCAATGCGCAGCCTCGTCTTGCGCTTCCGCCACTTGAAGTCCCGCGGACTCCGCGGCGACGGACCGGAAACCTCCAGCATCGATTACCTCCCGACACGGCAATCTCCAGCCTCGATACAAACGTCCCACCAGAAAACCAACGATCCGTTGCCTCTCCAGGCGTTGATTGGTTAGCCGAGGCTCACCGATCGGCTTCTGATATTGCCTCTCGCGAGGGGTCCGCCGGAGCCGCGGAATCGCCCTCCTCGCCCACCGCTTCGGCACCGTGGGATTCGCGTCCTCTGTTGGAATCCACCGGCCATGGGTTGAAATTTCGGATTCCAATGGAGATACCTGGAAAGATCATTGATCACTGCTTTGGCAATGTGGACTTGGGTCACGATCAGACGGGAGAGTGGGAGCGTTATCAACTGGGGTGCGCGTTCAGGAAACAGCCGGCGCGGGGGGATCTATTTGATTCCGTGCGCAAGCCGTCGGACATTCCGAAGCCGGAGCGTGCAAGATAATAACGCGAACAGGTTATTTTCCGATTTAAACCGCCCAAGAACCCGCGAGCGGCCTGCCGCGCAACCACAGTCAGCTTTGTTGCGCCAGGCCATGACCGCGCGATACTCATGTGCGTACCATACAAGTCAACCATCGTCTGTCCGAGACGTCAATGGGTTGTCTCTATGCGGCCTTCTCGGGAGAGCTTATTCGTGTCTCTATTTTGGCCGATGCACTCAGACGACGGGGGCTCTAGCGGGAGGCGCTGCAATTCATGCAGTCGATAATGCGCTGCGCGGCTATGGCAGCGCCGTCGACAGCGCGCGACCTTTCCGCCATTTCCAGAGCGGCCTTTGCATATGTTGGATCTCCGAGCAGTGCTCGCAGTTCGCGCGTGAGCCGGACGGGATTGTGCGCGCGGCGGAATGGCAAGACACGCCCCACACCCAGGCGAGCAGCACGTGCGGCGTTGTCGGGCTGATCGAATCCAGCGGGGGTGAGCAGCTGTGGACGGCCGGACCGAAGAGCGCAGGAGAGCGTGCCGATACCCGCTTGATGAACGATGGCTGCCGCGCGCGAAAACACGCGGGAATACGGCAGGTAGTCAAAGGCAATTACATTGGCAGGCAGTTGCTGTTGTAGCGGCATACCAGTCAACAGCAGCCCACGGACGCCGAGGGTGTTGCATGCAATGATGGCATGCTCCCAATAGTCACGAGCGAGCCAGACGGCGGAGGATCCCAGCGCGAAGACTACGGGTGGCGGCCCCGCGGTGAGAAACCGGTCGAGCGCGTCTTCGGCTGCCGCTGTCGTGTTTTGCGGATCGCCGGCGTCATGCAGGGCCGCGCCGCAGACGAGCGTCCGTGCGGGCCAGTCCGGCTGGGGTGCCGCGAGCGACGGATCGAACAGCGCGAGCGTACCTCGGGGCGAGAGCTGGCCATCAATCAAGAGCGTTTGCTTGACCGGCGGCAGCCCCAACTCGGCGCGTAACGCGTGCAGAGGCCGCTCCCAGCGACGAACCGAGGTCCGCACCAGATTGAGCATCGACCCATACGCCCAGGTGCCCAAGAGCGGCAGACGCTGCAACCATTCGAGGTTTGGGATCAGCGAAGGATCGGTCATCGAGAACAGACTGTAGGGGGCGAGTACGCTCGATAGCCACGGGAGCCCGCGACTTTCGGCGATCAGCGGCAGCGCGGGAGTAAGGGGATGCGAAACGACGAGCGTTGCTCCTTCCGCGGCCGCGCGCAGATCGGCATAGGCGCGGCGAAGCGGGGCTATCACCATCGCATCGATCAGGCGCCGCGGTCCCCTCCAGGGTGCGAAGAATCGCTGGGCCATCTGTTCGGGCTCGCCGAGTTCGGCGAGCGACGGTGCCAGTGGCGCGAACTCGAGGCCGGCCGCCTCGACACGCACGCGGTAATCAATCGAAGTCGCAACGCGAACCTGCTGGCCGCGCGCCAAGAGTTCCCTGCCTACTGCGATGTAAGGATGCAGATCCCCCAAAGATCCCAGCGTTGCAAGCAGGATGCGGCCCATGCCTCAAGGTTAGCAGGTTGGTGAGGGCGATCGGCCTTTTGCGATCTGTGCGGCCGGCGGACCCGACGTCACCCATTGCAACGACTCGTCTGCGTTCGCCGTGTGCCTGCGGAACACCTGCCCCGCAAACGAGTTACACAAGCTGTCTGACCGACTCGCTGTTTGACACGCCCACTCCTCTCACGTGCAGGAGATGCCATGCGCACCGCAGACGCAGATTTAGACATTCTGTTCGTTGCCGGCTTTGGCCCGATCGTTCGTGATGCGGCCCACAGCCGCAAGCTCTATGGCGAGGTCATGAGAATACAGTTCAAGGAGGAAACCGGAGGCTATTTGCATACCGAGGCTTTGGGCGGGGTCAAAACCTTTGCGCTATGGCCGTTGTCGCAGGCCGCGCAGTCTTGCTTCGGTAAGGATTCGTGGCCTGACAACGTTCCGGTTCCGCAGGCTTGGCTGGAGTTTGACGTCGGTAGCGTCGAAAAAGCGACAGCGGAGCTCGAGTCGAAGGGCTACAAAATGCTCGTAAAGAACAAAAAGGAGCCATGGGGTCAAGTCGTCAGCCGATTTCTCGCGCCGGAAGGATTGCTGATCGGTGTTACGTTTACACCAGGGATGCGTGACGGGAAGGAAGAGGCCTCGTAAGCAATGTCGCGCCCCTGGACGTTTTGCGGCGAGCGCCGTTATGGCGAAATGGAAATGTCCTGTCACTTTTGATCGCGGCCAGGATCAGTTTCACCGCATCCAATTCTCGGTCTTCAGCCCGCGAACGCTGGAAAAACGGTGTTCATTGTTGGTCACGAGCACTGCGCCAGTGGCGATCGCGTGACCGGCAATCATCGCGTCCGTCGTGCTGACGGGTGTGCCGACCCGGTGCAGTTCAACCGCGACAGTCGCGAAGTGAGTTGCCGCATGAGCATCCCATGGCAAGCACGACACACGGACGAGGAATTGATCGACTACCCGCAACAAGTGTTGCGCTTGTTCCATGTGTCGAATGCGTTCACGTGTGATATTAAACCGCCGGCTGACTTCTTCCAATGTGTGATCGGCATTCGAGTCGAGGCCAAAACGCTCACGCAGAGCCTTGGCCTCCGGCGGCGTCAGTCTCGCTAGTGCTGAATGGGTGGTTCTGCGCAGGGAATCCAACGTTGCCTGATCAATCGAGGATGCTACCGCTTGTTTCTCAGTAGGCAACCGCACATGTGACCTGCGCCTCCGTCGAGCCGCTGCGGGCGGGTCGGCTACTTGCTCCGAGGGCTTGTTTTCCTGCGCCGGCTCATCTGACATCGTCTGGAGCGTCTGTAATGATAGACCGCACAGCAACTCGCCGCGGGTAACGGCAGAAATACACAGTTCCTCGCGCGAGACTGATTCGATGCGCCCGTCGAGTGCGCGCGACGTACCGCGAATGAGGCAGACTGCGATTTCCGTGGCGAGCATGTAGAGCGCCATCAACAGTCCTTCTCTAACGGGACGTGGGGTTGCAAAGGACCACTCGCCGGCTGCCGCTCCGCCATGAAGTCGTGCGGCACGTTGGCTTGGCCACGCAATAGAAAGAAATCCGACCAGGTATTGCCGGCTCGCTTGGGCGACAGGATCACCTCGCCAGTGATCGAGTCTCGACGGATGTAGACCTCGTTCAAACCCTCAAACCTGAAGTCCGCAGGCAGCCGCACTGCCTGGCTGCCACCGTTGATGAATAACTTGGCGGTTTTAGGGGACATTGCTCATTCTAGTATATACTTTTCAGTATATACAAGTGGCATCCGCGAGGCGCGGCCGCCGCTGCATACGAGCCAGCGCGACTCCCGCAGCACCCCAGGTCGACCGTCACTTGCGGGCTGGCTGAAATATCGCTTCGATGGGCTGTTCGAATAACTTAGCGATTGCAAACGCGAGCGAGAGACTGGGCTCGTACCGTTCTGTTTCAACCGCGTTGACTGTTTGCCGAGATACGCCGAGACGCTCGGCCAGCTCACCCTGGGTCCACCCGCGCCGTGCGCGCAGTTCAGGAAGATTATTTTTCATCGTGACCGAACGATCACGTACAGCATCTGCAGATTGAAAATACTCCACCCTAGCAGGTTGATCCACAGCATGCTCAATCGGGGAAAGCCGAACAGCTCGAGAACGAAGTAGCAAAAGGTGCAGCAGGCAACGATAACCGCCATAGTAGCGATGCACCTGAGTATTCTGGAGCGAACGTATTCGTCGCATGCCTGGTATACCCAATATGCGACGGCGACAATGAGCAATGCCGGCAGGATGGGTGTCAGAATGAGCGCCGTGCGGATACTTCCTTGTGGCATGTACTGGTAGCTCCAAGCCGCCATGCCGAGAGTGCCCCAATACGTCCATTGACCATGAACGATGCCGCGGATCGCGTAGGGCGGATAAGCATCAGAAGCCATTTGGGGCCTCCATGTAAAGCATGCTTTACTATACTGAGTACGCAGCGCAGTGTAAAGCATGCTTTCCACGATCGGTGCCGGGCCCATAGAGACTACGCTCGCGGAAGTTTGCCGCGAGGCGGGCGATTCTCAGTTTGATGAGACGTCGGTGCTACCCACCCGGCCTGTCAGTGCTGGCGGGTTGTCGCGGCTATCAAACATGACGAGTCGATCGAAGTTATTCTGATTTCGGAGTTGACCCACAGCGCCCGCCTACCGGGGATCGCGACCACCGCAGGGTCAACGAAGCAGGGACCATCATCATTGCTGTATTTATCGAGCAGGTTCCCGTCGTCGAGCTGCGCCCACTGGCCGAACGCACCTGGAAGCCCGATGCGGTTCCACTCCGCCCATTCAACAGCATCTGGACAGATCGCTCTGGATGCCGAGCATCACCGCGGAGAAGCGACAGCGTTTCTAACGGAACGCCAACTGTCCTGCGAACTCCTCCGAGACGCTATAC
>Ga0068855_100004511_pt1 | contig 17012 bp, 11 predicted proteins | sample KBSCornC52_FD_66592 | JGI IMG/M metagenome (GOLD analysis project Ga0068855, IMG submission 66592) | Corn rhizosphere microbial communities from Kellogg Biological Station, Michigan, USA - KBS Corn C5-2 | ecosystem: Host-associated > Plants > Roots > Rhizosphere > Soil ...
AACCGTCAACTTTAGTATTGAGGACAGCCGCCGTGGCGAAAGAGAAATTTGAGCGAACGAAGCCGCACGTAAACGTTGGAACGATTGGCCACGTGGATCACGGGAAGACGACGTTGACGGCGGCGTTGACGAAAGTGATGGCGGAGAAGCACGGCGGGGAGTTCAAGGCGTACGACCAGATCGACAAGGCGCCTGAAGAGCGGGCGCGTGGCATCACGATTGCAACGGCGCACGTGGAGTACACCTCGGATGCGCGTCACTACGCGCACGTAGACTGCCCGGGCCATGCGGACTACGTGAAGAACATGATCACGGGTGCGGCGCAGATGGACGGTGCGATTCTGGTGTGCTCGGCGGCGGACGGTCCGATGCCGCAGACGCGTGAGCACATTCTGTTGGCGCGCCAAGTGGGCGTGCCGTACATCGTGGTGTTTCTGAACAAGGCGGACATGGTGGACGACGCGGAGCTCCTGGAGCTGGTCGAGATGGAAGTGCGCGAGCTGCTGTCGAAGTACGACTTCCCTGGCGACACGACGCCGATCGTGAAGGGCAGTGCGCTGAAGGCACTGGAAGGCGATCAGAGCGAGATTGGTGTTCCGGCGGTAGTGAAGCTGGTGGAGGAGATGGACAAGTACATCCCAGTGCCGGAGCGTGCGATCGACGGTGCGTTTCTGATGCCGGTAGAAGACGTGTTCTCGATCTCAGGTCGCGGCACGGTGGTGACGGGCCGTATCGAGCGCGGCATCGTCAAAGTGAACGACGAAGTGGAAATCGTTGGCATCAAGGCGACGGTGAAGACGACGTGCACGGGCGTTGAGATGTTCCGCAAGCTGCTGGATCAGGGTCAGGCGGGCGACAACGTGGGCGTGCTGTTGCGCGGCACGAAGCGCGAAGACGTGGAGCGCGGTCAGGTGCTGGCGAAGCCGGGCTCGATCACGCCGCACACGAAGTTCGAGTGCGAGGTGTACGTGCTGACGAAGGAAGAGGGAGGACGCCACACGCCGTTCTTCAAGGGCTATCGGCCGCAGTTTTACTTCCGCACGACGGACGTGACGGGTGCGATCGAGTTGCCGGAAGGGGTGGAGATGGTGATGCCTGGCGACAACATCAAAATGGTGGTTGAGCTGATCAACCCGATTGCGATGGAAGACGGCCTGCGCTTTGCCATTCGTGAAGGCGGTAAGACAGTCGGCGCGGGTGTCGTGTCGAAGATTTTGAAGTAGTCGCTAATAGATTTAGGCCAGTAGCTCAATTGGCAGAGCGGCGGTCTCCAAAACCGCAGGTTGGGGGTTCGATTCCCTCCTGGCCTGCCACTCGATGGCATAGCGGCCGACGTGAAGTAACGAACGAGGAGAGAGGGGAAGGTTAGGTGTGGCCTAACTGCCTTCTTCAATGAATGGTTGAACAGGTCCAGGAACAGCCGACCGCTCTAGACACGGTAAAGCTGGTTGCCGGCATCGCGATCATCGCGGCCGGCATCGCGGCGTTCTACGTGTTCGGCGAGCAGCCTATTTGGTTGCGCTGGCTGATCGTGCTGTTCGCGTTGACTGTGGGACTGTTGGTCGGTTTCCAATCGCAACAGGGCAAGACGTTTTGGCAGTTCGTGCAGAACTCGCGCGTCGAACTGCGCAAAGTCGTGTGGCCGACGCGGGACGAGACGACCAAAGTCACGATCTTGGTATTCGTAGTGGTGGTGGTCATGGGATTGTTCTTCTGGGGCTTGGACTGGGCGCTCGGGTCGATGACTCGCTGGCTCACCGGGCGAGGTGCTTGAGATGGCGCTGCGCTGGTATGTAGTTCATGCCTATTCGAACTTCGAGCATCGTGTGGCCGATGCGCTCAAGGAGCGCATCAAACTGCAAGGTCTCGGGGACAAATTCGGCGAAGTGCTCGTGCCGACCGAAGAAGTCATCGAGATGCGCGACGGTCAGAAGCGCAAGAGCGATCGCAAGTTCTTCCCGGGCTATGTGCTCGTGCAAATGGACATGAACGAAGACACCTGGCACCTGGTGAAGGAAGTTCCGAAGGTGTTGGGCTTCATCGGCGGCACGCCGGAGAAGCCGGCCCCGATCACCGACCGCGAAGCGATGTCGATTCTGCGTCGCGTCGAAGAAGGCGTGGACAAGCCCAAGCCCAAAGTGCTGTTCGAGCCGGGCGAAGTGGTCCGCGTCATCGACGGCCCGTTCAACGATTTCAATGGAGTCGTGGAAAGCGTCAACTACGAGAAGAGCCGGCTGCAAGTGGCCGTGCAAATTCTCGGCCGGTCGACGCCGGTGGAATTGGATTTCAGTCAAGTGGAAAAGGCATGAAGTAGTTAGGAGTTAGGGGTTAGGCGTTAGTCCGGAAAATGGCAGCACGCTTCCTCTGGACTAACGCCTAACTCCTAACGCCCAACTCCTTCTTCATTCAACCAATGGGGAGCCGCTCGCGCGGCGTTAGCACCCGGAGAGAGAGATGGCCAAGAAAGTAACCGGCTACATCAAGCTGCAGATCCCTGCAGGCCAGGCGAATCCGAGCCCGCCCGTGGGTCCGGCGCTCGGTCAGCAGGGCGTGAACATCATGGAGTTCTGCAAAGCGTTCAACGCGCAGACGCAGAGCATCGAGAAAGGGTTGCCTACGCCCGTCGTCATCACGGTGTACAGCGATCGCAGCTTTACCTTCATACTCAAGACGCCGCCTGCATCCGTGCTCATTGCTAAAGCCATTGGAATTCCCAAGGGCAGCGGTACGCCGAACACGAACAAAGTGGGTCGTATCACGCGCAAGCAGTTGGAAGACATTGCCAAGCTCAAGCAGCCTGATTTGACGGCCGCCAGTTTGGATGCCGCGGTTCGCACGATCGCCGGCAGCGCGCGCAGCATGGGCGTAGATGTGGAGGGCGTCTAACATGGTCGCAGTAGCAAAACGCATGAAGCCGTGGGCCGAAAAAATTCAGCCCGGCAAAACCTATCCGATCGATGCAGCGCTGTCGTTGGTGAAGGAATTCGCCACGGCGAAGTTCAAGGAGTCGGTGGACGTCGCCGTGAACCTCGGCATCGACGCATCGAAGTCCGATCAGCAAGTGCGCGGCTCGACGGTGATGCCGAACGGCATCGGCAAGAGCGTGCGCGTCGCGGTGTTCACCGGCGGCAAGAACCAAGATGTGGCCCGTCAAGCGGGTGCGGACATCGTCGGTCTCGAAGATCTGGCTGAGAAAGTCAAAGCGGGCGAGATCAATTTCGACGTAGTGATTGCCAGCCCCGACGCTATGCGCGTCGTCGGTCAGCTCGGCCAAATTCTCGGTCCGCGCGGCCTCATGCCGAACCCGAAAGTCGGCACCGTGACGCCGGACGTGGCGGGCGCCGTGAAGAACGCCAAAGCAGGTCAGGTGCGCTATCGCAGCGACAAGGCCGGCGTCATTCACTGCACCATCGGCAAAGCGGATTTCGAGTCGCAAAAGCTCAAAGAGAACCTTGCCGCTCTGTTGGCGGACCTACAGAAGGCCAAGCCCGCAGCGTCGAAAGGTATTTATCTGAGGAAGATTTCCGTTTCCTCGACGATGGGTCCCGGCGTGCCGGTGGATCCGTCGACGCTGGCGCTGTAAGCGCGGGCGATTGGACATTGGGCTTTGGGCTATTGGCCAGAAAGCTCAGTGCGATGTTTGATGACGAATTGATGCTGGGCCAGCTGCGATTGCGTTAGGCGCAAGCCGAAGCGGAATCAACGCTGGTCATCATCGAAGACCGCAGGCGGGTGATCAACCCTTAATTCATTGCCTGCGCAGATGGTGTTACCCGAGTCAGTGAATGCTGGTGAAGGGCACCGTCAGGTGGGCTTTGGGAATTTGGGTTGTTGGGAAGTCGGCCAGATCTTTATCTTGCCAATCACCCAACTGACCAATCCCCCAATAGCTCTCTTTATGTCGAACGTGACGGAGTCACGTTCGGTGGTTGCTCTTCAGTCCCAGGAGGAAATTCATGGCCCTTAGACTCGAAGACAAGAAAGCGTTGGTTGCCGAAGTGAACGCGGTTGCCGCCACTGCTCAGTCCGTTGTCGCTGCGGAATACCGCGGCCTCTCGGTCGGGCAAATGACGGACCTTCGTTCCAAAGCACGTTCCAACGGCGTCTATCTTCGCGTGGTGAAGAACACGCTGGCTCGCAAAGCCGTTGCCGGCACTCAGTTCGAGTGCGTCGGCAAGAGCTTGAAAGGCCCGCTGGTGCTCGCCTTCTCGAAAGATGACCCCGGTGCAGCTGCACGCCTCGTCAAAGCCTTTGCCAAAGACAACGACAAGCTGGTGCCGACCTTGGTGTCGCTCGGCGGTTCGGTGTTGGCGCCCAAGGAAATCGACAAGGTTGCAAGTCTGCCGACGCGCGAACAGGCATTGAGCATGTTGGCCGGCACATTGTTGGCGCCGATCAGCAAGTTCGTACGCACCTTGGCCGAACCGCATGCCAAGTTTGTGCGCACCGTCGCTGCTGTCAAAGACCAGAAACAGGCATCCGCATAAGCGGCTGCTTTCACGACTACCGTAATTCAGTTCAGGAGTAAGACAATGGCCGCTTCGAAGGAAGATATCCTTAACGCGATCGGAAACATGACGATCCTTGAAATCGTCGATCTCGTCAAAATGATGGAGGAGAAGTTCGGTGTCACCGCTGCCGCCCCTGTGGCCGTGGCTGCTGCCCCCGGTGCTGCTGGAGCTGCTGCTCCGGCCGCCGAGGAAAAGACCGAGTTCACCGTCAACATGACGAGCTTCGGCGCCAACAAGGTGGGCGTCATCAAGGTGATCCGCGAGATCACCGGACTCGGACTCAAGGAAGCGAAGGACCTCGTCGAGGGTGTGCCCTCGGTTGTGAAGGAGGGAATTCCGAAGGCAGATGCCGACGCGATCAAGAAGAAGCTCGAAGAGGCAGGCGCAGCTGCGGAGATCAAGTAACTCCGCATGCGGGCACTTTGCCCTGTGTCATGGGAATCGGCCGGTGGGTCAGGGACCTGCCGGCCGCATTCCCTATTTGTGTTGTTGGTTAAGAGCTTCTTTGGCTTGGCAAGCATGGAGGGTAGGAGTTAGGGGTTAGTAGTTAGGAGTTAGTCCAGAAGGTTGTGCCGACATTCCGGACTAACTCCTAACCCCTAACTCCCAACGCCTGGCCCCATCGTTCTTGCCAAGCCGAAGAACCGATAGTGAGGTGATCCAAGATGGCCTATTCGTTCACCGAGAAAAAGCGCATCCGTAAGGATTTCGGCAAGCGGCAGAGCATTCTCGAAGTGCCCTACCTGCTTGCGATCCAGCTCGACTCGTACCGTAAGTTCCTGCAAGCCGACACCCACGAGGAACGTCGTGAGGAAGTTGGCCTGCATGCTGCGTTCAAGTCGGTGTTCCCGATCACAAGTTACTCGGGCAATGCCCTTCTCGAATACGTGAGCTATCGCTTGGGCGAACCCGTATTCGACGTCAAGGAGTGCCAATTACGTGGGCTCACCTATGCGGCTCCGCTGCGCGTGAAAGTTCGGTTGGTGGTGTACGACAAAGAAACGTCGACGCCCACCAAGAAGAACGTCAAAGACATCCGCGAGCAGGAAGTGTATTTGGGCGAGCTGCCGCTCATGACCGACAACGGCACGTTCATCGTGAACGGCACCGAGCGCGTCATCGTGTCGCAGTTGCATCGTTCGCCGGGCGTGTTCTTCGATCACGACCGCGGCAAGACGCACAGCTCCGGCAAGCTCCTGTTCTCCGCTCGCATCATTCCGTATCGCGGCTCTTGGCTCGATTTCGAATTCGATCCCAAGGACTGCGTGTTCGCGCGTATCGATCGCCGCCGCAAATTGCCGGTGACCATCATTCTGCGTGCGTTGGGCTATACCGAAGAGCAAGTGCTCGATCTCTTCTTCGACAAGAACACTTACCATCTGTCGAAAGAGAAGATCGAGTTCGATCTCATCCCGGCGCGCCTGCGCGGCGAGACCGCGGCATTCACGATCCGCGTCGGCGATGAAGTGATCGTCGAAGAAGGCCGGCGTGTGACCGCACGTCACGTGCGTCAGCTCGAACAGAAAGGCGTCACTCGCCTCGAAGTGCCGAAGGATTACTTGTCCGGCAAAGTGCTAGCGCACGACGTGTTCAACTCGGACACGGGTGAAATCCTCGCTAAGGCCAACGACGTGCTGACCGTCCCTGCGGTCGACAAGCTGATCGAAGCCGACGTGAAAGAAGTGCGCGTGTTGTACGTGAACGATCTCGATCGTGGTCCGTATATCTCCGACACCTTGCGCATCGATGCGACCCGCACTCGCCTAGAGGCGCTGGTGGAGATCTATCGCATGATGCGTCCCGGCGAGCCGCCTACCAAGGACGCCGCAGAGAACCTCTTTCAAAACTTGTTCTTCAATCCGGAACGCTACGACCTGTCGGCCGTGGGCCGCATGAAGTTCAATCGCCGCGTAAAACGCGACGGCGACACGGGCCCCGGTGTGCTCTACGACTCGGTGTACTTCTCCAAGCGCACCGATGAAAACTCCAAGCGCCTCACCCAAGAATTGGGCGAGACCTCGGACATCATCGATGTGATTCGCACGCTCTGCGACATCCGCAACGGTAACGGCCAAGTGGACGACATCGACCACTTGGGCAACCGTCGCGTGCGCTCGGTCGGCGAAATGGCGGAGAACGCATTCCGCATCGGTCTGGTGCGCGTCGAACGCGCTGTCAAAGAGCGCCTCACGCTGGCCGAATCCGAAGGCTTGATGCCGCAGGAGATGATCAACGCGAAGCCGGTTGCAGCCGCAGTGAAGGAATTCTTCGGCTCCTCGCAGCTGTCGCAATTCATGGATCAAAACAATCCGCTGTCGGAAGTCACGCACAAGCGCCGTGTGTCGGCCTTGGGACCTGGCGGTCTGACGCGCGAGCGTGCGGGCTTCGAAGTCCGCGACGTGCATCCGACCCATTACGGCCGCGTGTGCCCGATCGAAACACCGGAAGGTCCGAACATCGGCTTGATCAATTCGCTCTCGGTGTACGCCCGCACCAACGCATATGGCTTCCTTGAGACGCCGTATCGCCGTGTTGTGGACGGCAAAGTCCAAGAGCAGATCGATTACTTGTCGGCCATCGAAGAGAGCCAGTTCGTGATCGCGCAGGCGAACGCGACGCTCGACGGCAACGGTGCCTTCGTCGACGACTTGGTGTCGTGCCGCCACTTGAACGAATTCACGCTCTCGACGCCCGACAAGATTCAATACATGGACGTGAGTCCGAAACAGATCGTGTCGGTGGCGGCCTCGTTGATTCCGTTCTTGGAACACGACGACGCGAACCGCGCATTGATGGGTTCGAACATGCAACGTCAAGCAGTGCCGACCTTGCGCGCCGAAACGCCGATGGTAGGTACGGGCATGGAGCGTGCGGTGGCGATCGACTCCGGTGTGACCGTAGTCGCGCGTCGCGGTGGTGTGGTCGACTCCGTCGACGCATCACGCATCGTCGTGCGCGTGAACGACGCCGAAACGTCTGCAAACGAAGCGGGCGTCGACATCTACAGCTTGACCAAGTACACGCGTTCCAACCAGAACACCTGTATCAATCAGCGCCCGCTCGTCAAAGCAGGAGATGCGATTGCGCGCGGTGATGTGCTGGCCGATGGTCCGTCGACTCACCTGGGTGAGTTGGCGCTGGGTCAGAACTTGCTGGTCGCGTTCATGCCGTGGAACGGCTACAACTTCGAAGACTCGATCCTGATCTCCGAGCGTGTGGTGCAGGACGATCGTTTCACGACGATCCACATCGAGGAGCTCACTTGCGTCGCGCGTGACACGAAGTTGGGCCCCGAAGAAATCACGGCCGACATTCCGAACGTGGGTGACACCGCGCTCGCCAAGTTGGACGAAGCAGGTATCGCGTTCATCGGGGCCGAAGTGCGCGCCGGCGACATTCTGGTGGGCAAAGTGACGCCGAAGGGCGAAACCCAGCTCACGCCGGAAGAAAAACTGCTGCGTGCGATCTTCGGCGAGAAAGCATCCGACGTGAAAGACACGAGCTTGCGCGTGCCGCCCGGCATGGATGGCACTGTGATCGACGTGCGCGTGTTCACGCGCGATGGCGTCGAGAAGGACAGCCGTGCGCTCTCGATCGAAAAAGCCGAGCTCGAGAAAGTCCGCAAGGACTTGGAAGATCAGCGCCGCATTCTCGAAGACGACTTGTTCGCACGTTTGCACGGCACGTTGATCGGCAAAGTCGCCGAGGCGGGCCCGAACAAGTTGAAGGGTGGCTCGAAGGTCGACGAGCAGTATTTGCAAAGCGTGCCGCGCGAGCAGTGGCTCGAGATTCGGTTGCAGGACGAGTTGGCGAATGCCGATCTCGAAACTGCGTCCGAGCGCTTGAAGCTGCAGCGCAAGGCGTTCGAGAAGCGCTACGAAGAGAAGCGCGCCAAGATCACGGCGGGCGACGATCTCGCCCCTGGCGTGTTGAAGATGGTGAAGGTGTATCTCGCGGTGAAGCGCCGCGTGCAGCCCGGCGACAAGATGGCCGGACGCCACGGCAACAAGGGTGTGGTGTCGACGATCGTGCCGATCGAAGACATGCCTTACACCGAAGACGGTACGCCGGTCGACATCGTGTTGAATCCGCTCGGCGTGCCTTCGCGCATGAACATCGGCCAGATTTTGGAAACGCATTTGGGCTGGGCCGCCAAGGGCATCGGCTTCAAGATCGGCCGCATGCTGGATGACAACCGCAAGGCGTCCGAAATCCGCGACTTCTTGGACGAGGTCTATAACAAGACCGGCGGCAAGAAGGAGCAGATCGATTCGTTGAACGACGCAGAATTGGTCGCTCTTGCAGGCAACTTGCGTCACGGCGTGCCGATGGCGACGCCGGTGTTCGACGGTGCGGCCGAAGAAGAGATCAAGCACATGCTTGCGCTCGCGGATCTGCCCGAGAGCGGACAAACCACGCTCTTCGACGGACGTACGGGTGAGAAATTCGAACGTCCGGTGACCGTGGGCTACATGTACATGCTGAAGCTCAATCACTTGGTCGACGACAAGATGCACGCGCGCTCGACGGGTCCGTACTCGTTGGTCACGCAACAGCCGTTGGGCGGCAAAGCCCAATTCGGCGGTCAACGGTTCGGCGAGATGGAAGTCTGGGCGCTCGAGGCCTACGGCGCGTCCTACACGCTGCAAGAGATGTTGACGGTCAAGTCGGACGACGTGAACGGCCGCACGAAGATGTACAAGAACATCGTCGACGGCAATCACCAGATGGATGCCGGCATGCCGGAATCCTTCAACGTGCTGGTGAAAGAGATTCGCTCGCTCGGCATCAACATGGAATTGGAAGAGGACAACTGAGCCCTGCAAGGGGTTAGGAGTTAACTCCTAACTACTCAGAGATCGCAGATCGAATGCACCACCTTTAAGGTGAACAGATGAAAGACCTATTGAAATTGTTCAAGCAACAGGCTCCGGTCGAGAATTTCGATTCCATTCGAATCGGTCTCGCGTCGCCGGAAATGATTCGGTCTTGGTCCTTCGGCGAAGTGAAAAAGCCGGAGACCATCAACTACCGCACGTTCAAGCCCGAACGTGACGGCCTGTTCTGCGCCAAGATTTTCGGACCCATCAAGGACTACGAGTGCTTGTGCGGCAAGTACAAGCGCTTGAAGCATCGCGGCGTCGTCTGCGAAAAGTGCGGCGTCGAAGTGACGCAATCCAAAGTGCGCCGCGAGCGCATGGGCCACATCGAGCTTGCGAGCCCGACGGCGCATATCTGGTTCTTGAAGTCCCTGCCGTCGCGTATCGGCTTGATGCTCGACATGACGCTCCGCGAGATCGAGCGCGTGCTCTATTTCGAAGCCTTCGTGGTGATAGAGCCGGGCATGACTTCGTTGCAACGCGGCCAGCTGCTCACGGACGAAATGTATCTCGAAGCCATCGAGCAGCACGGCGATGAGTTCGATGCGCGCATGGGCGCTGAAGCTGTGTTCGAGTTGCTGCGCACGATCGACCTCCATTCCGAAGTCGTCCGCGTGCGTGAAGAAATCGCGGGCACGAGCTCGGAGACCAAAATCAAGCGTCTCTCCAAGCGCCTGAAGCTCATCGAGTCCTTCATCGACTCGGGCAACAAGCCCGAGTGGATGGTGATGACGGTGTTGCCGGTGCTGCCGCCGGATCTGCGTCCGCTCGTGCCGTTGGATGGCGGTCGCTTCGCAACTTCCGATCTCAACGATCTGTACCGCCGCGTCATCAATCGCAACAACCGCTTGCGTCGTCTGCTCGAACTCAACGCGCCCGACATCATCGTGCGTAACGAAAAGCGCATGCTGCAAGAAGCGGTCGACGCGTTGCTCGACAACGGCCGTCGCGGCCGTGCGATCACGGGCACCAACAAGCGTCCGCTCAAGTCCTTGGCCGACATGATCAAGGGCAAGCAGGGCCGCTTCCGTCAGAACCTGCTCGGCAAGCGCGTCGACTACTCCGGCCGTTCGGTCATCGTGGTCGGTCCGACGCTGCGTCTGCATCAGTGCGGTCTGCCGAAGAAGATGGCGCTCGAACTCTTCAAGCCGTTCATTTTCTCGAAGCTGCAACTGCGCGGCGAAGCGTCGACCATTAAAGCTGCCAAGCGCATGGTCGAGCGCGAAGGTCCCGAGGTGTGGGACATCCTCGAAGAAGTGATTCGCGAACATCCCGTGATGTTGAACCGCGCGCCGACGTTGCACCGCTTGGGCATTCAAGCGTTCGAACCGGTGCTGATCGAAGGCAAGGCGATTCAGTTGCATCCGCTCGTATGTACGGCGTTCAACGCCGACTTCGACGGCGACCAAATGGCCGTGCACGTGCCGCTCTCGCTCGAGGCTCAGCTCGAAGCGCGCGCGCTCATGATGTCGTCCAACAACATTCTCTCGCCTGCGAACGGCGATCCCATCATCGTGCCGTCGCAAGACGTGGTGTTGGGTCTCTATTACATGACTCGCGAGCGCGTGAATGCGCGAGGCGAAGGCATGTTCTTCGCCGACGTGCAGGAAGTGCATCGCGCGTACGAAAGCCGCGCAGCCGAGCTGCAAGCCAAAGTGAAGGTGCGCTTGATCGAGCACGTGTTCACGTCGCCCGGTGTGACGGAACCGCGTCGTCGCGTGATCGACACGACGGTCGGTCGTGCGCTGCTCTCGGACATTCTGCCGCGTGGCTTGTCGTTCGATCTCGTGAACCGCGACATGACCAAGAAGGCGATTTCTAGCGTCATCAACGCCTGCTATCGAACCGTCGGTCTCAAAGAGACGGTCGTGTTCGCCGACCAACTCATGTACACCGGCTTCCACTACGCAACGCGTGCGGGCGTGTCGATCGGTGTCGATGACATGGTCGTTCCGCAGCAGAAGACCAAGATCCTGGCTTCCGCAGAGCGCGAGGTGAAGGAGATCCAAGAGCAATACGCTTCGGGTCTCGTCACCAACGGCGAGCGTTATAACAAGGTCGTCGATATCTGGTCGCGCACCAACGACCAAGTGGCCAAGGCCATGATGGACAAGTTGGGCACCGAGGAAGCGACCAGCTCCAAGGGCGACAAGGTCGCGCAGAAGTCGTTCAACTCCATCTTCATGATGGCCGACTCCGGCGCCCGCGGTAGCGCGGCTCAGATTCGTCAGCTCGCCGGTATGCGCGGACTGATGGCCAAGCCCGACGGCTCCATCATCGAGACGCCGATCACGGCCAACTTCCGCGAAGGCTTGAACGTTCTGCAGTACTTCATCTCGACCCACGGCGCTCGTAAGGGCTTGGCCGATACCGCGTTGAAGACGGCGAACTCGGGTTATCTCACGCGCCGTCTCGTCGACGTCGCGCAAGATCTCGTCGTGACCGAAGACGATTGCGGTACGTCCTATGGCCTTTCCATGACGCCGATCGTCGAAGGCGGCGACGTGGTGGAAGGTTTGGGCGAGCGCGTCCTCGGCCGTGTCACGGCAATCGATGTGATGAAGCCGGGCAGCGATTCCACCGTGCTCGTGCCCGCCGCCACGTTGCTCGATGAAAAGCTCGTCAAACAGCTCGAACTCGAAGGTGTTGACCAACTGCAAGTTCGTTCGCCGATCACTTGCGAAACGCGCTACGGCGTGTGCTCGAAGTGCTACGGCCGCGATCTCGCGCGCGGTCATCGCATCAACTTGGGCGAAGCGGTGGGCGTCATCGCTGCACAGTCGATCGGCGAGCCGGGCACGCAGCTCACGATGCGTACCTTCCACATCGGTGGTGCTGCATCCAGAGCCGCTGCCGTCAATTCGGTCGAGATCAAGAGCAAGGGTACGGTTCGCTTGCACAACTTGAAGACCGTGCACCATGAGAAGGGGCATTGGGTCGCGGTATCGCGTTCCGGTGAACTCGGCGTGATCGACGAGTTCGGTCGCGAGCGCGAGCGTTACAAAATTCCGTACGGCGCCGTGATCACCGTGAAAGACGGCGACAGCGTCCAAGCAGGCCAAATTCTGGCGACGTGGGATCCGCATACTCACCCGGTTGTGACCGAAGTGGCCGGCTTGATGAAGTTCCAAGACTTCATCGACGGCTTGACCGTGTCGAGCCAAGTCGACGAGGTTACGGGCTTGTCGAGCACCGTGGTCATGGATCCCAAGCAGCGCAGCTCCAGCGGCAAGGACCTGCGTCCGGTGGTGCGTCTGGTGAATGCCAAGGGCAAGGAAGTCACTTTCGCCAATACCGAAATTCCGGCGGTGTATTCGCTGCCTGCGGGCGCCATTGTCAGTCTAGAGGACGGGGCGAAAGTGTCTGTTGGTGACATCATCGCGCGTATCCCGCAAGAGTCTTCCAAGACTCGCGACATCACCGGCGGTCTGCCCCGCGTGGCCGATCTGTTCGAAGCCCGCAAGCCCAAGGACTCGGCAATTCTGGCCGAGTACTCGGGCACCGTGAGCTTCGGTAAAGAGACCAAGGGCAAGCGCCGTCTGGTCATTACCGACGATCGCGGCGAGAAGCACGAAGAGCTGATTCCGAAATGGCGTCATCTCAACGTGTTCGAAGGCGAGCAAGTCGAACGCGGCGAAGTCATCGCCGACGGCGAGCCGAACCCGCACGACATTCTGCGGTTGCAGGGTGTGGAATCGCTGGCCAACTACCTGGTCCGCGAGATTCAGGACGTGTATCGCTTACAAGGCGTGAAGATCAACGACAAGCACATCGAGGTGATCATTCGTCAGATGCTGCGCAAGGCGGAGATCGTCGATGCCGGCGATACCGGCTTCCTGAAGGGTGAGCAGCTCGATCGTGCGCGCGTGGTCGATGTGAACAACAAGATTCACGAGCAAGGCAAGCAGGCAGCGGTCATCGAGCCGGTGCTCTTGGGTATCACCAAGGCTTCGCTTGCGACCGAGTCGTTCATCTCCGCAGCCTCGTTCCAAGAAACGACCCGCGTGTTGACCGAAGCGGCCGTCCGCGGCCTCAAGGACAGCCTGCGTGGATTGAAGGAGAACGTCATCGTCGGCCGTCTCATCCCGGCCGGCACCGGCTCCTACTTCCATGCCCGCCGCCGCCGCAAAGGCGACATCGGCACGGGCCGTGGCTTCATGGACGTAGGCGGTGGATTGGGAGAGGCGGAAGAGTCGTCGGTTTCGGACGAAACCGAGTCCACCGCGCAGTAGCGCGGTGGAGGTAGGAAGGCTCTAAACCGCGCCACATTGCGGCGCGGTTGACACTTTACGACGCCATTCCTACAATCGCGCGCCTTCGATGGGCCGGCGCCTCGACAGTCCCGCCAACCCAATCGCACCAATCACTTATCGGGCCGCCGCTTAGGCGGCCCGGCTTTCTGTGGAATTAGAGTTATCTATGGCAACCGTCAGTCAGCTGGTCCGCAAACCTCGCAAGTCACCTAATTACAAGACCAAGGTGCCTGCGTTGGCCGCTTGTCCGCAGAAGCGCGGCGTGTGCACACGCGTGTACACCACTACGCCAAAGAAGCCGAACTCGGCGCTGCGTAAGGTTGCCAAGGTGCGCCTCACCAATGGCTTCGAAGTCATTAGTTACATCGGCGGCGAAGGCCACAACTTGCAAGAGCACTCGGTGGTGCTGATCCGCGGCGGCCGTGTGAAAGATCTGCCCGGCGTGCGTTATCACACGGTCCGCGGCACGCTCGACTGCGCCGGCGTGACGGATCGCAAGCAAGGTCGTTCCAAGTACGGCGCCAAGCGCCCCAAGAGTTCTAAATAGCGAGGCGTTAGCCGCTTCGGCTAACAGCTAACTACCAACCGCTAACCACTAATCGGCACCCACTATGTCCCGCAGACAGTCCGCTCCGACTCGCACGATTCTTCCCGATCCGCGCTTCAACAGCGTGCTCCTCTCCAAGTTCATGAACATGGTGATGGAACGGGGCAAGAAGTCGGTGGCCGAGCAAATTCTTTACGGCGCGGTCGATCGTATCGCTGAGAAAACCGGCAAGCCGCCGGAGCAGTCGATCGAAGTGCTGACGCAGGCGCTCGACAACGTGAAACCCACGGTCGAAGTGAAGAGCCGCCGCGTCGGCGGTGCGACGTATCAAGTGCCGGTCGAAGTGCGCGCTGCCCGTCGCCAGACCCTGGCTATGCGTTGGGTCATCGAAGCTGCGCAAGGTCGCAGTGAGAAGTCCATGGCACATCGCCTGGCAGCCGAGTTGCTCGATGCCGCCGAGAATCGCGGCACTGCCGTGCGCAAGCGTGAAGACACGCACCGCATGGCCGATGCGAACAAGGCGTTCGCTCACTACCGCTGGTAAGTCGCGTCAGCGACCCCAGATATAGGCCCCGCGAGTTGTGGGTGTGAGCAGAGGAAGTCATCGTGGCACGAACGACACCAATCGAGCGCTACCGAAATATCGGTATTTCCGCGCACATTGACGCCGGCAAGACCACGACGACCGAGCGCATCCTTTTCTACACCGGCGTTTCCCATAAGATCGGCGAAGTCCATGACGGCGCGGCCATCATGGATTACATGGAGCAGGAGCAGGAGCGTGGCATCACGATCACTGCCGCTGCGACCACGTGTTTCTGGAAAGGCATGGACGGCAACTTTCCGGAACATCGCATCAACATCATCGATACCCCGGGTCACGTCGATTTCACCATCGAAGTAGAACGCAGTCTGCGCGTGCTCGACAGCGCGGTCGCGGTCTTCTGCGCCGTGGCCGGTGTGCAGCCGCAATCGGAAACGGTGTGGCGGCAGATGAACAAATACAAAGTGCCGCGCATCGCTTTCGTGAACAAGATGGATCGCGCCGGTGCGAATTTCCTGCGCTGTATCGATCAGATCAAAACTCGCTTGCGCGGCAATCCCATCCCCATTCAGCTGCCGATCGGCGCCGAAGATAGTTTCGTGGGCGTGGTCGATCTCATTCGCATGAAAGAAATCTGGTGGGACGATTCCACGCAGGGCACGCGCTTCGAATATCGCGAGATCCCCGCCGATATGCTTGCGCAATGCGAAGAGTGGCGCGCGAAGCTGGTCGAAGCGGCTGCTGAAGCCAACGAAACACTGCTCAACAAATATCTCGAAGGCGAAGAGCTCACCGAAGCCGAGATCATCAGCGGCCTGCGCGAGCGCGCGCTCAAGAACGACGTTTGTTTGACCATGTGCGGCTCCGCCTTCAAGAACAAAGGTGTGCAAGCCATGCTCGATGCCATCATCGAGTTCATGCCTTCACCTACCGAAATGCCGGCGGTGAAGGGCTTGTTGCCCGACGGGAAGGAAGGTCATCGCAGGGCAAGTGACGAAGAGAAGTTCTCCGCACTCGCATTCAAGATCTTGAACGATCCGTTCGTCGGCAATCTCACCTTCTTCCGTGTGTATTCCGGTGTCCTCAACTCGGGCGACACTGTGTACAACCCCGGTAAGGACAAGAAGGAGCGCATCGGCCGCTTGCTGCAAATGCATGCGAACGAGCGCAGCGAGATCAAAGAAGTTCGCGCCGGCGACATCGCTGCAGCCGTGGGCCTCAAGGACGTGATCACGGGCGACACGCTCTGCGATCCGGAAAGCATCATTCAACTCGAGAAGATGGACTTCCCCGAGCCCGTGATTTCGGTGGCGGTCGAACCCAAAACCAAAGTCGATCAGGAAAAGATGGGCCTCGCGTTGCAACGCCTCGCGAAGGAAGATCCGTCGTTCCGCATGCACACCGACCAGGAGTCCGGACAAACCATCATCTCGGGCATGGGCGAGCTGCATCTCGAAATCATCGTCGACCGCATGCGGCGCGAATTCAAAGTCGAGGCGAATGTCGGCAAGCCGCAGGTCGCCTATCGCGAAACCATTCGCGCGACGGTCGAACAAGAAGGCAAGTTCGTGCGCCAGTCGGGCGGCCGCGGTCAGTACGGCCATGTTTGGATCAAGCTCGAACCCGCCGAGCAGGGCAAAGGGTACGAGTTCGTCAACGGCATCGTGGGCGGCGTGATTCCTCGCGAATACATTCCCGCCGTGGACAAGGGCATTCGCGAAGCGACTGCGAACGGCGTCATCGCCGGCTATCCGGTGGTGGATGTCAAAGTCACGCTGTTCGACGGCTCCTACCATGACGTCGACTCGAACGAAATGGCGTTCAAGATCGCCGGCTCCATGGCCTTCAAAGACGCCATGAGCAATGCCAAACCCGTATTGCTCGAGCCCATCATGAAAGTCGAAGTGGTGACGCCGGAAGATTATTACGGCGACATCGTGGGCGACCTGAACCGCCGTCGCGGTCAGATCGTCGGCATGGAAGATTCGGTCTCCGGCAAGGTCGTGACTGCCGAAGTACCGCTCGCAGAAATGTTCCAGTACTCCACGTCCATGCGCTCCATGAGCCAAGGCCGTGCCACGTACACCATGGAATTCGCGAAATACGTCGAAGTGCCGAACAACGTCGCAGACGCAATGTTGAAGAAAGCATCGTAAGAACCGTCAACTTTAGTATTGAGGACAGCCGCCGTGGCGAAAGAGAAATTTGAGCGAACGAAGCCGCACGTAAACGTTGGAACGATTGGCCACGTGGATCACGGGAAGACGACGTTGACGG
>Ga0068855_100004513_pt1 | contig 17005 bp, 14 predicted proteins | sample KBSCornC52_FD_66592 | JGI IMG/M metagenome (GOLD analysis project Ga0068855, IMG submission 66592) | Corn rhizosphere microbial communities from Kellogg Biological Station, Michigan, USA - KBS Corn C5-2 | ecosystem: Host-associated > Plants > Roots > Rhizosphere > Soil ...
ATCTGATGATCCGAACGATGGACTCGTCTGAGCTTGAGAGCGAATGCGGCGCCTCGGAATCGAGCTTCGGTCTGTGGATCAGCTCATAGCCCATCGAAGAAACTCCCAACAGTCCGTTATGGGACATTCTCGGTAGCTATTTTCTGGAGGCTATGAGACATCTTTTCTGCAACAAGATCTAACGAACTACAGGTGCAGCGGCGTTTGCCGGAGGTGGCGGAGCAACAGGCGCGGGGAGCGCCGCCTTCCCATCGAGTGAAAAGACGAACAGCATGGCAGGGTCATCGATCTTGGCATCGGTGGGCCCGACGACCCCCGCGGCGCGGCCTCTACCGGCCATGAAGGCGACGTACTGTTTGCCATCGATCTCGTAGGTGATCGGCGGCGCCACTCCTAGCTTGCCGGTCTGAATCTCGAGCAGCTTCTCGCCTTTGTCGGCGCTCCAAGCCGCAAAACGCCCGTCGTTGGACGTCTGGAAGACGAGGTTCCCGCCAGTGGTCACGGTGCCGCCACCTATGCCTCCGCCGCCATCGCCGCGCCAGACCAGCATATGTTTCACCGGATCCCAGGCCTGCAGGCCGCCGCGGACCCCGTCCGGCGCCGACGGACCGATGGCTGGCGCCTTGATCTGGCGCGGTTCAGTGGTCGCGCGGACATCGCCGTTGCTACCTTTCTTGTATTCATCCTGCGCCTGATAGGTGTACGACGTGTAGGACGCGGGAATGTAGACCAGTCCCGTAGCTGGATTAAATGACATAGGCGCCCAGTTATGGGCGCCGCCACCGGTCGGATATACCGCTACCGGCTCCGTATCATAGTAAGCTTCGGGATTCACCATCGGACGCCCGCTATCATCGATGCCCTTCGCCCAATTCACTTTCACGAACGGGAAACCCGAAATGAACTGTCCCGTCACCCGGTCCAGGGCGTAGAAGAATCCGTTCTTAGAAGCCTGCGTCAGGACTTTACGCACGCGCCCATCGATCTGCAAGTCGAGCAACATGAGCTGCTGGACGCTGTCGAAATCCCAGTTGTCGTTCGGCACCGTCTGAAAATGCCACTTGAGCTTCCCGGTTGTGAGATCCACAGCAAGGATCGAGCAGGTATACAAATTGTCCAGGTTCTTTGCGCCGCGGAATTTCTGCGTCCACGGCTCCGCATTCCCGGTGCCGACATAAACAAGGTTGGCGTCGGGATCGTAAGCGAATCCATCCCAAACCGCACCGCCGCCGCCTTTGGTGTAGAAGTCGCCACCCCACGTTTTGGCGGCCACTTGCATGGCTTCGTTCTCGAAGGGCTTGCTGGGATCGCCTGGAACTGTATAGAATCTCCACGACCGCTGCCCAGTTGCGGCGTCATACGCATCGAAGAAACCGCGGGTCTCAGTATCCCCGCCCGAGACTCCGATGATCACTTTGCCGCCGGCAATCCGGGGCGCCATGGTGATGTAGTATCCCTCCTGGGGCCAGGCGACGCGGGTCTCCCACACGGGTTTGCCCGTAATCGCATCGAGCGCAAACAACCGTCCATCCAGGCCCGGAGCGAAAACCTTCCCGTCGTAGAGCGCAAGTCCGCGATTCGCGTTAATACCCCTGGAACGCTGCTGATTAACCTCCGGATCCCACCGCCAGATCTGCTTCCCCGTGCGGGCGTCAACGGCGTACACCACGCTCCAGGTGGTGGTCCCGTAGATCGTGTTGTTCCAGACCAGCGGGGTGCCTTCCTGGTTGTAGCCGCCTGCGCCCGCCACATACGACCACTCAAGGCCGAGACGCTTCACGTTCGAAGCATCGATTTGTTTCAGCGGGCTATAGCGCGTCTCGCTCTGGGATTTCCCGTACGTGAGCCAGGAACCGGCAAACTGATCCGCGGGCGTCCCGGCCTTCTTCAGGACCGTAGAGTCAACAACCGCGGGCTGCTGGGCGGAAATCGTGGCGCTACCCGCCAGCGTAAGAGCCGCCGCAAGTAACAGGGCTGAGTGATTCCGTCGAAACGTTTGCATGAGGTCTCCTTCAAACAGCCTGCTCGATCGAAACAGGCGAATGCTAGCCGGCTCAGAGCGCGTGTGAAACCCGGTATCTATCGAAATAAACTCGTTTCCGATTCTACTGCAATTCGTTCCCGAAGACCGGACCATGGGGGAACTCAATGCTGTGGGAATTAGCACTGTTCGCAGGCGTCACACGACCCCAATGGATACTCAAGCGCCGAGTTAACCTGAGCGTCAGGACCCGCTGAATGGCCGCACGACCCACGTCCTTTGCGCAGCAAGGGATCTTATGTGGAAACGGCGATGACGATCTTTCCGTATCCGCTTTTGTGCGTGACCGCTCCACTGTACGCGGCGGAAGCCTCATTCAGGGGAACGGTGGTTTTGACGAACGCTCTAAGGTGTCCCGCGTCAAGTTGCTTTGCGATTTCAACTAGCTGCTTTTGATTCGGCTCGACGATGAAGAAAGCATCTTTTACTCGCTGATCGGCTGTGCCTTCGCTGTCCGCGGCAATGGTGATCATGCGTCCACCTGGCTTGAGGACACCCCATGACCGGTCGAGCGTGTCACCGCCGACGGCATCGAAGACAACATCCACGTCCCGAACCTCTTTTTCAAACCGAGAGGCTTTGTAGTCAATCGCCTCGTCCGCTCCGACCCGCTTGACAAAATCGATGTCCTGAGCCGAGACGGTAGTGATGACGCGGGCGCCGCGGATATGCGCCAATTGCACAGCGTATAGGCCAACCGCGCCCGCGCCTCCGTGGACTAATACGCGCTCGCCTGGCTCTAGCCTCGCGCGATCTATCAGTCCTTGCCATGAAGTCAAGGCTCCGATCGGCACTGAGGCGGCAGCTTCGTGAGTTAAGGTTGCGGGCTTCCGCGCAATATTCTGGGGCAGCGTAATACAGAACTCCGCAGTGGCTCCATCAACGAACCAGTCGTTCATGCCATAGACTTCGTTGCCAATCTCGAAGTTTTGGACATCTTTGCCGATCGCCGTGATGACTCCCGAAAATTCGTGCCCTGGTACCGCGCGCATGCGCGCTGTTCCTGATTTCGTATGTGTCGTGGGATACCAAAGCAATTCTGTTGGGGTAACACCAGCGGCATGAACATGAATCAATATCTCGCCTAAGCCAGGTTCCGGTTTCTTTAATTCCGCCAGGATGAGCACTGGTCCCTGGTCGGCCTGATTTACCTGCATCGCCTTCATAAGCACCTCTTTTGAAACGTATCTTACTGGCTCCATAGACGCCAGGTCAGGCTTGGATGCCATACCGAGAGGCCCTATGCATGTGTGTGGTTGGGGCCACGTGCTTTGCGCGCGGCTTCGAAGGTTTTCCAGATCCCCACGGAGCACGTGAATAGCGTAAGAGTCAAAAATGGTGATACAAGTTCAATTGGAACGGGAAAACGATCCGCGCGGGCACCAAGCAGACCAACAAACGGGCGAAGTCGGTATTCGAAGGAGAGTGCCCTCGCCAAGTGAAAGCTTTTGGAGAAGAGTCGTTTCTTCCGTTTGTCCGTTCAACGCACGCTGCGACACTCAACACAATTCGGTTCCATGAAAACACCGTAGGCAACCTTTCTGCCTTCCCAAAACTGGCGAATCTACCGCTCGAGCTCAGAGACCGTGGCATCATACATCGCGCATCGTCAGCTCGACGGGGTCCAGGTATCGACGATCAACCGAGACCTCGCGACGCTCCGCCGAATGCTACATTTTGCCGCCACGATTCTTTTTGATTGTGGGTTGCGTCCGGAGGAGTGCTTTCGGGCGACATGGGAAAACTACCGTAGGTCCTAATCGTGATTCACAAAGGCAAAGGTCGGGGGTCTCGCCGCGTTCTTCCCGCCAGTAACCGCGTCCAGGGCATCCTGGAGATGCGCGAAGCTGTCGAGCCCTTTGTCCTATAAACGCTGCGCCACACCTGCATCACGCGATGGGCAAAGCATATGGACCCGATCACTCGTCACATGCTGGCTGGCCACACGGACATGAACACGACCAAGCGTTACGTTCACCCCAATGACACCGGCATTCACGAGGCAATGGCAAAGATTTGGGGTAGGCATACTCCTGGGCATACCGTCCCAGAAGACAAAACCACGCTAGACGCCAAATCCTCTTAGCTGACAGAATTGAAAAGGACTTATCTGGAGCCACCCGCCGGGATCGAACCGGCGACCTGCTGATTACGAACCATAAACCAACGTATTATCAGTAACTTAGCAGTGGGCTCGATGGTTGTTCTCCGTTGCGCATTGTTGCGAGTTTTCAAACACTTCGCCCGCGAACGCGCTTTAGAGCTAGCAAGAGCGCGCAACACTTCTATGCAGGGGGTGGGCACAAAACTGGGCACACTCTTAAAGGATTCGTGTTAAGGCTCGGACCGATGGCAGGTAAGGTATAGGCCGTTTCTCCACGGCCGCGCCGCGGAGTGCAACCTCCCTGCCGCAACCTTGCTTGAGCTGACGGCGAGAGCGGCTACACGCAGATTGCGTGAAATGTTTGGACGGAAAAAATGGGCAGTTCGGCCTCCCCTAGTCTTGCTGCTGGGAAGAGTCGTTGCTCGATTGAGTTCTGGTGTCTATCCGGCTCGGTGCTTTTGAGCCGACCTCGCCTCGCATATATACTGGCCACTTACTAGTTTCCTCAACGACTTCCTTAAGCCGCTGACGATCTAACTTCCGTACCGGGGCTTGGCCGTTCGTGTTGGAGGGTGTTGCCATGGTGGTTAGACTAGATTCTAAGCGTAAAGTTACGTAGAAGGCAATACCCTATCTATTCCGGCGGCAATAACTTTTTCACGATCAAGGTAGGAAGCGGTTTCCATTACGACCCGCGGTCGCTGACCTGGACGGGCCCACGCAATTACGTCGCCACTCGCTCTGTGCTCCTTGCGACGAACCTCTCGCCCGCTACTGAGCTTCATAGAGAATAGGTCTAAATAGCGCCTCGGTCCGACTCCCAGAAAGGGTTCGTATACGACTTTATCCTGACATGCACCCTCACGTGTGCCGTCCAATCCTCTTTCGTTCAAGACGATCGAATCAAAGTGGAATCGGAACGCCAGGCTCTTGGGATAGGGTTCGACATACACAACTCGGCTCAGTCCAGCAGCAACGATGTGCCTCGTACAGTTGTGACACGGGAACGTGGTTGCATATAAGGTAGAACCGACTGTACTTCTTCCAACCCGAGCTGTTGCAAGCAAAGCATCCATTTCAGCGTGTACCGTCCGCCCAAATTCCGTAAGGCTAAATAGTGGGGTGTCCCTCAGCGCTTTCTTGGCCTCGGCTAACGACAATTCCTCATCATTTCGAAGATGTCCGATCAGCGACTCCAGAGATTGAACCGAGAGTGCGTCGGCAACGGAATCGCCAAGCACGGAGCGAATCATGTCTCGGCAGTACTCGGGGGAAACACGCGCCTCGTTTCGCAACAGCCTTAGCAGCGCGCGGATGATTTCGTCTCGGCGTTTTTCGTTGGAATCGGCGCCTCTTACGTGATCGCGCTGATCGCCGGAGCCAGGCCAATACAGACCACCGCCATACCGTGGCACATCGTTGCAGCCCACGGCAAGAACATCACCGCGTTAAGTGGTCAGAGCAGCACCGACCTGACGTGATAAATCACCGGAACGAAGGCTAGCCGAGTACGCGAGAAACATTCCGTGCTCGTCCTGGGTCGGAGTTTCAAACGGGCATCCAAAGACTAGGTCCACGAACCTACTCAACCTGGCCTTTCCAACGCTGGCATCCTGGGGTACGAAGACGTCCGCTAGAGCGAATGTATCACCAGTTCGCTGACCCCATGCGACCCGACTCTCATCTTTGTCCGGCTCAATGAGCCTCCACGCGTCCGTCTCTGGAACGGAATGCTTAGTTTGTAGAAAGAGTGAGCGCTCCTCTTCTGGAGCATATACACCGATAAGGAAGAATCCGCTGCCGTAAACGGCTCGAAGGAGAACCACCTCCTCCTCGCGTTTTAGTGAACTTACTATATAGGCAGTGCGGGGACGCGCGCTATAGGACGTAGTCGGCCGTGTCTGCCAGATTGCCGCGATCGCCAGTTGGGCTGCGATATCTTCATTTTGAGTTACCTCCCGCAGCCGATTCCCGGCGTCCATTCTGGACGATATTCGGGCATAGTAGGGGTCATCCTGAAGCGTCACGCCAGTACAGTGACTCATGTGATCCTGAAAGAGATCACTTAACTTTATATCCTCGACGGCGTAACCGAATTGCGCGAGTTGGGTTGAGAGATGTTTTTGGATAGGATGAGCGCCGAAGATTCCGAGGCCGGCGAGCCCGCGGCGATCGCTCATGTGCATCGTGATTTACACGAACTGAAGCCCACGCGGCGCAAACCTTGGCTCAGCCTGTTGAAGCTCGCGCCGATACGTAAGGCGACAGACGCGAAGTGGGAACAAAAGATAAGAGAGGCCTTGGACCGGATCGGGCGCGAAGACTGGGAGAGCCGGATTACAGCTTGGCACGCACTTCTTCAACAGCCGGAGGCATCGGTCCTGCAACGCGAGGAACAGATTCTGCTCCGATTGATTGTCGAAATGCGGCGTGTGGCGGAGTCGCCTCAGCCGCATCCGCAGCCAGCGGACCACGGACAGATTCTTCAGCTTCTGCGGGAGGGCCGGCATTCCGGGTTCGAAGAAGCGGTAGAGTACACCAAACAGCACGGCTATCAGCTGGAAATGGTCGAAGCGGTGCGCGCTTATAACGAAACGCTGCATGGTTCGGTTACGAATCAGGCGCGACGTCAGCACGTCGGATGGTGGTTGTGGCTCGAAGATGTTACTCCCATCAAAGCTGACGAATGCTGGAGCAGCATCGTCCGCGCGGACCTCAGGACCTTCACGGGCGATCGCAAAAAAGCTTGGCTGGAACTCATCGCGAATATGAGCTTCGCCGTTGTCGCCAAGCCGCCGGCCAAGTGGGTCAAGATTGCCCAAGACGCTCTCGCGAAGATCGATCCACAAGATTTCCGGGATCAGATTCGACGCTGGATGGAGCCGTTCAAGTCCGACAAACCTTTGCGATTAAGCACTCCGGGTCGCGATGCGCTTCGTTGCTTGATCTGGGACTGCGGATTGTTCGGGTCGGATCCGCAGCTGAGCGAAGCACTCTCCTGGATCAGCGGGGCGAAATGGAAGAACAAGGAATCTCGCGATCGCCTGTCGAAAATCGAAGGACCGCTCAATGAGATCCTGACAGCCTCCCATCCCGAGAGCGTGATGAAGATCGAAAGGCCGGCCCCGAAACCTGCGGATCCGCAAGCCGCGATGAACAAGGTCATGGCGCAGATGCTCAAATCGATGCCCATGGGCGACCGCATCGCGATCCATCCGGATCACATCCTGGTGCGAGGCGAGCGTGACCAATATCGTATCGGCATGGACGGCGTAATCACGCGCCGAAGCGGTGTTAAAGCTCATGTGAATCTCGACGCCATGCCGCCCTACATCACGCAAATGCTCCAGCCCGCGATCGATGCGATGGACCTGGCCCAGGGGATGTTCCAGCCCAACCAGATGCGGCTGTTTTCGCTCGCCTACATTCTGGCCAACGATACGCAGTGGGAAAACGCGATCGAGTAAGCTACTAGACACGCCTATGCGGGTCGGAATCGCCATTTCGGGTCTGCTCATTGCGATTGGTGCCGCAGCTCACGATATTCCCAACGACGTGACCGTGCAGATGTTCCTCAGGCCTGGCGGGGACAAGGTGGATCTTCTGGTCCGCGTGCCGGTGAAGGCGATGAGGGATACAGATTTCCCCAAGCTCGGCCCGGGTTATCTGGACCTGGCGCGTGCGGACCAGTTTCTTCAGGACGCTGCGACTGTTTGGCTGGTTCGCGCGGTCGAAATGTACGACGGCGATGTTCGTATTGCTGAACCGCGACTCATGGCCGTGCGAGCTTCGCTGGAATCCGACAAATCCTTCGCCTCGTATGAAAGCGCGCTGGCTAATATTACGGGGCCGCGGCTGCCGGAAACTACGCAAGTGCCTTGGGATCAAGCCATGTTGGATGCCTGGCTGGAGTATCCGATTCACTCGGATAGAGCGGAGTTTTCTATCCGTCCGGGCGTCGAGCGCCTCGGGCTGCGTGTAGTCACGGTCTTGCGCTTTATGCCGCCAGGTGGCGCGATTCGAGCTTTCGAATTTGAGGGCGATCCAGGCGTCATTCGTCTGGATCCGCGCTGGTATCAGGCTTCGCTTCGCTTCGTTCAAGCAGGATTCCTGCACATCCTGGACGGAACCGACCACTTGTTATTCCTGCTGTGCCTGGTGATTCCGTTCCGGCAGTTCCGGCAGCTCCTGCTGATCGTGACTTCTTTCACAGTGGCGCACTCTTTCACCTTGATCGCGTCAGCCTATGGCCTGGGTCCCAATACGCTCTGGTTTCCTCCTCTGATCGAGACCCTGATCGCGATGTCGATCTTGTACATGGCGCTCGAGAACATCGTGGGCGCCAGCAGCGTCGGCCGCCGCTGGATGGTCACGTTTGTGTTCGGCCTGGTACACGGGTTTGGCTTTTCCTTCGCCCTGCGCCAGACATTGCAATTCGCTGGATCGCACATGTTAACGTCCCTGGTCTCCTTCAACCTGGGTGTCGAGTTGGGCCAGCTCCTGGTTCTCGCCGTCTGTATCCCGTTGCTGGATTTACTCTTCCGCTACGTTGTCGTGGAGCGGATGGGGACCATTATCTTGTCTGCGTTGGTGGCCCACACGGCCTGGCACTGGATGATCGATCGCTGGACCCAGTTGCGCCAGTTCAGATTCCAATGGCCCGTGGTGAACGCGGCGCTCCTGGTGTCGGCCATGCGTTGGGCCATGGTTATCATCGCTTTAGGCGGCCTCGTGTGGGTCGTTTCCTTGGTTGTGGCGAAAAAAAGATCGAACAAACCGCAAGCAGCGAACGTTGGAGATTAACAGCGAGGGATTTATGAAGACTCTCGGTGCGTTTGCGATTTTCGCCGCTTTAGTTATTCTCCCCACGGTGGGTTGCGGCTATCATCACCACTCCTTCCGGGACCGGACCGAAATCCGGCGAGCCCATGAAGAGTTCCGCCGTGCAGGATGGGAAGCGCGCGAAGAGCTCCGGCGAGCCAGGCAGGACGTCCGGCGCGAACTGCGCCAGGCCCGCGAGGATTTTCGCCGCGAGATGCGCCAAGCTCACCGGGAATTTCGGGACGAGTTCGGCCGCTGGTAACCCCAAAACCCAGGCTGAAGCGCTGCGCCACGCGGCGTCTCCCCAAGACGCGCTATCCTGTTAAATTCGTTTAGCCCCACCGCAGCTCTGTCAGCATGATCCTGAAACTCAATCACCTTAAGGTGAAGGCCGCCGCTACTACGCAGCGCGTAATCGAAGCTGTCTACGCTCTGGTGGAAGAAGGCTTGATCGATCAGGGACAGTTCGCGCGCCTCCAAGTGGAACTCGACTGGATCCAGTACAAATCCAATTTCCGCGAAGCTGTGACCGCCACGAAGGGCTATAGCTCCTTCGGCCCGCCTGCGCCCATCATGGACATCCACATCGACACGCGGCAGGTGGTGCTTGAAACTCTGCGGGACGATCTGCTTCGCGCGATGAATCACGCCAAGCCCGGCTCGGAAGATTCCGGCCGCCTGCCGCTGGAAGAGTTTCAATCCCTGCGTTCCAGCATTGTTTGGACCTTCAATCGATTCTTCTGGCGTCATCTGCTGGCTTGGGAGGCCGCTACCGGCCAGGGCTACGATAAGGCGCTTCCTGGCGGATCATCGGATGGCCATAATCCTCTGGCCGTGGCGGATGACGTCGCGGAGTTTCTGGATTTGCTGTGCGCCCTTCAAGCCAAGAATCAGCTGCCCGCTGAGGTGAACCTGCTCGAGATCGGCGTGGGCTCGGGATCGCGCTGCGCCCAGTGGCTGGATCTTTTCCATCAGCTCGATCAGGAACGCGGCACGGGGCTGTATTCCCGCGTGTGCTTCTATATGGGCGATTACTCGCTGGATACGCTCAATAAGGCCAAACCCAACGTCGCCAAACATATCGACCAGTGCCGCTTCATCCAGCTGGACGCGATCAATCCGATCAAGTCGCTGGCCCACCTGCGTCACAAGATCCTTCAGGTCCACCTGACGAACGTGTATGACAATTTGCCGGATGAGGAAGTCGTGCGGCGCGACGGCAAGCTGTACTTCGTGCAAGTGCGCGCGTATGTTCCCGATGCGGCGGTGAAGAGCATCGGCGGGAAGTATGGCATCCCTCCGGAATTGTTTCGCGACCGCGTCTACCACATGCTTGAAGCCGGCTTCGACAGTTTCGACGGCCCCGAGCACGGCGTTCCGTTCTGGCAGGAGCTATGGGCGGCGGTGCGGCTGGAAGAGCGCTTGGTTCAGCTCGAAGATCTGCCGGAGTTCCCGTTCCCGGAAGGACTGGACGCCGGCAAACTTGAAGACATCCTGCAGGACGCCCCCACCGATTTCCGTTTTCACCTGAGCTCGGGCGCGCTCGAAAGCTTTATTCGTACGCTGCCGCTACTGCATCCCAGCGGATACATGCAGGTCTTCGATATCTTCGTCACCGATATGGCTCAATACCGCACCGGATTCTTCGGACCCGGCAAACTGGACGGTTCACTGCTCAACTGGGTCAACGGTGCTCTACTAAAAGAAGTGGCGCAGCGGGAGGGTTATAACGTGAACTTCAGACCCTTCAAATACCGCACCAACACGCACACTTCCATCCTCTACACGACGCGTAGGGAGTAACAAAAATGCCAATGACTTTACCCATTCTTCCCACTGCGATCGTCGGCAGCTACGCCATGCCCGGCTGGCTCGAACGGCTGAAGACCGACTACTTCGCCCGCCGCATCTCGCGCCACGATCTGGACGAAATCTACGACGCCGCTGTGAAGGCCGCCATCAAGGATCAGGAAACCGCAGGGCTCGACATCATCACCGACGGCGAACTGCGCCGCGACAATATGGTGGATTACTTCGCCGAAAGACTTCCCGGCGTGCAGATCGACCGCTCGTCCAAGAAGTTCTATTACGATTTTTACGATAGCGCCGCGGTGAGCAAGCTCCCCATGGCCTCCATGGGACTGGTGCAGGATTTCAATTTCTTGCACACCTATACGGAACATGCCGCGAAGTTTTGCGTCACGGGTCCCCACTGCCTGACGAAGCGCATTCGTAATCAGTTCTATCCCAGCGAAGAAGCTTTCGCCATCGATATCGCGCGCGTGATGAATCTGGAGCTGAAGGCTCTCGCCAAGGCTGGCGCCAAGCTCATCCAGATCGACGAGCCATATTACTCCGGCTTTCCCGAAGATCTGGCCTGGGGCGTGAACGTCATCAATACCCTGGTCGAAGGCGTGGACGCCAAGATCTCCGTGCACATTTGCTATGGCAATCGCTACGGCAAGCCATCCTGGGAAGGCAGCTATCGCTACCTGTTTCCCACGATTCTCAAGGCCAAGGTGCACCAGTTGACGCTCGAATTCGCGCGGCGCGGCGGCGAGGATCTGGATCTCTTCAAGGAATTCGACGCGCCGTTCGAGTTGGGACTTGGGGTGATCGATGTCAAGAACACTGACATCGAAACTCCCGACATGGTGGCCGAGCATATCCGTAAGGCGCTCGACGTGCTGCCTGCCGAAAGAATTCAGATTTTGACAGACTGCGGGTGTTTTCATCTGCCCCGCGATGTCACGTTTGCGAAAATGAAAGCGATGGTAGAGGGTACCAAGATCGTGCGCAAAGAGCTCGGAAAGTAAAATGGCTGCAATGAATCCAGTCCGGGAAGCGCTGACGTCCGGCACCTTTACCTACATGGTCGAGCTGGTTGCCAGCGCCAAGACCGCCGAAGACCAGGTAGTCGAGATGGCCGCGGGTTTCATGCAGATTCCCGAGATTGCCGCGGGCAGCGTGACCAGCTTCGCGGGTGGCTCTGCTGGGCACGATCCGATCCGCATCGGGTCCGCGATGCATGCTCGCGGGCTGACTCCCAATATCCACCTTACGTGCGTCGGGCGTGACCGGCTGAATATCGCGCGCGCACTGGAAGAGCTGAAGACGGTCGGCATCGAGAACGTTTTCGCGATCACCGGTGATTTCCCCAAGGGCAGTAAGGAAACCGCGGAAACGCTGTACGATCTGGATTCAGTCCAGTTGGTGGAATTCATCAAGGAGTTTCGCGAGCGGAGTGGGTTTCCGTTCTATATCTCCGCAGCGGTCTCTCCGTTCAAATACACCGAAGCCGATTGCGCGTATCAGTATCTCAAGCTCGAAAAGAAAATCGCCGCCGGCGCGGATTATGCCATCACCCAGCTCGGTTTTGATTCGCGCAAGTTCCGGGAGCTGAAACGTTATCTCGCCGAGCGCGGCCTGCGCACGCCCGTGTTCGGCAACGTATATATCCTTCCGCTGCGGGCGGCCGAGAAATTTTCGAAGGGCGAGCCTCCCGGGTGCTGGGCTTCGAAAGAATTAGTCGAACAAATCCGAGCTGAAGTCGATGCGTCGACTGATAAGGGATTGGTTGCGCGCATGGAACGCGCCGCGCGGATGGTCGCGATCGTCCGGGGGCTGGGTTACGCGGGAGCGTACATCGGCGGCGATCATCAGGCGGAACGCATCCGCTGGATCATCAAACGCTCGGAAGTATTGGCGCCTCAGTGGGAGGAACTCGCGGCGGAGCTTGAATGGGGACCCAAAGGTGGTTTCTATTTCTTCGAAGGTGCAAAACATAAGCCGGAGCCGCCGACATTTTGGCACCGTGTCGCAGATGTCGTCGAGCCGGCCAATACACCCCGCATCTTACGAGGCGCATTGACGGGTGTTCTGCGCTTGATCGACAAAAGCCCTGCTGCCGCTCGTGCGCTGGAGAGCGCCGAACTGGCGTTCAAGAAGCCGGTGTTCGGGTGCCAGGCCTGCGGCAACTGCGTGCTCGGCCTGATGGAATACGTCTGCCCGATGACGTGTCCTAAAAATCTTCGCAATGGCCCGTGCGGCGGCACCTTCAACGGCCAGTGCGAAGTGATTCCGGAGCAAGCCTGTGTCTGGGTAAAGGTGTATGAGCGCGCCCAGTCGGCGAATCGTGTCGATGAGCTCAAGACCTACATCCCGCAGCGCGATCGGTCATTGCAAGGAACCAGTTCCTACATCAATTACTTTCTCGATCGCGACAGCCGGCCGGAGCATCCTCAGCCTCTGATTCAGATCAGCGGAACTTAGATCACTCGGTATAATAAAAAACCGTCTAAAACATGCCCCATAAGCTATCAAACCTTCGAATACCTGTCCCCAGCGACATTGATATTGCCCAAGCAGCCACGCCGCTGCCGATCAGTCAGATCGCGGCCGAGGCCGGAATTCTCCCCGACGAACTGGAGCTCTATGGCAAGTCCAAAGCCAAGGTCCACTTGTCGGTTCGCGACCGGCTGAAGAGCGCGCCGAACGGCAAGTACATCGTCGTGACGGCGATCACCCCCACGCCGCTGGGTGAAGGCAAGACGACCACCACCGTGGGGCTGAGCCAGGCTCTGGGAGCTTATCTCGGCAAAAAAGTGTTCACGAATATCCGCCAGCCCAGCCAGGGTCCCACGTTCGGGATCAAAGGCGGCGCGGCGGGCGGCGGCTACAGCCAGATCGTCCCGATGGAGGAATTCAATCTCCATCTCACGGGCGACATCCACGCCATTGTCGCGGCGAACAATCTGCTGGCCGCGGCCATCGACGCCCGGATGTTCCATGAGAGCACCACGGATGATACGGCTTTGTTCGATCGCCTCACGCCGGCCTCCAAGGACGGCAGCCGAAAGTTTTCCGCCATCATGCTGCGGCGTCTGAAGAAGCTGGGTATCAACAAGACGGATCCCAACGCACTGACTCCGGACGAGCGCAGCCGCTTTGCCCGCCTGGATATCGATCCGCCGACCATCACCTGGCGACGAGTGGTGGATACCAACGATCGTTTTCTGCGCCAGATCACTGTGGGTCAAGGTCCGGAAGAAAAGGGCGCGACCCGCAGCACCGGTTTCGATATCGCCGTGGCCAGCGAGATCATGGCGATCCTGGCGCTCACTACCAGCCTGGAGGACATGAAGGAACGCTTCGGGCGCATGGTGATCGGGTCCAGCCGCGCTGGCGAACCGGTTACTGCCGACGACATCGGCGTCACCGGAGCCTTGATGGTCCTGATGAAGGACGCCATCATGCCTACGCTGATGCAGACCATTGAGGGGACCCCGGCATTTGTGCACGCCGGACCGTTCGCGAACATCGCGCACGGAAATTCTTCGATCGTGGCCGACCAGATTGCGCTGAAGCTCGCCGGTGCCGATGGCTACGTGCTCACCGAAGCCGGATTCGGCGCGGACATGGGCATGGAGAAGTTTTTCAACATCAAGTGCCGCTACAGCGGGCTCACGCCGGATTGCGTGGTTCTGGTCGCGACCATCCGCGCTCTCAAAATGCATGGCGGCGGACCCAAGGTGGTGGCTGGAAAGCCGCTGGCCCACGAGTACACGAAGGAAAACCTGGATCTGCTCGAAAAAGGTTGTTCGAACCTGATCCGCCACATCGGCAATGCTCGCAACTTCGGTATTCCGGTGGTGGTGGGGGTGAATCGCTTCAAGGACGATACCCCGGCCGAAATCGAGCTGGTGAAGAAGCTGGCGAAAGCCGCGGGCGCCGAAGATGCTGTCGTGAGCAACCACTGGGCGGAGGGTGGCGCGGGAGCCGTGGAGCTAGCCAACGCCGTGGTGGCGGCCTGCAAGCAACCGAGCAAGTTCAAGTTTCTCTATCCGCTGGAGATGAGCATCAAGGACAAGATCGAGACCATCGTGCGCGAGATGTACGGCGGCAGCGGAGTGGAATACTCGCCCGAGGCGGAAGAAAAGATCGCCGTGTATACTCGCCAGGGCTTTGACAAGCTCCCGATGTGTATGGCGAAGACGCACCTTTCCATCAGCCACGATCCGAACTTGAAGGGCGCGCCCAGCGGGTTTACGGTGCCAGTTCGCGATATTCGCGCCAGCGTCGGCGCAGGATTCCTGTATCCGTTGCTCGGAACCATGGCGACGATGCCGGGGTTGTCTACGCGTCCGGGATACTACGACATCGACGTAGATACTGAGACCGGCAGAATCATCGGGCTTTCTTAGTCTTGCGGCCGGTGTTTGTCTTGCGCGCTCGGGCCTTGCGCACTCGGACATAGACGAGCGAAAGATCACTTCCGTACGTCTTGCACTCCAGCAGCTTGAAATCGCGCTGCGGGAATCCGGCGGGGAATATCGGGATGCCCTCGCCGAGCAGAATCGGAACGACGTGCATCCAGAGTTCGTCAATAAGATCCGCTTGCAGGAAACTGCGGGCCAATTCTCCGCCGCCCATATGACAAATGTGTTTGCCCGGCTTCCGGCGAAGCTTCCGCATGAAGGCCGCTGGAGACTCCTTGACGAAGGTCATGCCGTCGCACTCCCCTGAGGGAAGGGTGCGAGAGAACACGTACGTCTTCCAGGGTCCCGCCGGCCCCTCGTGCTCGCCTTGAGCCATCATGCGCTGCATGGCGTCGAACGTCTTGCGCCCGAATACGATCGTGTCGATGCTGGCGTAAAAGTCAGCCGCGACCTTGGCGGCTCCTTTGGGCATAACCAGGAAATCGACCGAGCCGTCCGGACGGGCGATATAACCATCTAGCGTGATGCCGCAGCCGAGAATTACCTTTCGCATAGACGCGTGGCGCTATTGAATTCGAATCATTCTTCCATGCCGATGCGGTATTAGCGATAACTCGCCCGGAAGCAGGCTTTGGAACGTGAACGGGCGATATTTCGCGGTCAAGAACAGTTCGTGTGCATCCGCGGGAACGCGGAATGTCATGGATTGACGCACAGTCTCGCCAGCCCGTAACGTGACGTCCAGCGGATTCTGATTGGCATCGTCCGGGAGCGCGAATTTGCGGCCGCGTTCATCGAACATGAAGAGTTCCAGGCCCTTCCCAGGGAAATGTTTGGTGAGTTGCTTATCATTGCTGGAGAGATGGCTGGAGAGATGCCAGTAAAGCGTGTACAAGGTTTCCGGTGGGCCGGCGGATACATCGACCTTGTCCACGGCGAAGCAGCCCGAGTCCGCGCAGATCTCTTGCCCAATGACCAGGTTGGGCTCGTGACCGGCGGCCGCCATCGTGATTCCTGTCGAAATCGTCAGGTAGATCGCCAAATAGATTCCCCAGGCAGTGAGAAGCTGGACGGCTCGGCGGCGTTTTCCGGTGAGGACAAGCGCCGGCAGAGCCAGCAATGTCACTGCCGAAGCCGCGATGCTCAGAAGCAGTACCAACCCTCCAAGCGCGAACATGAATAGCAACAGCCCCAAAAACAATCCCACTGCGACAAACCAAGTTGTTTTTGTCATTTCGTAGTGAGCCTCTGGTACATTCTATGTGAAACGCATTCCTAATACATGCCTCGATCTATTTGGTCTGAATCCCTAGGTTCTTTCTCCGATGCCGTCGCGGCGACACGTCCGGCGCCCGCAGGTGTGGCGGCCGCTGCCGTAGCGGCTGAACTCGGCATGTGCCTGATGATCAAGGCCATGGCGATCACCGGCGGCCATGCCGATTTAGTGGACGCCGCACGCCGCGAGGCGGCTCAATTGCGCGGCGCCGCGGATCAGGACATCGGCGCGGTGATGGAGTATATGCACTCCCGCGATGCGGATACCTTGCGGCAGGCCATTGAAGCGCCCATGCGTGCCGCACGCGCCGCCGTGGCCGGGTTGGAGTTGTGCGTACACGCGTCAGGCGCGGTGAAACCTTCCCTCGCCGTGGATCAGCGGGCAGCTGAGGCGCTCATCGCAGGCGCGCTGCGAGCGATCCTGATGTGCATCGACGCCAACGTCCATGGACACGAAGAAGCCCATCGCGATGCCATCGCCGAGCGCCAGGCGCTGGAGGTCAGGGCGCGAGCCACTGGTGTATACTCGCCCTGAACGGAGTCCTT
>Ga0068855_100004514_pt1 | contig 17003 bp, 28 predicted proteins | sample KBSCornC52_FD_66592 | JGI IMG/M metagenome (GOLD analysis project Ga0068855, IMG submission 66592) | Corn rhizosphere microbial communities from Kellogg Biological Station, Michigan, USA - KBS Corn C5-2 | ecosystem: Host-associated > Plants > Roots > Rhizosphere > Soil ...
CGCGCTCGGCGTCGGTCAGCTTGGCGGGATTCTTCGGAGTGATTTTCATGCGCCCTCATACAGCGTGGGCTTAGGAAAGCCAACTCACCGGCGCACAGGCCGGGCCGCCATGGCGAAATCCGCGTCAAACCGCGCTCTATTCCCGGCCAGCAATATCGCCGCCTTCGGCAACTCGCCCGCATCCGCCGCCGCGAACCCGGGAAACGCATCCAGCAGATGCGCCTCCGGCAGCCAAACCCACAGCGTGGATTCCAGCGGCCCGTGCGGATCCTCGATCAGCATCATCGGCGGCGGCCCGCCATAGGCCATGAACACCTGGACGAAATCATCCAGCACGCTGCTCGCCGCCCATGTCTCTGGGAAATGCTTTTTGTACCAGGCCACCGCAACGCTCCGAACCTCGCGCCTCTCCTCTGACAGAGCGTTAACCACTGCGCAATCAAGACTTGCCAGGCCGCCCCTCGCCGGTTACTTTGCAACACAAAGTTCCCGGATCACACCGCATGCGCGACATCAATAAGGCGCTTTCCGACATCGGGGAAATCCGCACCCAGATCGCGGCAGGCACATCCTTTCGCGGCTATGGCCCGGCGACCATCGTCGTCACGGGCCTGATCGGCATCGCCACCGCCTTCGCGCAAAATTTCTTCCGCATCCATCCCGACGCCACCCCCGCCCTTTTCGTCTGGAGCTGGGTCGGTGCGGGCCTTCTCTCCGCCGCCATGGTTCGGATCGAGATGCAGGGCCGCTCGCGCCGCCATCATTCCAGCCTGGCCGACGCCATGATCGCCCAGGCGATCGAACAATTCCTGCCGGCCGCTGTCGCCGCGCTCTGCCTGCCGATTTTCCTCCTGCGCTTCGAACCGCAGACGCTGTGGATGATGCCCGGCCTTTGGCAGCTCTTCGTCAGCCTGGGCATCTTCGCCTCCGTCCGCTCGCTTCCCCGCAACATGATATGGGCGGGCGGCTGGTACTTCGTCGCCGGTTTCGCCAGCCTCTTGCTGGCCGACAACAATCACGCGCTCGCGCCATGGCTGATGGGCGCTCCCTTTTTCGGCGGCCAGATGCTGATGGCCGCGATCCTCTATTTTTCCGCCGGAGAGTCCGATGACGAAGACTGACGCCGCGCCCTTCGCCTTCGAAGGTCTCGACCGGGTGATGCATGAAAAAGCGCGGCTGGGCTTGCTCTCTTCGCTGGTCGCCCATCCCAAGGGCCTTGCCTTCTCCGACCTGAAACAGCTGTGCCGCCTCACCGACGGCAATCTCAGCCGCCATCTCCAGGTGCTGCAGGAAGCCGGATTGGTGGAGATCACCAAAAGCTTCGAAGGCAGCCGCCCCCAGACGCACTGCGCCCTCACCCGCAATGGCCGCCGACGCTTCCTCGATTATCTCGCTTTGCTGGAACAGCTGGTGCGCGACGCTGCAAAAACCGCGGGCGAGGATTTCAGCCATGCCCGCCTGCGCATCCTTCCCGGCTAATTGCTTTTTTTTGACAGGAGACTCTGCAATGCAAAGTTCTTTTGACAACAAACAGACCCCCGCCCATGTCGCCATCATCATGGACGGCAACGGCCGCTGGGCAAGCGCCCAGAATCTGCCGCGCGCGGCGGGACACCGGGCCGGCATCGACGCGCTTCGCGACATCGTGCGCGCCGCGCCCGACCAGGGCATCCAGACGCTCTCCGTCTATGCCTTCTCCGCCGACAATTGGCAGCGCCCGCCTTCGGAAGTCGCCGCCCTGATGCGTCTCTTCAGTGAATATCTGGATTCGGAAACCGAAGATCTTGTGCGCGACGGTGTGCGCCTCTCCATCATCGGCCGGCGCGATCGCCTCGACCCCGGCCTGGTCGCCGAGATCGAACGCAGCGAATCCGCCACCCAGTTCGGCGACGCCCTTCATCTGCGCGTCGCCATCGACTATTCCGCCCGCCAGGCAATCCTCACCGCCGCCCGCGCTCTTTCCCCCGACGCCTGCGAAGCCGACCTCATCCGCGAACTGGCAGGCGACGCCGGCCCCGTCGATCTTCTGATCCGCACCAGCGGCGAACAGCGCCTGTCAGATTTCATGCTCTGGGAATGCGCCTATGCCGAGCTTTATTTCACGCAAAAGCACTGGCCCGACTTCACGCAAAGCGATCTCGCTGAGGCCCTGAACGCCTACCGCGCCCGCTCCCGCACCTTCGGCGCGCTCCCTGCCGAGGCGGCATAGGGCACGGGACAACATTAACGCGACCCGGCGCATCCCACCCACGCCTTTGTCACGCGACTATGCTAAGGATGGCGCATGCGCCTTATCCTTCCTCTTCTCGCCATCCTCTTCTTCGCGGCCGCCTGCACCACGGCCCCCCAATTTCCGGACGATTGCGCCGCCAATGCCCTTTGCGCCGCCCGCGCCGCCGAGCCGCCCTTGATCCTGGCCGCCAAGGATTTGGCCGAACGAAAGGGCGACGATCTTCGCCTCAAGCCTCTCAGCGCGCCGCCCATCACCTTCACCGATCACAAAGCCGCCTGCGATACCGGCGACGCCGACCATTGCGACGGCTTCGCCTTCATGGGCGCCTTTGCAAAGCCCCGCGCCCTGGTGGTGCAGCAATTCTTCTATGAAGGCAGCAACTTCATTTTTGTCGATCAGGACAGTGGAAAGCGCATCCGCCTCGCCGCCATGCCGGTCTTCTCGCCGGATGGCCAGCGCTTCCTGGTCGCGCCCTATGACCTTGAGAACGACATCGGTCCCAACAATCTGGAAATCTGGCGCCGCGACGGCGACGGGGCGGTGCTGGAATGGGCGCACACGCTCGCCCAGACGCATGCCGAAGATCCGTCCCTGCCCCTTCCCTATCAGGTCAAGGTGCGAAGCTGGTCGGGCGACCGCATCGCGCTTTCACTGTTCACCGATGTGCCGCAAAAGCGTCAGTGGCGCGGCACCCTGGTGCGGGGCGCCGATGGCTGGCAACTCTCCGCCAAATCCCCGCCCGGCATGTTTCCGCCAGAACCGGCTCCCGAATAATCCGCCGCAGGTTCAGCGCTCAGATGCGCTGGAACCGTTTGTGTCCCGGGAATGCCGTATCGCACACCTGCTTGGCGAAGCCTCTGGCCATCTGCGATTCCGCCTGGCTCATGATCAGCGCGCCGCCCAATCCGCCGCCGCCGACCGAATAGCCGATGTCATAATCGCCGACCACCGCGCCGCTGGTCGGATCGACCAGTCGCGCCTGGCCTTTGACGACATTGGAATCGCCCACCAGAAACGCCTTGCCCGCATTGCTCTTCTTCAGCTGCGTCACGGTGACTTCCAGGTTCAACCAGCTTTGGCCCTGGGCACAGTCGGTGGTGGCCAGTTTCAGCATCTTCTCCAGCTCGGGCTTGAAGTCGCCCGACACATCCTCGGGAACGCCCTTGATCGTGATCGTATAGATCCGGGCATTCTTGATGACGTCGGACGGAAGCACCTTCACCGCCTCACTGCTATGGACGGCGCAGCCGCCCAGCAATGCCGTCAGGCCCAGCGCGCAAATGATGTTCTTGGCAGTCATGTTTCAGCTCCCAGCCTTGATATCCGAAGATGATCCGCCCTTTTCCAGCGCCGCCAGAAATGCCGGATCGGAAAATAAAACGTCAAACGCCTTGCTCATGCCGTCGGACAGCGCTGCCGACGCATTGTTGCCGACCGTCCAAAAGACACTGGGCTCGATCCCCATTACATCGATTTCGCGGTCATAGATTTCCGCTCCCCCTGCCGGGGTCACGGAAACATGCAATTTCACATCGCCCATGGCGCCCTGCGCCTGGAAGGTCGTATAGAAACGGTTGATCGCAACGCTTGCGTTGGCCCCGCCGCCGCCGATCGAAAAGCCGCGGCTCTTGAGCTCCGCTTCGAACGCATCTTGAACGATGGCCGTCACCGCGCGGTCGGCGCGAATAGCGGCCATTTCCATGCCGTAAGCGTTCGACTTGTTGGCAATTTTGGTGCGGTCTTGCGTGCGCGCATCGGTAACCGTCAGCGCAACAGCGTGGCCCGCGCCGGTCTGCGCCCCGCCATGCACCTTATAGGGCACCGGAACGACGTCCTCCTGCGTGGCGCACCCTGACAGACAAAGTGCAGCGAACCCGGCGGCCCATGCCGCCTTGCCGATACGCTTCATGTGAATTCCCTGTGCTTGCTGGCCCTGCCCGAAATCCGCGCCGGAAGCGCCGCTCATGCGGGCGCCCCCGGCACGCACGTCTTAGTTCGGCGCCAGCGAATTCCTTACCACTCCCGGGGGAGGCGTGACCGAAGCTGCGCCGCCGCTTACGGGAACCAGCTGCACCGTCACGCTTTCGGGATATTTGTTGTCGGCACCGGTCGCCGAATCCACGCCCCAGCCGATCACGCCTCCTGCGATGATGTTGCCGAAGGTGCCCGCTGCCATGCCCGAATGCAGATATTGGCTGCTGGCCTGATAGCCTTCCTTGCTGCAGGCCAGAAGGATGTCATCCTTTGTCTTGCGCACCGAAAGCTTGCCCGGCGTGGCATTGATCGTGCCCACCGCTTCACCTTTGCGAGTGGCATCGCAACGCGCGCCGTCCGGCGACGTGGCGACCGCGATATCCTGATGCGTACCTTCGACGATGGTGCCGCAACCGGCCAAGCCGAAGCTGATCGCGGCGATGGCCGCGATTGCCTGAATTTTCATTTGAAAACCCCAACCCAATGATACGAGGCGTCACAGTCGGAAACCGATACGCGGTCCGGCGGATTGAATCCGCGCCCCCTTCCGAATCCTTACTGGAGCATTGACGATCTGGATAGGTGGCCTGCGCCGTTTGCGTGCACAAATTGCACGCCCTGGTTAACATGCCGCAAGGCATTGACGGGCAGGTAAACCTCGCCCGCCTTCACGCTATGGTGTGTCCGCCATCGCGAACGGCCGCCGCATTCAACGTCATGCCCGTCTTGAGGGCGGCGCGCCGTTTCATCCGGCGCACGATATCGCCCAGGGCGCCCGGCGGCTCGCGCATCTGGCGGATGGGATCGTCGATATCCGCATCGCCGGCTTCGAAGCTCGGCTCACGATTCTGTCGCATGCACATGCGCGCCACGCCCGGTTTGTCTGCCGCCTGATAAGCGATTCGGCGGGCACGGGTTTCGAAGGAACAATTTTATCCACAGCGCAGGTGCAAATACGCTGCGCTTCAGATGCGGGACGCTTCGCCGGACCGGACCGCTACTGGAATCAGAGGCGGCGGCGCGGACGGCGCCTGCTTCAGCCGCCGCACGATATCGCCCAGCCGTCCCGGCGGCTCGCGCATCGCCATCAATGCCGGCGTGTTCACGTCCTCGGTTTTGCGTGGATCGGGATTCATGGCGATGGATGTTATGAAGCGCTGGGCAAAATTTGCAGGGCGCCGTTATTTAGCCCAATTTGAGGATGGCGGCTTGCGCAAAAGATGGTTACCTCGAATTAGCTGCAACAATGCCGCGCCGGGCGCGTTTTGGTTACTTGCGGAGCAAGCAAATGAGATTTCCGCTCGCAGTTCTTCTTCTGGCCCTGGCCGCCACCGGCGCGATGGCGCAGTCCGAGCCGCGCGGCAACACCGGTCAAATCGGGCCTCTCGCCGCCGGTCCTTTTCAGGCTCTGGGCAATGTGATCCGCAATCCCGATGCCGACCCGCCCCGCACCAACCGGCCGCGCCCCAACCCGCCGGCCACTGAAGCTGCGCCGCCGCCCAGCATTTTTCCGCCGGGCGTGCTCGTCAATCCGCAGGCCGGCCCGCAGATTCAGACGCCGCCGCGCTGACTTAGGTCAGGTCTTGGCGGTCAGGTCTTGGCGGTCAGGTCCTGACGGTTTTCTTGCCGGCGGATTTCCTGGCCGGCTTGGCGACAACCGGCTTGGGATTGGCCGCTTCCCGCGCCGCGTCCTCCGCTTCCTTGGCCAGGCGCAGCGCTTTTAAGCGCGCCGTCTTGGCATCCGTGGCCGCGCGCTCTTTTTCGATTTCGGCGCGCACCGACTTGTCGCGCTGCTCCGAAGCCGTAAAGACGGCTTGCGCACGATTTTGCGGATCATTCCTGTCTGAAGGTCCCATCCCGGGAAACTATCATATAAGTGTAGGGAAGGACATGCCGCCCGAAGCGCTCACCCGATCAAGGCGTTAGCGTCCATCCCGCGCCGGTTTCATGCTAGAATGAGAGGCATGAGCAGGATGCACCGCATCGTATGGCTGGCATTGGGTGTGATGGGTTTTCTCGCCGGATTGGCGGTTTATGCCGCGCCGGTTTCCGACGATTTGCATCACCTGGCGCTGCTGGTGATGATCGGCGCGCCCGTCCTCGCCTTCTGGCGCCTGATGAAGCCGCACCTTGCGCCCCATTGTCCCCGTCCGCCCGAGCCAGGATCGCCCCAATGAGGAAACGCTTCACCCTTTGCGCCGCCGCGCTGTTGCTTTGCGGCTGCTGGCAGTCGGATGGCTCGCTCTATGGCAAGGTCGATCCCATCACGCCTTTTCGCGGTGGCGCCGTCACCGAAACCGGCGGCAAGAATGGCGTCCAGCATTTCACACTTACTTTGGCCAAGGACGGCGCCTATCGGCTGATCGGCACCGACGAGGGCGACAGCCATGGCGAAGGCTTCGCCCTGCGCTTCTTCGACCTCAGGGGTATTCCCGAAGACATGATGGTCTATGAAGCACTCTCGCTCACCCATTGCGACAGGCCCGAGGGCTGCGATGCCGTCAAACAAACCGATCCCCGTTATTACGGGCTGGTGCGCAAGACCGGAACAGGCGCCGAGGAATTTCGCCCCGATTGCAAGAAGGACGCATCCGTCACCATGCCCTTCGGCATCAAAACCAAGGATGATGTCTGCACCTTCGCCACCCGCGACAGTTTGGAGACCTCGCTCCTGATGCTGGCCCATAGCGGGCGCAAGCCCGACTTTGTCTGGCGCCTGAAATAGCCACGCGCGGCCGCCCGCGCGATGCGTCAGGGATTGTCCGGCAACGCCACCTGGCCCGTCTCCAGCAGCGATTTCAAATTCGACAGGATGCGCGGCCAGCCGCTCGACACCGCTTCGACGAATTTGGACTGATCCTTCTCGATCGAATGGCTGATGGTGAGCTTGCAGGCCTCGCCCATCTGCTCGATGTCGAAGACGCAGCGCGAATAGCCTTCCGCCTTCAGCTCCGGCATGAATTCGTTGCGCCATTTGATCACCATCCGGCGCGGCCGGTCGACTTCCACCAGCTCGCCCGTATCGGCCACCCGTCCGTCCTTCATGATGATCTTCCAGGCGGAACCCGCCTTCCAGTCCGAGACCAGATGCGCCCCGAACCAGTATTTCTCCGTGAATTCCCGCTCCGTCAGCGCAGCCCATAATTTCTCCGGGGTGGTGCGGATGAAGGTCACATACACAAAACTGCTTGCCATGATCGTCTCCTTTTTCGAGGATCCCCCGACCCCCTTGGTTACTTGCGCGGCTTTTTCTCCAGCGCCTCTTTCAGGTCCGACAACACCCGCATCCGCGGCAGTTCGAACTTGCCGATCCAGCGTTCCGAGATCTGGTTGATCGGCACCGGATTGATGAAATGCAGCTTTTCCCGACCGGCCCATTGCACGGCGACCAGGTTCGCCTCTTCCAGGATGCGCAGATGCTTGGTCACCGCCTGGCGCGACATTTCAAGGCCTTCGCACAGATCGCCCAGGCTCTGGCCGTTGTTCCGGTAGAGCCGGTCCAGGAGCAGCCGCCGCGACCGGTCCGCCAGCGCCTTGAAAACCGCATCGTCATCCATGTGTCTTTATATGCAACTATTTGGTTGCATATCAAGCACCACTCTTCGCGCTGCACTGCAGCTTTTCAGAACTTTTACAATCCGCTTTCGAACCGCTGACAGCGTTCGGGCCGGCAAAGGCTTATGTTTGTGTCAGCCGCCATGGCGGACCAAGGAAGGCCGACAATGTCTTTTGCCCCCGCAATCTCATTCTTCGCCCCGGACAAGGAATTTCTGCCGCCCCGCAGAAAACCCATCCGGCGCGCCCTGCCCCCGCCGCAACTTCCAAATGACGCGCCAAAGGATGGCATCGGGGAACGGATCAGCCGGCGCTTGCTGGCGATGGATCCGATCCTCTTCATGACAGGTCTTCTGGCGCTCGTCTCGGGCGCCGTGGTCGGCCTATGGGATGCGATGGGATTGGTTTTGCCGCTGTAAGAGTCTCCCCCAGCCTTGCTGCACAGCGGCACCCCTGCGCGGCGGTTGCGCGTGATGAACGCAACCGCCGCGCTTTTTTTCTTCCGTGCCGATCAGGCCGCGCCGGGCCGCAGCACGCCCAGAATGCCCCGCTCGATAAAGGCAACCGGTTTTCCGATCATCCAGCCGAAGACATCGATCCCCAAAAGCGGCGCGGCGATGAAAATCGCCACCAGGAAGATCATGCCATAGCGCGAGGCCCGCCACAGCGGCACCGCCAGCACAGGCGGCAACAGCCCCACCGCGATCTTGCTGCCGTCCAAAGGCGGGATCGGCCAGAGATTGAGCACCGCCAGGACCAGATTGATCTCGACCGAACTCCACAACAGAGCCGGCAGCCAGCCCGGCGCGCCGCGTCCAGCCACCAAAAGCAGCGCCAGGCCGATCGCCGACAACAGCGCCAGAAGAATGTTCATCGCCGGGCCCGCCGCCGCCACCCAGATCATGTCGCGCTTGGGGTGCCGCAACGCGGAAAAATTCACCGGCACGGGCTTGGCCCAGCCGAACAGGAACCCCGCTTTGGTGAAAAGCAGGAAGGCCGGCAACAGAATGGTGCCGAACAGGTCGATATGCTTCAGGGGATTGAGCGTGACGCGCCCGGCCTTCTCGGCGGTATCGTCGCCATAATGGCGCGCCACATAACCATGCGCCGCTTCATGCAGGGTGATCGCCACGATCACCGGGATCGCATAGATCGCAATTCTGGTCAGCTGATCCATGCTTTCCGCCTCTTTGCTCGCCAGGAGCTTAGGGGCGACAGCCTATCCAACGCAAATCCGCGCGGATTACACCACCGGCCCGGCATCCAGCCGCGCCATCCGCTCCCGGATCAGGCCCGCGCATTCGCTGTCCGCCGCGCGCGCCAGAAAGCAGATTGACACGATGGCCGAGCTTCCCAGCGCCACCAGGATGGCGCGGCCATTTTCATAGCCGGGCCAAATGAGCAGCCGGCATGCAGCCATCAGGAACGGTGCGGCCCAAAGCCAGGAGAGGAAATGCCGAAGCTGGCGACGCGTCTGCAGCTGGCGGCGATAATCGCTCCGCGATCCCGCACCCTCGGTTCGCCGCATGATATTCTGGGCCGACAGATAAGCGGCCGTCGCAAGAAAGATCGCGGGAAGCCACAGGCCGGGACCGGCCAGGCCAGGCGCGATGTAGGCCCCGGCTATCAACGCGGCACTCTCGATCCAATTGACCCGCCGCACCGCCGCTGAAAAGGCGCGATGTTCCTCCTCCAGCGCGCAAGGACCGTCATGCGTCAGATGTTCAGCCTGCCGATCGCTTTGCAGCAAGAGGCCCGTGCGCAGCAGACCCAGCACAGGAAGAACGAAAGGAAGAGATTGCAGCATCCTGAATTCCAAAAGGTAATCCGTGCCGCCGATCCGCTGATGTTTGAGCCCAAAATTCCACACGCATAACACCACCACCAACCCAACTGTCCAGATCGCGCCCTTGATGGCGCGCGCACCGGTAGGCCGCGCAGCATCGCCATACATCTGGATCAAAATCAGCGCGAGCAGACCGGTGGCGAGAGCAAGCGCGATGGTGGAAGCATCAAGGCCCTCCCCATCTACGCGCAGTCCGGCAAGACAAAACCAGATCAGCGCGCCCATGAGGCCCAGCGACGGAAAATTGGCATTCCGCCAGGCATGTGCGGCGGCGACACGGGGCACCGTGCAGGCCACTTCGCCAAGATATTGCCAGGGGCCAAGATAAACTTCGCGAAGATCGCCCATCACGCTCTCGCGCGCCGGCACGGGCAGGAGCCGCTCGACCACCCGCTCCAGCAAGGCGGGCGGGGCTAGCGCTGCGTCTTCCATGCGAGCCCCTTCCGGCTGCGGGCCAGCGTATCGTAGAGGCGCTTTGCAGCCTCCGCCGATTCCCGCAGCGCCTGCTCGCCGGATTTCTCCAGCCGGTAATAGCGCCTGGCGCGCCCGCCCCGTTCCTTGCTGGGCTCCGAAAGCCAGGATGCAACGAGGCCTTTGTCTTCCAGCCGGTCGAGCGTGGCATAGACCGCGCCCCGCGTGACACTACGCGGCGCGCTGAGTTCGACCACCCGCGCGTGAATGGTCACGCCATAGGCGTTCTTTCCCAGCGACAGGACGGCTCCAAGCACGACCTGCTCGAACTGTCCGAGGAGATTCTGATCTGCCATACCGCATACAGGGTATGCACAGTCGCGCGTTCAGGTCAATCCTTGCCAAGGATCCGGTTCAATGCCTACGATGTATGCATTGAACCGGATACCCCATGCCCAAGCCCGCAAAAGCTTTCGTCGACCGCGACGCCGTCCTGCGCCCGCTAAGGATCGTCCTTTGCTGCATCCTGTTCGTGGCGCTTGTCTGGCACGGCCTCTGGATATCCTGGCGCCTCATCACGCTCCTCACTATCGCATCAGCCTTCAGCGGCGCGCTGTTCTATGAACTGGCGTCGCGCGACGCGTCCCGGCAATGGACCCTCATCGGCTTGTCCGCAATCTGGGTCTCCACCGGATTAACTTGGCTGATTTTGAATCATGCCTATCCGCTGAACCCGCACTGGTCCGGCGCGCTGATCGCGGCGGACGATCCCATGCCGCAAACGCCTTGCGGCCCGGCGCCGCTCGATGGGCTGCTGATGCGGTTCGGGCCCGATGCCGTGATCGCGCGAGGCGATGGCCCCTTCACGCCCGTCCGGATCGGAACGTGCCCGGCCCTGACGGTGACGCGAACCCCAAACGGGTTGATGCTCGACGCCTTCGGCTATGATTCAGACGGCAATGTCGTCTATCGCATCGCCGGCAACCGCTTCGAAATGATCATTCGCGGCTTCCTGAAACTCGAGCGGCCTGACAAAAGCACTCTACGGATCGTGGATGATATACAGCGCGAAACCCTCTCGGTGCGGTACGTAAGCCGCAATGCCGTTTCCGTGCGCGGCACGTTCCGCTGCGGCGATGCTCCTCCAGTGGCAATCGGCGACGCGCGGATCGTCATCGGACAATCGCGGAGCACGCGTGCCTCCTGCCACACGCTCGATGCCGCGCATCCGACCCCGATCCATTATCCCGCCACGCCCGATTGAAGGAACAACCGATGAGACACGCTCTGCGCCCTATGATATTTGCGCTCGGCCTGGCGACGGCGTCATCAGCGCTTGCCGCCGATAACGGCCAGATCTGGCCCGCCGAAGTCTCCATCCCCAACACGCGGCAGGTCAAATTCACCTCCGCGATCAATGGCGAACCCTATGCCCTGTTCGTCAGCATCCCCTTCATCCCACCGCCGCCCGGCGGTTATCCGGTCTATTATGTGCTGGATGGAGAAGCCTATTTCTCCACCGCCGCCACCGGCTCCCTGTTGCTGGCGGAAAACGGCGCTGTCGTGGTCGGTATCGATCACGGCGCGTTCATCGACCGGGCGGTGGTGGAGAAATACTCCGGACGAAAACCGGGTGACACCAGTCCCATCGGAATGGATGCGGTCAGCGATGCCCATAACCGGTTGCGCACCCACGACCTGACCTTGCCCGTGGCGATCGCCCATCGCGCTCCTGCCTGGCTGGAGCCAACGCGGAATGGCGGCCTGGACGATTTCCTCAAGATCATCGAAGCAGAGATCAAGCCCAGGATCGCCGCCCTGGTCCCGGTCGATGCCGCCAACCAGGCGCTTTACGGTCACTCGCTGGGCGGCCTCGCCGTGGTGCACGCCATTTTCACCGAGCCCAAGGCCTTCCGCAGCTTCATCGCCTCCAGTCCCAGCCTCTGGTGGGACGGCGACGCGGTCCTGAAGGACGAAGAAAAATTCGCCGCCGCTGTCAAAGCCGGAGAAGCGGCTCCCCATATTCTGATCACCGCGGGCGGCGACGAAGACGAGCTTCCCATCCCACCCAAAGCATTTATGGACTCCTTGCCGCCCGGCAAGCAGGCTGAGGTCGCGCCTTATCTGAAGTTGCGCAGCAGCTGGAGTGGCATGATCTCCGGCTCGCGCGCCCTGGCGGCGCGCCTCGCGGCCCTCAATGGCGCCAAAGGCTATAAAGTGCAATATGCCCTGATGACGGGCGAGGATCACCCCACCGCCGCCTTGGTCTCGGTCGGGCGTGGCCTGCGCTTTGCTTTCGGCGGCGCCCGCTACAAATTCGAAAAATGAGGCGGCTACACTCGCCGCACGGCGTAGATCTCTTCGCTCTGCCCGTCATGGTCGGTGACCACGCGCACCGGGTACCCTTGCTGGCCGATCAGGTCGGCGGAGAACATGGCGCTGGTGACGGCCTTGGTCTCGTCGGAAGCCACGCCCATCAATCCGCCTGCCTCGTCGCGCACTTCGAAGCTCGACGGCCCCGCCCGCAGAATATGCAATGTCCGCATCGCCAAAATCCATTTGCGCGCATGCCCAGCATAGGCACGCCCGCACCAGAGGCGACGCTTTTTTTCCGCTGTGGTTAAAGCGTGATGGAGGGGAAAATCCGCTATTGTTCGCGGAATTGGCCCATGCGGGCGTCGCGCAGGTCCCTGGGCGCGGCGTTAAGAAATAGCGATGCGAAGGCATCGGCCCGCTCTTCCAAGCTGGCGTTCAGGTCCCATTTGGGTTCGGGACGGACGGCCATTTCCTGTCCGGCGGGCGGCAGGATTTCCGCATCGGGCGCTTTAACCGCAAATCGGCGCAACAAACGCGCGGCGAATGACAAAGCCATGGCCGGACCTGGTTCGAAGATGCTGCAGCCTAGCCCGCTTGCGGTTACGGAAAGGTAAGTCCCCTTTCAGGGCATCTGCAGCGCCTTCTCGATCCGCCGGTCGGGCACCAGCCAGGCCAGCGCCACCGCCGCATAAAGCGCCAGCGACAACACCGGCAGGAACCACGCAGCTGCGATCGCCACCGCATAGACCGCCACCGACCCGATCATCTTGCGGTCGTTGCTGAATGCGCGCGCCAGCACCGAATCCGGTCCTTCATGGCGCACCAGCAGCCGGGCCAGGATTCCGTAAGCCAGGCCATTCATGAACAGCACCACGCCATAAAGCGCCACCGGCCAGGCGGCAAGAAAATGCTCGCCCATCAGGCGGGTAACGAACGGCACCAGCGACAGCCAGAACAGAAGATGCAGGTTGGCCCACAGAATGGCGCCGTTCACCGCCTTCACCGCATGGAACATGTGATGATGGTTGTTCCAGTAGATTCCCACATAGATGAAACTGAGCGCATAAAAAGCCATCTGCGGCGCCAGATGCAGAAGCGCCGCCAAGCTTGTCTCCTCGGGCGTTTTGAACTCCAGCACCATGATGGTGATGATGATGGCGATGACGCCATCGCTGAACGCTTCGACCCGCCCCTTGCCCATTATGCCCTCGAAACCGACAGGCGATATATCGCCCCGCTGCCCGCTATTCGCAAGATCACAACAGATTCCATCCGAAACCGGCCCATAATCCGGCCACCAGTACAAACAGTCCGCCGCTCACGCGCCGGGCAAAGGCCCGGGTGCCCAGTGCAAATGCGGCAGGCACCTTGGCGATCATATTCGCGGAGAACCCCGTCAATATCGCGAAAGCACCCGATCCGGCGTCAAGCTTGCCCGACGCAACCAGGGTCGCGACTGAAACGGCCGCCGCGTGCGCATCGATTAGAGCCGTTGCAATGACGCTGGCCAGGATCGCCGCTTCGCCCAGCCAGCTTATCAAGGCCCAGGAGACAAGAGAAAAAGCGCCGACCAATCCTGCAAAAATGAGGATCGTGCGCAGATCGAATGCGCGGGACGCTCCAGCTGGCGCGGCCTCCACCATGCGGGCACGCCATGCGAGGATCAGCGCATAGATCAGAATGGCGCTCGCCGCTGTGCCAAACGGTTTCACCAAAGAGCTTAGGATGGCCGGATCGGCAGCTCCCACCAGGGCCGTCAGGAACAGCAAACTTCCCAGGATGGAAGCCACGCCGCCCGCCGCACAAGGAATGACAAGACCAGGTTCGGCCTTGGAGCGCGCGCCCATGCTCGCAATCGTGGCGGTGCTGGATACGAATCCACCCGCAAAACCAGACAGTGGAAGGCCATATTGCGGACCGAATGCCCGCATGGCCCAATAGCCCAGCGCGCTAAGCCCCATCAGCACGACCGCCAATCGCCAGAGCGCGAAGGGATTGACCAGCCCGAAAGGGTCGATCGCACGATCGGGCAGAAGCGGAAGCACAACAACCGCAGCAATGGAGAAAACCAGCCCGTCTCGCAGGTCCTGCACGGTGAGATATTCGCGAACAAACCGGTGCAACGGCGCGCGGCTGCTTATCACGGCCACCACAACCACGCTCGCCGAAATCGCCAAACCTGGCCGGGATTGCGCCAGCATGCCAAGGGTCAAGGCGATGACCAGCGCGACCTCGGTCGTGATGCTGTGATTGCCGCGCGCCCCGGTCCAAAGACCCGCCAGAACCACCACGATCGTGAAAAGCCCGGCCAGCGCCAACATGATGATGGACCCGGTCTGGAATGCCAATCCGCCCAAAAGGGAAACCAGCGCAAAACTGCGCAAGCCCTCCGGAGCGCTGTCCGTTCCATCTTGCTTGTGGCGCTCACGCTCGATGCCGATCAAAAGACCGATCGCAAGGGCAACGAACAACCGCCACTCGGCGGTGTTCACGATGACATGGGCAAGATCGCTCATGATTCCACCCGCTTATGGCTGGCAGAGCTTTCAACCCGCACCTGGGCTACCGGGTCGACCAGCATAGGGGCTTTCACATGCATGGCATCTGGCATCCTGGGCCCCGATCTGTCTCAATGCGGGTGATCGCGGTCGTGATCCTATTGCAACTGTTCAGGAAGGACCAATTTCGAGAATATGCCGAAATTGCTTCCAGGATCGCACCATGAGCGGCTTGGCATTTTAAAGGAAACAGCCTTGCGAAGCCTGCATCGTCACCGCGAGCATCATCTGGTGGAACGCATCGGTTGGCTCAGGGCTGCCGTGCTGGGCGCCAATGACGGCATCGTTTCGACGGCAAGCTTGATCCTGGGCATCGCGGCCGCTTCGGCTGCAAAGGGAGATATCCTGCTGGCAGGCGGCGCGGGTCTGGTTGCAGGCGCCATGTCGATGGCGGCAGGCGAATATGTCTCGGTCAGCTCGCAAGCCGACACCGAACATGCCGATCTTTCCCGCGAGCGCCAGGAACTCAAAGCGGACCCGGCGGCTGAACGGGATGAGCTGGCGCACATTTATCAGAAGCGCGGATTGGACGCTGCATTAGCCCAGGAAGTGGCGCGCCAGCTTATGGAAAAAGATGCGCTGGCGGTGCATGCCCATGACGAATTGGGAATATCGAAAATCAGCACCGCGCGCCCGATCCAGGCGGCAATCACGTCCGCCATGACCTTTTCCGCTGGTGCCGCATTGCCCTTGCTGGCGGTGCTGCTCAGTCCACCGCAGAGATTGATCTGGACCGTGTCGCTTTCTTCGCTGGTTTTCCTGGCGATCTTGGGCGGGCTGGGGGCGCGTACGGGCGGCGCCAGTTACACCAGGGCGATCGTCCGCGTAACATTCTGGGGGGCTCTGGCAATGGCCGTCACGGCGGGCATAGGTCTTGTGATCGGCAAGACCGTCTAGCCGTCATGTCCGCGCTTCGACCCAGGCCATCGTCTTTTTCAGCAGCGGCGCGGGAATATCCTTGACCAATGTCTTCGCCAGATCGGCCAACGTCACCCCGTCCAGGCTTTTGCGCCAGGCCCGGTCCGCGTCCCACATCACCCGCGCGATGGCGCAGGGCCGCCCATCGCCCGCCGCCGCCGGCGACATCGATCCCCGGCAGGGATTGTTCTTGCGGATTTCGGTGCAGTTGAAGCTGGAGCCTTTGCCTTCCACCGCTTCCACGACATGCAGAAACGTGATCGCGGCGGGCGGATGCGCCAGGCGATAGCCGCCCGAGGGTCCCAAAGTCCCCTCCACAAGGCCGGCCTGCGACAGGGCCTGCAGCGCCTTGGACAGATAGTCCTTGGGCACGCCATGCAGCTCGGCCAGGTCCTTGGTGGGCAGATAGCGGTCCGGCCCCAGCCCCGCCAGGATGGCGCAGCAATGCAGCGCCCATTCCACCTGGTTCTTCAGCTGCATCGCAATTCCATTCAGCTCAATCCCGACTTGGTCAGGCCATACATCGCATCACGCGATCCCGGCTCCGCCCGAAAACCGATACTAAGGCGATTCCAGCCATTGATCGCCATCACCGCGAAGCTCAGCGCCACCATTTCCTTTTCATCGAACTGGGCCCGCACCGCATCATAGATCGCATCCGGCACGCCATGCGGCGGCAGCTGGGTCAAGGCTTCGGTCCATTCCAGCGCGGCGCGCTCGCGCGCATCGAACAGGGACGATTCCCGCCACACCGCGACATGATAGAGCCGAAGCTCCCGCTCGCCGTGAATCTTGGCTTCCTTGGAATGCATATCGACGCAGAAGGCGCAGCCATTGATCTGCGAGGCGCGCAGATTGATCAGGTCGATCAAGGTCTGGCTCAGCCCGCTGGCTTTGGTCGCCATGCTGAACGTGTAATAGGCCTTGGTCAGGTCGGGGGAAATCTTGGCGTAATCGAGACGTTCGGACATGGGGTTCTCCGCGGTTTTCTATTACGGATACCGAATATCCGTAATAGACCGCCCCGTCAAGCCTGCCCGCTGACCTTGGCTCCGCTTTCTGCTAAGAAAGCCCCGCGCTTTCTTTTGGGGCATCATGTTTCGTCCCATCCTTGGCATTCTGGCGCTTGCGCTGGCCGCGCCCGCCTTCGCCGCCCCGGCGGATGTGCCGAAACCGAAGCCCAGCTTCGACT
>Ga0068855_100004515_pt1 | contig 17002 bp, 12 predicted proteins | sample KBSCornC52_FD_66592 | JGI IMG/M metagenome (GOLD analysis project Ga0068855, IMG submission 66592) | Corn rhizosphere microbial communities from Kellogg Biological Station, Michigan, USA - KBS Corn C5-2 | ecosystem: Host-associated > Plants > Roots > Rhizosphere > Soil ...
GAGTGCTTGCGCTGGCCGAGGCAGAGGAGCTCCATGCCCTTCTGCGACTGGACGTATTTGATGAACTCGAAGGCCTCGTTCGGGTGGGCCGCGCCGCGCGGGATGACCAGGCAGTCCTCATCCGCGAAGGTGGTGTCGGCGAGGTCGGGTCGATCGGCCGGATGCGGGAAGGGCGACGCGCCCCACTCGCGGACCGGCTTCTCCATTTTCGGGGCGTACTTGTCGATGAAGTTGTACATCCAGACCCCTTGCAGCTCCATCGCGACGTGGCCGTCGAGAAAGCCGTTCTGGGGCGAGGAGAAGTTGCCGAGGCCGCTCTTGAACGAGTTGAGACTGGTGGCGCCATAGCGCTTCGACCAGGACTGCACCCACTCATAGGCGCGGACGTTCTCGGGCGAATTGGCGGTGATTCGCGACCTTCCGTCCCAGAGCGCTCCGCCGAAGATGCATCCCCAGCCCCAGTTCCACCAGCCTGGCTCGGCGGGCATAAACCCCATCTTCAGGTACTTCCCGTCCGGTCCCTTCTCGGTCATCTTCTCGGCTTCCGCGTTCAGTTCCTCGATGGTCGTGGGAGGCGATTCGGGGTTCAGGCCGGCCGCGCGGAACATCGCTTTGTTGTAGTGGAGGGCCGTGGATGCGGGGACGGTGGGCAGGGCGTACTGGATTCCGCGATAGGTGCCCATGTCCCAGTAGACCGGGATATAGTCGTCCCGCTTGATGTTGTTCGCCCGGCAATAGTCGTCGAGCGGGACGACGGCGCGGTCCTCGGCGTATTGGGCGACGTTGGGTCCGTAGAGGCCGGCGACGTCGGGCGGGGTGCCACCCGCGATGGCGAGGAGGGTCTTGTTCTCGATTCCGCTGACGGTGAGGAGGTCTACGTGAATCCGGTTCTGGGAGGCGTTGTAGGCGTCAACGACCGCGCGAATCGCGTCGCCCTCGAAGCTGGTCCACTTCTCCCAGTAGACGACGTGAATCTTGTCGTCCCTGGGTTTGGGCTGGACCACTTTTTCGCTGTAGTAGAACGCGGCGAGGATTCCGGCGGCGAGCACGGGCGCGGTGAGATTGCTGATACGCATGATCGTTGGATTATATCATGCGAATCGGGCGGCATTTCCTCCGCGAGTCGGCGGAGTTTGGGGAGTGGGGGAGTGTGGGAGTGGGGGAGTGGGGGAGTGGGGGAGTGTGGGAGAAGGGGAGAAGAGGCGAATCAGGTCTTCGATGGTGAGGCCGGAGTCGTCGAGGATGTTCTTCAGGACCTTTGGGTGGAGAATCCTGCCGGCGTGGGAGGGAACGGTTACGCGGCGGCCCGTATCGTCGATATAGATGAAGTTACTGCCGCTGGACCGGGATCGCGCAAATCCGAGCCTCTCCAGGATGCGAATGATCTGCTGCGAAGTAACGCGGGGAGGCGCGGCATCAGGCAGCGATTTCGAGCGTCGCGACGCTGATGAATTCAGGATTGATGATCTCTTCGCCGCGGGCGACGCGATCCTGGATGTGGAGCGCGATGGCATCCTTTATGTTGCTCAGCGCCTCCTCGTACGAATCGCCCTGTGTGTAGCAGCCCTGGAGCGCCGGACAGGTGGCGTAGAATCCGTCGCGATCCTTCTCGATAATGACGGCCATGTTGTAGGTGGTCACTGGCGTTGCTCCGGGACGTTGGTAGTGGCTCCTTATACACAATAACGGACTGGACCGTGCCTGAACTCGGATTTCGCAGATTACGCGGATTTCACGGATTTTCGCGGTTCGCGGCGTTGGGCTCGTCAGGCGGGCGGAGGAGGGCGACGAGGCGGACCGTCTCCAGGCTGACGGTAATGACGCGGCCGAGGAGGCGGACGATGTACTCTTCGTCGTCCGGGCGGTTGGGGTCGCTGGTGATTCCGGTCCGCTTGTCGGTGGTGACCTGATACTGGTCGATGACCCATTCGAGGGCCGAGCGGTTACCGAGGCGATAGTCGAAGCATTCGGGTGGGACGCCGGTGAGGGTGAGCGAATCGTTGACGGCGATCCGGGCGCGGTCTTTGCCGATGCGCATTTTGGTGACGCGCCAGGAGAAGGGCACGTCGCGATTCTCGTCCCAATGGAGCGGGAATTCGGACGCCTGCTCGTAGTCGAGGTGGAGGCGCATGAGCTGCGCGCCGATGTCGGCGTAGCGGGCGAACGCGCCGGTCTGGTCCGGTGGATCGAGCGGGATTCGGGGCAGCTCGCGCTTGAGGTTTTCGGCGTAGCGCGCGCGGTAGAGGGGGTCGTGGAGGAGGGCATAGGTGTAGTGGAAGATGTCGCGCTTCGTAACGTCCGACCCATGCGCCTTCCTAAACTCCTCCAGCGCCCAGTCGGTGATGTTCTCCCGCCGATTCGTACCATCTTCGGCGTAGACATAGAATGGGAAGCACTGCACCTTCTCAAACGCGAAGTCGAGACCTAATAGGTGATTCGTTGCGAAGCACCCGAAAGGCATTCTGTTACCTGGGCCGGGTAGACAAACTACTACATTCTCGTTCTCGCTCTCGCTCGACGGGAAAACAATTGGTTGCTGGTAGCGCCGCTCGTTGAGGAGAGCGTCGAAATACAAGTAGCGCATGCAGAATGGGCGGTACAAAGAAAATCTCACCTTTTCTGATAGGAACGTTCCACGCGTCCCGCGCCTCAGGTTGAGCTTTAGGCCCTCACTCCACTTCACGCCATCGTACTTTACGAAATCGTCCACATCATCTGGCCTGCCTGCACGAATGTATCGGTCAACTTCAGAATTGTATGCTTCGATAGACTGCGTTACTCGGGGTACCAGCAGGCTCTTATCGAAATCGTAAACCACATCATCGCGATTCGTAGAAACACCGAGCGAGTAGGTTTTGAAGACGACTTTGGACTCTTGATCTAACGCTTTCGCCTCCTTTGTCCCAATCGAAATGTAAGAATCGAATTCTGGCCGCATGCCTTCTGTGAGCCAGTTGCCCCTTGTGTCCGGGGCCTGCTCTCGCCACGGAACGGTTGCAAGATTGCCAAACACTGTCATCGCGTTCAACTTTGCATCGTTGCGAGCGTAGTCGGGTAACGCGTGATAGTAAATATCCGCAGTCTGCGAAGTGGAGGAATCGGTCACCTTGCCTCGTCGCACCAATACGGTAATCCCGATGCCGACACGAATTTGATCCCGAAAAATGTTGCCGCCTTCGGCGCGACGCCGTTCGCCGCTCGTGTGGGCATTGCCCTTGCAATCGAGATGGTAAATGTGGGTGAAGTCGTTCGCAAGGCAATTGCGTAGGCCGTCAAAGGCAACTCCGGCGAGGAATCCATTGTTGCTGACAAAGCAAATGATTCCATCGCGCCCCTGTAAGCGGTCAGTAGCCCATCTGAAGAACTTGACGTACGCATCATTCAGCTTGGATTTGCTCTGTGCCCTCGATTGCTTTGAATACGTGTCTGCGACCCGTCCATCGACGACACTGTAGGCGCGATTCTTGTTGTTGTCGTTTTCGTTCTGCTGGCCGACGTTGTAGGGCGGGTTGCCGATGATGACGGTAATTGGGGCGTCCTGCTCGCGCTGCGTGCGTTCGGAGTTGGCTTCCTCGAACATGGCGAGCTGCTCCCCCTCGGCCATGGCCAGGGTGTCGGCGAAGCAGAGCCCTTCGAAGGGGGCATACTCGCCTGTCTGCATGTAGTACTCGTGCTCGATGTTGAGGGAGGCGATGTAGTAAGGCAGGAGCATGATCTCGTTGGCGAAGATGTCCTCGGCGTATTTGCGCCGGAGGTCGCGGCGCGAGATGTGGCGCCTGAGCAGGTTGACGATGAAGTTGCCGGTGCCGGTGCAGGGGTCGAGAATCCTGACGCCGGGCGCGGAGAGGGAGGAGCCGAACTCGGTCTTCAGGATGTGCTCCACGCTGTCGAGCATGAAGGCGACGATCTCCTGCGGCGTGTAGACGATTCCGTGCGTGTCCGCCTGCTTTACGCTGAATCCCTGGAAGAAGCGCTCGTAGATGGTGTTGAGGAAGGCCTGCTTCTCGTTCCAGTCGGTGATGGTGCGGCTGGCGCTCTCGATGGGCACATAGAAGCGGTCGAGCGAGCGGAGGAACTCCTGGCGGTTGAAGGCGCGGCGGGTGAGAGCGTCGATGACCTTCTCGATCTCGGCGGCGATGACGTTGCGGCGCGTGAAGTCGGGATTGTCGAAGATGGTCCGGAAGAGGCGCTCGGTGAGGAGGTGCTGGACGAGCATCTCCTGGATGGTGTCGGCGGAGATTCCGGGGTTGAGGGCGGTTTGGCAGAGCACGTGGAACTGGACGAAAGCCGTGGTGAAGGCGGGATTTGCGGCCCGCTCCGTCTCGATTCGCTCCATCAGGCCCTGTGCGAGGTCCGGTATCCGGGTCTGGAATTCGCGGACCGCCTCCTGGAACCGCTCGTAATCCGGCGCGGCGTAGTTGGTGAACTGGCGGAGGAGGTCGCGAAGCTCGTCCGGGCGGGTCAGGTCGAAGTCCGCGCGGTTGGACCGGCCCTGATAGAGCACGGCGCGGCGGGTGTCTTCGAAGAGGATGTTGTCGGCGGGGTAGCCGAGGTCGAACTTCCGTCTTATCTCTGTTTCGAGGTCGTCGTGCGAATCCTTCGCTTCCCAGTAGCCGTGGCGGAGCCTGAAGTTGTCCAGGAACGTGCCGTCGGGCGTTTTGCCGTTGGCCAGGCGGTATTCGGGAACGAGGGTCCAGCCCACCGTTCGCGCCGCCTCGCCGAGCAGGTTCTGCATGGCGCTGCGGACGGCGGTTTCGTGCGTGACGTCCAGGCCGCCATACTGCCTGAGCACGTCGTAATAGGTGGTGATTGCGTCCTGCATCAGTCGGGATTCTCCGCGGCGTTGACGGAGCGTTCATTCACCACGGATGTGACCGCTCCCTGCTTCGGCGCTCGCGTGTCGCGGTTTGTGGGAGGAAAGCAGATGCGTGCCTGGCCGACGACCAGGGCGAAGCAAGCGCGCAGAATAGTTGGTGCACACCGGCAGCCACAGCCGGGGCGAAGCATTCGCGCACCAGAGCTCGTGCGTACCGGCCGGTTGCGAGCACGAATGCTTTGCCCCTACATGAGTTTGCAGGTGCGCAGGTACGCAGGTGGGTGGCAACGGAAAGTGACGGTCCGCCGGCAGGATTATTTACCGTCCCTAAAATAGCAGACAGGATTCTGTAACCTTTTCGGGCGAGCAAGCGTCTATTCTGTTATGTAGACGGGCGTTTGCATAATGGGGAGGTGGAGAATGGCTGAATGGGATGGCGACAGGTGGGTCGAGGGCGAGGCGTGGGAGCCGGATCCGGATTCGGACGATGCGTGCAACGTGTGGGTCTCGGCACGCGAGGCGGCGTCGATGCTGGGGCTCTGTGTGGAGATGGCGCGGTATCTGGCGCGGAAGGGGAAGCTGCCGTATGGCGAGGGCGCGCCTCCGGGGAAGCCATTCCGGCTGTATGCGGTGTCGCGGCTGCTGCGAGAGCGGGAGCGGGCGGAGGAGAAGCGGACGTTTGCGCAATCCGTGTCGGGAGAGCGGAGCCGGGAGCGGCGGGCGTTCATCCGACGCTGGGCAGCCGAGCCGCTGGCGGAGGGCGATGAGCTGATCACGCGGCAGCAGGCGGCAGAGGTTCTGGGGGTTTCGCCGCGGCGTGTTTCGATGCTGGTGACGCAGGGCAGGCTTTGGGCCGAGCAGGAGATTCCCGGGCGTTCGGGTTCGCGGATGTGGTTTCGGCTGAGCCACGTAACGGCTTACTGGAACCGGCCGGAGCGGATAGAGCACCGGCGGCGGCATGACAAGGGGGTGCGCGACCTGCACGAGCCGGTGAGCCTTTGGGAGGAGCGCGGCATCGGTCCGCTGAATCCGCGCGAGCAGAGCGCGCGAACACTGAAGGACTATGGAGAGTTCTACACGTCGCGCCAGGTGGCGATTCTGCTGGGGATTGGGGTCGGCACGCTGAAGGAGCTGCGGAAGCGCGGGCGGCTTCAGGGGTATACGCGGGAAAGGAAGAACGGGCCGCTGGAGCCGGCGAAGTCGACTCGCGGCCGGACGTGGTGGTTCTACAGGAAGGCGGACGTGGACGCCCTGCTTGCGGACCCCATATATTGCGAGATGACGAGGCGGTACCGAAAGCGGATCGAGGCGGCGATTCCGAACGACGCGGACATTATGGCGATTTTGGATGCCGGGGTCGCGACGGCGCGGGAGAACGCGAGAAGGCGCGAACGCGAGCGGGCGTACATGGATCTGGCGTGAGGATGCCGGGCCACGAGCGAGGACGTGGAACGATCCTCGCTGGGTGGCGTTCCGCCAGTCGGCCTCGCGGCAGGGCGAGATGTGGGTCGATCTTCCGGGACGTTAGAGAACGTAAGCGGGTCACGGCGAGAGGGCTACAGCGTACGAGGTGTCTGGAAAGACGAGGTCACTCATGCGTGTACTGGCCCCCAAATAGCGATTCGCAAACGGCCAAACCAAAAAGAAGCCCCGATCCCAGGATTCTGGTCGCGGGGCGCGGATGCTGCGTTGAATCTGCTTGATTCAACGTGATTCATTGACGGTTAGCGTCGCGGCCGGAACCGCGCTTTGGGCGTCTCGTCTTCCACCTTCTCGTTCCCAGGCTCAGGCCGATTCCGCTCCGGGTCCCGCCCCGCCGATGCCTCAGGAGCCCGGTCCCGATCTCCGCCGCCACGATAGCCGCCGCGATCTCCGCCTCGGTCCCTGTCGCCGCCCCGGAAACCGCCTCTGTCCCGGTCGCCGCCAAGGAATCCGCCGCCCGGCCTGCCGCCGCCGCGCTCTTCCCTCGGCTTCACCGCGTAATGAGTCACGGGTCGAACGGCTCGTCCAGACCAATCGCCGTCAGGTTCACCCGCCCCTGCGGGAACGCCTCGATGACGCGCACCTTGATCTCGTCGCCCACTTTCACCACGTCGTCGGGACGCCCCGGGTTCGCCGCTCCGGCTCGGCCAGATGCGACACGTGGACCAGACCGTCCTTGCCGGGCAGGAACTCCACGAACGCGCTCATCCCGATAACCCGCCCGGTTCTCGGTCCTCAGCGCACCGCGCATTCACCCGCCTTCGCCGTGTTATAATGAGTCACGGGTGAGTACGCACGATGGCCGGAGGAGCACACATGACGGCGATCCGAAAACCACAGGATGAATCCCGCCAGGAACTCGAACGCCGAATCGCTGCCATCCGCCTTCTTCAGTCATGGCGAGATGCCCAGGGCGAAGACCGCGACGACCAGGCCGACACCTGGCAATACCTCGAAACAGCGCTCAATGAATCCCGCACGTCGAATCGCCGAAGGATATGAGCCTGACCCTCGTTCTCGACACCGGCCCGCTCGGTAAAGTCACGAATCCAGCCAGTTCACCCGAGAACGATGCGGCCAACGCCTGGCTGCAAACCCATCTGATAAACGGCACGCGAGTCGTCGTACCGGAGATCGCCAACTATGAGCTCCGGCGCGAGCTCCTGCTCGGCAATAAGCTCCGCGGCCTGCGTGCTCTGGACAACCTGATCGACCTCCTGGACTACGAGCCAATCACCACCGAAGCAATCTACGAAGCCGCGCGAATCTGGGCGAATGCGCGAAGACATGGAATGGCAACCGCTCACCAACACGCCCTTGACGGAGACATGATCCTCGTTGCACAGGTCCGCTTGATGAACGATCCCACCACAATAGTCGCGACCGTCGACGTTGGCGACCTTCCCCGCTTAATCCCGTCCAGGCATTGGAAAGAAATCCTGCCCGATCCAGTGCGCTGAACTCTAAAGCGATTCCCGTTAGGCAGATAAAGCACACCCGCCGCTCTCTGACTGCGTATCACGATCGTAGGCGGGCGGTGCCCTCAGATAAGTTGACGCGAGCGCCTTGAAGAGTGAGCTGACGACTACTATGCAGACGCTTGACAACCGTACGTACGTCTGCTATAATTCTATTCGCCGCTCTCCAGCTCGAGGGCGTTGGCTTACAATATGTCGTGAAACGGGCGTACAAGATCAGAGCGGGTGTAGGGGCGAATAAACCGCCGCACGAACTCCCTTCAGAGGCACGAACCTCCGTTGGCGGGCGTAGGGGCGAATAAACCGCCGCACGAACTCCCTTCAGAGGCACGAACCATCGTTGGCGGGAGTAGGGGCGAATAAACCGCCGCACGAACTCCCTTCAGAGGCACGAACCATCGTTGGCGGTTTATTCGCCCCTACTGGCGTACAAGACAAGCTGGACCGGAGTACAAGAGCGCCGTCCCGGTACCCAATCCGGACCGTCAACCGTTTTCCGAGCACACGATAATATCGGACGCGTGACCACCACACTGCCAATTGGCAGCGGAAGCGCGTGACTTGCGAACCTTGACAACACGCATTGGCCCGGATTCGCGCGATTCACACGATTTTACGAATCCTGAATCTTCCAGCCCGTGCGATTATGAAGAGACACAAAGGTACGCCCCGCGACCAGAATGATGGTCGCGGGGCGCGGATGCTGCATTGATTCAGCTTGATTCATCTCGATTCAACGTGATTCATTGACGTCTAGCGCCGCGGACGGAATCTCGCTTTCGGCGTCTCGTCTTCCACCTTCTCGTTCCCAGGCTCCGGCCGGCTTCGGTCCGGATCATGTCCCGCCGATGCTTCAGGAGCCCGGTCGCGGTCTCCGCCGCCACGATAGCCGCCGCGATCTCCGCCACGGTCCCTGTCGCCGCCCCGGAAACCGCCTCTGTCACGGTCACCGCCGCGGAACCCGCCGCCCGGCCTGCCGCCGCCGCGCTCTTCCCTCGGCTTCACCTTGCTCGGGTCGAACGGCTCGTCCAGACCAATCGCCGTCAGGTTCACCCGCCCCTGCGGGTCCACCTCGATGACGCGCACCTTGATCTCATCGCCCACCTTCACCACGTCGTCAGGACGCCGCGGCGCCGGCTCGGCCAGGTGCGATACGTGGACCAGTCCCTCCTTGCCCGGCAGGAACTCCACGAACGCGCCCATCCCGATCACGCGGGTCACCTTCGCGGTGTAGTCGGTGCCGACCTCCACCTCGCTCGTGATTCCGCGCACAATCGACGCGGCCTTCTCGCCGCCCGCGCCGTCCACCGCCGCAATAAAGATCGTGCCGTCCTGCTCGATGGAGATCTTCGCGCCCGTCTCCGCCTCGATGGACTTGATCATCTTGCCGCCCGGCCCGATGACCGCCCCGATCTTCTCCGGGTTGATGTGCAGCGTAATGATTCGCGGCGCATACGGGCTCATCTCCTCGCGAGCCTGCGGCAGCGTCTCCAGCATCTTCCCGAGGATGAACGCCCGGCCGCCCTTCGCCTGGACCAGCGTCTTCTGGATCATCTCCATCGTCAGCCCGACCACCTTGGTGTCGAGCTGGATGGCCGTGATTCCCGCCGCGGTGCCGGCGACCTTGAAGTCCATGTCGCCCGAGAAGTCCTCCATGCCTTGGATGTCCGAGAGCACTTCAAACTTACCATCGCGCGACATCATGCCCATCGCGATTCCGCTCACCGGCGCCTTGATCGGCACGCCCGCGTCCATCAGCGCCAGCGTCGAGCCGCAGGTCGAGGCCATCGAGGTCGAGCCGTTCGATTCGAGGCACTCCGAGGTCAGCAGCATCGAGTAGGGGAACGATTCCTTGCTCGGGATCACCGAGAAGAGCGCGCGCTTCGCCAGCGCCCCGTGCCCAATCTCGCGCCGGCCCGGACCGCGCATCGGCCGCGCCTCGCCCACCGAGTAGGGCGGGAAGTTGTAGAAGTGCATGTAGCGCTCCTCAAAATCCCCCTCCAGCCCGTCCACCTTCTGCGCGTCGTCCGTCGAGCCGAGCGTCAGCGTCGTCAGCACCTGCGTCTGCCCGCGCGTAAAGAGGCCGGAGCCATGCACCCGCGGGAGCACTCCGACCTCGCACGTAATCTTCCGAATCTCGTCCAGCTTGCGGCCGTCCGGCCGAATCTTCTCTTCCAGGATCAGGTCGCGGATCTGCTCCTTGATCACCTTATCGACCGCTTCCGGCAGCTCCTTCTCCTTCTCGGGGAAGTCCGGCGCCAGCCGCGCCACGATCTCCTTCGTCAGCTCGCTGATGCCCGATTCGCGCGCCGCCTTGTCCGGGTTCTGGATCGCCTGCCGAAGCTCCCTGGCCGTCTTGTCCCGCACCCCGGCCAGCACCGCGTCGTCCACCTTGTGCAGCGGAACCTCGCGCTTCGCCTTGCCCGCCTTCGCGACCAGCTCCTCGATGAGCGCGATCTGCTCCTTGATGGCGCCGTGCGCAAACTGGATGGCCGCGAACATGTCCTCTTCGGACACCTCGCTCGCGCCCGCCTCCAGCATGTTCACCACATCCTTGGTGCCCGCGACGATCAGGTCGAGGTCGGATGCGTCCAGCTCCTCGAGCGACGGGTTTACGATGAACTGCCCGTCCGCGCGACCAATCCGCACGCACCCGATCGGACCGTTCCACGGAATGTCGGAAACCGACAGCGCCGCCGACGATGCCAGCACGCCCAGCACGTCCGGCAGATTCCCATGCTCCACCGAGAGCGTCGTCGCAATAACCTGCGTCTCGTTCCGCATGCCATACGGGAACAGCGGGCGGCAGGGCCGGTCGATCAGGCGTGACGTCAGAACAGCCTTCTCACTCGGCCGTCCCCCCCGCTTGATGAATCCCCCCGCAATCTTCCCTACGGCGTACTTCCTCTCTTCATAATCGCACGTCAACGGGAAGAAATCGAGTCCTTCCCGGGGCGTGGCGGCCATAGTGGCGGTGGCCAGGACGACGGTGTCGCCCATCTGCAGCCATACGCTTCCACCGGCCTGTTTGGCGACTCTGCCCGTTTCAAGGCGCAGCTTCTTGCCGCCAAAGGTACCTTCTACGGTGTGTATCAACTTGTTCTCCCAAAAGAGGCAGGGACGAGGTACGAGAGAAGAGAGATGAGATTTCGAAACCTCATCCCTCGTCCCTCGCCCCTCATCCCCGCGGTGTTAAATCTTGCTCCGGATACCGAGCTGCTGGACAAGCGTTCGATAGCGCTCGATGTCCTTTCCGGCCAAATAGTTGAGCATGCGGCGGCGCCGGCCCACCATCATCATCAGGCCCCGGCGCGAATGGTGATCGTGCTTGTTCACCTTCAAATGCTCAGTCAACTGATTGATTCGCGCGGTCAGGAGGGCGACCTGGACTTCCGGTGAACCGGTGTCCGTTGGATGGGTCTTATGCTCCTCGATGACGGCGACTTTACGCTCACGCAGTAGCGGCAATCTTCCTGACCTCCTTGTGTCAATGACCCACAAGTATAGCCCATCCGTTCATTAAAGTCAATTTGTAGCGTGTCTATGAATCGAACGGCCTCTGGCGCAGCCGCGCAGCCGCTCGCTTGACGGCCCCTCCGCCCTCAGATACAATAACGTGCCGCGCAAAACACCATAGCGGCCCCGGCTCATCTCCTGATTGACAGGTATCTCCATGTTAGTTGCTCGCGCGCGGCACGCTGCACCCGCCGCCTTCACAATCATAATCAGCATCGCCACCATTCCAGCGGCCGGCCAGCGCATTTCCGACATCCCGAAGGTCGCGCCGGGCGTCGTTAAGCAAACCCCTGTCAGATCCGCGCCTGGGGCGGAAAAGAACGGAATCCCGCCCGACGCGGCCAAAGCGGCAAAGCTCTTCGAGCAGGCGCTCGCCGACCAGCGGGCCGGCAGGATCGAACGCGCAATCGCCGCCTACAAGCAGATTCTCACCTTCGCCCCGAACGCCTATCCCGTCTGCGTGAATCTCGGCCTCATCTACCAGGCGCGCGGCGACCTGAAATCCGCGGAGACGTACTTCCTCAAGGCCGCGAAGATCGAGCCGAAGAATGGCGTCCCCCCAACCCAGCTCGCCCTCCTCTACCTCGGCCAGAAGCGCACTCGCGAGGCGGCGGAGCAGGCGGCAAGGGCCGTCAGCCTGAACGACAAGAACGCGCAGGCGCATTTCGCGCTCGGCGGCGTCTACGCTACCGGCCAGAAATACGCGCTTGCGGAGATCGAGTACAAGGAGGCGGTCCGCCTCGCGCCGACCAACGTGCAGGGCCTCCTCGCCCTCAGCTACGTCCAGAACGCGCAGAAGAAGTACCCGGCCGCCGAAACCACGCTCCAGAGGGCGCTGGAGCTCGACCCGAAGAACGCGCAGGGCTGGCTCTTCCTCGGCATCCTTCGGCAGAGCCAGAAGCAGTATAAGACCGCCGTCGCCGCCTACCGCAAGGTCGCCGAGCTGATGCCCGGTAATGCCGCGCCCTGGTATAACACCGGCGTCTGCCTCCAGATGGAGGCGGAACAGACCCACAACAGCGCCGAATCGCAGGAGGCCATCACTGCCCTGCTCAAGGCCATCGAGCTTGCCCCGAAGTTCGCACCGGCCCGCAGCAACGTCGCCCGCCTCTACTTCGACATCGGCAACTACCGGCAGGCCGCAAAGCACTTCCTCGCCGCCGCCGACCTGAATCCAAAGGATGCCCGCCTCGCCATCAATGCTGCGGTCGCGGAGACCTGGGCCGCTCGTTCAACGACCGATCCGAAGGAGAAGAAGGAAATCGAGGAGCGTGCGGAGGCGCGATTCAGGCTCGCGCTCTCCCGTGAGCCTCTCCCCGCCGGCTTCCAGGGACTCGCGTCGCTCTACGAGCAGATGGGCCAGCAGGACAAGGCGTCCGAGGTGTTCCGCGAGTGGGTCGCCAAACGCCCGAAGGACCCGGAGCCGCTCCAGAAGCTCGCCGTCCTCCGCGAGGCGCAGGGCAAGAAGGAAGAGGCCCTCGACCTGTACCTGAAGGCCGCGGAAGCCGCGCCAAAGGACCCGCAGCCTCGATTCGCTCTCGCGCGCCTCTACGACAACTCGTCCCCGCCGAAGTACGAACTCGCCGCCGAGCAGTACCGCAAGGTGCTGGAGGTGAATCCCGCGAATGTCGAAGCCCATCGGCTCCTCGGCCAGCTCCTCCTGCGGCAGCCCGAGAAGACGGCGGAAGCCCTCGCGGAATTCGATGCTCTGAAGAAGCTCGCGCCGAAGGACCCCGCCCCCTACATTGCGCTGGCCACGACCTATGAGCGCGACAAGCGCTACGACGACGCCCTGCGGGAATACCGGGCGCTCGCGACCATGAACCCGAAGGAGACCTCCGGCCACTGGTACGCGGCGCGGCTCCTCGAATCGCGGAAGCGTTACGACGAGGCCGCCGAGGAGTACCGCGCAATCGGCAAAATTCAGCCGACGGACACCGTCTACATAACCAACATCGGACGGGTCCTGGAGCTTGCCGGCAAGCCGGACGCGGCCATCGCCGAGTACCGCACTCTCCACGAGCGCGACCCAAAGAACGCGCAGTACGACGCGATGCTGGCGCAGGCGCTGGACAAGGCGGGGAAGCACGAGGAAGCGATTCGCGAGTTCGAAGCGCTCGGCGCCGGTTCGCCGGACGCGCCCTGGGCATTCAACCGCGCCGGCGACATCTACACGGCGCAGAAGCGGTGGGAGGATGCCCGCAAGGAATACCTTCGCGCCGCCGACAAGCCGACGGCCAGCGCCGAAGCCTACAATAAGATCGAATCGAGCTTCGAGGCGCAGCAGAAGCCGGACGAATGGATCGCGCTGCTGAAGGACCGGCTCCAGAAGAACCCGAACGACACCGCCGCACTGTTCCGCTTCGAGGCGTTCGCCGCGAAAACGAAACGCACGGACGAGATGCTCGCGTTCATGAAGGATCTCTCCCAAAGGCAGCAGAGCGACGTCGGCTTCCTCCGCTCCTGGGCCCAGCTCCTTCAGCGTCAGGGCAAGGCTGACGACGCATTCGCCACGTACCGCCAAATCGCGAAGCTCGCCTCCTTCGACTACGCGACTCGGCAGTACCTGGGCGTGGAGTTCGAGAAGCGCGGCCGGCTCCCGGAAGCGATTGACACCTGGCTTGAGCTGACGAAGATTCCGTCCGCGCCACCCGCCCTCGCCGCCGACGCGCATGTCCGGCTCGGCGAGCTTTACGAGAAGAACGGCCAGAAGGCGGAGGCCGTCGCCCAGTTCCAGCAGGTCATCAAGCTGGAAGCCGTTAACAGCTCAGCCAAAGCCGCGGCGACCGCCGGCCTGAAGCGCCTCGGCGGATAATGGTCTCGCAGGAATCGGCGCTGCAGAAACGCAACAAGACGGGGGCCTCACAGCCCCCGTCTCTGTTTCCGGTTACGACCGGTTTCCGCGAGTAATACAGAGTAAATTGACGACTTCGTCGTAGCACTTGACGTCATCGTGAGCGGAGCGAAGAATCCGGCGGCCGGATTCCTCGGTCGCTTAGGCTCTCTCGGAATGACGTCAAGTGCAAAGGCACGGCCCGGCCGGGGTATTGTCGCCCAACGACCCAACGACCCAACACATGATTCACTACGCGAAACCGCTCGCCCGGCTTGTCGGTGAGCTCGAGAAGCTGCCCGGAATCGGCCCCAAGTCCGCCCAGCGAATGGCGTTCTACCTGCTTCGCGTGCCGAAGGAGGAAGCGCGCCATCTCGCCGAGGCGATTCTCGAGGTCAAGGAGAAGATCAGCTTCTGTCAGGAGTGCTACAACTTCACGGACCAGGAGCTCTGCGAGGTCTGCCGCGATGTGAAGCGCGACCGCGCCGTGCTATGCGTTGTCGCCGAGCCGCGCGACCTGATCGCGATGGAGAAGACGAACGAGTTCCACGGCCTCTACCACGTGCTACAGGGCGTCATCTCGCCGCAGGAGGGCGTGATGCCGGACATGCTCAAGATTAGGGAGCTGATGCCCCGCCTTTCGCGCAACAACGTGCAGGAAGTGATTCTGGCCACGAATCCAACGATAGAGGGCGAGACGACAGCCCTCTACCTCGCGCGCCAGCTCAAGCCCCTCGGTTTCAAGGTCACGCGAATCGCCCACGGGCTCCCGGCTGGCGGCGACCTCGACTACGCCGACCAGGCGACCCTCATCTCGGCCCTCAACTGGCGACGCGAGATGTAGAGCGCCGGTTTCCCGGCCCTACGCCGCCCGCCGATTCATGGACCGGTCCTGCTCCTCCGTCGTCTCGCCCTTCGCCGCGGCGCTTTCGCCGTGGAAGAGGTAGTGCGACGATTCGGGGTCGAGCGCACCGGGAGGCGCTTCGCGAACCATCTTCGCAAAGTTGTCGAGGTCCTCCTGCAGCGCCTTCTCGAACCGAGAGCCCGCGCCCGCCGCCTCCGCGACGTCCCCCGCGATTCCGGCCGGCGGCTTGTATTCAATCCGGACGGCCACCCTTGTTCGGTCCCCGCCCAAATCCTGGAAGGTCACCCGTCCCGCATTCTCGAGGCCGCCGGTCGATCTCCAGCCGATCTGACGGTTCTCTATCCAGTCCTCATTGACCGCATCCCATTCGTGGTGGCCCAGCACGTCGGCCACCCAGTGACTCCGGTTGTCGTCGTAATATGTGACCTCCTTCACGTGGGACGTGAACTTCGGGAAGTCGTTGAAATGCGTGAAGAGCGTGTACACCTGGTGAAAGGGAGCGTCCACCATCGTGGATGCGTTGTGAACTGCCATCCTGACCCATCCTTTCGACAGCCGCCGAGCCGGGCCGTAGCAGTCCCGCGGCCGAGGTCAACACAGAGACGCTGCGAACGGAAGCGGGGTTCCTCGAGAGGCACAGACGCGCAAGCGCCCCTGCGCGAAACCAGGTCGCGCAGGGGCGTCGCCGAAAGCAGGTTGAATGTCGAGTGGGGTCAGGCCGCCACTTTTTGGCGGATGGACTGGCCCCGCGAGCCGCGCGAGCTCTCTCCGCCCTCACGGCCAATCTCCGCCATGTGCTCGCGGTCACGGCTGACGGACTCGCCGCCCCGCCGGCCGATCTCGCTCATGTGCTGCCGATCGCGGCTAACCGTCTCGCCGCCTTTTCGCCCGGCGGCCCGCGCCTCATCGGACGTGAATTCGTGCGCGGTGCCCTTCTGGTGCGCGGCGCGGCCGCCCTTGCTGGCGATCTCGCGCTTCTTCTCCGGCGTCATCGATGCAAATCCTCGTTTGCTGGTACCTGCCATGATACTAGGTCCTTTCTGAAGCCCCGGTTCAGAAGTCCGATTCGAATTGGGATTGCGTTACCGAGGGGTGCATGGAACTCAACCACAGGCCGCCTGCTGATTGGATGGCGGTTGCTCGGACGGCGGTGTCTGGATCACGCGTTGGACGGGAGACTCATCCGAAAGGTTCCCCGAATTACCGGGCCGGCAGAACAGGAAGGATTCGACGGGTGTTGAGAGGGAGGAATTCAGCTCGACAAGCCTGGATGCGGGATGCTCCGCCACAGGAAGGCGGAGCCGCGCATTCAGGTCACGTTCATGTTTATGCCGCCAGATTGAGCGGCGTTGCGGCGAGTTCGGCCGTGAGGTCGGCCAGGTCGGTCGGGAGGACGGCAATGAGAGACTGAGCAGCGTCCGAATCACCGTTTCGGGCGATCATCTCGATCTCGCGGCATCGGTCGGCCAGACGGACGGCTCCCAACGTTCGAGCCGCGCCCTTGAGCGCGTGCGCCTCGCGCTCGATCTGCCTGGAATCTCGCTGGCGGAAGGCATCCTCCATGCTGCGAATGTTGCCCGGCGCGGCGCAGACGAACGTGTCGATTACTTCCTGCATGAACTGGCTGTCGTCGCCACAGCTCTGCCTCAGGCGCTGCCAGTCCATTACAGTGCTGCGCGACTGGCTCGCCTCACGCGCCGGGCCGTCGTGGACCGCGGAGAGCGACTCGACTTGAATACCTGATTCGGCGAAGTCGAGCGCCGTCAGCGTGCGGAGCACGTCCGTTGCGACGAAAGGCTTCGATATGAATGCATCCATCCCGGCGGCCAGGCACCGTTGCCTGTCAGATTCCATGGCGTGCGCCGTCATGGCAATGATCGGCATGCGCCGGCAGCCCGCGCCGGCCGCCGATTCCCGCCGGCGTATCTCCGCCGCAGCCTCCAGTCCGTCCATTACGGGCATTTGAATGTCCATGAACACCACATCGAACTGCTCCTGGGATGCGGCGTCGA
>Ga0068855_100004516_pt1 | contig 16999 bp, 15 predicted proteins | sample KBSCornC52_FD_66592 | JGI IMG/M metagenome (GOLD analysis project Ga0068855, IMG submission 66592) | Corn rhizosphere microbial communities from Kellogg Biological Station, Michigan, USA - KBS Corn C5-2 | ecosystem: Host-associated > Plants > Roots > Rhizosphere > Soil ...
CGTTCTTTGCTGGTCGCGACCCGCTCGGCGAGGCACGCCAGCGGTACAACCTCACGCCCGACTCCATCACGTACAAGCGCGAATGGCTCGGTCAGTGGATCGTCGACCCGGACGCGCTGGTCTACTACATCCCACCGCCCGCGCTGCGCCCATGGGACGGCAAGGCGTTCTCTCACGTCTACGGCCTGGACCTCGGCTGGAACGACGCCGACGCAATCTCGCGAATGTCCATCTCGCCTGACCGCTCCGTCTCGCACCTGACGCACATGGAAGCGACCAGCCAACAGACCAACCACCAGCTCTTCGCGAGGCTCCGCGCGCTGCAAGCTGAGCGACCGGGGCCAGTGGTGTTCGACCCGGCCGGCCACGCCACGCGGAAGACCATCGAGACGTTCGCCGTTGACGCGCCCGAGATTCAGTGGGTGATGGCTGAGAAGACCAGAAAGGTCGAATTCATCCAGCTCTTGAATGACGACCTTCGCGCCGGGAAGACCTACGTCGACCCGCAGCTGGCCGCGCTGATGGTCAAGGAGGCAACGCGACTGCGCTGGAAGAAACCGGGCAAACTGGCCAGCGATGCCGCGCACTCGGACCCCGGCGACGCCTGGCTGTACCCGTGGCGGTATGCGCGGGACATGCTGCGCGAGCTTCCTGGCGAGGCACCGTCGCCAGTGGCCAAGACTCCCTATGACGTTGCCATGGAGCGGATGAAGCGCGAGCAGCAGCAGGGCGGCGTTATGCGGGCGCGCGCCGCGAAGACTCGGAGAGAGGCTTTCTCGTGAACATCTACGAACTCATGGAGAAGGCGCGCATGCTGTCGGAGCCAGATCCGCGGATTCGCCATGACCGGTTCATTCTAGGTGACCGCGCGTTCGACATGGAGACGGGGCGCCCTGTTCCGATGTCCGACGCATTCAACCCGTGGAGCGAATCCACGTGAGCGGCGAACGTGATGTTATGACAGACCAAGCAGCCCAGTCCGACGACGAGGCTCAGGACACGACCGAGCGCGAGCTTGTCGGCATGATCGGCCGCCTCATCCGCGCCGCTGCCGACGTCCGCGGTCACAGCCCGTCGCGCGCCAACGCCCACGGCAATTGCGTCCACTGCGCGGCGACTCGACAGGCGACGGCGTTCGTGCGGGCGATGCAGAGCGACGACGGCACGGAGATCGAGGAAAGCAGGATCGTGCGGCCATGAGGGTTGTGATTGATACAGCGGTGATCTGGCGCGGTCTGAAGACCGAAATCCGCCGCTACTTTCCGGGCGTCTGCGGCGGCTATTTCAACGGCACCTCGCTTCGGCACTGCGGGGACGAAGCTGACGCTGCGCGAGGCTTCTGCTCAAGGTGTCTCCGTGAGCAGCGTAAGGCAAGGGACAAGCAATCATGAGCGACGAGACCACCGACCCTACCGACCCCACCGAGAACTCCGAAGCCGAAGTCACCGACACCGACCAGCCCGAAGAGCGCATGCAGCGCACCGGGAGCGGCCCGCGTTGGTGCGAGGCGCCGAACGCCGAGGAGAACGAAGCCGGCGACCTAGACGCGGTTGATCTCGTGCAAAAGCTCAACCGCACCGTCGACGAGATCGAGCAGTCGCAGGACGAGAAGAATCGCCGCGAGTGGATGGCCTACGACCTCGAACTGTACACAGGCGACCGCGTGACCGACCTCGACGCCGCGTCCGAGGTGTTCGCCCGCATCGACGCCCGCGAGGGGAACGGCCAAATTTTCAACAAGGCGTATCAGCTCGTCGGCACCGTTCGGAACCGAATCTGCTCGTTCCGACCGCGCGCGCAGTTCGTCCCGTCCAGCGGCAACGGCAAAGCCAAGCGCGCCAGCAGGTACATGACCGAGCTGTCCGACGCTTGGGCTGACCACGTCGGCTACCAGAAAGAGGCGTCGCTGAAGATGCGCGACCAGCTGACGTGTGATCTCGGCTGGATGAAGGTCTACGTGGAGGACGGCGACACTAAGCTGGCGCGCTTCCCCCCATGGGAGCAGCTGTGGGACAAGGAGGACGGGAAGCTCGGCGACCCCGAGTGCCGCTACCACGTGCGCCGCATCCCGACCGTGGCCGCCGCGGCGATGCTCGGCGTGGATCCCGAGGAGCTTGCCGGCCAGTCGTCGAGCAACGGGAGCCTGATGGCCGGCGCGATCGGCGCGAGCAACACTTCGCAGAAGGTCCGCGTTATCGACGCCTACCAGCGCGGTCCGAACGGCCGGCACGTCATCGTGGTCGGCAACAAGCTGCACACGGACGAGGATTGGCACTACGACGGAATCCCGTTCATCACCGGCGTCTTCGACGAGAAGCACGTCGGCGTGAGCGGGCACAGTGTCGTGTCGCTGACCAGGGCGGCTCAGGTCGAGTTGAACGAGCAGCAAATCACCTTGCGCGAGGCACACCACCAGAGCGCGACTAAGATCATCCACACGAAGAAGGGCGAGAATGCGCCGACGGGCCTGAACAACGCCTACGTCGCGGTGGATGAGTACGTGAACACCGCTGCGACGGTCGAGACGCCGCCAGCGCTCCACCCAGAGGCGTACCAGTACACGCACGAGCTCGAAGGGCAGATGTCCGACACCATCGGCCTGTCCCCGAATACGATGCGCGGGCAGGGGCGCGCGGGAGTGACGGCGGCCGTGGCCATCCGCGAGGACACCGAGCTTCAGGCCGACCGGCTCGCGCTCCCGTCTCAGAACTGGGAGACGGACCGGGTCGAGACCGCGAAGTGGTGGTGGCGGCTGACCCGCGACCACGCGAAGAAGAACCCCGACGCGAAGCCGAAGTGGCGCGCCATCTCCCGCGGCGTGTGGAAGGAAATGGTCTTTGAGGACCTGACCGGCGAGTACGAGATCCGCGTGCTTCCGTCGTCGCTGTTCGGGCAGTCGCTCTCGGGCCAGTTCCAGAAGGCGGCCGACCTGATCAAAGAGGGGTGGCTGACCCGCGAGCAGGCCATGTCGGCGCTGAACGTGCCGGACATCTCGCCCATCACGGACCTGATCCTCAGCGAGCAGATGCTTCAAGAGAAGATCGTCGACGACATCCTCGAAGACGAGCACTACGAGACGCCCGACGAGTACATGAACAAAGAGGCGCTGTTCACGTATGCGCGCGCTCGGTACTTCCTGGCGCTCCTGGACGACGCGTACAGCGAAGAGGCCATGAACATGCTGCGCCGGTTGCTGAACGCCACAAAGCCGCAGCCCGCAGCGCCTCCTCCGGGCCCGCCCGCACCAGGCGGTCCCGGCGGTGGTGGTCCGCAGCTTCAGCCGCCGATGCTTCCTGGCATCGCGCCTCCGACGTCCGCGGGTCCGACGCCGACCGGTGAGCCGCCCCAGGCGCCACCCGGACCAGCCCTGCCGCCGGTTCCAGGTGGACCAGGTGGGCCGCCCGTGCCGGGGATGGTGCAATGAGCGGCCCGCTGACCCACCGGCCATTCGCGGGCCTGGGATGGCGCGGGAAGAACTATCTGACGGAGCCTGAAGCCGCAGAGCAAGAAGCGGCCGGCGAGTATCCGGGGACCTGCGGCCTCTGCGGTGGCGACGGCCATCGACTTCAGCGCTGTTCTTTCGGAGATGTGCTGTGGCCTGTCCTGCACGACGAGCTTGACGAGTACGTTCCGCCTGGGCGCATCCGAGAACACCACGAAAGGATCTGACGAATGAGCAAGGGAACCCGGTCGATGTCCGACAGCATCACGCAGACCGTCATGGCCGACCGGGCGAACGCCGTGGAGACGGTGAGGCCAGCTGCGCCGGCAGCGAAGCAGCGCCTGACCTCAGCGCCCCCCGGCTTCACCGACTCGGTCAAGGAGATCGCCTACGAGCCGCGCGAGGCTGACGCGTTCGGCGCCATCGACGTCGGCGACGTTGTGGTTGCCGGCGGGCCGACCGACAACGGCTCGAAGCCTGGCGACGTGGTCATCGAGGAGGATCCGAACGCCAAGCCCGAGGACATCACCGGCGACGATCCTGGGAAGGTCGACAAGCCGGACGACGCCGCGGACGACGAGGAAGCGACCGCCCCCGGCGGCGAAGAGGCGGCCGACGAGGCAAAGGCCGCCGCCGACAAGCCGGAGACCCCCGCTGCGCCCGAGAAGCCCCGCGCTGCCCAGCGCCGGGAAATGCTCGATGCCCTGAAGTATCAGGCCCGCAACCGCACGCTCGTGGACGAGGTGCAGCGCGCGCGCCAGGCGGCCGACCAGGCGACCAGGGAAGCGGCCATGGCGAAGCAGGAGGCCGCCGCCGCAGTCGAGAAGCTCAAGGGGGCCGACCTCGCCGAGCGGCTGAAGTTCCTTGGCATCGAGACCAAGGAGGAGCTGCTCGAGCTGGCCCTGACCGGCAAGGTGACGCTCCCTGAGGTGCGCCCGGAGCCGAAGAAGCCCGAGGCGGACGACCGGGTGGCCGCCGTCGAGGCCGAGCTTCGCCAGTACCGCGGCCAGCAGATGATCCGCGACGCCGTTGCCGCCGCCGGCCTCTCGCCGCACTTCGACAAGATTTATGCCCGCGCCGCCGAAAAATGGGTTGCCGCCGGCCGCAAAGAGGGCGCCGAGATGGACTTCGTGAAGTACGCGATCGGTGTCGAGTCCTACGCGCAACTGTTCGCCAAGGAGCTGTCAGACAGCCACGAACTCGATATCCCGCTGTCCCGGGCCATCCCGGGGCGCCTGGACGCCATCCGCGAGTCGGCCCTGATGATGTGGGAGCAGGCCGGATTCAAGGCCGGCGAGCACGCGACGTACCTGGCCAAGGCCGCGGACGCCGCCGAAGAGCTGGCCCGCGAGCAGGAGGCGCCGAAGTTTCGGGCCGTTGGGCTCGAACTCCCGCCGCGCGGCTCGAAGGCCGCCGCCAAGCCGGCCGTGGTCGTTCCGCCGCCGGTCGGATCGGCCAAGCCGGCCGCCAAGGCACCCGCCAAGCCTGCCGCGCCGGTGGGCAAGCGCATCGCCGCGCGCGGCCCCGCGGTCGACGACGACGGACTGCCGCTCGACGGCGCCCAGCGCGACGCGATCATCAAGCGGGAGATGCAGAAGGCCGGGCACAAGGGCTGGGGCTCGTCGCTTTGAGCCGCTACACGTTCATTGCGCAATGAGCAACGTATAGCGCGCGCTGGTTAGTTGCTGCGCTACACGTTAATCGCGCAACGCGCACATTGACGGCGCGCAGAATTTCATTCACCATCGTCTGCAAGAGCTGGCATTTCGAAGCGGCCCGCATGGCGAAACTCCTGGGCAGCGAGCTTGAAGCGCATTTGCGTTCGCTCGGTCCAGGAGGTTTCCCATGGCAGCTCCAGCGGCAACAATTGCCAATCTCTCCGCCGGTCTGAAACGGCGTTACAGCACCAAGTTCGTCAGCAAGATCGAATGGTCCAAGGGCGCCGCCGCGGCGATGGTGCCCAAGGTCGGCTGGTCCGGTCAGCCCACGTGGGCGATGCGGGTCGGCAACAACGGCGGTGGGTCAGCCGACTTCGCCACCGCGCAGACCAACGGCGGGGCCGAAATCACCAACATCGTTCAGCCGGTGATCTCGACGTACCAGCAGGACTACGGCGTGGCGACCATCGAGGGTCGCTTGATGGCCGCCGCGTCCGACAAGGAGGGCGCCCTCTACGACAAGATGGTCGCTCAGATCGACGGAATCATGGGCGGAACGATGCAGTCGTTCGCGACCAAGATCTACCGCTCGGGCTTCGGCGAGATGTCGCAGATCTCGACGTCGACCACGCTGGCCTCGACGTCGCTCGTCCTGAAGTACCCCGAGGACGCGGTGCTGTTCGAGATCGGGATGCGCATCCAGTTCTCGAGCGCCATCAGCGGCGCCACGCTCCGCAACACGGGCGGTACCACCGACCTGCGCATCACGGCGATCAACTACAACACCGGCACGCTGACCACGTCGGCGAACATCAGCTCCATCACCGGCGTCGCGACCGGCGACTACATCTTCCGCAAGGGAGATCGTCACGACTCGGCGTCGACGGTGCGCCAGGCGATCGTCGGCTTCGAGGGGCAGTTCAACATGACCGACGCCATCTTCGGATACACGCGGTCGACTGACTCGCGTCTCCAGGGTGTGTCGATCGCGTCTACTGGCAAGACGGAAGAGGACGCCATCATCGACGGTCTCGCCGAGGTGGATCGCTACGGCGGCCAGGTCGACTGGGTGTTCATGAACCCGACCCGTCGGCGCAACCTGACCAAGCTGGCCATGGGGCGCTACCGGCCCACGACGGTCGCGAGCCCCATCCCGGGCGTCGGCGTCAAGGGCATCAACCTGATGGCGTCGAGCGGCGACAGCGTCGACATCTTCAGCGACCCGTTCTGCCCCGTGGATCGCATCTACGGCATCAGCAAGGAGTCGTTGCAGCTGTTCTGCGCTCGCACCTCGCAGATTCCGACGTTCCTCGACGACGACGGCAACACCGTTCTCCGTCTCGCGGCGGCCGACGGCATCGAGGGCCGCGTCGGGTACTACGCCGACCTCGGATGCAACGCCCCCATCCACAACTTCTGCCTCACGTTCTGATCGAGGGGAGCTGAAGTCATGGCAACCGCAAGCAACATGATCCCACGGCCGTCGGCAGGCGTGGTGGGCGTCGTCGATGAGATGACGTTCTATCTTCGCCTCGTCACGACCACGAGCGGCACTCTCGACACCACGAATACGTGGACGCCGGGCGGTGTCACCGTGGTCAAGACGGCGACGAAGACCGGCCGTTACACCGTCACGCTCCCGACCTCTTTCGAGCGGCTCTTGAGCGTGGTGCCAACCATCGTCGGCTCGACCGACGCCGCGATCGGTGCGAACACGAAGGGGCTCGACTTCTTCATTCGCAACGACAACGTGACCAGGACGGCCAATCTGGCCGGCTCGACGCAGGCAGGGACGGTCGATTTGCAGTTCGTGCAGACGTCCTATGCCGACGCCGAGTTGCCGGACGCCGCCGCGGTCATGGTCACGATCGTGGTCGCCCGCGGGAAGACCTTCTGATGCCGGCGGTCGCGATCATCACCCCGGCGGACATCACCAAGCGTGCCTCGGCACGCAATGGTGATGACGCCGCGGCCGAGAAGGACGATGGAGAGTCGGCGCCCGATCCTGGGAAAGCCAAGCGGATGGCCGCCGAAGACTTGGTGAAGGCACTCGGGCTGAATCCTGATGATGTGGACATGGAGGAGGTGAATTCGGCTCTCTCCGACCATCACGAGGCATGCATGGCCGAGTACGAGGCAAGCGAAGCCCCCGAGGAAGAGAAGACCGAGTCCGACGCCTGACAAACAACGATGGCCATCACCAGGGACCAGCTGCAAGCACGGGCCGAGGCCATCGCGGACCAGCCTGCGTCGACGAGCGACACGTTCGTTACGTCGACGCAGGCTGTGGAATTCGTCAACGACGGGATCCGGACGCTGTACAACGACGTCGTCGACATCGCGCCTGACTTCCGTGTTTCGTTTCAGACGCCGTTCACGCTGAGCGCGCCGACGTCGAACACCAACGCGCTACCGGCTGACTTTCGCAACGTGCGCGCGGTGAAGTCCGATCCGGGGACGACCTACGAAGATTTCTTGCCGATGTACGCGCTCCGGCAGGGGCGCATCGCCGGGCGGCGCAGCTACCGCGTTGCCGGCTCTCTGCTCTACATCGAGCCGGCGAATTGGTGCCAGGGGACTTACCAGCTGCTCTATGTGCCTCAGGCGCCGGTTCTGACACTGCCCGGGTCGACCCTCGACGTAGAGCTTGAGCAGTTCCAGGACGTCATCGTTCTGCACGCGGCGGTCATGATGCTCACCAAGAACGAATGGGACATCTCGGCCGTTGCCGCCCAGCTCGGCGCGGCCAAGGCGCGCGCGATGAAGTGGGCCGCCTCCCAGCGCTCGGCGGACCCGCCCAGCGTCGAGGACGTGCGGACGCGATCGCGCGTGAGGTGGCTTCGATGAACCTGAAGAAGCCCAACCTGGCACAGATCAAGGATCCTGAGGATCTGCTGAGCCTGCTCGTCGATTACTACTCGGCGTTTGTCGAACTCGACGGCAACCGCAGCCCGTCGAAGCTGCCCGGTCTCAAGGCCATCACGGCGGCCACCATCGCCGCACTTCGGAAGACGCCCGGCGACGACTCGGGCGAGGCCGGTCCGCGCGTTGCGCTGCTGTCCGGCGGGTCGGCCGTGCTCGACGGGCTCGAGGGAGCCTTTGCCTGGAATTCGACGGCCACGGCACGCGACGACAGCCGGTACGTCATCAACCCGAACGGCTCGAAGCCTGGTCGATGGCAGCGAATGGTGTGGTCTGGGGTCAACCTCGCGCTGGCACTGTTCACGGCGACAACGGACGGCATCGTCCCGGCGAGCGGCGGCGGGACAGCGAATTTCCTCCGCGCCGATGGGAGTTGGGCGGCGCCATCATCTGCGGGCCGGCTGCTTCGCTCTCCGAGGATCATTACCAGTGGCGCGTCGACGGCCGCGACCGCTGGGTGCACGCTTGCGATTGCCAAGATCTGGGCCGGGGGCGGCCAGGGCGGCGGCAGTGCGGCGTCGATCGGTGACTGCGGGCACGGCGGTGCGGCGGGCGGGTTCGCCTACTTCGCCACGGCGACGATCCCGGCGAACTGGACGCATTCGATTGGCGCTGGCGGCTCGTCGGGTGGCACCGGCAGTCCGGGTGGTGCCGGGGCTGATACCACGTTCTCTGACGGCGTCACGACCGTTACTGCGAATGGCGGACCCGGCGGCGGCCGGCTCGGTGCGAGCGGGAACCCTGGAGCGGCGGCGGCCATCAGCTCCAACGGCACGCAGAACGGATCCAGCGCGCCGGGATCTCCGGCGGTCACGAGCCCCTCCGGCGTCCTCTACTCCGGAAGCGGAGGATCGTCGTTGTGGGGCGGCGCTGGCGTCGGCGTATCGAACGCTGCCGGCGCCGATCTCGACGGGACTTCGGCAATCGCTCGAGCATCTGGCGGCGGTGGGGCAATGGCCGGCGCTGGAATCACCGCGAAGACCGGCGGCCTCGGCGGGAACGGGATCGTCCTCCTGTGGGAGTTCTCGTGACCTACCGGTTCGCGTCGGCCACGGCGCAGGCGGCTTCGATCCCGGCCAGCGTGTCGCGCGGGATTGGCTTCTGGAGGCGCTCCTTTGCCGCGTCGATGCAGTCGAGCACGCGGACGCGTCCGTGCATGGCCTCGGCCTGTCGTCGCTCTTCGCGGAACGCCTGGTACTTGTCGTACCAGACCGGCGCGCTGCTGAGCACCGCCCAGACGATTGCCACGGCCAAGCCAGCCCATGCGACGGCTACCACGACCTTCTTTGTTTTCCTCGGCAGCGACGAAGCGTTCTCAGTCACGCCGGAAAGCGTGCGCCATACGTTCGAGCGCTGTCAAGCGGCCTATGCCGCGATGCGCCTAGGAGTCGCCTGATGGCACTCAGGCCCCAGCCGATCAGCTGGCCCCTCACGGGGGGCTTGGCTGGCGATTCCAACCCGCTGTCCGTGCAGCCGGGCTCGCACCTGCGCCTGGACGACGTGAAGCAGGAGCGCGCCGACGAGTGGCGCGCGCGACAGGGATTTGACGCCGTCACGATGAGCCCTGGGCCGGTGATGGTCGGCGCAAAGGCCGACGGCGGCCTCGCTTACCTGGCCGACACGGACGGCGACGTGATGCGGTTCTACGACTCTGGAACGTCGACGTCGTCGTATGGCGCATCCCTGCGCGATCGTCCGGCGAACTGGACGCGGTACTCGGTCAACTACCAGCGCTCCACGGGGGCGGCCTCGTCGCTGGACGTCGCGGTGACGCCCACGGCGGTGGCTGTGAAGAACGCTTTCGTCTTCCCGCACGTTCTGACGTTCTTTCGCAAGTCGACGATGGAGCAGATCGCACCTGCGGTCACGCTCCTGAGCACCACGAACTATGCGCGCGTCGCCGCGCTCGGGAGCCTGTTCGTCGTTGTCATGGGGTGCACCGACGGCACGACGCGGGCAGTGGTCTACGACTCGGCCGGAAACCAGCAGCGCAGCGACACCATCTCCGGGGCAGGTGGGCACGCTACGGTGTCGTGGGTCGACGTCATGTATTACACGGGCTCGACGATCACGATCGTCGCCCGTACCGCCGCGAATCAGATTCGGTTCATCGAGTACAACCCCTCAACCGGATCGACTGCGACGGCGAATCTGGTCATCGCGGTCACCTGCGATAACTGGTTGTCTCTGCTCTCTGAACCTGACGGCTCCGGAGTCAGATACATCGCCGTTTCGAACACGTCGCCGTCGACGCGCGTCCTGCGAGTAACGTCGGCTGGCGCAGTGACAGCCGACGAGCAGGCCGAGGCGATTGCTTCGACGTCGATGGCAGGAGTGGCCTACACGAACGGGACCGAGTGGCAGATCGTCTATCAGACGGCAGGCGGACCCAAGGCGTGCAAGAAGTCTACAACCATTGGCGCGGCTGCATTCGTCGGCGGGGCTGCGCGCACCGATCTTGCGCTGAAGGGCAACGCCTGGCGGGAGCCGGGGACGGATCCGATGCGCGTGATCATGGGCATCAACGTGACCGCGGCAGCGGAGACGCAGCGGACGTATCTGGAATTCACGTTCTCGTTCACTGGCGGAAACACCGTGACCACACGGGAGGAACCGCAATCCGTGATCCTGCCTCTCGACGCGTGGGTAGACCCGTTTGGCGGCGAAGCACTCCCCCACGTGGTTCGAGATTCATCGCGGTCCTTCTGGACGGCGCTCTATCGCCGCGCCACGGCCACGGAGATTGCGGGAGCAAGCGCAGCTGTCTATGTCCCCGACGTCTGGCACATCGAGTATCCGGCGTCGGCCGCCGCGAACGTCGGAGCGCTGTCAGTGGGTCGCCCGCTGGAATGCGCCGGGGCGCTGTGGTTTCCGTCTGGTGCATTGTTCGCCGCTGAGCCGGGGCCTTGCCCGATTCACGGCGTCCCGTTCTTCCCGCGGTCTCCTGCGCTTGTGCAGTCTACGGTAGGCGGCGCGGGCCTGACGCTGCTTGCAACGTATCAGTACGTCGAGATGCTGGAGATCGCCGACCAACACGGACGCGTGTGGAGGTCGCCGCTCAGCGAGCCGGCGTCGATCACGCTCACAGGGGCCAATAACACCGTGACGGCGACCTACGACCCGCGGACAATGCCGTGCCTAGAGAGTCAGGGTCTCAGCCTCGGGATACAGCCTCGATCGGTTGCCGCGAAGTTGTTCCGAACCGCCGGCAACGGCAGCGTGTTCCAGCTGGTCTCGATCACCTACTTGAGCAGCGGGACCGGCACCGTCGCAACCGTCGACTCGACGACGGACATCGTGCTTGCCGGAAATGACTTCCTCTACACCTATACCGAGCTCGAAACCGCTATCACACCGCGCCCGGCGTACCTCGCGACGTACGGCGATCGGCTGTGGATGGTCAACGCCGACTTCCGCACTGAACTGTGGTTCTCGAAGCACATCCGCCCCGGCCATCAGCCGGAGTTTGTCGACGAGTTCGTGATCGACTTCGACGACGAATTCGGCGACATCACTGGGATTGCGCAGCTAGACGACAAGCTGGTCGTCTTCAAGAAGAACGCCATCTATCTGGTGGCTGGCGACGGCCCCGAGGACAACGGCTCGGGCTCGCTGCACTCCACGGCACGCGTGAGCATGGACGTCGGCGCCATCATCGGCCCCCCGACGCTCTCGACCGGGGAAGAGGTGTTCTTCGTCTCGGAGCGCGGCATCTTCTCGATCGACCGCAGCGCGCGAATCGCGTGGATTGGTTCCCCGGTGGACGACTTCTTCTGTCAACCGACGGTTCGCACGCCGATCGTCGTGACTGACATCGTGTTCTCTCGTGCAAAGAACGAGGTGCGCTTTCTCTACTCTGGCGGCCAGCTCGTCTACGACCGCAAACATCAGATCTGGTACCGCTGGACCGGCGGCCTGAGCGGCTACACGCTCTCCGCGATCGTCGGGTCCAATCAAATGCTCTTCAAGAGCGACGGCGCGCTCACCGAGAACGCGACGTCGACGACCGACGCCGGAACCACGTATCGCGGGACGATTCGAAGCGCGTGGGTCCGCGCCGGCCAGTTCGGGACGCAGATGCGCCTCTACCGCGCGTTCGTCACCGGGGCGCAGATCGGCACGAACACGGGCGTCGCTCCGAAGCTGACGATCTTCCAGAACAACAGCGACGACCCGGTGCAGGCGTTCGAGGCGGCGAATCCGTTTCCGAGCACCGAATCTCCGATTCAGGCCGAGGCGAGGCCGGGTCATGGCCGCCAGAACTGCTCGGCCTTCTCGCTTCAGATCGAGCTCCCCCCGTCGGACAGCACTTGGCGGCTCGAGCAGTGGGGCGCCGTGGTTGGCGTCCGTGGCGGCGCCGAGAAGCGCCCGGCAACCGAAAGGTGGACCTGATGGTGATGTTTTCTCCATTCGGCGACTACAACGACGACGGCACGCCGAAACGGACGGCAACGTCCGGCTATGCCACGGGCCAGCGTGTAGCGCCTGCGTCAACGCCGCCCGTGACGACGAGCTCGCCTACCCCGGCACCACCGCCCACGACCAGCCTTCCGCCTCCCCCGGTGGCGCCGACGCCGCACGGCTATGTCACGCCGCGTCCCACGGTCGGTTCGACGCCTTCTGCCTCTCCCGCGGCGCCCCCCGCGTATCGCGCCCCCGCGCCCCCCGCGGTGACCGGCGACTACGACGTCGACTCTCGAGCCTTTCAGGGCTGGATTGACAGCTACGGCCGATTCGACCCGGAGGTGGTCAGCGGGCGCGCCGGGTACCGCGCTCCGGTAGCGCCGGCCGCAACCGCTGCGCCGACGGCCGTTCCCGCTGGCTGGCAGGCCCTTCCGCCCGTGTCTTCCGCGCCGTCGCCCGCCTCGGCGCCGTCACCGGCAGCGATTCCGTCCTGGGCGCTCCAGATGGCCCAGCTCGGGCTGACCGAGGACGAATATTGGCGGAAGATGTACCCGGGATCGGGGGGGCTGGCGCTGGAGCAGTCCATCCAGGCGGCGAAGTCTCGGGCGGCATACGAGGCAGACCCTGCGAATCGCGCCGAGGTTCAGCGCCAGAGCAACGAGGCGAACGCGCTGCGCGCCGCCCAGACGGCCAGCATGGGCGCGCTGACCGGCACGCCGCTCTTCTCGTCCGGTGTGGCGGACCCGGCGGCGGCATTCCAGCAGTTCGAGGCCTCCAGGTACAGCGGCGCGGACGCCGAGCGCGATGGATGGCTCCGCGGCGTTGGCCTGCCAGGCTGGATGGGGCAGTCTGGCTACTGGAACCAGCTGGACCCGCAGGGGCGCATGGGGGCGCCGTACGTCAATCAGGCGCCGATTGTGCCGCCGCCCTCGCCCGCTGTGACCGCGCCGACCGTGGCACCTCCTCCGGAGATGCGCGGCGCGCCGGTGCCTCCCGTCCCGCCTCCAGCCGCGGATCCGTACCATCCACCCGGGTACACCCCTGGCGTCGCAGCTGGGTCCGCTGCCGCTCCCGCTGCGCCGCCACCGGTTTCTCCCCCTCCTGGCACTCCGCCGCCGGCTCACCAGGGTCACAACCCGACGGCCACGCCGAACATCCCGGGCCAGCCGGTGACCGACTTCACCTACCCGACCCAGCCCGGCGGTGGACAGCGGCCGCCGCAAGGCGGATTCCGGTTCGGTCAGCAGCAGGGACGGCCTGGGCGACGCGGGCGTCGCTCGACCGCGCGCGACCTTGGAGGCGAAGGCTGATGGCCTTCAACTGGCAGGACCCGGCCTACGGGATCGACCCGAACAGCGGCGTCGACCCGAACGGCGTTGCGATCGGCTCGCCGTCGACGCTCGCCAGCGTCACGAAGAACCCAGACGGGTCGATCACCTACGCGTGGGCAAATGGGACCACCCAGACGACCAGGCCGGGCGGCGCCAAGGACGTCACGATCAGTGGCATCACCACGAAATACGACGCCGCCGGCAATGTCCTGTCGAACACCAAGGCTGACGGGACCACGGCGACTGCCGCCGATGCCGCCGCCATCAACGACGCGAACAACCAATTCGACTGGAAGCACATCGCAGCGACCGGCATCCGAAGCGCGAAAGAAGCCTCTGAGAAACTCAACGTCGTCGGCACGCCTGGGCTGAATCAGGGCGTCGCGAACGACAAGCTGTTCGGCGGTCCAGACTCGGGCAAGAGTCTGTTCACCGACAGCGCGTTCGGGAAGATTCTCGGCGGCGCCGCGTCGGTGTACGGGCTCGGAGGCCTGAAGGGCGACGGGACGCAGCCAGGCACGACGTCCGGTGCCGGCGGAACGACCGGCGGCGCTGGCACCGGTGCCGGCGGCTCCCCGACGGCTGGGGCCGACCTGGCGGCGTTTCAGAAGCAGCTTGCCGACTCCGCCGCGGCGAATAGCGGTGACCGCCCGCCGCCGACCGTGACCGCTGGTGGCTACACAGCGCCGACCATCGCGGCTCCGACGCCGGCCTCGTACTCGGGATACACAGCGCCGACCATCAATGCGCCCCCGACCATCTCGGCAGGCCAGGTGGGCACGCCCGAGCGGGTGACGCCGACAACCATCAGCGCCGGTTCAGTCAGCGCGCCGACCATCGCCGCGCCAGGCACCATCCAGGCCGGGTCGATCACGGCGCCGCAGATCGGCGTCTCTGACATCAACAAACCGGCGGACATCACGGCCCAGCACATCGACCGGATCATGATGGATCCGACGCAGACCGCCGAGTCTCGTGATGCGATGCTCAAGGCTCTCGCGATGGCCGAGGGCGCGGCGAACGGGACTGCGCCGAGCGCTGCTGTCCAGTTGCTTCAGAAGGCGATCGACACGAACGCCCGCCAGCAACTCGGTGCGGCCGGGGCGCTTCAAGGCCGTTCCCCCGGCGCTGCTCTCCGCGCCGGTCAGCAAGGGCTTATGGCCGCCAACGCCGCGAGCGCCGCCGACATGGCCGCCCTGCGCGCGTCGGAGCAGGCCACGGGTCGCCAGCAGTACGGCACGTTCGCCTCGAGTCTCTATCAGAACGACGTCAGCCGCGCGGCTGCCCAACTCGGAGCCGATGTCGACGTCGCGAAGACGAACGCCATCAACCTGCTCGATGCGGCCAAGTCGAACCAGTCGTCGGCGTTGCAGACGTCGATCGCGAACATGAACAAGCAGGTCCAGGTCGCGACTGCCAACATGCAGGCGGCTCTTGACGCCGGGAAGACGAACCTGGCCGCTGCGATGCAGGCGCAGATCGAGAACATCCGGAACACCATCACGGTCTCCACGGCGAACGCGTCGAACGAGCTGACGTCTCGAATCGCGACGCTGAACGCCCAGATGGACGCGGCCAAGGCGAACCAAGCCACCGCGCTCGCGGCTGGGCAGTCGAACGCCGCCAACGCGCTGAACGCTCGTATCGCCCAGATCCAGGCCGACCTGGAAGCGTCAAAGTCGAACCTGGCGGCGGTCACGCAGACGAACATCGCGAACGCCAGCCTTCAGGCGAACGCGAGCCAGTTCAATGCGAATGCCGCCAATACGGCGTCACTCGCCGACCTGAACGCGCGAACGCAAGTTGGAATCAACAACGCGACGCTCGCGGCTGGCGCGGCGCAGTTCACGGCAGACGCAGCGAACAAGGCATCAGCGTACAACCAATCTGCGGCGCTCCAGCAACAGATCATCGACAACGCCAGAGCGCAGGGACTCCGCGACGACCAGATCCAACTGCTCCTGGCTCAGATGGGATTCAACTACCAGGATAAGGCGCTCGCGCAGGCCAAGACGCTCGCTGATCAAGCTGCGCTGGCATCCGGTATCGGGTCGCTCGGCAAGTTCATCTCGAATCTCGGCGGAAGTTCGACGCCGTCAAACGATCTCGCATCTGGCGCCGTCTACACCGGGCCCGGGTCGGGCGGCGTGGCGACGTACTACCCAGCTGCCGGCGGTGGCGGCATCACCTATGGAGCCAATGGATCTCCGATCCTGGACTGACCAATGGCAGACCTGAGCACATACCCGCAAGCTCCGTTCCTGATTCCGCCGCCGCCGGAGAAAATCACGGCGACGACGACACATCCGGAGCCGGATGTCACTACGTCGAAGCTGGCCCCAGAACAAAAGAAGCTGCACGAAGACCTGTCAACGCTGCGGAATCAGCAGATCGACGACGCGCTTGCCAAGTCCGAGCACGACAAGGAAGTGGCAGAGGCGAAGGCTGCCGACGCGAAAGCGCAGGCAGACGAGTACGCGCGCCAGCAAGAGGAGCACGCGAAGGCGTACGAGCAGACACAGAACGAAATCACACAGTGGTCGACGCGGCTGAAGGAAGCGCGCGACCGCTACGACAACGCCCCCACGCCGAAGCTGTTCCACGAGGGAGATACGTACGGGAACGTGATGAAGGCGCTTGCCGTGGGGCTCAGCGGCGCTGCCGATGCCATGCGGGCGCGCATCGCCGTCATGACCGGACGCGACCAGGGACCGTCTGCCGTCGACGCCATCATCAACGGCGACCTGGACCGACAGCGCGAGAAAATCAAGATGATGAAGGACAAGGCCGTGATGGCCGAGGCCGGCCTGAACGATGCGCAGGAAGCGCGGAAGCTCCTGCTGGCTGAGGTCGACGCTCGCGGCGCCGTGGCCTTCAAGCGCGTCGTGCTCATCGGCAAGGCGAACCTCGAAGCGCAGGGGAAGACCCAGGCAGACATCGACGCGAATGAGACCATCGCGAAAGCGCAAAAGGAAATGCTGGACGCTCAGGGCCGCGCCGTCGACGGCATGACTCAGAAGATCGTGAAGCAGGGCAAGGACATCACGATCACCGAGAACGAGAACAAGCCCGACAAGTCGAAGGGCCCGACCGCATCGGAAATCCAACTCAGCCCGACGGACATTTTCAACGTCAACGGCGACAAGATCGCCGAGGCGAGCACGCCGAAGCTCGCTGACGAGCTTATGCACGGAAACGGCACGACCACGAAGGGCGCGCTGCCTGCCTACGCTGACCTTCGC
>Ga0068855_100004522_pt1 | contig 16991 bp, 14 predicted proteins | sample KBSCornC52_FD_66592 | JGI IMG/M metagenome (GOLD analysis project Ga0068855, IMG submission 66592) | Corn rhizosphere microbial communities from Kellogg Biological Station, Michigan, USA - KBS Corn C5-2 | ecosystem: Host-associated > Plants > Roots > Rhizosphere > Soil ...
TGGGCTTCCTTTTGTTGCCTGCTGTAGTAACAATACGATTAGAACAAAGATGGCTTCAGGGGCCTTTTAGTATTATAGTTCTGATGCTTACTATTGCATTAAGTAATCTCGAATTTAAAAATTATCAGTACAGGAAATACTTGTTTTATTCTTTCCCCATACTTTTTATATGCACAGAGTTCAATTACTTAAACCAGGGAGTAATTCATCTCTCTATGTATGATTCAAACAGAATTGCATCAAAAGTCAGAGACGCTCTTAATAACAATACCATTCATGCTGCAACTGAAAAGATCTATTTCTGGGAAAAGGAAAAAAATGTTAATGAGGAAAACGCAATAAAATGGGTGCTGGGGAATGGTTCTTTTTTTGAATTCTACGGGGGAAAAAGCAAAAAAATAGCGTTTGCAGACTCCATATTTAGTAAATCATATGCTTTCCCTTTCAGCTCTTTTCCCGATTTCAATAAAAATACTGAGCAAATCATTTACGACAACCCCAATATTATTGACATTACAGATGAATATCTGGAGGATTCATTAAAGAACTTTTCAACCAAAATAATAAATCAACTTCAATCTCCGGGCTATATACACTACAATCAGGAACACCTGGTAATCAACAGTGATAACTTTGACCAGTTCTCACTGAATGGCTTCTACGATAATGAAAATGATCTGAGATGGACAAACGGTGATGCCAGCATAATTTTTAAAGGATATTTTGCCATCGGGGATTCAGCATCCGTTCTGCTTGATACCTACTTGCCGCCTGTATGTGAAAAGGTTAATCCGCAAATCGTATTGGTAGATGATTCAAGTAAAGTACATCCGGCAATTTTTTCAAAAAGAGACGGAGAAAAGTTTATTTATAAGATAAGCTTCAACAAGCTTACCGATATTCAACAAATAAATATCGTGTCGGATACTATTATTCATACAGGTGCCGAAACGAGAAAATTATCCTTTCCATTTAAAAGCCTTGAAATAAAGAATGAGCATTGATCTGCTTCTTCATTAAATTATATAAAAAGCGAGTATGAAAATTTTCAGATTAAGAAGTTTCGACGAGTTCAAAAAACATGTGGATAGAAATAAACCAAATTACGCGCTCATACAACAGTATGAATCAACCCTGATAATTCCTGATAAAAAGGAATTCACCGTTAAGGGAATATCCTACCCTGCTAATCAATATGTAGATTTTAAAGTGGATTATCTGTACGGTGACGGTGTTAATATAAACTGGAGAGAAAGACTTGTGTGCCCGATTACACAACTCAATAACAGACTGAGAAGTTGTGTACAGATCATCGATTTCGAATTAAGCCCCTATCCCGATAGCATTATTTACATCAGTGAGCAGGTAACGCCTTTGTTTTCTTTCCTAAAGCAAAAATTTTCCAATTTAACCGGCTCCGAATTTCTGGGCCCCGATCTTCTGCCAGGCCAGGTGAAAAACAACATCCGGCATGAGGATATGACCAATTTATCGTTTGCCAGCGAGTCAATGGAATATTACCTTTCTTTTGAATGCTTCGAACATATTCCATCTTATAAAAAGGCCATTACAGAAATGTATAGAGTGCTTAAACCCGGTGGAACCTTCCTGGGCAGTTTTCCTTTCGACAGAAATAAGTACGATAACCTGATCAGGGCCAAATTTGATGAGCAGGGAAATATAGTCCATTTCACCGAGCCGGAATATCATGGTGATCCGGTGAATGAACAAGGCATTCTGTGTTTTACAACATTTGGATGGGAGGTTTTGGATGAATTTCGTCAGGCGGGTTTTAAAGACGTTTATTGCCTTTTTCTATGGTCTGATATGTTTGGCTACCTCGGCGGCGAGCAAATTTTCTTCATTGCCAGGAAATAAGTAACTGTTCCGCTTGCTCAAGCCTTTACGCCGCCTTCAACACATTGATTATTAATGTTATATTAAATAATTAATTAGAGTTTTCTACTCTATATTTGCAACGTTTCAGATTCCTTTAAGGTCAGGGTTGGTACAATAATTAAAGATTAATGTACCAGACCCTGATTATAATTTTTATTATAACATTCGTAATGTCTAGCAAAAAGCATAAACTGGTTTTGTGTCATTTATTCTATGAAGATCTGGCTTTTAAAATTGTGAAAAAGCTTGAGTCATTAAATGAAGAAAATACATTCTTTCTCTTTAATCTCGGTGGCACATTACACTCAAACGCCCCCCTGATAAAAACTATCAACGACAGTTTATTAAATAAAATAATCTTACAGGTTCCCAATGCAGGCCGTGACATCGGCGCCAAACTAAGATTATTCCAGGTAGCGGAAAGCCTAAAAATCAATCACGACTACACCCTTATTCTGCACGATAAAAAAAGCCCTCATATAAAAGATGGAGAAAAATGGGGTGATGAATTATTAAAGATCATTGAACCCGATTACCTCAATCAGATCTTTTCCACTTTTGAACAACAGAAAAACGTAGGAATTGTATGTTCATCCAACTATATCCAAAATGAATATAGCAAGGATACAAAGTCATTTTTATGCACCAGCAATAATATCATAAAATCCGTTTTACATACATATCATATAAAAACCAGTAATTACGACTTCGTTGCAGGCAATATCTTCTGGGTCAGATCACAGCTTTTAAGGCAGTTCTTCGGATCTAAATTATCAACTGATAAAATAATAGCTTCTCTTGAAAAAGGCGGCAATATTGTAGACTTCAGTAAAGGTACCAATGTACATGCCTGGGAAAGGATCATGTGTTGGATTGCAACAAGTCAAGGATATTCAATTTATGGAATATAAGCAACTATTTCAATTGAACATATCGGCAAATGCGCAAACCATTTCTGATGTTCAGTCTGTTACCAGCGATCTGGAGGCAAGGATAGTCTTTAAATTAAATGCAGGAAATGAAGAAGAACTGCAGAACGTTTTAAGGTTTGTATTCCTGTCGGGAAATTCATTTGAATTCTGGACAGAACTTGACCTGACTCTTTTTGAAAAAAAGATCAGTGAATCATGGTTAAATGATTTTGCCGGCCTCCTCTGCGACATGAATTATACAAAGCTTGGAAATAAAAAACTGGTAGGATATAATGCCAGCCATCCACATGCAATAAAAATAATATCCCAGATCCAGGCTTTTCTCGAAACACAGGGCTTTGCCAATATCCTGTATATTCCCATGCAGGAAGAAATTATTATCGACGATATATATATACAAAAAATAAACTCAGGTGTTGAGGATAGCGCCTACCAACGCATGCTGAACACGATCAGAAATACCAGTTATCCTTTACAGCTATATTTCGATTTAACCGATTTGAAGAACGGGCCGCAAAACATTCGAGTTATCTCCGAAAGTTTAAGCAACCGTTTAAGCCAGGCAGCGGTTGATAAAGATATGCTATCCAGAGTTTATATGTTAAAAAAAGCGTTAGACGAACAGAATGATAAAAATAAAACTTTACATTCAACCCTTATAACAAATAACACGTACATAGATTTTCTAAAAAGCATTATCTATGGCGGTGAAGAAGAAATGGATGGAGCCGGCAATTACAAATATTCGGAAATGATAAAGATTAAAAGATTTTATCATTATGAATACGAGATCCTGCCTTTATGGTATAAACGCTTTGGGCATATTTTAAAAGTGCTGACCGGTAAAAGGACCTTTAGATCTTTATTCAACGATAATGTGCAGAAGTATAAGTAATAGTTGCCAATAAAACCCTTAAATGTCAAATCCATAAATGAAAATCGCCTTCGCAAAACTACCTGGTTCTTCCGGTAAAAGCCTAACCAATGGCAATTTACTATACGAACTAAGTAACCCTTACGGTAAGCTAAATGCGTTTGTACTTTATGGTATCTTTTCCCTTTTATTCATAGGGTTTAAGTTTTGGCTGATAAGAGTTTATGGTAATGCAACGCCCTTCTGGGACCAATGGGATGCTGAAGCTGCAGGTTTATATCAACCCTTGTTTGATGGCTCCCTTACCTGGAAACACATAGTTGCCAATCACAATGAACATCGCATTGTTACAACCCGCTTACTGGCATTATTGCTTCTGTTGTTAAATAAAACATGGAATCCGCTGCTGCAAATGGTTGTAAATGCCGGCCTGCATCTTATAGCTGTACTACTCTTTAATGTATTACTCACAAAAGTTACCGGCCGCAACAATCTAACTGCACTATTAGCCTTTTCTCTTATTCTATTCAGTGTTCCATACGGGTGGGAAAATTCGCTCGTAGGATTTCAGGCTCAATTTTATTTTGTATTACTTTTCAGCATAGCTTCAATATGGCTGATGGTCAGTAACGAGCCATTTCATAAACGCTGGTGGGCAGGAATAGGTATTGGAGTGCTGGCTTTCTTCTCGCTCGCATCGGGTGTTTTTGTATTCTTTACCGGAATGCTGGTTGGTTTGGTTGCCTATTTACTTAAACTACGTAAAACCCCACGGCAACTGCTGGCTTGCGCAGTTCTTGGTGCACTGTTTGTAACCGGCGTTCTATTAACCCCTATGTTACCACATCAGGCGGTATATAAAGCTCACTCCCTCGCAGATTTTTATCATTCTTTAAAAATTGTTCTTAGCTGGCCTGTTTATTGGAATTTATTAGCAGCTGTGATCAGGAACCTGCCCATTGGTATATTTATCGTGTTCATGTTGTGGAAACGCCCTGCAATAAATGACAACAGATGGTTTTTATTTGCCCTTTGCGCCTGGTCGCTTATTCAGGCCCTGAGCATTGCATATGGCCGTGCGGCAGGCCCTCTTGCACCACGATATAAGGATTTACATATCATTCCCATCTTTATTAGCTTCGCCTGCTGTTTTCCGCTTATACAGGAAAGCATTGGCAAAAAGCGAAATTATGCAGTGGCCGGCTTTATCGCCTGGACAGCCATCATACTGATCTCTATTGGAAATAACAGCATGAAATATCTCCCTGGCGAACTGAAAACCAAACGCCAATGGAATATGGCCGAAGAAAAAAATACCAGGAATTATATACTTACAGGCAATATAAATTATCTTAAGAATACGCGTATCGACATGGATATTCCCTATCCAAATGCCGACAGACTTGCTGAAATATTACAACTGCCAGGGGTTCGTAATGTATTGCCTTCAAATATAAACAGGCCACTTTCCATCGCTAAGGTGGAATCTACCTCCCCTGAAGCTTTTGGTGTAAATGGGTTTAACCATCTTACCCACAACCAAACTGATACCGCCTGGGGTAGTTACACTGCCAAACACGATTCGGCCGTTGGAAGCATAACCCTGCAATTTAACATGCCGTCACCAGGCAGAAAGATAGAGATCCCTGTTGCCGGAAATCCCTTCGACAAAGACATGAGCTTCCAAATCGAACAAGACGGTCAGGTGACACCATTGAAAATTTCAGGTGATCCAACCGGAACATGGGCTGCTGCGTATGCCGTAATAAAAAGTAAAACCTTTTCTATACATGCCACCGATTCAAGTACAGCCTCATGGATAGCTATAGCACCTCCGCGTGTGCTTGGCAGGTTAGATGGAATAACAACCCGTTTGCTTGATCATTATGATATATTTCTGATAATAGGTGTAGTAATAGCAATGCTGTTAATTGCCCTGACCGGATTAAATTACAGGCAGAGAGCCTCTTTAAAAACTTTACCTTAGCGGGCTAATAAATCAAAATACATAATTGAATATCGCTATGCCGACTATACTTATTACAGGAGGTGCTGGTTTTGTTGGTTCTAACCTGGCTATTTTATTAAAGGAAAAATATGCTGATTATTCAATAATATGTTTCGATAATCTGAAAAGAAGAGGTTCAGAACTGAACCTGGTGAAACTGAAAGAACGTGGTATTGAATTTGTGCACGGTGATATAAGAGACAAAAGCGATTTTGAACAAATTCAGGTACCGGTCCATTGCGTTATAGATGCTGCAGCTGAGCCTTCAGTATTGGCGGGGCTCGACGGAAATACAGATTATCTGATAGGCACCAATTTGAATGGAACTATCAATGCACTCAATTTCTCACTAAAGCATAAGGCCGGCTTTATTTTTCTTTCAACAAGCCGCGTATATCCTATCAAAACAATTGAAGGAATTGCGGTAGAAGAAACAGACACCCGGTTTGAAATAGCGCCCGGTCAACAGCTAACAGGAGTAAATCAAAATGGTATTTCAGAGAGTTTTCCCTTAGCAGGCGCACGTTCATTGTATGGCGCTACCAAACTGGCTTCAGAAATGATGGTAGAAGAATACAATGAAATGTTTGGATTGAAAACAGTGATCAACAGGTGCGGCGTAATAACCGGCCCTTATCAGATGGGAAAAGTTGATCAGGGAGTTGTAGTGCTATGGATGGCAAAACATTTCTGGAAGAAAAACCTGTCGTATGTTGGTTATGGCGGAACCGGTAAACAGGTAAGAGATATGATACATATTAAAGACCTGTTTAAGGTTATTGATATGCAAATTCATCAGATGGAAAAGTTTAACGGGCAGATCTTTAATATTGGCGGTGGCAGAAAAGTAAGCGCCTCATTACAGGAACTTACCAGAATTTGTGAATCGATCTCGGGTAATAAAATACCTATTCAATCCGTTCTTGAAACCCGAAAAGCAGATATAAGGCTTTATATTACCGACAACAATAAAATAAGCACACTTACGGGATGGGAACCTGAAATAACAGTGAATGGCATCATGGAAGATATTTTCCTGTGGCTTAAAAGTAATGAACAACAATTGAAACCTATACTTAGTTAACTAAGATAATCCATAACAAATGAGTATTGTTATTATCACAGGCTCGGCCGGACTTATTGGAAGCGAAGCAGTAGAATTTTTTTCATCGAAATTTGATACTGTTGTAGGAATTGACAATAATATGCGCGCCTACTTTTTCGGTGAAGATGCATCTACTGAATGGAACAAGAACAGGATTCAGCAGTCAGTTTCAAACTATAAACATTATAAAACCGATATCAGGAATTTTGAAGAAGTAGAAAGAATATTCAAGGAGTATGGAAATGATATAAAACTTATCGTTCATACTGCTGCACAACCCAGTCACGACTGGGCAGCCAAAGAACCGCTTACAGATTTTCATGTGAATGCTACGGGCACCATCAATTTGCTGGAAGCAACAAGGCTTTATAGCCCTGAGGCAGTGTTTATTTTCACGTCGACCAATAAGGTATATGGCGATAATCCGAACTATTTACCTCTTATTGAAAAAGAAACCCGCTGGGAACTCGACGAAAAGCATCCCTATTTTCAAAAAGGGATCGATGAGAACATGTCGCTCGATCACACCAAACACTCAGTATTTGGCGCTTCAAAAGTGGCTGCAGACGTAATGGCTCAGGAGTATGGCAGATATTTCAAGATGAATGTGGGCGTTTTCAGAGGTGGTTGCCTTACCGGCCCTAAACATAGCGGCGCCCAGTTACATGGCTTTCTGGCCTGGCTTATGAAGTGTGCGATCACTAAAAAACCATACACCATATTTGGTTATAAAGGAAAACAGGTTCGCGATAATATTCATAGCTGGGACCTTGTAAACCTGTTCTGGTATTTTTATCAAAATCCTAAACAGGGGGAAGCTTATAATGTAGGAGGAGGCCGGTTCAGTAACTGCTCGATGATCGAAGGAATACAGTTATGTGAAACCATTACCGGTAATAAAATGGATTATAGCTATAGCGAAACCAACCGTATTGGCGACCATATCTGGTATATCAGTGATATGAGTAAGTTCAAACAACATTATCCTGAATGGACATGGAAGTACAATCTGGAAGACATATTATCGCAAATGTTTAATGAAATGAAACAGCGGGTGTGATCGCTAAAATAAAAATTCAATCCTTACATGAAGTTATCTGTAGTTATTCCGGCTTATAATGAAGAAGGAAGCATTGCCGAAACGGTAACCACTTTATATGCCGCCCTCGATAAAGAAAAAATTGATCATGAAATTGTAGTTATTAACGATAACTCAAAAGATAACACTTTAACTATACTGGAAGAATTAAAAACCACTATCCCTACCCTTATTTTTTATACCAACCCCGGACCAAATGGTTTTGGCTATGCCATTCGTTACGGCCTGGATAGATTTTCGGGAGATTGTGTTGCCATTATGATGGCCGACTTAAGTGATGATCCTGCCGACCTGGTGAAGTTTTATTTTACCATGCGGGCGCACAACTATGATTGCGTTTTTGGCAACAGATGGACAAAAGGGGGCAAAGTATACGACTATCCTCAGCCCAAAAAGTTTTTAAACAGATTTGTAAATAATCTTGTAAGCTGGAGCCTGGGTTTAAAATATAATGACCTTACCAATGCTTTTAAACTGTATAAGAAAGAAACCATTCAGGGACTAAAGCCATTCCTTTCACCACACTTTAATTTAACATTAGAGCTGTCGCTCAAAGCCATTGTAAGAAAATACTCTTATACCAGTATCCCTAATTCGTGGCGTAACAGAAAAACAGGCGAATCTAAACTCAAGATCAGGGAAATGGGAAGCCGGTATTTCTTCGTTTACCTCTATTGCTTAATTGAAAAATTCTTTTCCCGGGGCGATTTTCATAAAAAATGGTAAGCCGTAAAATAACAATTCATTAAAAGATTAATGTAGAACTTGCGGCCTGTTCGGCCCTATACCCTTTGCAGATCAACAGGGTGAAAGGCAGATATTGCACAGATTTATTACATTGCGGCCAATCAAATACTAAACGTTGAATTACTGGCTTCTAACTACAGAATATCCTCCCTTTCATGGCGGTGGCATCAGCACCTACTGTTACCACACCGCCCGTATGCTTGCCGGTTTAAAAATAGCCGTTACCACTTTTGTTCCTGATGATAGCATTGCCGACTATCAGATAAACAATACCCCCGAAGGCAACAGGATTATCCGGTTCAATACCAACCGGAGCAAAACAGCTGACTTTTTGGGTTATACTGCCCGGCTCAGCTACGAATTTGCGCAGATAGTACAGCATATTATCAGTCTTGAAGGAAAACCCGACATCATTGAAGCACAGGATTACCTGGGCATTGCATATTATTTACTTCAATACAAATATCTTTTATATCCACCGGTTAAAGATATTCCGGTAATTGTCACCCTGCATTCTCCGGCTTTTTTGTATCTGGAATATAACAGGGTGCCCGTTTACAGGTTTCCCGACTTTCATACCTGTCAAATGGAGAAAGAGGCCATTAAAATGGTCGACTGGCTGATATCCCCTACTGCTTTTCTGGTAGATGCTATTGAACCCTATGTTAGCCTTACCGAAAAAAATAAAACAGTAATCCGCAATCCATATTATACTTCTGTTGAAAGCGACATGAAGGAGCCTTCTGTAGAACGTAATAAGATCATTTATTACGGAAAGTTGTCGCCTCAAAAGGGAAGCTTCGAGCTGATGTTGTATTTCAGGAAAATGTGGGATAATGGTTTTACCCACCCATTGCATATTGTAGGCGGCACAGATATTGTTTATCACCCCGAACAATTAACGATGGGTCAACTGGTAAACCGGCAATATGGCAAATACATATCAGGCGGGTTATTGCAGTTACATGGTAAAATAAAACCTTCAGCCATCGAAATCGAATTGCACAGCGCCCATGTTATTATAGTGCCCAGTATTGTAGACAATCTCCCATACGTGGTTATAGAAGCCATGGCATTGGGCAAAGTGGTGCTGGCATCTGTTCAGGGAGGTCAGCGTGAAATGATAGACCATGGCGTAAATGGCTTTTTATTCGATCATACGGTCGATGGAGACTTTGAAGAAAAACTTACACAGGTCCTTTCTTTATCAGATGAAAAAATAGCAACTATCGGCCATGCCGCCAAAGAAAAGGTAAAGGCCATGTACAGCCCTGCACTCGTTGCAGAGCAAAAGCTGCAACTGCTTAACAGCATTATTAACGGTAAACAAAAAACAACCCGTTTTCCTTTTTTATACCAGAATCAATACAAACCCGTTAAAAGCGAAGGAAGTCTTTTAAGTGTTGTTATCCCGTACTACAATATGGGTAAGTATATTGTGGAATGTGTTGAATCGGTTAAAGCTTCAACCTGGCCCGATCTTGAAATACTGGTTATAAATGATGGCAGCACTGATGAAGAAAGTATTAAGAAACTTGACCAGATAGCTCAGATCGAAGGAGTGAAAGTGCTTAATAAACCGAATGAGGGCCTTGCTCATACCCGCAATTTTGGGGCGCAAAAAGCAGCAGGCGACTGGCTGGCTTTTTTGGATGCTGATGATAAAATAACGCCTGATTACTATGAAAAAGCCATCAGCGTGTTAAAGCAATACGACAACGTATTTTTCGTGGGCAGCTTTGTGCAGTATTTTGAAGAAACCAGTCGCAAATGGGTAACATATAACCCCCAGCCTCCTTATGCTTTGGTGCATAATCCGGTGAACAGCAGCGGACTGGTTTATAAAAAAGCGGCCTTTTTGGAGGCAGGGTTAAATGATAAGACCGTAGACTATGGCCTGGAAGACTATGAAAGCGTAGTACATTTATTATCAATGGGATATAATGGAATTGTATTGCCTGAGTTCCTGTTCCATTACCGGGTTCGAAACGACTCTATGTTCAGGAAGGTAAACAGGGAAAAGCTGCTGTATTCCTATAAATACATAGCTGAAAAACATAGCCGTTATTATGCTACCTTTGCCACCCAAATAAATAACCTGTTAAATGCCAATGGGCCCGGCTTTCTTTTTGATAATCCAACATTTGCGGTGAATGTAGTTTCCAATGCCGAAAGTAACAGCTGGATCTATATAAAACTCAAAGCATTGGTCAAAAAAAATAAGACATTAAAAAAAATAGCATTACGCATAAAAAATAAATAATTAATGATCGTAGGTATTTTAACGGACTGGTTTAGGCGATCTAATAAGTCCGAGCGACTATGGTTGCTGGCTAAAATTGAATTTAAATTACGTTACTACGAAAATAAACTGGGGCTTCTGTGGGCATTGATTAAACCATTAATGGATATAGCCATCTATTATGTGGTTTTCCAGGTGATTATGAAGCAGAATATCCCCGCCTTTGCATCCTATCTTTTTATCGGCTTAATATTATGGAACTTTTTTATTGAATCAACCGGTGGCACCATACAGATCTTGCACTCTAAAAAGTACCTGTATGAGTATAGCAACATGAACAAACTGGAAATTTATGTTTCTACACTGCTGAGCAATTCCATTGGTTTCTTTTTCAATTTCGTAATGTTTTTATTGTTCTTTAATTTTCTTGAAAAAGGCGACGCTCATACTACCATTCAAACAATTTGGATCCTTCCGCTCTTTATTAACATCTATATACTGTCACTGGCCATCTCTTTAATTTTATCAAACATATACATAATTGCAAAAGACATAACCCAGGTTTGGACGGTCTTTACCTCTTTTCTTTTCTTTTTATCGCCTATCTTTTACAAGCTCGACACATTCAAGGAAAGCCTGCCCAACTTCGATTACCTTAATCCTTTAGCCGGCATAATAATCAATGCAAGAAAAGTGACTATGGAAGGCACGCATCCCGACCCAAAGTTATTTGTATTCGATTTTGCATATGCCATTATCTTTTTAATGATAGGGTTGTTCCTGTTAAACAAATTAGGATCAAAAGCAGCTGAAAAATTATAAACATGACAAAGGCGCTGGCTATACAGGCAAAAGGCATTAGTAAAACCTTCCATATTTCAGAAGATAGTCATAATACTGTTAAACATCGGTTATTCAACCTGTTTAACCCGCCCCGCTCCAAAAAGGTTGAAGCCATAAAAACAATGGACTTCGATGTATATAAAGGCGAATGCGTTGGCCTGTTAGGCCGTAATGGTTGCGGTAAGTCAACCCTTATCCGTTTGCTGGCAGGCGTTTTCCCCAGCGATACGGGGCAAATAAATATTTACGGAAATACACTGTTAATGAACCTGGGCGTGGGTATGAGCCATCAGCTCACCGCCAGGGAAAATATATATGTATCGGCTTCTGTACTGGGTTTAAAGATCAAAGAGATTGATAGCATATTTGACCAGATAGTAGAATTTGCCGAACTAAGAGAATTTATCGACACCAAGATCAAATACTTTTCATCCGGTATGGTGGCGCGCCTTGGTTTTTCAATTGCAGTGAATGCAGGCGCCGACATTATGTTCCTCGACGAAATTTTTGCTGTAGGCGATATGAAGTTTCAGGAAAAGGCTGTGAAAGTATTTGAATCAAGCTGGATAGAAGGCAAAACGGTAATTCTGGTTAGCCATACCATGGAGGTTATTCGCAAATACTGCTCACGTACTGCATTTATGAAAAACGGTAGCCTGGTCTTTTTCGGCGATACCGAAGAGGCTATTCAAATGTATGTAGAAGATAACCACTAGTCAATTGGCAAAGGGCAATTGGCAGTAGAAATGCAAACTGCCAACCGCCTACTGCCAACTGCCTACTGCCAACTCCGGCTTCCTATAGCTCACAACAAACGAAATAAAAAAGGCAAAGATCATATTACCCATACTTCTATCGAAGTAAGTTTCGGGTATAAACGATAATATAAAAGCCACAATTACAAATACGCCAAAAAAGTCTTTCGTTTGTATACATCTGATCAGCGGTAACAACAAAAACCCAAACAGAAATATCAGGAAGCCGGTAAATCCAAACGACTCCAGTATATCCAGGTAGTTATTGTGCATATTTCTGCGGCTGTTATACGCGAAATCAAACTTTTTCTCAGCATACACATCCATCATACGGTCTACCTTATCACCAACATGTACGCCAAATAAAGGGTGTCGTTTAACAACTTCCCAACCGCAACTCCAAACAGCCAGTCGTATATTGGCGCCGGTCCATTGATCGCCGGTAACTTTCATATTAAAGTGACTTTCCACGCCATGATGCGTATACTGATAATCTGTATATTCCAGTTCCCTGAAGCGGTTCAATGTTTTTGGAAAGAAAGTCACCAGCACCAATAAAGCCACTACTACAGCGCCTCCTACTATCAGTAAAGGTTTAAACATTCGCTTCTTTATCGCATACCACACAGTTATACAAATAATACTTCCATATAAAGTAATGATGCCTATTCGGCTTGCCATTAAAAAGTTGGCAACTATCAAAAGACCAAGAGCAGCGTAAACAAGACCCCGTTTTGAAACGGCTTTGGATTTAATGCCAAGCAGGTAAGCAAAACTGAAAATGGCAACGTTTGTCATCAATGCTATGTAGATCGACTGCTTATTGATAAGCAGGGTAAGATTATCATTATACAACAACGAAGCATCTTCTGTATCAATAAATGCTTTTACAGCAGAAATAAAACACAGAATTATGGCTACCGTTGTAAGAACGGCATAGGCAAATATGATCCTTTCTTTTAGCTCCTGCCCGATGTATAATAAACCTATAATGATCGGGAACACCAGTAATGGCATGCGCATGGTTGTCCACGAAAACCCTTCGTGTTGGTCGTGCGATAAAAAAGAGCTTATAATATGGACCAGGTAGAACAGGATCATCAAAATGAGTTCCTTACGCTTTGCCAGCAGATCGAATTTTTCCCTGAATGAATTATAGAAAAAGCTGAATAAGGCGATGCATCCTATAACAATATTGTTTATGGCAGGCCAGTATGGCAGATAAAAAGTTATAAAGAAGATGACTATAAGGGTATACAGTATTTTATCTTTTACACTCAATAAACCCGACTTACTATCCATCAAAAACAGGAATCGCATAAATATCTCATCTCCTTTGGCGGCAAAAATACATGTTTCTCAGAAAGTTGTCGCCATCCCGACCTGATAGAGCCAAAGGCCCCTCCTGAAGAAAAAAATACTCATTTAAGGCAACTTTTATCCTTGTTACAACGAATTATCTTTTCAGGAATATATCATGAGAGTAGCTTTCATCACCAGATCAACATTATACACGGTAAAGGGAGGCGATACCTTTCAGATCATTAATACTGCCAGCCAGTTAAACAGGCTGGGAGTAGCAGCAGATATTAAATTAACCAGCCAGCCGATTGATTACAAACAATACGACCTGTTGCACTTCTTTAATATTGTGCGTCCGGCCGACATTGTGAACCATATTGAAAGATCGAACAAACCCTTTGTAGTGTCTCCCAACCTGGTCAACTATTATGAATACGATCAGCAGCACCGCAAAGGAATGTCAGGCCGGCTGTTTCAATTACTGTCAAAACACCATATAGAATACCTGAAAACCATTGCCCGCTGGATCCAGGGCAACGATGCACTTGCATCTGCGTCCTATTTATGGAAAGGTCATAAAAAAAGCATTAGGGAAATATTACAGAAAGCATCCTGGTTACTACCCAATTCAACACTGGAATATCAGCAGCTGGCTGAGTACAACAGCCGGCTGCCCCTATACACAGTTGTTCCCAATGGTGTTGATCCTGCATTATTTACCAGCTATGCGAATCTGCCTAAAGACCCTGCTTTAATATTATGTGTTGCCCGAATAGAGGGTATAAAAAACCAATTGAACCTTATAAAGGCGCTCAATAATACACATTACCGGCTAATGATCATTGGCGCACCTGCCCCTAATCAGCTATCGTATTATTACGAGTGCAAAAAGCAGGCAGCCTCCAATGTTTCTTTTGTTGATCATATGCCGCAGGAAGCGCTGGTGCCCTGGTATCAAAAAGCCAGTGTACATATTTTACCAAGCTGGTTCGAAACGTGCGGACTATCCACACTAGAAGCAGCTGCTATGGGTTGTAAAGTAGTGATCACTGAAAAAGGATATACACGCGAATATTTTGAAAACGAAGCTGAGTACTGCGATCCTGCATCACCACAAAGCATTTTGCAGGCAGTAGAAAAAGCAGCCATGAAAGCAAATAATGAAAAACTCAGGCAAAAAATATTTAATCATTACACCTGGCAACAGGCAGCTATGCTCACAGCAGAAGCATATAAACAAGTGTTATCAAAACAATGACGTTACGCATAGGCATATTAGGAACCAGGGGCATACCAAATCATTATGGCGGATTTGAGCAGTTTGCCGAATACCTTTCAACAGGACTTGTTGCCAAAGGGCATGAAGTGTTTGTTTACAATTCGCACAATCATCCGTACCGCCAAAGTGAATGGAATAATGTACAACTGATCCATTGTTACGATCCCGAATATCAATTGGGCAGTTTCGGACAATTCATATACGACTTCAACTGTATCCTCGATGCGCGCAGAAGAAAATTCGATGCTATTCTGATGCTTGGTTTTACCAGCAGTTCAGCCTGGGGCTGGTTTTATCCCGACCAAAGCACCCTTATTTTTAATATGGATGGGCTTGAATGGAAGCGCACCAAATACTCAAAACCCGTTCAAAAGTTTTTGAAACTGGCCGAAAAACTGGCCGTTCGTTTCGGCAATTACTATATCGCCGATTCAGTTATTCTTCAATCATATCTTAAAAACAAATACGCCATTGCCAGTGAACATATACCCTATGGCGCCGAAATTTATTATAATGAAGAAGAAAGCCTGTTGCAGGAATATGGCGTAAAGCCATATGAATATTTTATTCTGATGGCCCGCATGGCAGCCGAAAACAATATCGAAATGATACTCGACGGGTTTCATGCCAGCGGCACCGACAAAAAATTTTTAGTAGTAGGATCTGTTGAGAACAAATTCGGCCGGCAACTGGTGCAAAAATTCAAAAACGACGAACGGATTATCTTTACGGGCGGTATTTATAACCATCCGCAAAAAATACATTCCCTTAAAGTATATTCAAGCCTGTATTTTCATGGGCATAGCGTTGGAGGCACCAATCCATCTTTATTGGAAGCTATGGCCAGTCGTTCATTAATTGCTGCACACGACAATCCGTTTAACCGCTCAGTATTACAGCACGACGCGCTGTATTTCTCTTCGCCAAACGACATCAGGAATATTATCAGCAATAACATCCGTGATGGCCGCGAAATGTCCATGATCAACAATAATCTGAAAAAGATAAAAGATCAGTTCAGCTGGGAAAACGTAATCAGAAAATACGAGGATTTTATTCAAAGATGCGTACGCCAAAAAGCTGCCGGTTTATCTGCCCAAAACACAAGCTTTCCCGTAAAAGGGAAAGGAATCCTTATTAAATAAGCTGTTTCTTAAAAACTTCAAAGCTTTTCTGTAAGCCGGGGTGCGGTTATTCCTGCCCCGAATCGTCTTTTTAATATAAATCAAACGGAATGCAGGGTCACTATACACAGACTTCATACAGACCTCAAACAGACCTTAAACAGACCTCATACAGGCACGATTTGTTTTAACTCTGTTTTAACTATGTTCCAGATCTGATTTAAGACAAAATTATGTATATTAGAAATGCATACAGGACATACGCCTCCGCTGAGTTGGGTGTGCATTGTCTGTTTTTAAAATCTGTGATTTTCCGGAGAAGATTTCGAATTAAACTGCTCAAAAACAGGAGTAAAGGCCATAATCCAGATAACATACTCGGCTACATTGGTAATAAAACTGCCGGTAAACTGGTAAATGAAAATGAAGAGGAATAGCGCGAGGCGGTAGTAATTGCGCCAAACGCGGGTATAAAAGAAAAGTATTAATTCTGCCCCAATTCTGCCGATCAGCCCCACCCAGCCAAAAATAGCCAACGTTTCGGCGGCCGCATTAGGAATAGCCACCCGTACGGTATTGAATCCATAGCCATAATAAGAACGTATCAGCTCAAAGCCCAGTATTTTTATTTGTCCGGGTCCAATACCCCACCAGTAACTCTTTTGTTTCAGCAGCTGTTCGGCCAGCCAGAACGCCTCAAATGTTCTGCCTTTAGCAGATGGATCCTTACCATTGAACACATTGGCAATGCGGATAACAAGAATATTATCAGGAAAGAAAAC
>Ga0068855_100004524_pt1 | contig 16986 bp, 24 predicted proteins | sample KBSCornC52_FD_66592 | JGI IMG/M metagenome (GOLD analysis project Ga0068855, IMG submission 66592) | Corn rhizosphere microbial communities from Kellogg Biological Station, Michigan, USA - KBS Corn C5-2 | ecosystem: Host-associated > Plants > Roots > Rhizosphere > Soil ...
ACGACTTCATTCACGAAAAACGTGGCTTTCGCATCGGTCGATTCTGGTTCAGGTTTAGCCTCACATGACCGCCTCCGAATCCTACGATTTCAGTTGGCTTGATACCGCTCGCAATTTGCGATTGCAAGGGAAAGCCAGCGAGTCGCTTGACGTTATCTACCAGACCATAAACAGATTGCTCATGGCTGGGAGATTCGACGAGGTTGACGCAATGCTTTCCACGCTGGACGTTGAATCGCAGGGCATAGAGTTGTTGCTGGCAATCGCGATTATGACTCGCCCGGCCTCCGATGAACTGAAATCTAGGGAGGCGTTTTTTGAACGTGCGTGGAAGACGTTTAAGAAAAACGGCAAGGACGCAAAAAAACTGCTTGGCAATCTCAGATACGCGCCTCACCAGATGCGGCCCCGCAGGACCCTCCTCAAACGCCTGAGCAACCGCCTCGCCGAGATTCTGTTTGGCGCGTGGATATTCTGATGGACTTTGCGCGCATCTTCACCGTTCCCGTCTCCGAACTGACCACCGCCGAATTGCACGAGGCGCGGACCATAATTGGGTGGAACAAGCTGCAAGAGCGCATCGACGCTGGCGTGGACTTCGCAAAGTTCCCCAACGGCGGGAAGCGAAGTGTGGAGTTGTTGGAGTTTCTAAAGTCGATGAACGCGAGACTTGACCAAATCAACGCCGCCGATATGGCGCGGCAGGGGAAGGGACGGTAACAATCTAGCGCCCGGCCACAGGCGTAAAAACGTGGCGGGGCGAAGTGGTTCCCCCGGATGAGGCGTGCACGCTTCTCCAAAAAGCACCGCCTGACGCCAGCGGATTACTGGTAGCGGCTCGGCAAGCTAACTTCGCAGGGATGACCGAGATATTCACCCGGCGAGCCTTTTAACTGCGGGATAATCGGGAGAAAATCGACGATGCCTGACCTAGAAACATTCACAAAAATAGCCAGCACCATCGGCGTCAACGGCGTCTTGGCGCTCTTCATTTGGGGCATGATTAAAGGCTGGTTTGTGACCGGCGCGATGTATGCGGCGCTTCAGCAGCAGGTAAATTCCAATCAGACCGAATTGCAGCAACTTCGCAAGCGTGACGCGGACCAGCAGGATGAGCTTGTCCGGCTCCGAAAGTTTATCGATGACCAGCAGGAGCAAATTGTGACGCTGCGAAAGGAACTGGGGGACGAGAAGGCACTCAAAGCGCAGGCGCTGGTCAGAGTGGACGCGCTCACGGCGGAAAATGTGGGATTGAAATCGCGTATTGCGGAACTGGAAAAGACGGTGGGGGCAATGAACGCCAAATGACCATCGACCCGGCCATTCTCGCCAAGGAAATGGCGGAGGCACAGGCGCGGGAAGAGGAGCACGCCGCATGGCAAGAGCAGTTGCGGCAGGCACACCTCAATACGCTCGTCAATGAACACGGGGAACTGATTGCCATCGTCCGCGAACTAACGCAAAAGACGACGCTGGAAGTCATGGCGATGGTCACGGCGAGATTGAGGGCGAAGGATGCCTTGCGATGACTGTGGCCGCGAATCTCCCCTCTCGCAATGTCCGATGTGCATGGCGATGTTGTGCGAGCGATGCCTGAAAGTGCATGGGGAGCTTGATGAGCGCGAAGGGGCGGAAGAGGAAACTCAACCGAAAGCCCAATGAGCCACGAACGCCGACACGGCAAACTAACCCACGCGCTACGACAGGCCGAAAAATGGCTGCGCGCGATGGCAGATAAGAACCCGAGACTTAAAAAACCTTTCGATGATGCGGCAGACCGCGACGTAGCGGCGGCTGGCGTCATTGAAGAATTGGAGACAATTATCATGGACTTAGGCGAAAAAGCGGCCGCGCTTGCGGCAGACGATGCGAAGAAAACTCAACAGGTTGCGGACTTGACCGCGCAACTTGCGGCGGCGCAGGCGAATCAACTGCCTGCTGGCTCGGTGCCGATTTCTCAGGCCGGTGCTGACGCCATTAACGCGGCTGTCGGCGATGACGGCTCGATTCCGCCTGGGCCTGCGCCTGTTCAACAACCCTAAGTGTTCGGTTCTTTGAAAGCGTCGGCGGCGGACGAAACAAGGAAGCCGCCGACGTTTTACGGCACAACTGCTAGGTTCCACGGCGCGTCTAAGAATGCCCGGCGCGCCGTGGTTATTCAGATGATCTTCTCTCCCTTCAAACACCAAACGTCACGGACGAATAGCCGCATTGTGGTCAGGGACGCATCTCGCGGCGGGGGTTATCCGCAAATGCCGGGAGTGTTCCCCGAAAAAATGGAACTTCATCCACTGCGGATAGAGCCGTTAAAAGCCGTCAAGCCATTAGTTCTACCAGTGCGCCGCAATAGATCGGGACTGTGATTCATGGGAGCGAAGCTAAACAGAATCGACAACGCGCCGGGGCTGTTCGTGTTCCGCTGTCCGGGCTGCGATGACAATCATCAGGTTGTCGTTGACGCCGCATATTACAAGAATGGCGGTGGCCCGGTTTGGGGCTGGAATGGATCGGTTGAAAAACCAACATTCACGCCATCGTTGCTGGTAAAAAGCGGGCACTTCGTGGATACGCCGATTGCAGGTTCTGGGGTCCAAAAGTCCTGTTGGTGTACATGGAACGCGGCCCATCCTGATGACCCCGCACCTTTCAAGTGCAATCAATGCCACAGCTTCATCCGTGAAGGAATGATTGAGTTCCTTGGCGATTGTTCGCACGCGCTGGCTGGGAAAACTGTTGAACTGCCCGACTGGATTTCATGGCAGGGCAAGTAATGAAACGCCTCCTCAACCATCTCGATTACCCCATCATCCTCGCGGCCATCGCGTTTGTGATGCTGGCGATGCTGGGGGTGACGGCGCGGGGGGCGATTCCGGGATTCCGTGTCGGCATCAACTGGACGGGTTACGATCCAACGGGACAGCCGGGCGGACCGGCTGGCACGCCATACACTTACGAACCCATTGACGGATCCACGGGATTTCTGAAACAGCAGTACGTCGACGCCGTTGCCAAATATGTCGCACCCGTCATCGGGCGCGACATGGATTGGAAGTATCTAAACGACAGCACCATTTCAACATGGGCACAGCAGCAGGCGTTGGGAAGCGATTACACCGCCTACGGTATGCGCGAGACAACGGATATTAATGCTGCAAACCAAATGCGGGCGAAGGTGCCAGACTTCACCCCGCAGATCGGGATCCCACTGATGGCAGACGATGATTATGCCTACCAGCAGGGAAAGCTGTGGGCACAGCGATTCAGCGGGAAGGCGAGTGGGGTATCCATCAATCTCGGGAATGAGGTTTGGTCGGTCTACGCCGGAAACCTGGGGGCTTGGAATTTGAATCAAGCTCATGCCGAAGGATATGTCGGCGACGATTTCAGGATCCTCGGGCTGCGACAGGGTGTCCGGCTGGCTCAAAAATCGTTGAAGTTCAGGCAGGGTTGGCAGGATGGTGGCGGGGATCCATCGAAGGTGTCGACCATCATCGAAGGGTTCGCGCCTATCCCGCAGTACATCCAAAATCAGGTCGACGGCATGAAATCAATCGGTGCCGACCCGAAAACGCTCAACGCCAAACTGTCGATTGCTGAATATGCGGCTGGATCCGCCAGCGATTTACAAGGGCTATTAGGGACGGCGGCACAAAAGGAAGTGGCCGTCGACGCCTTCATAAATGCTGGCCCGGCAGTCTGGACAGCGCAAACACTGGCGATTGCCAAGGCGAATGGCTTGGATCCGCATGTTAGAGCCTATGAGTTTCGCTTGGCAACAAAACCCGTTTCTGGCGCTGAAATCGCGGATTGGGTGGCTTTTCAAAACACGGATAACGCGATGCGGATCCAGCAGGAAGGGATCCCAACCCTGCTGAATGCTGCTGGCGGGGTTGGTGCGGTGTTTAATGTGGAGGGTTTCGGCGGGTTCCCGATGAATGCACCACAGGGGCAATTCCCGCTCGTCGACATCAATCAGATGTTCACGGATCCGTTTCAGTCTGGCGTTTTCCGGGGAGTCAACGGTTTGATTGACTTCTCATCCATCCCACAGACCCCCGCTCCCGCGTCCTTCGCCCTATGCACCGCAATCGCCCTGCTAAGCCTGGCGGGACGGCGGGAAAGGCGGATGGCGTGACGATAGAGCAAGTACATCGGCTCGAAAATGCTGCGGAAATTATCCGCAATCTCAAACGTCAATCGGATGAACTGACGAGCAAGATTTCCCGATTGACGATCAGCGACAGCGTAAATCTGTTCGCCTCCTCCGATAGCACAAAGAGCATCAGGCTGGAGAAAAAAGAGAACCCGAAACTCTTTGAGCGCATCATTCGTGATATCGAAATGGCGTTCATGGATGAGCGGCGTGAGCGGGATTTGGCGATCAAGAATTTTCCCGAATCCTACGTCGAAAAGGGCGACAAGTAAGCGAAAGGAACCCATGCACTATCGAAACGGACGTGAAGCATTCAATGGCGACAAGGTTGTATCACTCGCAGGCTACGGCAGCGGTCCCGTGAACATCAACGCCATCGGCATCCTTTTCGATGCCAAGCCCGGCAACGATTACTGCAATGGCAGCATCGCCTCCATCATCGGCGGTCCCGTCGTCGGCGCTTGCCTGTGCGACTGCCTCCATCTGGATGATCTGGGGGAGATTCTGAAAGAGAAGGGTTTGGACAAGCGGCCTCCGGGGAAGTAGCTCGCTGGAGTTTGAGCACCTTTTCATGCTCAAGCTCATACATCCTCTCCCAGAAGTGGGCCATCGCTTTTAGAACCGCTTTCGACGTGTCTTTATCGTATTCCATATTAGAGTAATCGCGGCGGTGGGCTAACCCTGAAACGAAATATGAAAAATAATGGACATTTTTGAACAAATTGTCCGGGGATTAGTGGGCGTCGGAATCGTCATCGGCGTTGCCTTAGTCGGCGTGGTGCTTTTGCTGATTTGGCTTTGCTCGCATGTTCGGATTTCTTGGATATGAACCACGTCGCCTTTATCGTCGGCCTCTGCGGTCCCACTCAAGCCGATTACGACGGCCTCATGTGGAAGAGCAAGGCCACAGTTCCCGGCCAGCCTGATTACAACATTACCGACTATTGGGGTAAGCCTCTCGCGGCGGCGGGGCATGACCTACTGGTGCTCCAGTGGAATCAGTCGCAACAGAACGACGTTACAAAGATGGGCGACAACATCCATCTGATGCAATCGCTCATTGCGGCCAAGTGGGGAAATGACCAAGTGAAGATTGTTGGGCACTCGCTCGGCGGATGGGCCGCAACCCTGCTTGCCGCTGCAATGGCTCAGGTTACTCCGCTGGTTTGGGGGCTTGATCCGGTTGACCCCAACCATGCGACGGGCATCAACCTCGCCGGCATACCAGTGCCCGCGAACGTGCCAGCCGCATATTGCTACCACCGGCCTCCATCGAATCTCACGCCGATAGGAAACAAGGGGCCGATTTACAGCACGTTTTTCACTGGCGCGCCTACGACGAAGATTAAGAACGTCGTCTATCAGCAGAATGATCACGGTTGGCCGGTATGGCAACATCCAGTCATCAATGAAGTGATTGCGGCGACGTTCCCCATTGTCCAACCCGCCCCCCAGCCCGCCCCGGTCATCCCCACGATGACGCTGGAAGAGTTGACGGCGGCGGTGATGGATTTGCAGGCGTGGCGGAAAACGGTGGAAGCGAAACCGCAATGACCGAGAAATTACATGCCAGTTGCAATTGATCCCCTCATCTCAGGCATCGTCGATGACGGCAACGAAGCCGGCATCATGCGCACCCGGCTGTCCACGTCGGGGATGGTGTTGCGTCCATTCGAGCGCGGGCGGTATACCGCGCTGAAAAACGGCACGGCGACTTCGGAATTTCGGGAGGAGGGCGACTTCCTCACGTTGGGCTGGCCCTGCTATTTCGTTCAACTCAGCAACGGGGTCGTCAATGGCGTCGAGCTACGATTCAAATTTCCCGGCAGACGGCTTGGGCTTGCATTTGTTCGCAACGTGACCACGACCGACAGTTTCACCGCTGTTGTGGACGGGGAAGCCTACAAGGTGGATGTCACTGTCGCAGCGCAGGTCGATCCGGCTGTGGGAGGGCCGTCGCATCTGGCGCAGATTTTGGTCGCCGACAACTTGCCCGAGGCGATGGATCACGAATGCCGTCTCTTCTTTCAGGGCAATGCGACAACCTCCCCCTCATTCTACATCGTGGGATGGCTGGAAGAGGAGCGATTCGGTTTTGTTACGCCGCCGCGACTGCCGCGCGCGTTGGAGCCGGTCGCTCTGACCACTGCCGCAGCCGCATTGCCCCATGACAATGGCGGGGCGACCCTCCATGCCGGCTTCCGATATTTTCGCAACGTGAGCTACTACAACGTCCCGCAGGCCATTACTTCGATCACCAGCAGCAGCACCACGGCAACGGTCACGACAACCGCAGTACACAATCTCGTGAGCGGCCAGCAAGTGACCATTGCGGGGTCACTGAACCCGGAATACAACGGCACTTATACCGTCACCGTCACCACCACGACGGCATTCACATATACCTTTGCCGGCTCTGCTACCAGTCCGGCCACGGGCACCAAAACCTTCGGCGCAACTGGAACGGTCATCATCGCTCGAAACAGCGTTGATCTATGGTCGAAAACGCTTCTGAGCGGCGACAGTGTCGTCTTTGATCCGGGCGGAAACACGTCCTACAACGAAGTGGTGAGCGAATCGATTGGTGGGGGCTACAACTATAAGCATCGACTTTTGCTTGTTGGGCCGGTCATCAACGCCACAGTGATAGGGGGATGGTAATGGCCATTCGCAGGGTACAAACCACATTCACCAAGTTCCCCAGCAAGATTATCTCGTGCCTGGGCGATAGCCTTACCGGCAACTTCGGCACGGTGGTTAAATACGAGCAGTTTTATCCGAAGGTGCTGCAAGACTCGCTGCGCGCCCTGGGCTGCATTGTAACCTGTCAGAACTGGGGCATCAGCGGCAATACCACGGCGCAGATGATCGCCCGCGAATCCGTACAGATTCAGCGGGGCGTACCCACCATTGCCATTGTGTTCGGTGGGGCAAATGATGCTGCGGATGGAAGCACAACGCGGACGAATCTCATCACCCTAATCAATTACCTCAACGCCCAAGGGGTCAGCAAGGTGATCGTTCAGGGGATGCAGTATCGGAATTTGAGCGGCGCAGGCGCCGACACGACATCCGCGGAAGAAACGGCTTTTGCTGCCATTCGCGTCCAGCAGAAGGCGGCAGTGGCGGCGACCACGGCGGTCTATTCGGATAGCTATGCCTTTTGCCGGGCGCGCATTCTGGCTGGCACCGACGTGCAGGGGAGCAACACTTATCACGTCAGCAGCACCGACTACCACCTGAGCGCTTATGGGCATTCGGTGATGGCGGCTTGCATCCTGGCGACGATTCAGGCGCAGACGGGGTGGATTGGGGCGCTGCAATGAGCGTCATTACTCGAATCATCACGCAAGACTGGTATACCGGCGCGAGCCTGTATTACACCGTTTACGCATCGGATGGCTCTACGCTCCAGGCGCGCACGGCCATGAGTGAGAGCCCAGCGGGCAGCGGATGCTTCTATCACGCCAATGCTGCATGGGACACCTCGTGGGCGGGGCGAGTTGTCTACGATGATGGGTCGATTTATGTGAGCGAGGAGATTGCGCCGCCGAGTAATGTGACCAAGTGTGCTACCGATACCATTGACGCCAACGCACTGAAAGCGGATGCCGTCGCCGAAATTCAAAGCGGGCTGGCAACATCGGCGGCGGTTGCCGATATCGCCCTCACCCAGCCCACCGTAACCACCTGCCACACCGCCGGCGGCACACAGACCGCACCAACGCTGACAAATGACCTGCTCTTTCCCGTGCCGACAGGGCTGGGGCTGGGGTGGAAGGCGATCTACTTTGGTGAGACGAAAAACGTGCTGAGCTACAACGCGGGAACAATGACCGTGACGGTGGATTCGGCGTTTAGTACGCCGGTGGAGGGGGGGCATGATATTGAGTTTTATCAGGCGGCGGGCGTGATTGTCCGGCCAATTAGTGTTGTTCAGCGATCAATCAGCGTGCGGGATTAAATGGCCACCCTCAGCATAACCATCGCCGGCGACACACCCACAGGCATCAGCCTTACGAGTCTCGTGCGCACGGATACCAGCGCTCAATTGCTGGTGAGTCCAGCGTCGATGACTCTAAGCGGTGGATCATGGATTTACACGTTTACGGAACCGACTGCGGGCCTGACCTACACTTATCAGTACACAATCACTTGGTCGGATGGATCGACAGTAGATGAGGCGGGAACATTTGAGGGGGCGATTTCAGTTGCGGATGGCTATTACGTCAAGCGCGCCAAGGTCATCCACACCGCAGGGCAGGACAATTTCGACCTAGGGTTTAACCTCGACACTTCCGCAACCACGGCAGATGAGACGATAGCACAGGCCATTTTCGATCAGGGGGATAGATTCGTAGATTCTCGCGCCCTGCTTGCCGGCATCAGCAAAGCCACCGCAAGCCACTACCTCGACACCACCAACGCCATTTTCGATGCCATCAGCGATTGGGCCTCACGCTGGGCGCGGGCACAGGGCTATCTCTTGCGGGGTGTGACCGGCAATGAGGATTCCGCCAAAGCCGAAGGGCAGATGCGCGATATGCGGGATGAGGCTGAGGCGAAGATTGACGAGCTTTTGAAATTTACAGCGCTCAACGGCTGGACGTTCGATGGGATTAAGGTGGTGGGGCCAAGCAATTGGAATTGCGCGCCCTGCGGGATTGAGGTGTGGTGATGGGCAGACCGCTGAAACAACTGGATGAGGAGCAGATCGAAGCCTTGGCCGGTATCGGATGTACGGACGAGGAGATTGCTGTTGCCCTGAAATGCTCGTCCGACACATTGACGCGGCGTTTTGCGGAGCATCTAAGAAAGGGCCGGGAACTGTGTAAAACGTCATTACGGCGGATGCAGTGGAAATCGGCTGAATCGGGGAACGTCACGATGCAAATCTGGCTCGGCAAGCAACTGCTGGGGCAAAAAGACCGCAACGACGTAACAAGTGATGATAAGGCCATCGTACTCGGGCCGCTGGTTTTAGACGGTGACAAGGAACTGTGATTGCTCCACCGAAATTCCCCACACTCTATCCCAAGCAGGCTGAGGCGATATGGTCTCCCGCGCGTTACACGATCATCGAAGCCAGCACCAAATGCGGCAAGACGGCGGGTTGTCTGGTCTGGCTCATTGCGATGTGCTGGAAGGGCCGGCAGGGCCATAATTTCTGGTGGGTCGCTCCGATTTTTCCGCAGGCCAAGATTGTCTTTCGTCGCATCAAGCGAATGCTGCTCAAATCCGACCCACAGCAAAAGGTGTGGGAGGCTAACGAAGGGGAAATGTGGATTGGCCTGATTAACGGCGCAAGGATGTGGTTCAAGGGCGCGGACAAGCCCGACAGCCTGTATGGTGAGGATGTCTATGGCGCGGTGATTGATGAAGCGAGCCGGGTGAAAGAAGAGGCATGGCACGCTGTACGCTCTACGCTGACTTCAACGGGCGGCTCACTCAAAATCATCGGCAATGTTCGCGGTCGAAAGAATTGGGCCTATCGGTTGGCACAACGGGCGAAATCCGGCCAGCCCAATATGGCCTATTTCAAACTGACGGCCTATGACGCGGTGGATGGTGGTGTGTTGCCTTTGGCTGAGGTGGAGGACGCAAAAGCTATTCTGCCAGATCATGTCTTCCGTGAACTCTATCTGGCCGAACCCAGCGACGATGGCGGCAATCCCTTTGGCCTGGATGCTATCGCAAGAGCGACCCGTCCAGTGCTCGCGGCGGGGCCCGTGAAAGCCTATGGCGTGGACTTGGCAAAAAGCACCGATTGGACTGTATTGTGCGGCCTGAATGGAAATGGTGAGGTTTGCGAACTTGAACGCTGGCAGGGTGATTGGGGATTGACCCGAATGCGGCTGATTCAGCAAATCGGCAACAAACCTGCCCTCATCGACAGCACAGGCGTCGGCGACCCCATTGTGGAAGATTTATGCCGCGCCTGTTCATGGGTGGAAGGGTTCAAGTTCTCTTCCACCAGTAAGCAGCAATTGATGGAAGGACTGGCGGCGGCATTTCATCGCAGCGAAGTGGCAATCCCCACAGGATGGCTTGTAGATGAATGTGAATCATTTGAGTTTGAGTATCGGCCCGGTGGTGTGCGGTACAGTGCTCCCGAAGGGCTGCACGATGACGGCGTGTGTGCGCTGGCGCTGGCAGTGAGACGGTTGACCGATCTGCGGGTGAGCAATGTGCCGCTAGTTATCGATGAAGTGGTGTGCGTGAACTAAATGCCGACGTTTTCCCCCTATATGCCCGTTCCCGAGGAAGTGGTCGCACCGGCCAATGGCAGCCCCAAACCCAAAGAGGGCGAGGAGACCGGCAGGCAGGACTATTACCAGACCATTGATCGGGTCTACGGGCAGGCCATCGAAACATGGGGGTATGGATGCCCCAACGGCAACAACCGCAGCAATCCTTGCGGGTTCCCCGGCTATGGCTCGCTCTACATGGGTAGGCCCAGCACCTACCGCTTCATGCTGGACCATCCCCGCATTCGCCAGGTGCGGGCGCAGGTGTGGAATACCATCTTATCCGGCGAATGGTCGTGGGAGGTTCGCGAGGGGACCAATGAGGCGTGGGTCGAACTGCTCAAGGACATGTTTGATTGCCAGCGTTTGACCACGCTCATAGATACCCTGCGGGCACTGGATTACGGCCACGCAGGTTTTGAAAAGGTGTGGGAAGTGCGGGATGGCAAATGGTGGATGGTCCGCAGCAAACCACTCGCCGTGGATACCACCGGCATTATGATCGACAAGGCCACCGGCGATTTTGTCGGACTGCGGTATGGGCCGACTGCGGATTGGCTGAATAAATCGAAGTGCTGGCTATTCACCTACGATGGGGAGGCTGGGGAGTATTACGGGCGATCGAGGCTGGAAAACATTCGCTCTACCGCATGGCGGGACTGGCTGGATGCTGCAACGGATATGTTCCGGTTGAGCGAGAAAATCAGCGGCATCATTCCCATCATCACCACGCCGTCCGGCTCTTACACAGATTCGACAGGCAAGACGACATCCTGGAGCAGTAACGCCATCGCCGCAATCAAAGCCCTGCGCACCGGCCAAGGTGTCTGGTTCCCCACCGCAGCACTTCCCGACCAGCGCACCGCCGACAATCTGGCTCTAGCGAAAATATCGCTGGTCAATATCGACGTGAAAGACTTCGGCTCGCACGCGCCAGCCATCGCTGGCTTGCTGGAGCGGATGCAGCATGACGAGGATTTGATGTTCGCGGGCTATCTCCGCTCAGCGCGCACGGGGATGCAGTCCAAGAATGGCTCCCGCGCTGACAGTGAGCAGCACACGGATACGGACACCACCGATTGTGAGATTGTGGATGCCCTGATTGCTGAGGCGTTCAATAAGCAGGTGGTGGATGATGTGCTGACGCTGAATTTCGGGGAGCAGGCGCGCGGAGCGGTCTACATCAAACCGGCGAAGTTGCGCGACATTCACCGCGAAGTGGATTTGAAGATTATCGACGCCGCATTAAATGATCCGGAGCTTCGCCAGCAGTATCTTGAACAGGTCGCAATTGATACAATCAACGACCGGCGCGGCGTTCCCACTTTGGATGGTAAAGACATGGTGTTGGAAGCCGTGCCCACGGATACGACCGGCGAAACGCTCATCGATAGCGGAGGCGGCAGTGAAGAAGAAGGCAGCACGCAAACCGAAGATTAGAGGGGAACTGACGCCGTGGACGGATGACGAAATCAATCGCATGGCTGAGGTGACGGAAGAGGACAAGGTATCGGCCATTGCGTTCTGGCAGGCCAATGCACCCAAGCCGATGAAGGATTTGGTGCAGGCCCGGAAGAGGAAGAAATGAAACGCATGGAACGACTGGAGCGGGCTGTGGGCGAACTACAAAGGCAATTGCTTGAATTGGGTAATGCCCCTTCCGCGCATCTCGACTTAACAGAAATGGCTCCCTGTGACCACGAGTATGTCCCGGTAGTGATTGACCGGCGAAATCTGGACCAGTGTCGAAAATGCAAACAGCTTTTCGAGAATAATGTGGCCACTTTTCATAAGGGGCATTACTACGCATCTGGTGAGCAGATGCCCGAAGAAATTGAGATTGAATAAACGTGTCCGCCACCGTTTCAATCCGCAGTAAGTTCGCCTGGGATAAAGACGCGCAGCGCTACCGCCTCGCCAATGGCCGGTTCGTCAAGGAAACAGCGGTCAAACAGGCCACCCTGCGGACCATCAAGAGCAGTCAAGCGGAAATGCAGCGGTTGACGACGCAACTCAATCGCGGGGAACTGACCATCGAGAACTGGTGCACGCGCTTCGCCTCAGAACTGAAAAACCTGCACGTCTCAGGCGCGATGGCGGGCGGCGGGGGCATGGCGAACATGACGCAGGCAGATTACGGGCGCATCGGTCAGGAACTTCGATTCCAGTATCGGCGATTGGGAAACTTCGCAGCACAGATCAAAGCCGGGGAACTGACGGATAAGCAGATCGAAGGCCGCACGAATCTCTACGTCGCCAGCATGAACAAGACGTTTGAGGCGGCGCGACGAACCAAGGCGGCTGAGGTGATGCAAGAGGAACGAAACATCCTGGGGGCGACGGACCAGCACTGTGCGGTCTGTATCGAGCAAACAGCAAGGGGATGGGTGCCGATTGGGCTTTTGGTTCCAATTGGTGCACGAACCTGCATGGCAAATTGCAAGTGTCGGTATTCATTCCGCAAGACTCCCAAGAGTTAAAGCAACCCACAACATGACGAATTACTACCTGCACGCCACCGGCGAAATGCGGCCCGCTGTCACATTGGGCCTTGGCCTCATCACCGAAAAGGACGGCCAGCCCGTCAAGCATTACTGGGCGGATGCCATCAGTGAAGGCGAGTACATCCACCCCGTCAAGAAATTCCGGCTCGCGGTGGACCGCAAGCGGATGGATGGCTGGGTGGAGAACTTCAACAAGATGCGATCCGCCGGCGTGGATGTTGGCGTGAATGCCGATCATTCCGAGACGGCCCGAAATGCCCTGGGCTACGTCGTGGACATGAAGCGTGAGGGCGGCACACTCAAGGTGCTCCACCAACTTATCGGGGAAGACGCCATCCGCATGGCATCGCGCAACAAAGTCAGCATCGGGATTGACCCCAATTATGTGGATGGCAAAGGGGTTCGCTACGGGGATGCGATCATTCATTCCGCACTCACACCTGTACCCGTTGTGACGGGGCAGGCAGGACTCATCGCCGCATCACGCGGCCAGACCGATGAAGCCCTTATCTTTGAACTGGCCGCGACAGGAGATTCCTCCATGAATCTTTCCAAAATTCGCGAAGCGTTGGGCGCGGCCGCCGACGTTAAAGACGATGATCTTATTCAGCAGGCCGCTGATAAACTCGGCACGCAAAAGACCGAGACGCAATCGCTCCTCTCCCGCGCCACCAAGGCCGAAGAGGAGGCCGCGAGCCTGAAGACAGAACTGGCCGCGAAAAAGACTGAGATTCAAACCCTCAGTACCGGCAGCAAACCCGCCAAACCCAGCGCCAGTGAAATCTACTGGGCGGCGAAGGCTGTCACGATGGCGCGCGAGGAAGCGATCAAAGCGGGGGCGATTACCCCAGCCATCGCAGACCTTGCCGAACAGCGTTACCTCAGCAAATCGGTGGATCGCACCAAGATCACCCTCTCCCGCGCGGTGGAGGAGGACGATCATCAGTTGGTGAGCGGCTTTGCTACGGCGCTCGACTTCTACGAAGTCATTAAGGGCAACAAACCTACCCCGCCCACTGGCAGTCAAACTGGCGTTCAGCAGCTTTCGCGCCAAATCCCCGGCGATGACGCCACCAATGCCAAGCAGATCGCTGAGGGCGACCGCATCGCGTCGAAAATCACCGAAGAGGCCAAGCAACGGCGCGAACTCGCGCGGCACTAATCGGGCCATCCACCCCAAACCTGAAAGGTAAATATCATGGCTTTTGGACGAACGTTTCTCGCAAACAACCAGATTTATCCCACTCGCGTGTCGGCGGATGGGCGACCCAATTACAAGCAGGGCGGCGTCACCATTGACTGGACCACGGTACAGTCCAACGGCGGCTCCGGCACCAGCACAACCACCCTTGGCGATGGCTCTATCGTCTACGACAACCTCGTATACCTGCGCTATGGTCAAGTGCTGACGATGATTAGTGCCACCGGAAAGTATGGCCCCTACGATTCTGGCGCGACCGATGGACGCCAGACCCTCACGCGCGGCCAGTGCTATATCCTGGATCAGACCGTGACCCAGTACGCCACCGGCGTTGGCCCCAACTCGGTCCAGCAGGATCAAATTGGCGGCGTGTTCGACGATGGCGTGGTCTACTTCGGCAGACTGCTCCAGTCCGGCACCAACACCTCCACCAAAGCGCTCGGCCCCACTCTCGCCAACCTCAACACGGCGTTCCCCGCCCTCAAATACACCGCAACGGGCCGCATGGTCCCCTAATCTCTCTCAATCGTTTTCCGCTGGCGCGGCGTCCTACGAGCCCTCGGATTTACCACCCTCAAAACAGAATACGAAAGGTAAATCATGTCCACTCAACTGGAACTGCTCGGGTCGCTCCGCATTCAGCGAATTGTCGCTGCGATTGTCGATCCTCGAAATCTCCCGCAACAACTGGTCTGGTCGCAGCGCATCCCCACGGTGGCGGCGACGGACGAAGAAATCATCGCCCGTTACGAAATCACGCCGCTCATCGCCGACCTCATCGCCGACGATGCTAAGGCGAACGTCTATTCGATGGGCAAGCCGGTCTACGAAGTCAACAAAATCCCCAACATCAAAATCGGCATGGGATTGACGCAGGCCGACATCAACCTCATCGACAAGCTCAGTCAGGGCTTTGCCACCCCGGACGAACTGGGCATCTTCAACGACCGTCAGGCCCGTTTCCTCGGCTATGTTGGTTTGGGTGTGGCCCAGCGCGCCGAACAACTGCGCCTGCTCATGCTGTGCGATGGCGTGGGATACAGTCAGTACAACCGCTCCGGCATCATCCTCCCCGCTTCGATGTCGTGGGGCATGTTCTCCGACCTCAAACTCACGGCCGCGATTGGTTGGGACAGCACCTCGGCCACTCCGGTTGCGGACATCCTCAACACCCAACTGATTGGGCGGGTGCGGTACGGCATCAACCTCAACCGCGTCACGATGTCTACTCAGGCATTCCGCTACATGGTGGCAACCACGGAATTCCAGAACAAGGCCCGCGCCTTCATTCCCGCGCAACTGACCTTCACCAACCTCCAGACGCTTGCCATCGGGCAAATGCAGTCATTGGCGGCAAGTGTGCTGGGTGGAATGAATGTGGAACTCTACGATGCCCGGTTCTGGGCGCAGGACACGGACACGGCGGCGCTCACCTCCGCGCCCTTCCTGCCGGTGGTCAACGTGCTGCTCACATCCACTGAGAATGACGGGAACTCGCAGGCGTATGACTTTGCCAATGCGCCGATCACCGAAGCGACCGTTGCCCGCGTCACGGGCGGCGGAAACATCATCGGCGCAGGCGGCATCCCCAGCTACGGCCCGGCGTCCTACGTTACGACAACCAACGTTGACATGAACTCGCCCGGCCTGACCTATTGGGCGGTGCAGCGAGCCATGCCGCGTAAGTTCCAGAAACAGGCGTCAGCGGTCATCACCGCCGGCACCTTCACCGACACCATCAGCACGTCCATCCCGACCTACGCCTGATTCAACGGATGAAAGCGCGGCGGGAGCAGGACGGCTCTCGCCGCGCCCGATTCCTATTTTTACCGGAGACATCTCATGGCTACCGATTTGAAAGACGCAGTATCGAAGTCCCCAACGATGAAGGACGCGAAATATATTTCCGTGCTTCCTCCCGACAGCAAACCTCCCGAACCCGTCGCAGACGACGGCCCCCATCGCACCAAAGACGGCGTACTCACGCGCGCGGGAATGGCGTTTGCCATCAAGCAGGGCGGCAGCGTGCTGTTTGACGCTACGGACGCCACCGGCCCGCGCACCTATCGACGGGTGGAAGACTTGCCCAATGAGGAGCAGGTCGCGGCCTATATTGATTTCAAGACCAAGCAAATCGCCAGCATCGGCGCATCGAAGTAACAATCGGCTCCATCTCACCCGATTTTCATCCATCTCACCCCGAAAACCCCGTGCGTCCGTCCATTGGTAATGTGAGATGGACCCGTGGCGGCGCACGGATTTCAGGAACATCTCACATGCAAGCTCTCGCAGAAAACAAGCCTCTCGAAACCGCTAAGCACCGCGAACTGGTCGCGCCCTACTGTATCGGCGATGGTCTGGACCTTGGCAGTTTTACTGATCCTATCAACTCACGCGCCATCCGGATCGACCGCGACCCGCAGTATTGCCACATTGCCGGCGATGTCAGCGACTTGTCCAACTTCGCGGATGAGTCGTTCGACTACGTCCACTCCTCGCACGTTCTGGAGGATTTCAAGCATTGGACTCCCGTGCTCGCCGAATGGACGCGGGTGCTTAAGCCGGGCGGATACCTGATTGTCGCCGTTCCGGATCGTGAAAGATTCCGAGCAGCGGTAGCGGCTGGACAGGGTGATAACTTTGACCACCAGCACGAAAGCCATCTCGGCGAGGTGGAGTCGCTGCTGCCGGATTACAAGGTGGAATTGAGCCGGTTTACCAGCGACGATCCAAAGGAGTACAGCATCGTCGTGGTGCTGCGCAAACCGCCTTCCGATTCACCACGCACCCCGCGATATGCCGAGAAGAAATTGAAGGTCAAAACCTTCGGCCATTCCGGCGATCTGGGCGACGTGATTTATGCCATTCCCACCATCCGGG
>Ga0068855_100004525_pt1 | contig 16986 bp, 21 predicted proteins | sample KBSCornC52_FD_66592 | JGI IMG/M metagenome (GOLD analysis project Ga0068855, IMG submission 66592) | Corn rhizosphere microbial communities from Kellogg Biological Station, Michigan, USA - KBS Corn C5-2 | ecosystem: Host-associated > Plants > Roots > Rhizosphere > Soil ...
AAAAAAGCAAAGCAGGTTTGGCCTTGCGCTCTACCTGCTTTATATTAACTATTAACTGATCGTTTAAAATCTGTTAATTACTGTCTTTACGTATAAAAGATACAGAACGCTACTAAAATTGTCGTAAAAATTAAAAAAATATCTTCATATAAAAACACTCTGCTCCCGCGGGTTTAGCGCAGCGTAACTCGTGGTAAGCATGGTATGCAGTTTTCAACTGCCCCTGGGGTGGTGTTCCCGCGCCGAGCTGACAGGTAACGAACTATGCAGGTTATAGCCTCAAAGGGGCAACGGGTAAAAATATGTCGTCGCGAACGAGGGACAATCCTTCGACAGGCTCAGGATGACATTCGGGGTATTGAGAGTAAGTCCGAGCCAATAATCTAAAATAAAGAAAATTCTTTACAAAATCCACAACTTCCCCTACCCGCGCACCGGCAGTATCATCACAAAAACAAATCATCAAATGCGGCGGCGAAGCCAGTTTTCCTGCATGGGCTCGAACCACGATCTGCTGAACCAAAATCAGCCGTGCTACCATTGCACCACAGGAAATTATACGGTGGAGAACCCGGGTAACGATCCCGGATATCCGGGGCTTCAATCCGGCGCATACACCATGTTTGCTAATTCTCCAATAAAAATTCGGTGGAAATAAAAGGACTTGAACCTTTAACCGGCACCGTATAAGGGTGTTGCTCTAACCAATTGAGCTATATTTCCATTTCAGTAGGGTAGACAGGACTCGAACCTGCAGCCTCTCCGTTCCAAACGGAGTAATCTAAACCAATTGATATACTACCCTGAAAAATTCGCCTTAAAACAAAAAATCCCCTTAGAAATTATCTAAGAGGATTTGAATGTTTTGTTTATGTTAAGTCAATACATAGCTTATCCTCTCTGATAAATCAGTTGGGGTATAAAGCTTTGTATTGTTGTTGTTTTCATGATGCAATGATACCGCTATTTTTTAAAATAAAGAAATTTTCTGTAATTTATTTTTTAACCATCATCTGGCAAAAAACTGGACGGAGCCGAATTGGGTTATTTTGCAGGCAAAGTTTATTATTAAACACTGTGCCGCGTTAGCGGGCGTCGCGGATACCGGCCGCTTCGACGGGCTCAGCGCAGGCCGCGCCTAAGGCCTGTAGCCGTATGAGCAAAGCACGCGGCCCCGTTTCTATCAACGGGGAAACGCCCAAGTTTCAGTTTGCAGTTATGAGTAGGCAGTGTGCAATCGCGGACAGTGCAATGCGGTTATGCAAAGTTCGCGATTGCTTCGCTGCGCTCGCAATGACGGGAGTGTCAAGTATGCAGATAAGACATAACATGCGGGCTAATTACTTCGCACCACTCAAATACGCCGCTAAACTGTTTATCCTTGCGGCCACTATGCTTATTTGCTGCTGGGCTTCGGTCCAGTTGCGTTGTTCAATGGCTTCGCGGATGCCGGGCAAGGTTTTTACGCCGTAGCCGGTATAAAAGCCGGGGGCGTAAATGGTGTGCCGGTACCAGGGGCGGCGGGGCAGGCCGTCGCTTAGCAATTGCTGCTCGGCATGGTAAAGCAACTGGTTGAGTTTATCATGATTGCCGCTCGTCTGCGAGGCAGCTGCCCAGGTGGCGGCTAAATTATCAGCGCTTTTCTTCAGGGAATCCAGCGCGATTTTTAGCGGGGCGAAATCCAGTTTGGGCACTTCGCCTTTGGCCGTGGGCGCCTGCTCGTGCTTGGTCGGGTCGGCGGCCAGGGTAAAATCGTTTGCTTTTATGAGCTGGTTATCCATCTCGGTGCTTTCGCGCATTTTGTCGGTAAGTTCGGTTAACTCGGTAACATATTTGCTGATGGTGGTATCCAGGTTGCGGTAATCAAAGGGCAGCAGGTCGGCATCGGCCATGCGTAAAATGGCATGCCCGGCCGTTTTTGAAAGGGCAACGCCATATTCAAAAGTGGGGTCTTTAAATCGGCGGTAATCATCGAACGAGTCATAAATGGAGTGGTATTCGCCGCCGCCATCTTCGCCGCCAAAGGCCAGGTCGAGCGTAGGGATACCCAAATGTTGCAAAAACGACGAAAAATCGGACCCGGAGCCCAATGGTTCAAGCGGTTCAACTTTGCGTGCCATTATTTCTTTTTTATCCTTTACGGACGAGGCTTCCACCACTTCCCGGGCCCTCTTACGGTCGAACACGCTCACGTTGGTTTGCGGATCGGTTACATTTTTGGTGATCTCTTCCATAAAGTTCTCCAGTGCCTGCGATCCGCCGCCGTTGTAAAACCCGCGACCATTCCCATCCGAATTAATATAGACAACCGCCTTTTGCTGCAGTTCTTTATCATGATCCTCAGCATATTCTGTGGAGCCTAACAGACCGGGTTCTTCACCATCCCAGGAGCAGTAAACAATGGTACGTTTTGGCTTCCAGCCGGTTTTCAGCAAATCGCCCAGGGCCTTGGCCTCATCCAGCATTGCCACCTGTCCGCTCAGGGGGTCGCCGGCGCCATTAACCCAGGCATCGTGGTGGTTACCGCGCATTACCCACTCGTCCGGAAATTCGGAACCCTTTATTTTGGCGATCACATCATAAGCAGGCACCATGTCCCAGTTAAAGGCCATTTGCAGGTGCACAACGGCCGCGCCGCCGCCAATATGATACGTGATGGGCAAGCCCCCCTGCCACGCGCGTGGCGCAACGGTGCCATCCAGCGCGGTTAACAGCGGCTGCGCATCGTGGTAGCTGATAGGCAGCACCGGTATTTTTAATATGGTTGGGGCATCTTTGCGGTCCAGGCGTTTGGCATCTTTGGTAGCGCCAACGCCGGGGGTTAGCGGGTCGCCGGGATAGATCACCATATCCATCACCGAGCCACGCTGAACGCCATATTCATTTTTGTAAGCACCTTTGGGATAAACCTCACCGGCAGAGTAGCCATCATCAGCAGGGTCCGAATAAATGATACAACCTACGGCGCCATGTTCGTAAGCAACCTTTGGCTTGATGCCCCGCCACGAGCGGCCATATTTGGCAATAACAATTTTTCCCTTAACATCGATGCCCAGCTTTGCCAGGGTTTCGTAATCGTCGGGCAGGCCATAGTTAACAAACACCAGGGGCGCGGTTACGTCGCCATCGCCACTCCATGCGTTGTAAGTCGGCAGTTGGTTGGCCTGGTTTGATGTAGCGTCTTCCGCCAGCGCAGGCTCCTTTAACAGGGCCGTATATTTGGTAGGGCCGGTTAGCTCCAGCAGCCGTGTTTTGGGGGTTGGAAACAGCACGGTATAAGTTTGCAGTTGTGCATCCAACCCGTAACTTTTGTATTTGGCCAATATATTTTCGGCAACGGCCTTACTGCCCGGCGAGCCCACATTATGCGGAAATGCCGACAGTTCTTTCAGCGTTTCGCCAATATGCGGTGCACTTAATGATGCGTCAAAAGCCTGCTCGGTTTGCAGTTCCTTTGCTGCCGATGCATCTGTAAAACCTGATATGCTTTTTTGTTGCGCCTGTACGACGGTAATTATGGCAAGCAATCCGAGGGTAAGAATTTTCTTCATTTTTTCGGGAGTGTGTGATGGGTGAAATTATGGAATAAAAGATAATTAGTCAAATAGTGTTGTATCGCCATAGTTTTATAACAAAGCATTTGAATACAGATAGCTGAAAACTAAATGAACGGGTTAATAATAGTAAGTGTCTTTTCAACTACCAACCCGTGCTGCATGTCTTCCGAATACAATACCGAGCAATTACCTTCGATAGCGGAAGCTATTATAACGGCATCAAATAATTGAAACTGATATTTTTTTACAAGCGTTGCTGCATAATAAAGCGTATCGGGAGTGACGTGTAATATTGTGCACCTGGCAAACAGCGCCGATGTTTGTTCCAAAAGTTGTTCTTTAGTAAGATTGAGCAACCTCCTGGTCGTATTAAGATATTCGGACACTACCTGTGAAGAAATCCGGTTATCGTCGGCAAGTAAATTTTTGGCGATTTCTCTTTTAGCAGGGTTGGAGTTGTCGTGCAGGTATATCAGCACATTGGTATCAAGGGCAATACCGCTATTCATCATAGTTATTAGCCTGATCGCGATCAAACTTAAAGCCGCTGAGGTCTACGAGGGTATTTTTAGTCAGGTTCTCGATTTCCAAAAGACGCTGAGCTTTATCGCCGGGAACAGGCCCGTTATCGTTTATTTCAAAAGCAATAACTTCAACTGTTTTACCTATCATCTCCCGGGGGATCCGCATGGTAAAACTTCCTTTTTGTGGTGTAATAATTTCCCTGACCAACATAAATTAAAGGTAATAAGAAATCTCGATATACTCAAACCGCATTGTCAATTTGAAAATGCACTAATTTGACGATTTAAAAATGGAATATCCTCATTTGAATCATTTTCAAATGGCCAAATTTTCAAATCTTCAAATCACTACAATTCCCTCACAAACTCCCGCATCGCTTTCCCTGGATCGGCCTCCTTCATAAAATTTTCGCCGATTAAAAAGCCGTTAAAACCTGCCAGTTTGAGCTGTTTGATGGTTTCGGGATTGCTGATAGCGCTCTCAGAGATCTTTAAAAACTCCGCAGGAATATGCGGGGCTAACTGATACGACGTTTCAACCGATACCGAAAAATCGGCCAGGTTGCGGTTGTTTACGCCAATGGCATCCAGGTTTGGGTTAATGCTGCGCTGCAATTCCTCCATATTATGCACTTCCAGCAAAACATTTAAACCCAATGATTTTGCCAGCGATGCCAATGTTTGAATTTCATCGGGCGTCAGGATAGCGGCAATCAGCAAAATGATATCGGCGCCAAGCGATTTTGCTTCAATAACCTGGTATTCATCAATCATAAAATCCTTGCGCAAAACAGGGATGGCATTGGCCTTACGCGCAGCGATCAGATCGGCCTTTTTGCCCATAAAAAAGTTACGGTCCGTTAACACGGAAAGGGCCGAGGCGCCTGCCGAAGCGTATCCATTGGTGACATTTTTTACCGAAACTTTGTCATTTATGATCCCTTTTGAGGGGGATTTACGCTTAAATTCAGCAATAATACCGGTTTTTGCCGGGTTTAGCAGGAAATCTTTAAAGGAATAACAACGCCTGCCGAAAAACGCTGATTCTTCCAGTTTGGTATAGGAAGTGCGGGATTTTGCGCGCTGTACTTCCTTTTTTTTATTGATAACGATTTTATCGAGAATAGTCATTGGTTTAACCAGCTGAAGGGGTATATTAATTTATTAGTTTTTGATTTGTTTTTTAGCTACTCTGCGTCCCCCTTTAGGGGGCCAGGGGGCTTAGCCAGTTTTGCATCAGTTCCTTCCCATACTCGGTTAATACCGATTCCGGGTGAAACTGTACGCCACGCACATCAAATTGTTTATGCCGTAGCGCCATCACCGAATTATCAGCCTCATCAATGGCCGTAATTTCCAACGCATCCGGAATTGCTTTTTCATCAACCACCCAGGAGTGATAGCGCCCAACCTTAAAACTTTCGGGCAGGCCAACAAACAGCTTTTCCTGCCGGTCGGTTACTTTAACCGGCGTGGCAATGCCATGCATGGGCTGACCCAGGTTATACAACTTGCCGCCAAAAACTTCGGCAATGGCTTGCTGCCCCAGGCAAACGCCAAAAATACTTTTTGTAGGTGCATATTTTTCAATAACCTCCAGCAGCAAACCAGCCTCTGAGGGGATACCTGGCCCTGGCGAAAGGATGATCCTGTCGAAGGCATCCACATCGCCAATGGCAAATTTATCATTCCTCCATACCTCGCACTGCAGGCCAATCTCGTTAACCAAATGCACCAGGTTATAGGTGAAGGAATCGTAATTGTCTATGATTAATATTTTGCCCCCCGGCCCCCTAAAGGGGGAGGAAGCGTGGTGTATATTACTTGTATTTTCGTTCATTTCATTTATAATTAAAATATTACTCCCCCTTTAGGGGGCCGGGGGGCCTGCCCTACAGCTCCTCCGCCAATTCTATTGCTTTCCTTAAAGCGGCTATTTTATTGTCCACTTCTTTCAGTTCGCTTTCGGCTACCGATCCGGCTACTATGCCGGCGCCCGCCTGGTAATGCAGGGTGTTGTTTTTGCTTAAAAACGACCGGATCATGATGGCGTGGAAAAAGTCGCCGTTGAAACCCATAAAGCCGATGGCGCCGCTGTAAAAACTGCGTTTAGTTTTTTCGTTTTCGTCGATGATCTCCATCGCCCGGTATTTTGGTGCTCCACTCAGGGTGCCCGCAGGGTAAGTATCGGCAACAACTTTAAAGGACGATACCCCCGGCAGTAATTTACCGCTCACATGCGATACCAGGTGTATCAGGTGTGAATAATATTGTACTTCCTTAAACGACTTCACCTCCACCTCGGTGCAATGCCTGCTCAGGTCATTGCGGGCCAGGTCAACCAGCATCACATGTTCGGCCGATTCTTTGGGATCATTTTCCAGGGCGCGGGCTATCTCGGCATCCTTAACATCGTCGCCGCTGCGTTTAAATGTGCCGGCAATAGGGAATATACTGGCCAACCTGTTTTTAATGGTGATCTGCGCTTCGGGCGACGAACCGAATATCCTGAAATCGCCGTAGTCAAAATAAAACAGGTACGGCGATGGGTTGATGGATCGCAGGGCCCGGTAAACATTAAATTCATCACCCAAAAACTTCCGCGAAAAGCCCCGCGATGGCACTATCTGGAAAACATCGCCGCGGTAAATGTGGGTTTTCATTTTTTCAACCACCGCCATAAACTCTTCGCCGGTCAGGTTGGATTGCTCTTCGTTGTGGCTTTCAAAACCATATTCAGGGAAGTTTTTATTCCTGATCAAATCTGCCAGTTTTTCAAGGCCATTGTTTTCAGCGTCGGCTTCCGGCTGGTTATGGAAAATATACAGTTCGTTTTTAAAGTGATCAATAGCGATAATATACCTGTAAATATGGTATTGCATCACCGGTATCTTGCGGGCAGTGTCGGCACTGTCTTTTAGTTTGATGGTTTCAAAATGTTCAACCGCTTCGTGGGTAAAATAGCCGAACAATCCATTGGATAGCATCTTCCCCGGATTGGCATCGGTTTCAAAAGCGCCAATGAAGCCGTTTAGCCGGTCAATAAGGTCAAACTCGCCGGCAACCAGGTTTTCTTCGGTGCCATCGGGATAACTGATCTTCAATGCGCCATCGTTTAATACCAGTCCGCCAATGGGCTCGCAGCAAACGTAGCTCAAGCTGTTTTCGCGGCTATGGTAATCCGAGCTTTCCAGCAGCAGCGAATTGGGGAACACGTCGCGCAGTCGCAGGTAAATACTTACCGGCGTGGTGGTGTCGGCAAGCATTTTTTTATGGGTAGTTATGAGTTTATATTTTTTCATTTTGTTTCTTAGAGTGCTTAAAAGCAAAAAACCCAGCGAATGAGGTTCGCCGGGTTTCCTATTTAGGTTTACAATTGATTAGTTTTTCAGATCAAAATATCACCGGCTGCCAAGTTTGTTGGTGCCACCAGTTGTTATTATGATTGATTTTGATCATTGCGGTGACAAATTTATAAAGAAAATTGAATTACCAAATTTTTTCTGAACTTTTTTGTTACATAGAACCAAAAACAGGCAGTTTACCCGCCAAAATGGTCGCGATAATGATAAAAAACGCTAACGAGTAAAATATAGTTATCGTTTTAAACTTACCTTCCGACAGTTCATTTCTCTTCGCTTTGCTATGCCCAATAGTGATCAGCACAATGGCGATAACCATTCCCAGCCAGTGTTCAACTGTAAAATAACGGGTAACATCATTTTTCATGGTGCCACTGTTAAACTGCACATTGGGACTTATAAAAAACAACACGAGGCCTATAAGCAGCTGTGTGTGTGCCGATATCAGCGCGAATAAATTGATCTTCCGGTTAAGCTCTGTATAAGGCTTTTTGCCCAACCAACCCAGTACCGACTGTGCGATAGCTAACACTACCAGCAGAAATACAATATACCTGAAACCGGAGTGCAGGTCTTTAAAAATTTCGTAAATGCTCATGGGTTAAATTTTGTCCGAATATACAAATTAAGTTGTAAGTCGACAGTCAGGAGTCTTGAGTCTTAAAAAAAATGATTCCGGGTTTATATTTTGATTATAATTTAAGAATTGTTTAGATCGGCATCCGTAAATATTTAAGTCAAAATAATACCTTGGCTGTTTAATCGTATAATACGCATTACGCTTAATTGATACCCTTTTTTGGAAACCATCAGATACATATTAAAAAATGTTTGCCTTTACGTATTACTATGTTTGGCTACCTTTTTAATGCTGCGCGGTATTGTGCGTTATTACCCCATGCAGGATAACATCGGCTTCCTGCAGTTTAAGCAGGCTTATCTGCATATCCTTCCCTGGAAAATCGCTTTCTATACGCACGTATTCACTATCATATTTGCCTTGCTGGCCGGCTTTACACAGTTTTCAACTTTTATACTGAAAAATTACAGGGGCGTTCATAAACTCATGGGCAAACTGTACGCGTGGGATATATTGTTCATCAATTTCCCGGCAACATTTATTATGGCGATTTATGCAAACGGTCTGTTGCCATCTAAAATCGCCTTTGTTGTTTTGGATTGCCTCTGGACCTGGTTTACCTACAAAGCCGTTGTCGAAATAAAAAGGAAAAACATCATCGCCCACAAACAGTACATGATCCGCAGCTATGCGCTCACACTTTCGGCAATTATGCTGCGCAGCTGGAAACTCATTATTTTAAGCTTTGTTTATGTAGATACCCTGCACTTGTATATGATTGATGCCTGGATGGGGTTTGTGCCAAATTTAATTTTTGCGGAGTGGCTGATAAGGCGGGCGCAAAAGAAAACTAAAAAATTACCACAGCCCGTCGTTCAAGCCTGATTTTAGCAATATCCGAACAAAAGGTAAGCACGTAACGCTAAAAACTCCATTACCTTTCAAGTCTCAGATTTAAAAGAATGACATAGAAAATGGCGAAAAGTATTACGGCGAATGTAAAAATGCCGGTTGCAATGCTGATGATATTGGGGTACTTGTTCCCTGCCTTTACCAGCCTGCGTTTTAGTTTAATGGCAAGAAAAATGGAAACGCCAAGGCCAATGCATAATGCTATAATCAATAAATAATCGAAGTGGTCCATTTTTTAATTGGTTAGGTGAATAATAAACATTCCATTAGCGCCTAAAATTAAAGCCGCTTACCTTTCAAGTCTTATGTTAGCGAGTATGATATAGAAAATACTGCAAATTACCACAGCAAACGTAAAAAAACTTGTTGTGATGCTAATAATGACGGGGTATTTATTGCCGCCCTTAACCAGCCTTTGTTTCAGATACATGGCAAGAACAATAGCAGCGATAAGGCAAACAAAAAATATCACAAGTAACAAAAATAATATTACCATCTTCCGGGCGGTTAGGTTGATTTTAAATAACTGGTTTACAACGCTGCAATTAAGATAATATTTTGTTGTAATAACTTAATCCATTGCGGAAAACATAATTTCTTGCACGCCCTGCTTCCAGATTTCCTCGCCGAGTGTTTTCAGCAGTTCCATATCTTCCTCAAAAACTTTCGCGAAAATATTACAGCTGTCCAGTCCATGGCCTTCGCCGTAATAAATCCCCATGCAATTTGATGTTTTTGTCCGCGCAGGTTTAAGCGGACCATAAACCACTTCGCCGGGTTCGGTAAAAACCGAGGCGTTTTCCTGTATGATATCCAACGGCGGCGCTTTGTCAGTCCAGATTTCCTGGCCCGATACCCTTGCATGAAAAAGAGTGCGTTTAAACGGCAACAAGGCGGTAAATGCGGCACAGGTTACAGGCGCATCATTTGTGTAGAATTTAAACCGGATTGTATGATTTCCCGGTGTTTTTATTACGAAGCCGTCCATACAGTCAAATTTACCCTATGAATAGCAAAAAACCTAACCGGGATGATTTTCAGCGCGTTTTTCGTCAGGAAGCCTCGCTCAGCGGCGGGACGCCTTTGTGCTCGGGTGTTTCCTCATGGGCTTTGCCTTTAAAAAGCGAACTTACTTTTTCCCAAAGGCCAACCACCATATCTTCATTAATAAAATGCGAGGCTTTTTGGGAGATAAGCCCAACCAGGGTTTTAACAATAAACCCGGAGTTCCTGAAGATGGTTTTATTTAAAGTAAATGGCAACACAAAACGCGATATCAACCCAACAATATCCTGGTCAAAAAAACCGCCGCTTTTGGTACCGTCCGGGTTACCTTGCCAGTGAAATAACGACATAATGGTTGATAAAAGGGCCGAAGGACTTTCAACCCGTTTTCCTAGTGCTATGCTTTGCTCACGTTCAACGCCTTTCAGCCGAGCTATTTCGTTGCGTAAATCCTCAATATTTCTTACAGGTAACTCCATGCTTTAGTCTTTAAATATTTTTTGGATAAACGCGTTAACAATTGGCTTCTCGAGCTTTTTCTTGTTGTATTTAATGCCCAAAGCAATAGCCAGGTATAACAAGGCCACACAGCCAAAGCCCGCCCAGGTAGCGTGAAAAACTTCTTCACCTAAAAAGTAAGCCAGCGTTAAACTTGCGAATATAAATGCCAGCACCATGCTTATGGTTGTTATGGTATCGGCAATTAGGCTTGCAGCAATCGTTGTCCCCCCTTCAATAGCCTGGTATTTGGCCAGCTTTATGCGGGTTTCAGCATAGTCCTTCAGTTGATCAATAATAGGTGGCGGCGTATCAGTTTTGGGTTCCATATTTTTTTAGTCTTGAGTTCCGAGTCAGGAGTCTTAAGTCTGGTAATTTTTTTACTCCCGACTTAAGACTCCCGACTTAAAACTTAATTATGCATGTTCCAGGTCATCCTCGTATTCCTGCTCAACACCGTTCATTTTCGATTTGATGTTGCCAACAACTTTATCTTTCAAATCCTTCAGGTTATCAATCTCTTTGGCAGCAGTTTCTTTAATTGAATCGCCCAGGTTTTTTAATGATTCAGACAGCTTATCACGTGTTTCATTCCCTTTATCGGGTGCAAACAAAATTCCTAACGCTGCTCCTGCTGCAAGCCCTACCAGCAATGCAACAAATACTTTTGAGTTATCCTTCATAGACTATAAATTTAAAAATTGACTAATTGTTTTTATTATGATTAAATATCCGGCCAAATGTTACCTGGCTGACGTTTTGTCCTTATTTATTTGTTAATTTTTTTTGTTGTTTTACAAAGATAATTATAATTCATATTAGTTAAGGGCCCGTTCGTATCCTTTCGAGCCTGTCGGCTGCCAGTCTGTTTGTTTCGTAAATTTCCAGTAACAGCAAAAAGTACGAAAGCAATAAGGGGCCGAAAACCAAACCTGTTATCCCGAAAAGCGGGATGCCGATAAACACGCCTATAATGGTGATCAGCGGGTGTGTGTTTGCCACACGCTTGTTAATCATCATCCTTAAAAAACTATCCACATTACCTATAAACAGCAGGCCAAAGGCCAATATCCCGATGGCTCTCCAGGTATGCCCCTGTGCAAACAATATGGCGCTGGCCGGTATGGTGAGTGTTGGCGCGCCGACAACAGGTAAAAACGAAATAAACGCACCGATGACGCCCCAAAAAACCGGGTCGGGCAGGCCGAATATTAAAAAGCCGTTGGCCAGCAATACCCCCTGCACTACCGCTATAATTCCCTGCCCAAATACATTTGAATAGGTTGAATTACGTAATGCTACCGCAAATTTTAACGCGTGCTGCTCGCGGAATGGCGCATATTTTAACAATGCCGCTTCGAACTCGCGGAGTTGCACAAACATAAAATACAATAAAAAATACATCACCAATAAAGTAATGATAATGTTGGCCGCGCTGCCTAATATCGAGGGGAACAGATCGGTTAAAAACGTTCCCAATTTTTGCAGTGTATTTTCGGCCAGGTGCGCCTGGTGAAAATTATAATCGGCATAATCATCTATCTTATTGATCCAGCCCTGCAAATCGAACGATTTAATGTTTATGCTGCCTATTTTGCCAACCATCATGATGCATAACGACATCAGCGGTATGATGATGACAATCAGCGAAACCAGTATGATGAGGATGGCGACGATAGATTTATTCCACTTTTTCTTTTCAACAAAGTGTAGATACACCGGTCTGAAGATCGTGTACAATACAATGGCGCCCAGTATGGAGCTGAATAAACCGGTTAAAGCGTATAGCAGGAAGCACCCAAGGACAACTATCCCCCCAAGTACTATGTTATTACGCTGCTTGTAACTAAATATCGACATTCAAAGGCTTAAATGATACCTTATAAACGTAAATACGGAAAAAAGTTTTATCGCCGGGAATATTATTTTTCCGGTTGGAGATCTGCGATCAAGAAAATGACTTTTTGATTAAAATCGGCTGCAAAGCTACTCGCCCGCTGCTGTTTGAGTGAGCAGCGTATTTATTTTTGCTGTGCTGATGGAGATAGAGTCGAGGTAAAAAATACAATCCTCGGATGCATCGGGAATTTCATAACGCAGTTGCTCCAATGCTAAAAGGATGTTTGAAAGCTGATTATTAATATCATGTTTTAGTACCCGCAAATGCTCGTCTTCGGTTTTGTTTGAATCTGATTTTTTGTTTTTTGCGGAACCCTTCATGCTATTTTATGTTGATGGCCTTCATTTTATTGTAAAGCGTCTTCCTGTCGATGTTTAATATTTCGGCCGCTTTGGTTTTATTGAAATTTACCTCTCTTAACACTTTTATAATGGTATCATATTCGGCTTCCAACGCGGCGTTTTTCAAATCGTGGCGGGGTTCCCGCATTTCGTAGTTTTCTGCCTGGCTGGAGAAATCATTCACCGGCATCTTGTAGTTCGAGATTTCGAGCGGAAGGGCCTTCATCGCAATTTCTGTGCCTTCTGTCATTAGTGTGGCCCGGCGTACAACGTTTTTCATCTCGCGTACGTTACCCTGCCAGCGGTAGTTCATAAAACAATCCACTACTTCGGGCGAAAACGATGTTACGTTACGCCCCAGTTCATGATTGGCAAGCTTTAAAAAATGCTCGGCCAGTAACATAATATCAGCCCCGCGTTCGCGCAGGGGCGGTATCCATATGCTAAATTCATTAAAGCGGTGATAAAGATCTTCCCTGAAGCGGCCTTTTTGTATGCCTTCCTGCAGGTTTTCGTTGGTAGCTATAATAATGCGCACATCCAGGTTAATTTCCTTGGTGCTGCCTATCCGTTTTACTTTGCGTTCCTGTACTGTTCTCAATAGCGCCGCCTGTATCTCATACGAAAGGTTACCCACTTCGTCAAGGAACAAAGTGCCGCCGTTAGCCATTTCAAAGTGTCCTATCTTGGTGTACAATGCACCGGTAAACGAACCCTTTTCGTGCCCAAAAAACTCGCTGGCTGCCAGTTCCTTTGTTAACGAACCGCAGTCCATTGCAATAAAGGGTTGGTTGTAGCGTGGGCTGTTAAGGTGTATGCTTTTGGCTACCGATTCTTTCCCGGTACCACTTTCGCCCATAATAATTACGCTGTAGTTGGTTGGAGCAACCAGTTCTATCTGGCGCATTAACTCTTTCGAGGCCCTGCTGGTGCCTAATACAAATTCGCCGTTAAAGGCCTGTTTTCTGTTTTCTCTTGATGATTTTTCATTGCCCGTAGTGTTGCTGCTTTCTGTTCTGTCTTCAACAAGCGCATAGTGGGTTTCAATGGCCTTGGTTATGGTGTTTAATATTTCATCAGGATAAAGCGGTTTGGTAATATAATCGTAAGCGCCCATCTTAATCAGCTCGACCGCCATTTTAATATCAGAGTAGCCAGTAATTATAATTACGCCTGTTTTAGGATATTGAGTTTTTATGTTTTTCAACATGGCACGCCCGTCGGTATCTTCGAGGCGGAAATCACATAACACGAGGTTAAAATCACCGTTTTTCAGATACTCCATACCAATGGTACCGGTTGATGCCGTAGTTACATCAAAACCGTTACGCGTTAAAAACTTCGATAATAATAACGCAACATTAACTTCATCATCAATGATGAGTATTTTTTTCATATCAGGTGTTACTTTTTACAGATAAAAGGCTTAAACGGGGTAAAAACGCTACTAATCTGCTAATTTATAAATTTAATCCTTTGATACGGTTTTGCGCAACAAAAAGTTATAAAACAACAAAGGAGACTTGCGTCTCCTCTGTAAATCTGGTAGAAATTAAATTATTTGGTGGCGAAAGCATAAGCTACGCGAAGGCCAAAAAAGTTAATTTTACTGTTGTCAATTGTGCTGTTGAACTTGGTTGTAGCCTCGTACCTAACACCGGCATCGATATAGCTTTTGCCGCCCAAAGGAAACTGAACGCCAACCTGCGGTGCATATACAAATGCTGCGCTGTTATCAAAACCCAAATCAGATTTGTTTAACGAGAAAGCTGCACCTGCTTCGCCCTGGATGTAAAAATTATTTACCGGGAAGAATTTTAAACCGGCTTTTACAGGCAATAACTGGATGTTGGTTGCTTTTAACCCGGTACCATAAGCATTATCCTTACCGTAAAGATTGTTGTAACCTGCGTTAACAGTAACAAATAATTGATTAACTACCGGTATATCGGCCTGAACGGAGCCGCCTAAGTTCCAGTTATACCCGTTTGATAAATTACCCGAAGGCAAACCCGCATCAACACCGATGCTTAATATTACACCATTTGACGAACTTGAAGTTTTAGCAGATGTACTTGCTGTTTGTGCTTTTGCGCCCACTGTTAATCCGGCAAAAGCTAAAATTAAGGCTGAAATTTTAAATGTAGTTTTCATGACTTTGTGTATTAAATTAATGTGTTTGTTTGAAACACGGATCAAAGTAACAGCACAAATCAAATAGATTTTTTCATCTGATTGTCACAAGTATTCAATCGATTGATTAACAGAAAGATAATTTTTGACTAATGTAGTTGAAAAGTCAGTACTATGTAAAATTCGACTATTCTCCCTTAAATTCGGGCTTGCGTTTTTCCAGGAAAGCGGAGATGCCTTCCTGCAGATCTTTCGTTTTAAAGGCATTCGCAAACTCATTTATCTCGGTATCGAACCCGTTTACGCCATCTTTAAAGCCGGCATTTACCGCAATTATAGCCGAAGCAATAGCCAATGGGGCACGCAGCAATATTTTATTTAGTATTTCTTCGGCTTTACTTAGTAATTCATCCTGGCTTACCACATGGTTAACCAGGCGGCACTGGTAAGCGTCAGCAGCGGTTATCATATCTGCAGTCATGATCATTTCCAATGCTTTTCCTTTGCCGGCTAACTGGGCCAGGCGCTGCGTACCGCCATAGCCGGGTATCAGTCCCAGCGTAACTTCGGGCAGTCCCATTTTTGCAGTATCGGCCGCAACGCGGATATGACAGGCCATTGCTAATTCCAGTCCGCCACCCAGCGCAAAACCATTTATAGCCGCTATCACCGGCTTATTGCCATTTTCTATCAGGTCGAAAACATTCTTTTGCCCGTTCCGGGCAATTTCGCCGCCATCACCGGCATCTATATTGTTAAACTCAGAAATATCCGCCCCGGCAACAAAGGCTTTTTGCCCGGCGCCGGTAATAATAATGCCCCCAACAGCCGGGTTATTAAAGGCAACGGTAAACGCTGTATGCAGCTCTGCTATTGTTGTTTTGTTTAGGGCATTAAGTTTGCTTTCGCGGTTAATGGTGATATATTGTATGCGCCCTTTGTTTTCTATCAGCAGGTTTTGGAATGACATGATCGTGTTATTTTAAAAATTCCGGTGCTTATGCACCCAATCGGTTATGTATTTAACAATGTCTTTAGTACTTGTCCCGGGCGGAAATAACTCGCCGGCGCCCAGTTTCTTCAATTCGTCCATATCGTCCTGTGGGATAATGCCGCCGCCGGTAACCAACACATCATTCATGCCTTTTTCCCTTATCAGGTTAAGAATTTTCGGAAAAACCGTCATGTGCGCCCCCGAAAGTATGGAAATACCAATAGCGTCCACATCCTCCTGCAGTGCGGCGTTTACCACCATTTCGGGTGTTTGGCGCAGACCGGTATATATTACCTCCATGCCGGCATCACGCAGCGAGGTAGCAATAATCCTGGCCCCGCGATCGTGGCCATCGAGGCCCACCTTGGCAACTAAAACACGTATAGGGCGATTAAAAGGTTTACTCATTGAATACCGCTTTGGTTGGTGTAAAAGTAGTAAGAAAATATGAGGTTGCGGACGCCCAGAATATTTGTCAATAGCGATGGGTTTATAAACCTGGAGTGTTCGAAAGAAGGCAAATCCCTCCCTGGGGAGGGTAGGGAGGGGTTCTGCGTAAATGGATTGACGCAAATGCACAGCGCAGAACCCACCCCTGCCACAACACCGCCAACCGCGCCCCCTCCGAGGAGGGGAACTTTGAAGCGTTTCGAACATCCTTAGTTTATAAACCCATCGCTATTTGACAGGCGGAGTGATACCCACACCCCAAAATAAAATTTATAACAAACTGCACATATTCAACCATAAATAATATTTTTATACCCTATGCCATCGCCGCCACTCTCCCTAAAAAAAATACGGCCAATACAATTGGTTGCTATTATATTTTTTACAGTGTCTGGCGGGCCTTATGGGCTGGAGTCGTTAATCAGTTATGCCGGCCAGCATGCGGCTTTATTGATACTACTCGTGACCCCTTTAATGTGGGACGTGCCTGCCATTTTTACGGTATTGGAGCTCAATAGCATGATGCCCATTGAGGGTGGCTATTACAAATGGGTAAAACATGCCCTTGGCACCCGCTGGGGCTTTTATGAGGGTTGGTGGACATGGCTTTATACCTTCATCGACCTGGCCATATACCCCGGCTTGTTTGTGGTTTATGCATCGTTCTTTTTCCCCTGGATAGTCGAGTACCGCCTCCCGATATGCCTTATCTTCATCTGGCTTTCTGCCG
>Ga0068855_100004527_pt1 | contig 16983 bp, 19 predicted proteins | sample KBSCornC52_FD_66592 | JGI IMG/M metagenome (GOLD analysis project Ga0068855, IMG submission 66592) | Corn rhizosphere microbial communities from Kellogg Biological Station, Michigan, USA - KBS Corn C5-2 | ecosystem: Host-associated > Plants > Roots > Rhizosphere > Soil ...
AACCAACATGCCAAATGGTTAAAAACTACGCGGGAAATCCCCTGGAGAACAAAAATAGCATCATTGAACATTCTGCTTACCTCAACAGTTTGGCGCCAGGATCATAACGGTTTTACCCACCAGGACCCCGGTTTTATTGATCATGTAATCAACAAAAAATCGGAGATTGTAAGGGTGTACCTTCCGCCCGATGCCAATTGCCTGCTATCGGTCATGGATCATTGCCTGCGCAGTTATCATTATGTAAACGTAATCATTGCCGGTAAGCATCCATCACCTCAATGGCTTGATATGGACGAGGCGGTGGGGCATTGCACACGGGGTATAGGTATCTGGGACTGGGCCAGTAATGACCAGCAGTGTGACCCCGACGTTGTAATGGCCTGTAGTGGCGATGTGCCCACACTGGAAACGCTGGCCGCGGTATCCATACTAAAAGAACATTTGCCCGAAATAAAAATAAGGGTAATAAATGTGGTTGACCTGTTGAAACTGGAAAGGCAATCAGAGCACCCGCACGGTTTAACCGATAATAATTTTGATGAGCTTTTTACCACGGACAAGCCGGTCATTTTCGCCTTTCATGGTTACCCATGGTTAATACACCGTTTAACTTACAACCGTACCAACAACCCTAATATCCATGTGCGCGGCTATAAAGAAGAGGGGACTATAACAACCTCCTTTGATATGACTGTTTTGAATGAAATGGACAGGTTTCATCTGGTTATAGATGTGATAGACCGGCTGCCGCAAACCGGTAGTAGGGGTACATATCTGAAACAAAAACTGCAGGATAAGTTAGTTGAGCATAAACAATACATTAATACCTATGGCGAGGATATGCCGGAGATCAGGAACTGGGTGTGGGCAAAATAAATATAGTATTAAATATATGTATATTAAGACAAATAATTGCCGAATACTATCCGTAATGTTAACTTATTAAAAAAACATAATGCAAAAAGAAGGTACAGTGAAATTTTTTAATGCCGCTAAAGGCTTTAGGTTTATTTCACAAAATGACAACAGAAGCGAAATTTTCGTTCATGCTACAGGTTTGATAGACGAGATTTGTGGAAATGATCAGGTCGCTTACGATGTATAAGAAGGCCGTAAAGATCTTAATGCGACCAATGTTTAAGTAATTTAATCATCTCACAATATCATATTCGCAAAAGCACCTGGCCCAAAAGTCGGGTGCTTTTTATTTACATACCCCGCAAACATGCGGGAAAAAGTACGGAGGCTAAAAGAAAATTAATTCATCAACAAAAAGAAAAAAAATGCAGATAGCTATCAGTCAAAAAGTAAAAGATTCCTTTTTGACCTAAGGATATTGCAGCTGAAAGTGGCTTCAAAACCGAAAAGCCATGGCAGTTCAGGCTGGTTAGCCAGGCTGATAAAAATTTAATTGAAAAACAATATCATGCCAGTGTATCTGTTATGCAGGTGTTGATAAACTTGCTTCCATGCTGACGCGGGTAGAGACCTAACTTACGCTGCCGGCTACAGGATCCATCAGCCTTAAAGACATTCAGCTTAACGAATTACAATACCTGATCGCATATAACCCGCTGCAGGAAAAGCGATAAATTATCAATGGTGCTATATGAGTGATCTATTACCAATTATTGACTTGGATAGTTTCACCAAGACTATGGTAGATGGCTATGCTAATCATGCATTGACTAACGTAAAAGGCTCCCGGAATATCCAATATGAACTGCATTGTTTATCTTATTTAGTTTAACTGATTACCGCTGTACATACCGCCTTTGTAAATGTGAGCCTGCTCATCGGTCAGGAACAAAACCAGTTCTGACCCCGAAGCTGTCTTTACTTCAAAGCCTTCATCCCGGAAGATCAACCCCTCCTGTTTCCGGAGGTGGATATCACTATTAACGGTTATGGCTCCCTGGTAAACATATAAAAGTCCGGTAAGTTGCTCGGCGGGGAGGGCAGGTAAACCAGCTGAGGTTCCCGCTGCCAGCCGGTTGTCATACATCCACGTCCGGCTGCTGAACTGAAAAGCGGCGTCCGCTGCCGGTGAAGCCAGCAAACGCCACTGCTGGTCGCTGTAAAGTTTGTCCAGGTCATGAAAGATCACCTGCGGTTTTAGATCTTTTTCACCCGGTCGGATGAAGATCTGCAATCCCTCATGCGGCTCGGCTGTGCCGTCGATATCTTCTTCGTGCTGAAAGAATTTACCCGCTTTCATCAGCATCATACGGCCACCGCCAATGGTCTCCTGAAAGCCCTCGGAGTCGCGGTGTTGTACCTTTCCTGTCCGGAAATAAGAAAGAATTTCATCATTAACATGGGGATGCATCGCAATATGATGCCTGCCCTTGAAGGTCGCATGATCGATACGGCCGATACTACCCAGGCCGGTATCGCCTTCACCTAAAACCAAACCCGGGTAAAGTATCTTGATCGGTCCGTTACCGCGGAAAGCGCTGCTGTTTATTTTCTGTAACATGGCAATTTATTTTAAGCCGCGCCGGGTCACCGGCACGGCATTTATCGATTAATTGAATAACAGGGAATAGATCTCGTCGATAACGATCGGTTTGGCGATCTCGCCTTCTGGTGAGGCCCAGCTACCGATCAGCTCAGAAACGAACTGGCTGATAGTGGTGGTGCGTACGCCATTTGCTTCCCAGGTACTGCGGGCCACGTCCTCAGCGATCTGCGTTGGTGAACCACCGCCGTCAATGACCACCTGTACATCAAAGCCTTCTTCCTGCATATCGATCGCCGGCCATACGATACAAACGTCATTGGTGAGGCCTGCCATAACGATGTTTTTCCGGCCGCCGGCCGCCTTTAATACAGCTGTTTTAAAATCCGCATCATCCCAGGCATTGGTGATACCCTGGCGTTTAACGCGCTCCGCGTATTGCTGCGGCAATATTTCCTGCAGATCATGGATCAGCGGGCCCTGCTGCATGTCTTCCTGACTGGTGGTCAGCACGACGGGAATGTTCAGCCCTTTGGCCAACAGCGCCAAAGCACGGGCCCGTGAGATGATCACATCATGGGGACGGTTAGCTGAAAAATTAATGGTTCCTTGTTGGTGGTCGATCAGTAATATGACGGTGTCTTCGATCTTGAACTTTTTCATATGCTTTGTATTTTTTAATGTTTACAAAGCAAAAGTACCGGGCATGAGACCCTCCGGACGATGACTTTTGTCACGAACGCCTGGTGACAAAGGTCACGGTGATCCTCAGCGTAGCGAACGTGACCGGGCCCTGCTCAGCGTTTCACGGGCGATGCCCAGGTAAGAGGCGATCTGGTGGGCAGGAAAACGTTGTACGATCTCAGGATACAGCTGTTCAAAGTGCTCATAGCGTTTGATGGCCGGCAGGCTGATGGTGTCGTCCAGCCGTTTCTGGGAAGCAATGTGGTTGTTCTCGCTCATCTGCCAGAACATGCCTTTGATCACCGGTATCTCCAGCAGGTCATCCAGCCGTTCTCGTGGCATCAGCAGGAGCTCCGTATCTTCCCAGGCCTCAATAAAATATTTGGAAGGCGTACGGTTCATGTAACTGGCACGGTCTGTGATCCACCAGTTTTCAATAGCGAGTTGCAGGATATGTTCATTACCCTGTTCATCCACACTGAACTGCCGCGTGGCACCACTGATGATAAAGCCTGTATTCGTACAGATCTTGCCCTCTTCCAGGAAATACTGTTTACGGCGCAGGCGTTTGGGCAGCATGATCCCACGGATCAGTTCTTTTTCCGCATCGCTCAAGGTTTGCTTACCGTAACGCTGGATATAATCAAAAAGTGCTTCGTACATGGGTCTTTAAATAAAAATAACATTTTGCCTACATTTCGGGTCAGCCAGTTGTCAATTAACACCACTACTCAATTGAAAGCTGACGAAGCCTTTTATCTCGTTGGCATTTGACATCTACGGTAGAGAGCTGCTAAAGTTCATTGGCTGCGGGCTATAGTTGCCTTACTTTCCTGAATATATTCGTCCTTTTTATGAACGGATAGCTTGATTATGTTCTTTACGGAGTTTATCTGATCTTACATTACTCCAAGGTGTTCTTTGAATATTGGTTTTACAAATATTTCAAGCAAAGTAGTACGCCCAAGGACATCTCCTGTCTGGGTTCGGGCGCAGGTTCGGTTCATGTTTTCGAAGGCTTTATGGACTACCTGTCTTATCGCAGTTTAAGTTCCTATGAGGACGAGACAGTCAAGCATTTGTGCTGGAACGGGCGGTTAATCGCCTATGCTTTGTGTGGCAATGAAAAATGCGATAATAGACAGTAGTAACCCGCTTAAGAATACCATATAGGCATAGGAGAGATAAGTGAACTTTTTACTTGATACCTTGCTCACATTGAATACTTCTTTGTAGATCCCGGCGTAGATCTTTTCTTTGCCGCCTTTAAAAAAGTCGTTCGGATCTTTTGGCATTAGTATCAAAATCCGCTTCACGGAATTCTGTGACGATAAGTTCAAAGCAGGAACAAAACAATTTATAAAAACTAATTCAAACTAAATATTATGCAAAACGCGTACCTGACAGCGCTTGTATAATTCGTAAAAGATATTCCTTTGACCATGATAATTTATTGATTTAGCATCGATAAGTTCGAATCGTTATAATACAACCCGATACTATAGGAGGTGCGGAATGACATGGTCCAAGCATTATAATATACTTTTCGACCCTAATCTTTTTACGCTTAAATGAGCGACAAACAGATTAGGTATTCATGTTATATCACCATTAATTTTTTGATTAAAATAGTGAACTTTTAATAGGAAAGGATATTTTAATGTGTGTTTAATGTGACAAATGCTGGCTTGGCATACCTTATCTTTATAAAAATCAACTTTGGTTGTAATAAACTTACAACATTTCTATATTTAAGATAATCAATACCTTCTTGCTTCTTAAACTCATCACTACTTAGATATTGCCCCACTGATTCTGGTAATCTTTAAGCCGTATAATTATCAACTTGAGTCAGCTAAGACATCATGAGTAATCAACAGCCCCCCATGCGCGGCGCAGATGCACAACGACATTTGCTGTCAGGACAGGTCAATCCTTTTTCATTCGACCCGAAGAACGAGGCCGGTGAACTCGGTTTTAAACCAGGTGAACCCTGGAACCCGCAGATCGCCACCGAAAACGAAATGATCGGTTTGAAAAAAGCAATATCACCCGGTGATTTCGCTGCGGCTGCAGGTACAAACGTTGTTAACAGATCAAAGCGAAATTACCGCAAACGTTCGCCGAAAACGAAATGGCGTTTACGGCCGATGACTTGTCAAGTTATGAAAAACTACATCTGTCGGCCTATCCGACGAGAAGCTTCCGCAGTTAATCTAAGTGGAATTTATACCACTCGATTCGGCGAAAATGAGTCGAGACCAATCCCCTCGTGAAACTGTCGTTGACCGGTTCCTCCAACTTTGATTAGAGATTCGATTAGTTAACATAAAATACAAAGCCATGCGCAAAGACAAAGGCGGAAAAAACGTCAAAAAAGAGCCAGCTACTGGCAGTAAGAAGACTTTATCTGATTACCAGGCAGGCAAAAAATTAACAAGTAACAGTAATTTAATTAACAATAAAAAAGCACAATGAGCCAAAAGACCATTATCCAAAATGCCAGGGAATATGTATATGACTTGCGAAATACAGCAAATGAGAACGGCCTTAAAGACAGCGATACATGGCAGCTTAGCCTGGTAAGCGGTTCAGAAAAAAAGACATTAGAAAAAAGTTATCAGCCTACCGTAGTTATTGCGCTGCTACCCGACGTTATTAAAGTTTTTATAACAGAGGTGAAAGCTGCTATGAATCGCGCTGATGCCGCTTTCAACAGGATTGGCAATTTGGATCTCAAAACCAGTGAGATGCAATTTCTTGTGGCTTACAACAATAAGCGGGCGAGGCGATAGTCAGCCTCCTTCGCGGTGCATTGTACAAAGGCTGGAATAAAAGGAACCTGTTTTATCCGGTACCACTGGTGTCCAAACATGGCGCATCCGCACCGCAGTTCAATCAATGGGAGACGCTGCTGCTAAAGCTCAAAACTAATTATTCAAACATAATGAACTATAACTCCAGCAATACAACTGATCCTCAACATTTTAAAGCTGAGGAATACCCTCGGGTAGCAGCGGAATTGGAGCTATTGCACCAAGCGGTAGCCGATTTGCCGAAAGCTTACAAAGCGGAAATATTTATATCCTTTCTCAAGGACCACAGCATCAAAATTGCCTGGATTTTGGAGAACCCGGTCGTTGCCAGGCAGGCGCTTTCAGGAAAACCTCCCGCAATTCATATTGAAAGGCTTTTTACCTCATGCCGGCAAAACACCGGATTTCTCAGGGAGTTTGAAGATTATTTCAAAAACGTGATGTCAGAAAACCAGTGACCTGCGGGATACCTGAGACAGTTGTCGGGCACGCCGATATTCTATAGCGGTTTAAATCTTTATTAGTCAGCTAATTTCCCCAAATTATGAGACGTCAGCATTTTATCAGATACTACCGGGTTTACAAAGACGATACTGCCGTCACGGAAGCCTCAGTCAATGACTTTAAACCTGTATTACCCCGGCGTTTGGCAACTAAGCCTGCCGGAGTCACAGGGCCGCGAGCTGTCCTGTGTTCAATATCTCTTTATTCCCTACCTCCCGGCTAAAACATGTTTTATGGCTATTAAATAAAGCGACCGCCATGGAAAAAGCCAAAGCAGGGGCGCTTGTCTATATCAACCAAATGGTGAAAGAGGTGGAAAGGGGCATCGAAACTGGAGCTATACCGAAACGATCATTATGGCGATCTGAATATTAACCTGCTGAATGCTGACATAAACAGAATAAAAAGACGAATGAACATGAAATAATTACATGAAACTATGGTACACAGGACAGGATATTTATTGAAAAAGGCCGGCGGTGAACGCTACATCCAGGTGGAAACTATCCTCATATTCTATAAACAGGAATTTATCAGCACAGGAAAACATCTGCTATTTGAAAATGAAGCGTTTATCGGTCACATTACGGTATCGGACGGCGAATACCTGGCCAAAGGTCTCGCCGTGCTTTCAGATGAGGAAAAAGCAGAACTGATTCGCTTTTTAATGCTTTTCACACCACCACTTTATGACCCTCCTGCTTCTCAGTTCGGATTTGGCATCGAATTGGATGAAAACCTCACCTATTGCGAGGTAGTTTTAACGAATGATCTCTACGAGATATGGTATGACGCCAAACTTATTGCAAAGCTTTATCAAGACGAGCATTTCAGATGGAAACAATTTTCAGGGAAGCGCCTGCAGCCGTCAGTTATTAGGGAGATAACAGGCCGTATTGAAGCCCATTATAGTGTTGAATAATCGCTTCGCCGGCAGAAGAGACCATTCAATGAAAAGAGTAATATAATAATATTAATATTATAGAGAATGGGAAATAATACTTTTGAAGACAACAACGAACGTATATTAACTGCCGCGCAGTGGGGCGGTATTGGTGTCATAAGGGAATTAATCCATCAGGGCGCTGATGTGAACACCCATAACAAGGACGGCATGACACCGCTGATTGTCGCCGTTTATAATCACCAGCATGACGCTGTTAAGCTCTTGTTAGCTCTTGGCGCTGATGTAAATATCGCCGATGCAAGCGGAAGCAGCGCGCTCATGGGGGCTGCTGTTAAGGGTTATACAGACATTGCCGGGTATTTGATCGCAGCAGGTGCCGGATTTAACACCCAGAACCGAAATGGCAGCACTGCCTTAATGCTTGCGGTGATGCATGAACGTGATAACGTGCTCGAGCTACTCCTCGAAAAAGGCGCTGATCCACACTTGAGCGATCGCGACGGTCGGACAGCCGCTGATATCGCCAGCCAGCAGGGCAATCAGCAGGCGCTCACGCTAATATGTCAATCCACCTTATAGAAAGAAGCTCTTCAATTTGTTGCGACTGTCGAAAAGAGGTCTGATATCCTGCTACAGATCTTAAAGCCGCTAAAGATGACGCTTTGATAGCTTACGACCTTGGCCTATATACCTATTGGAACCAAGTAAATAAGGTTGCGGCCTACGCTAATTACGCGAAAATCATGGGATAAGTCACAAAAAATCATTTGCGTAAACCAAAACTGATCACGAACGTACATCTTTGATGTGAGAATTATCGTGGTGGATGATCATCCTTCCGTCAATTGTGGCCTGTGCCGGTATTTGGATCGCCAGGACGATATAAAGTCTTGGATACGGTCACGCCGCGCTCGCCTTGTTAAAGGGCAGGATAGCGGCCAATATGGTGCTCAACCTTCAAGGCTATGTTCATATTTCATATAATTCAATATTTATAAAACTTCACTGATATAGCAATTCGATTATAGTTGAAGTCGTCCAATCGGTAACCTTCGAGGAATTTTTTCTGCCTTCGATTGTTTTTGCCCCTTTACGATTTTTCTTCCCAGATAGTATTTACGGCCTGTTCGCTTGCTTATACCAGATTTACCGGTAAATCGAGCGCCTCGTGCTTTAAAAGTTAGTTTTAATATTTTGTTACTAACGGCTAAAATGCTTCCCCAAGGTTTAGCACCAGCGCTTTATAGCCTTTGCTGAAGGCGTAATCAATACCGATATTGGTGTTGGAACCCTTATTGAATTTTATCCGAAGGCCCGTACCGGCGGCCGGGTGCCAGGATTTGAACAAAGTGCCCGAACCACTGACGGTATTAACGTCGGCGAATAGCACGAACCCCAACAAGCCATTAGCGGTCAGATCACGCCGGTATTCACTTTCGAAGTAAAATAATGATTTGCCGCGGTAGCGGTTCTGATCAATACCCTCGCCGGAACGGTTATAAGGATCCCAGCCGAGGCTTGGCAGGTCGAGATAAGGCGCATTACTGTTGAACACGGTCCAGAAATAAGACCAGAAAGCCAGCGTATTCTGCTGATTTTTATTGGCCTTATTCAGCGGTACATATTTTCGGTAGTCTACATACAGGGAGTTCCAGCTGTTGTTGCTGCCCATAAAAGCCGGATTTAACCGGTAAACAATATTTAAATAGGAACCGGGGAGCGGATTGATCGAATTGTTACGCGTATCGTACAGCAAAGACAGGTTGATGCCCGAAGATACCGAGCTGCTGCCGGTGCCGTAAGCATAGCCGGTATATTGCTTCAGATCAACCCCGGGATCGTCGCTTTTAACGCTACTGTGATAATCGAGGTTATACCCGCCACCGGCAAAGAAATATGGTGTGATCCGTTTGAGCGCGCTTTGATAAAAGCGGATATAGTTGTTATTTACCAGGGATCTATCGCTGTAGGTATGGCTGCTGCCTAACCCCCAGGTATATTGCGGATAGACCAGGAAGCGGATATCGCCCTGTATGTTCCAGGTATTATCCTTCAGCCAGATGCTTGAACGCAGCGGCAGGCCAAATCTACCCTTCAAGTTCCAGTAAGGCGCGAATGTTGCGCTCGATAAATTGGTCGTGCTCTGCGGTCCAAGGTAAGTTCCGGCCGTGGTGCTGGTGATCAGGGCCCTGCCCGTACCGCCAGGTACGGCACCGGGAATGGGCAGAATAGAAAAATAGATCTTCTTCTCCTGCTGTGTCCTGGGTTTTTGCGGATTGATTTTAAATAGCTCTTTGGCTATGTCGATCAGGTCGGTTTGTCTGGAGGTATCCTTGGCAGCGCTTTGTTTTGGGATCATATTCGAGGCATCCTGGGCCAGCAAGAGCGTAGGGAAACAGCAAAACAGGAACACCACCCATTTGAATAATATTTTCATCTTCGATTGTTTGCTTAGCGTCGCAGCCTTTTAGGGCTATAGGCCACCAGGTATTGTAAATTTTGCCTCCGGATTGCTGTGGCGTCCCAGGTTTTTTCCACTCCGGACGGCTTTTGAGCTAATTTGAACCTAACGGAACTGAGTACCTCAGCCAACATCTCTGGCAGCATATTGACAGAAAGTGTCGGGGAATACTGGTTTTCGATAGCTGCTTTTTCCACGCTGCTGGCCATGCCGACCTCCCAGTTCTCATCGGCTTTGAAGCCGAATTCGCGGGCACAGTTCTTCAGGTCATAGAAATATATCTTTGCCTGGAATTCAATAGTTTGATCACTCATTTATTTCTTTTTATTAATAGCTGCGTCGTCTTTCGACACTGTTTTCTTCCCGGCCTGGTAATCGGAGGTGGCTTTTTTGCCTTCTGTGGACGGTGCCTTTTTGACGTTTTTACCGCCTTTGTCTTTGCTCATGATATGATGTTTTAATAATTTGAATTAATAAGTTTTTCTCAGTTTAATGATCCGTAGCCAGTGCATGGCCTTCATAACAGGATAAACCGGGTCGATCTCAAACCAACGGTTGCCGAAGTTGGCGCTGTTAGGGTGTTTATGGTGATTATTCTGAAAGAGTTCACCCAGCATCAGAAAGTCGAACGGCGTAGTGTTTTTAGATTTGTCTTTATTATCGAAATTGGTATAGCCGTATTTGTGGCCGCACCAGTTGACGATAGCGCCATGGATGGGCCCCATCATGAAGTGGATAGGCAGCAATAAAAACAACCACCAATAAGGAGCAAAGAAAATATAGAATGCAGTATAAGCCGCACCGAATAAAATCCGCGACAGCAATGAAGAACCCATACGGTCGACCAGCGGCCATTCGGGATAGTGACCGGGAAACTGTGCTTCCGGATCTTTCGTCCGTTTAAGGTAATCGCTGAAGGTATTGATCGTTGCTTTCATCATCTGAAAGACATCAACGAAGAAATGCGGTGAATGCGGATCTTGTTCTGTATCGCTGAAGGCGTGATGCGCACGGTGCATGAGCGCATAGGCGTGTGGATTTAAAAACGAAGCGCCCTCAAAAAGATAGGCCAATAAATAAAATATCCGCTCCCAAAACTTATTGGTCGTAAACATGCGATGTGAAGCATAACGGTGCTGAAAGAAAGTTTGAAAAAACAGGGACAGGAACCAGTGGGCAATAAAAAAGGAGAGAATGATTAGCATATATTCAGTTAACAGCAATGGAAAGTTCGACAACCGGGAAATAACCAGGTATGGATTGGTGATTTTAGAAAACAGAGAGGGCTTTTTTCACTGTGGCCTGGACTTAGAAAGGAAAGGCAGCGCGGAATGATTAAGTGCGCTGACCGGCCAAAAAACAGCAGGTTCTTTAAAGACTACAATATAAAACGTCTTTTGTTTCTTTTTATTTGCCTGGCATATAATATTTGTCGTTGCAACATCTGGATCGGCGATAAATTGATCTACATGCTGTAAGAAATGGTCGATATTAAATGGCTTGACTATAAAGTCATTTCAGCAAACTTTGGCCTCGACATCCTGCTTAGCCTGATGTGCCGACATGATTAGCACCGGGACCCCGGCTGTTTGCTCGTTTTTACGTAGTTGCCGGCAATTGTCGAATCCATTACCGTCGGGAAGCAGGATATCCAGTACGAACATGTCCGGCAAACGATGACCAACCACTTCGTTGAAATGGTTCACGGTGCCGCACGGCACGACATCATAGCCTGCGTTATATAAGATGTAGCCATATGGCAACCTGGTTTTAGGAGTTTAGCAAGGCAAAGCGCGGGTAATATATCTATAACTTTTTTACTTTAATCGCGTTAAGTCCTTTAGCTCCCTGCCCGGTTTCGAAGGTTACTTTATCATTCTCCCGGATGGCTTGTGTCAAACCATTGGCGTGTGCAAAGATGCTTTCCTGGCTGGCGAGGTCTTAACCTTTGGATTCATTATAAAAGACGACGATGCCATTTCGCACGGGATCAGCAAATGCAAGGTTTTCCTGCTTAGGTACGCCAATCTGGATATCTTCGGCATTCATTATTTTCCTTTTATTCGGATCAGGAGGGCTTGAGGTGATATTGCCGTTCTCATCAATATAAGCCATCATGTCTTCCAGGCTTTTTCCTTTATTTGAATTTGCTTTCCTTCCTTCTGCCTTGTCTTTCTTATCAAGTTGTTTTTTAAACTTTTTCTTTTCCCGTTTCTTTTTACTGAAGGTTTCTATTGGTTTGCCCATAAGACATAATGTAGGAAAAAAATAGATGAAAAACGACGATTTAGGACTTAATTTTAATAACGGTTATCTTTACGCCAATTCATAAGCGAATATAATTTTCTGAAAACCAATAATTTGTATTATTTGATATTAAATTCATTATATTTGATATACTACTTCCTTTTTAACTATAGACTGGCAGTATAGCCAATTAAACAAATCAGCGGTGCTAAACGGTAAACGACCAACTACAATGGCATCCCAAATTATGATGAAAAAGGATGAACAAATCGTTATCCTCGAAGCAGTCGGATTAAATGGCGTTTGTACTAATCAGCACCTGATAGTAACTAAAGCATTTGGCGATACAACTGCCTATCTGAAAGACGAAAATTTTGTATATGAACTCGGGGAATTGTTGCCTGATAAAGTTTTTGTGATCGTTAAAGCCGCAGCCTGCCAGGTCCTGGCATCCAATCAACCGGTCACACTATGTGGGCTGGAATTCCCGAACGCGCAATCCGTCGACATAGCTATTTACCCCGTCGTTACCGGGGCATCGGTAGCTCGTCAATTGCTTCTGCTGTTCACGCCCCCTATAAGAAAAGTCACGGACCATTCAATATTTAAGCCGGAGGATTTTCAGCTACTTACCCGGCAGCACCAGGCTGGTTTGGAAGAAAAACTTGCAAAAGCCGAGCATAAGCTGGAGCTGGCCTATGCATCAATGAAGTCAGCTGATGAAAACGCGCAATCTGTTAACGAGGAGCTGCAGTCGGCCAATGAAGAAATGCTCAGCGCTAATGAGGAACTGCAATCGGTCAATGAAGAATTACAAACGGTTAACCGGCAACAGCACCAGATCAATGCCGAACTGTCCGAGTCAAACGACGACCTGAATAATTATTTTCGCAGCAATATCAATGGGCAGTTATTTGTGGATCACAACCTGCTGCTGAAAAGATTTTCACCGGCAACGGTAAAGCATATCAATCTCCGGGAAACTGATATTGGCCGGCCATTGACACATATCACGACCAATATCAGGTTACAGTCGCTCGTTTCGGACATTCAAAAGGTTATGCTGGACGGCCAGACCATTATCCGGGAAGCGGAATCAACTGACGGTAAGATCTATCAAGTCATGACCATGCCCTATATCCATCAGAGCACCGATAACATAGACGGTGCCATCGTCAGCTTTTATGACATCACCGAACTAAAGGCGTTGCTTGCGGCACTGGATATCAGCAACAAGTGCCTGACCGAATCGGTTGCAGCTATGGAAGTAAGCCAGGAGAAAGTAAGCCGCTTACTGGAGAAAGAGAAATTGCTGAATAGTTTGAAGAGCCGCTTTGTATCTATGGCTTCGCACGAGTTCAAAACCCCGCTTACGTCCATCCAGCTTGCGGCCGAACTGATCGGTAGCGTTGCGCTTAAACTGGACCACCCGATCGTAAAGAAGTACACCGATACGATTAGGAATGCGGTAAAGAACCTGACTAATATCTTGAACGATTTCCTTTCGCTGGAGTTGTTGGAGACCGGCCGGGTCGATCCAATACTGAGTGAGTTCGATGTGGTCAAATTCGCGACCGATATTACCGACGATATGCAGTCCCTCGCAAAAAGGGGGCAACAAATCAGCTATGCCCATTTCGGCAATGACCGGTCGGTAACACTCAACCCCTCACTGCTTAAAAATTGTATCATCAACCTGATCAGCAATGCGATCAAATATTCCGGCACAGATTCGCTAATCAGTTTTTCTACACGTATAACCGCCGGCAAGCTGACCATCATTATCAGCGATAATGGCATTGGCATACCCGAGGAAGATCAAAAATATCTTTTTGAAGCCTTTTTTCGCGCGCGTAATACCGAAAATATACCCGGCACCGGGTTGGGCCTTAATATCGTCACACGTTATACCGCATTGATGAACGGTAAGATCCGGTTCAAGAGCCAACTTGGTTCAGGGACAGCTTTTACGATCACCTTTCCGGTTAAAGTTAAACAATGAAACAATAAGCTCATTTAACAGCTTACTATTTATACACATCTTTTAATAAACCTGTCAGCCATGGCTACAATTGTTGATCAACAGTATGTCATAGCCATCGGCGCATCTGCCGGCGGCTTGGAAGCAATATCTGCATTCTTTGACTACACGCCGCTGGATTCGGTATCCTATATCCTGATACAGCATCTTTCGGCTGATTTCAAAAGCCAAATGGTACAGATCCTGGCCCAGCATAGCAAATTACAGGTGGTTGAGGCCATTGAGAATGTGGATATCAAATCAAATACGGTGTACCTGATCCCGAGCACTAAATTCATGATCGTGAAAAATGGCCGTTTGATCCTTTCTGATAAAAAGGACCAGCCCCGCCCGCATATGACAATCGATTATTTTTTCAGTTCCCTGGCCAAGGAACGCGGGAACAAAGCAATCGGTATCATATTATCGGGCACCGGCGACGATGGTTCAAAAGGCATTGTGGCGATCAAAAAAAATGGTGGTATCGTCCTCATACAGGATCCCGCTACTGCCAACTTTAAAGGCATGCCCGAGGCCGGTATCGCAACGGGTTCCGCCGACCGTATCCTGTCACCCGAAGCCATGCCCCAGATCATAGAAGATTATGTCCGGGACGGTGTGCTTGAACTGCTGACTGATCAGCCGTCGGCCCAGATCAGCGAAGCAGAACTCACGCAGATCCTGACGTTGATCAAAGGTAATCTTCCACTGGATTTCACCGACTATAAACGCGCGACTATTATCAGGCGGATCAAGCGGCGGATGGTCGCGCTTAACTTGAGCAAGATTGAAAAATATTATCAGTATTTAAATGGAAATGCAGCAGAGATCACTTTGCTGGCCAACGATTTTCTGATCAGCGTAACCTCTTTTTTCCGAGACCCGGAAGCCTTTAAGATCATCGAAGAGAAGGTCATCCCGGAAATCATCAAAAAAAACCAGACAGAGGTACTGAAAATATGGGTAGCCGGTTGTGCAACCGGCGAGGAAGCCTACTCATTGGCGATACTTATCAAAGAGTATTTAAACAAGCATCCTAAAAATATAGAGATCAAGATCTTCGCCTCGGATATTAGCAAGGCGGCGTTAGATACCGCTTCGAAAGGTATTTATCCGGAGAGTATTATCAAAACCGTATCGAAAGAGCGGTTGCAGCAGTTTTTTACGAGAGAAGGCGCGGGTTTTAAAGTTAAACATGAGCTACGCAAAATGCTGATCTTTGCCCAACACGACGTGACCAAGAATCCGCCTTATTGTAATATCGACCTGATCAGCTGCCGTAACCTGCTCATCTACCTGAATGTGACCTTGCAGCAAAAGGTATTCGCCATGCTGCATTTCGGCTTAAAACAAGGTGGCTACCTGGTTTTAGGCCCCAGCGAGAGTGCGTCGGTCATCAAAGATGGTTTTAACGAGATCAGCAGCAAATGGAATATTCTGAAAAGCAATAAATCGGGCCGGGCTATACGTTTTGATGCATTTGCTTCTCATTATATCGGCGAAGTGAAAACAACGCGCATGGAAATACCTCCCAAATACATTGCCCCGGTATCAAAAAACGAGCTATTGGACCAGGTCAGCTCCGCGCTGTTAAGAGAGGCTGCTTTCAACGGAGTATGTACGGATCAAAACCTGTCTGTCATTCAGTCCTTCGGCAATACCCGACCCTATTTAAAGAACATCAACTTTAACCATAACCTCACCGACTTGTTGCCGGAGCACCTGACCGTTATCTTTAAAGCAGCAGCCCACAAAGCCATGAAGATAGACGAAAAGGTGGTGCTTGACCAGGTCGACCTTGACAAAGATCAACTGATCAATATCACCCTTAGCCCATTTACCGTGACCGGGTCAGGTGAAAAGTTGCTGCTGGTATTGTTTACAGAAAGCGCGAACGCGGTCACTGAAAAGCATATGATCCAAATGGGCGATATCAACGAAGTAACCCGGGAGCATGTGATCAGCCTGGAGCAAGAAGTGGCGCAATTGAAACATGCCGTAGCAGTAGCGGAGGACCGGATCGCCTCTTCCAATGAGAATATGCAATCATTTAATGAAGAGCTCCAGTCTGCTAACGAGGAGATGCAATCTGCCAACGAGGAAATGCAAAGTACGAACGAAGAGCTGCAATCGGTCAACGAGGAACTTCAAACCGTCAACAAGAATCATCAGCTGACCATTGATGAGTTAACGGACCTGAATGACGATCTGAATAATTACTTCCGCAGCAATACCAACGGCCAGTTGTTTGTTGACCGCGAATTGCTGCTAAAAAGATATTCTCCGGGCGCGGTAAAACATATCAACATACGCGAAGGCGACATTGGCCGGCCGCTCAGTAATATTACTACCAATATTAAATTTGAGACCCTAATTGATGATATCCGGGCCGTTATACATGACGGAGAACCCATTACCCGGGAAGCGGAGTCAACCAACGGTAAGGTTTACCAGGTAATGACGATGCCATACCTGAAGAAGAACAGTAAAAAAGCCGATGGTGCTATTATCAGTTTTTATGATATCACTGAACTGAAAAAACTGTTGCGGGAGCTGGATGTCAGCAATAAAAATCTGGACATTAGTAATCGCAGTCTCAATAACAGCAATAAAAGCCTGATGAGAATTAACGCCGACCTGAACAACTTTGTTTTCGGCGCGTCACATGACCTGAATGCGCCAATTGTGAATATTGAAATGCTGTTGGAGATACTCAATGATAAACTGGATACCAAAGACCCCGAAGTGGTAGAGTTATCCGGCATGATGAACAAAGCGGTCTCCAATTTTAAGGCGATCATCCGTGACCTTGCCCGTGTGGGCTATTTAGAGTCAGAAGATACCGGAGACTCCCTGGAAAGTTTTTCGCTACTTTTTAAA
>Ga0068855_100004528_pt1 | contig 16978 bp, 10 predicted proteins | sample KBSCornC52_FD_66592 | JGI IMG/M metagenome (GOLD analysis project Ga0068855, IMG submission 66592) | Corn rhizosphere microbial communities from Kellogg Biological Station, Michigan, USA - KBS Corn C5-2 | ecosystem: Host-associated > Plants > Roots > Rhizosphere > Soil ...
ATGAACTACCGCGTCGGTGGAGACCTGAAGGTCAATCTCACCTCCAATCTCACCCTCGACGGCACCATAAACCCCGATTTCGGCCAAGTCGAGGTGGATCCTGCGTCAGTGAACCTTTCAGTGTTCGAGACCACGTTCTCGGAAAAACGCCCCTTCTTCGTTTCGAATTCCCAGTACTTCTCGACAGGAGGCTTCAGCTGCTATTTCTGCAGCAACGTCTCCAGCCTCAGCCTGATTTATACGCGGCGCATCGGACGATCCCCCCAACTGTCAGGGCTCGTTTCAGGACGCTCCGACTTCATGGATGCGGCCGATGCGACAACGATCCTCGGTGCCGGAAAGGTTACTGGGCGAACGAGCAATGGAATAACCGTTGGGGTAATGGATGCGCTCACGGATCGGGAAGACGCGCACTTCCGGCCGACCGGTCTCAACACCGATCAGACGCTCGAAGTCGAGCCGCTCACCAACTATTTCATCGGTAGGCTGAAAAAGGATTTTCGGAGCGGGAATACGCGAATTGGCACCATCACAACGATGGTGAATCGTTCGCTCTCGAACCCCGACCAGGTCTCGCTTCTCCGTTCGAGCGCGCAGGCATTCGGGCTCGACCTCGATCACCATTGGGCGAACAGGGAGTACTCGCTCAACGTGCAGAGCGCACTCACCCACATAGGCGGCGACACGGCCGCCATCACGAGAGCGCAAACCGCCAGTGCACGGTACTACCAGCGACCTGGCCGAACCGAAACCACCGACGGTCTCTTCTCGACGAACTTCGATCCCAATCGCCGAAACCTTTACGGCTATGGATACTACGCCCGGTTGGCGAAGGAGACCGGAAATTGGCTTTGGGAAGCGACGGAGAACTGGCGGAGCCCCGGCTTCGAAACGAACGACCTCGGTGTCCTCGGCCGAGCCGATTACAAACTGATGCTCGCAAACGTGTTCCGTCAGTGGACGACGCCGGGCAGCTGGTACCGGAATCTTTACACGATCTGGGGCGCTCAGCAGCAGGTGAACTACGACGGCGATCGGAACGACGCGGACTACCACGCGTGGGTGCAGGCCACCTTCAAGAACTACATGAATTTCAGCTCGTTCGTGCTCCTTCATCCGAGCACCTACGATGAGCGCCTGACTCGCGGTGGCCCGACCGTCATCCACTATGGCTACCACATGTTGTCGACGAATTTCGGAACCGATTCGCGGGCTCGTGTCGTTGGAAACGTGGGGGTGCAATACATCAGACCGGTCGACAACACGGAAGGCGGTAGGGTGTCGTATTTCCCATCCGTGACCCTCAAGCCGTCGTCGAGGCTTCTCGTCAGCCTTTCTCCATCTCTGGACCTGGACAATACCGCGCAACAGTACGTGACCGCGGTCACCGATGCGACCGTTTCGCCGGCGTTTGCAGGCACCCGTTACGTGTTCGGCCGGCTCCAGCAGAAGACCTTTTCGATGGATACCCGGGTGAACATGACGTTTACACCGAACCTCACGCTCGAGATGTTCGCCCAGCCCTTCCTGGCGAGCGGCAAGTATTCGAGCTTCAAGGAATTCGCCGAAGTAAAGTCACGCCACATGAACGTGTTCGGCCGGGACAATGGCAGCACCGTGGTCACGAACCGGGATCCGCAGACCGGCGCGATTACAGGTTATACGATCGATCCCGACGGGCCAGGCGTTGCCCCAGCCTTTACGTTCGATAATCAGGATTTCAACCTGAGATCGTTGCGGGGCACGGGGGTGCTGCGGTGGGAGTACCGGCCCGGCTCAACGCTCTACTTTGTGTGGACCCAGGAGCGGGATGGGTTCGATCAATTCGGCGATTTCGACTTCGCCCGCGACCGCTCCGCGCTCTTCCGGGACCGGCCCACGAACATCTTCCAGATCAAGGGGACCTACTGGATCGGGCGGTAGACTACCGGGCCTTGGCCCGGCAGTAGAGAAACTACTCCGGCTGCGTCGAGCTGCGTCCGCGGCTCGCGGATGCGCTCTTGGTACTCACCGGTAGCACCTTGGCGGGTTTGGTCGTGCTCTTGTGGCTCCTGACTACTCGACGCGAACGACCCTTGTAGACGCCGCGCACCCAGCGAGCGCGGGTACCGCGCACGTCGATGTGAGCGAACGGGCCGCTCGGACCTGAATACGCGTAGAGGCCAGTGCCGCCGACGAGCTCGGGATAGCGGGCTTCGACTCGCTCGACCGCGTCCAGGATAAGCTTCACATCGGCGAAGCTGACCTTTCCATCGCCGTTCAGGTCAGACATTTTGCCGTTTCCTTCCTGGTCGACGTAGACGTCCGCCGCGTCGCCGAACTGGTGCCGGCTATCGCGCGCGCTACCCTCGCCGCGAACGGCAAAGTTATGGGCCGGCGTACGGAAACCAGAGCGAATGCGCAGGCCCTCGGCGTTGATCCCATGATCGTTGAGATCCTCGATGACCAGCTCGAGCTTGTCGAGGAGTGGCTCGCGCAGGACGACGTACTTCGGCCAGACATCCTTCTGGTCGTGAGAGACGAAATCCCGGAGGCGAAAGTGCTCGGAAACCCGGGTATCCTCGTTGTCTGGCGTCACTTCGATGAAGCCGTCCGGATTTTTGTAGGCTTCCGATCTCACGCGGCCCTTTTCCTCGGGCCAGTAGCCGAGACGGTAGCCATTCAGCCACTGACGGACCTTTTGCCCGAACGAGCGCATGGTGAACACGGTTTCGGAGCTTGGGGAGGCAGTCGATTGGACGGAAGCGCTGGCCAGTGAGGCGCCCGGAATCGATGCCATCGATATCCAGTCCTCGGGCATCACGAAGCGGGCGAAGACCTTGCCGCTCAGGCCGCTTCCCTTTTCCGCGGACGATGAAGCCATAGACTTGGCAGCTGGGGCCGAGACACTGCTATCGGAGGTGTTGGGGCCACCAGATGACGCGACCGTGGGGAGCGAGTCGGCGTGATTCGCGACAGCATTCGAGCCTATGCGACCGCCACGCGAGTAGAGCTGCGCGTTGGCAGGCGCTGAAAGGGTTATCGCCGCAAGGGCAATAGAGCTTGTTACGGCCAGGCTGAAACTGAAGCGACTACGATTCATTCAAAGGCTCCTCTTCGGTAGCTCGACTGACATGACGGCGCGTGAAGCGTCGCTTTAGTCTCGGGGCTTTGCGTCGCCGCCTTTTGGCGGGTTTGCGGTTATCGGAGGCGCCCGGTAGTGCTGAGCTGGGCGCTTAACAAGAAGATGACTATCTGGACCAAAAAAATGTAACTGCTGAGCAGGTGTAGTCGTGAGATGTTACCTTAAGTGCCATCTCCAACTACAAGTCAACTCAGCGGTTACCTATCCTGACTTAACCTATATACTCGATCTTGAATCAGGCCTTCCCAAATCATTCCGGGAGACCTTTTGACCGTCCGATCCAACAAAACAAACGGATGTATTACTTACTCGCCGACCTCAGAGCTGCCGGCTTCGCCAACGCCTCGTGCGACCCGACTTGAGTGACATATTCGCCAGCCACATCGGTCCCGCGGACAACGCCTTTCAGGGTCTGCTCTCCCGCCTTCGACCCAAGCTTCCAGGTCAGTGCCGCCCTGCCCTTCGCGTCGCTCACGGCGCGAGTCGGCGTGACGGTTCCTGACTTGACCGAGAAGGTGACCTTCGCGTCCGGTACCGGGTTCCCATAGATATCGGTAACCAGCGCATAGAGCCGCTTGTTCTTGCCCGAGTCCTTCAGTCGCTTGTCTCCTGGAACGTCGTCAAAAGCCAGGTTCGCCGCAACAGCCGGGGTCGCATGGGCTACGACTTTGAGGAGCTTTTTGACCCCTTCGACGCTTACCGCCAACGAATAATCCCCGGCCGAATGACCCATGGTCCACCGTGTCCGGGCGACGCCCACGGAGTCGGTGGTTAGCGCGCTATCCGTGAGAGCGCCGCCAGACGGGGATAGCGAAAGGGCCGCCCCAGCAACCCCGCTGCCATTTGCATCCAGGACTCGAAACACCAGGGAGCCCCGCAACTCGGTGCCCGCCGCCGCGCGTTGATTATCTCCCGATGACGCGACGATGGAGGCCGGAGCTCCCGCGAGGGCCAAGGCACTGAATGTAAGCGGAGGAATCCCAAGTCCCGGCCCGGCTCCAACTTGAGCCCTCAGCCGTTGAGTACCCGTCTTCTTCGAGAGCGTCCAGCGGGCGCTTGCAACTCCCAGCGAATCCGTCCGGGCCGAGGCTACTTCGACCGACCCTCCGTCGACTGGAGTCCAGCGCACGGGAACGTCGGGAAGAGCGCGGCCGGTAGAATCCGTGATGCGAACCGCAACGGAATCAGCCAGCTCCTGGCCGGCAGGACCGCTCAAACGCTCCACGAGGGGCGTCGCCCGCGTGTTGCTTGCGATCGGATCCGCCTCTGCGACAATGGCCAGAGCGCTGTCAACATTTTCGACTGTTGCAAATAGTGTCTGCCGGCCCGGATCGGCGCCGAGTGTCCAAGTCGTGCGGGCGCGTCCGTCAGCATCGGTGACTACGCTGGCGGGGTCGACCGATCCCTCCCCCTCCGCCAGGCGAAATGTCACTCTCTTGCCGGCTGCTGGCGCCCCATGACGATTCGTCGCCCGAACGACCAGCGCCTGTGGGAGGGTCTTGGCGGCCAGCGCGCGTTGGTTCGACCCTGCGACAACCGCGATTGCCGAAGCCGGCGTCACCACGGACACACTAGTCCGATCCGCGACCCCGTCGATGCGGGCGCCGATCATTGTGCGTCCGGCTGACCGTGCAGTCAGAAGACCGTTACTGTCGAGAGCCGCGACGGTGGTATCGTCGATATGCCAGGTCGGCTCGAGTCCGGCAATTGGATAGCCTCGCGCGTCCATAGCCCGGGCTCGAAGCTGTAGCTGGGCGCCTTCGGGCAGCACGATCGTGCTATCGCCTGAGGCTCTTCCCACGTCCACGTTGGCTACCTTCTGACGCACGATGACGGTGGAGTGTGCTATGAGCTTGCCTACCACTACGCTCACCATTGTACGTCCCGGACCACGTGCGACCACGGAGCCATCCTGCAGAACCATAGCGATCGTCGGGTCGCCAGTCGTCCAGGTTGGCCGGGCACCGACCAGAATGCTTCCGTTCCGATCGGTCACAGTTGCCGCGTAGTGAACCGTGTCGCCGAGGGACGTGGCGGTGTCCATCGCTGGCCGAAGACCAACCCACGCCGCGCCGATATTACCTATTGACTGATGCGACTCGGCCTGACCGATGACGCCGTACGAGACCAGCGCGGTGACGATCGAAACGAGTGCTGCTCCAGAAGATGCGGCCACAGCCACGACCTTGGCCGTGTGCTTTATCCACTGAGCTTTCTTTGCTTGTTCCAGGATCCTGTCCATTGCTAATAGGACTGCGATCAGCCGAGTGCCGTCACGCCTTTTTTCGCACAGTTTGTGACTCTGACGCAGGACGACAGACGTGCGAGACGGCGGCCAGTTGCCGGAGGGCAAAAAAACCCGCCCTACTGGTCAAGTAGAGGCGGGATAAGGGGTTCGGTCCACGGACGGGGTGGGATTCGAACCCACGGTACGCTATTAACGTACACACACTTTCCAGGCGTGCGCCTTAAACCACTCGGCCACCCGTCCCAACATCTTATTCAGGCGCGAACAAGCGGCATTACGCGCGAAGCAGAACGGACAGGGAGAGATTCGAACTCTCGATACCGGGTTCACCGGTATGCCGGTTTTCGAGACCGGTGCCTTCAACCACTCGGCCACCTGTCCTGCAGCCTCGCAACTTACCGGGCGACCGATCCTTCTTCAACTCTTTGCCTTCTGAAAAACCCCTCGAGAAGCGCCGCGCATTCTTCGGCGAGGACGCCGGCTCTTACTTCTGGCCGGTGATTGAGACGAGGATGTCTTAGCAGGTCTTCGACGGAGCCCGCCATGCCTGCCTTGTCGTCCCACGCGCCAAACACTACGCGCTTCAATCGCGAGAGGACAATCGCGCCAGCACACATCGCGCATGGCTCGAGGGTCACGTAAAGGGTACAGTCATCCAACCGCCAACGATCGAGTTTGGCGGAAGCTTCTCGTATCGCGAGAACCTCGGCGTGAGCGGTGGGATCCTGGTCGCGGATAGTCCGATTGCTTGCTGCGGCGATGATCGAGCCATCGCGGACCACAACGGCGCCAATGGGTACTTCGTTGCGCTTTACTGCGTCGCTGGCAAGATCGAGCGCATTGCGAATGTACTGTTCATCCACCGCAATGGACCCTTCGGTGACACCGAGTGCGGGTCCGCCGATCCGGCTATCTCCCCGCAAGCGACGGCTCTTTCGACGTGCGGAAGGTGAGCTCGCCCTTCGCGTCCTTATCGACCACAATGTGGTCGCCTTCGTTGAACTTCCCCTCGAGGACGGCGAGCGCGAGCGGATTCTGCAGCAGCCGTTGAATCGCCCTCTTCAGCGGACGTGCCCCGAAAGCCGGATCGTAACCTTCGGTTGCAAGCACCTCGCGTGCGGCCGGCGTCAGCTCGAAAGTCAGCTTCCGGTCGCCCAGAAGTCTCTCGAGCTTCCCGAGCTGGAGATCGATAATGTGCTCGATCTCTGCCTTACCCAGCGCTCGGAAGATGATGATGTCGTCCACGCGATTGAGAAATTCAGGGCGGAAATGCTGCCGCAACGCGTTCGTGACCTGCGCCTCGACCACCGCGCGGTCGTCCCCAGTGTGCTCGAGGATGTAGGTGCTCCCAATGTTCGACGTCATGATGATGACGGTGTTCCGGAAATCGACAGTGCGCCCCTGAGAGTCGGTGAGCCGACCGTCATCGAGGATCTGAAGAAGAATATTGAAAACGTCCGGATGCGCCTTTTCGATTTCGTCGAACAGCACGACCGAGTACGGACGCCGACGAATGGCCTCGGTGAGTTGGCCGCCTTCCTCGAACCCGATGTAGCCCGGGGGCGCTCCAATCAAACGCGCGACGGCGTGCTTTTCCATGTATTCCGACATGTCGATTCGAACCATCGCCTGCTCATTGTCGAACAGGAATTCTGCCAGGGCGCGCGCGGTTTCGGTCTTACCGACTCCAGTGGGTCCGAGAAAAATGAATGAGCCGATTGGACGGTTCGGATCCTGGAGGCCCGCGCGTGAACGTCGAACCGCATTGGCGACTGCACCGACGGCTTCATCCTGACCGATTACCCGCCTCGCCAGCTCGTGCTCCAGCTTGGTCAGCCGCTCGCGCTCACCCTCCATCATTCGGGTGACAGGAATTCCAGTCCAGCGCGAAACGATTTCCGCGATATCCTCCGCTGTGACTTCTTCCTTGAGGAAACGCGCACCACCCGACTGCTTGCTCGCGAGCTTTTGCTCGGCCTCCTTCATCTGCCGTTCGAGCTGAGGAATCTGCCCGTAGGTGATCTCGGCCGCTTTCTGTAAGTCGCCGGCTCTGGTTGCCCGTTCGGCATCGATACGCGCCTGCTCGAGCTGTTGGCCGAATTTGCCGACCGCTCCAAGCGTGTCTTTCTCCTGCTGCCATTGGGCCTTCATCCCCGCAGATTTCTCGCGCAGCTCGGCCAGCTCCCGCTCCAGCGCCTTGAGCCGATCGCGCGAATCCTTGTCCTTCTCCTTCTGAAGAGCCTGCCGTTCGATTTCGAGCTGCGTGACGCGCCGCTCGACCTCATCGATTTCCTGCGGCATCGAGTCGATCTCGATGCGCATCCGCGATGCCGCTTCGTCGATCAGATCGATCGCCTTGTCAGGGAGGAAGCGATCGCCGATGTAGCGATTGGATAGCGTCGCCGCGGCCACGATGGCGCCATCCGTTATGCGAACGCCGTGGTGCGACTCGTACCGCTCCTTGAGCCCGCGAAGAATCGCGATCGTGTTCTCCACCGACGGTTCACCGACGTAGACAGGCTGGAAGCGGCGCTCGAGAGCCGCGTCCTTCTCGATATTCTTCCGATACTCGTCGAGAGTCGTGGCTCCGACTACGCGTAGCTCACCGCGAGCGAGCATGGGCTTCAGCATGTTGCCGGCGTCCATCGAACCCTCGGCTTTGCCAGCGCCGACGAGGTTGTGGATTTCGTCGATGAACATGATGAACTGCCCTTCCCCTTCGGTGACTTCCTTGAGCACGGCCTTGAGCCGCTCCTCGAATTCGCCGCGGAACTTGGCACCGGCGATCAGCGCGCCGAGATCGAGTGACAGAAATCGCTTGTTCTTCAAGCTCTCGGGGACGTCGCCGTTGACTATGCGCTGCGCGAGACCTTCCGCGATGGCGGTCTTGCCGACACCCGGCTCGCCGATAAGAACGGGGTTGTTCTTGGTGCGGCGCGACAGCACCTGAATGACGCGGCGGATTTCTTCGTCTCTGCCGATGACGGGGTCGAGCTTGCCCTTGCGCGCCGCATCGGTAAGGTCGCGCGTGTAGCGTTGCAGCGCCTGGTACTGATTCTCGGGAGTCTGGTCGGTGACGCGGTGCGACCCGCGCACCGTCTGAAGGGCCTCCAACAACGCCTCGTGGGTCGCTCCGACACTGGTCAGCAGGTTCCTGCTCTCGGCCCCCTTAACATCTGAGAGCGCGAGCAGGAAATGCTCGGTGGAGACGAATTCATCACCTAGCTTCTGGGCGTCGGCCTCCGCCTTGTCAAAGACCTGGTTGAGCTCGCGGGAGAGCGTCGGCTGCGCGTTCGACTGCTTCGGATAGCGCGCCATCTCGCGGCCGACAGCTTCGCGCAGCTGGGTCACGCTGACACCGAGCTTTTGCAGAATCGGGACGACGATGCCTTCGTCCTGTGCAAGCAGCGCGAGCAACAGGTGGAGGTCGTAGACGAGCGGATTCCCCGCGCGGCGCGCGAGGTCGACTGCTTCGTTAAGAGCTTCCGTCGCTTTGACGGTGAGACGGTCGGGATTGATCATTTAGTCGGCAATGGTGGGGGAATGCCGCGATGCCGCCAGAGAGTTGCAACGCGGGTGCCGCATAAAACCCGCCAACATGGCGCACTTCCGCCAGAAAAAAAAGAGACGCGCCCTGTTCTGGCAGGGCGCGTCTCAACTAGGTCAGACTAAAGTCATCAGCCACCAGGCTGGGAATCGTCTCTACTTCCTGACGATCATCTTCTTGACGAGGGGTTTGCCGTCAACTTCTAGCCGAAAGAGGTAGATCCCCGACGCCACGTCTTCTCCCGTCTGCGAATATTTGCCGTCCCAGTACGCCACATATACGCCGCACGTCAACAGCGCGTTATCGATTGGCGCATTCGCGTCACCCTGCAAGACCGGCACAGCGACCTGCTGCGCCAGAAGATTATAAATCCGCAGGCTTACGCGATGTTGACGTCCCGGATCCGTGCATCCTGGTGCATCCCCTACAACGAACGGAATCCGTGTGTCCTGACTTACTGGGTTCGGGTAATTCTGTCCCAACTGCAACCCGGCGCCTTGTCCTCCGCCGGTCTGAGGTTGAGTACCCTGAGCCGCCGAACGACTTGGCATGAACGCGCCGAGCACGAGCACCAACAACAGCGCCCGCCACAGGTGCTTCATGTTGTCTCCAATTACTGACGAAAAAGGGTCTTTAGACGCTAACTCCTACTAAGGTGGACATTTGTTCTTCTGCCGCGAACTTACGAATGAGCTTGGGATGTGTCAAGCGAAATTACGCTTGTTTGCCTCAGAACCCGGCCTTCACCCCGCCTTTCGGTGATTCCGTTCCGATCGCAAAACTCCAGGAACGGAATGAGGTACTTTCTCGACGATCCAAGCACATCTCGAAGCTGCGCGGGCCCATACTGCTTTCCCGGTACCAGCGCCGATTTAAGACGTCCGATCATTGCGTCGAGCGTCCCGCGATCATAGTAGCGATCCGCCTCGACCTGAACGATCCGCCCCTGGCGCTCCAGAAAGCGAAGCAGTCCCGGAACAGTGCTACCAAAGCGTGAAACCAACTCTCCCACACTCGGCGGCTCCTGAGTGCCTGCGCAAATATCATGCACCAGATGATTACAAATCTCTACATCGCGCTGCGTTGGGGATGGTGACCAACCGGTTTTTCGGACCAGGGGTCCGTGAGCCTCGATCTCTCCCGAACGCTGCATTTCCCGAATCGAGATGTCGGCCAACTCCTCGTCAACACGCAGCCCTTCCCTCAGCGTTCGCGCAGGAACGCCCAGGGCCAGAGGAGAGCTGATCTCGTACTCCGCGACAATTCTTCTAACGCTTGCCATTACTTGTTCGACAGCAATCGGAGCAAAAAGGTTGTGCGTTCCGACTCGAGCGGCGCTCTCGTCAACGAAAGATTGTACCTCAACAGGAGCGCATCCGGTTCGGATTGCGATGTCCTCGATGCGAACGCCACGCGTATCCTCCGACTCCAGGATATACCCCAGCCGCGTCCGCGCGTTCGCCGACAACTCGTCCAGAGCTTGATGGGAGTATGACGGCAACGGTCGACGGCGCGCGTACGGATCGATGACGACACCTCCGCCGATTGTCCGAAGGGGAGCCGGCAGGCGCAGAACGAATCGATCTCCGCCCCGCAGCACAATCGGCGCGTCGATCGTGACGCGCGCGAGGGTTGGCCCACTAGTACCAAGACTTCGCCCCGCGGTAACCAGACGCGCTCCTACCTCGGAAGCGCCGGCGTGAAGCCGCGACCGTGTGCGCGCCGTTAGCGTCACCGCCGGGTCGTCCTCGAGTTGAACCACTGCCTCGAACAACATGGTCGCCCGCCACGGCTGCTCACCAACGAGAACGGAACCCCGTGATACGTCGTTGACATCGAGACCCGCGAGTGCGACGGCGGCACGCCCTCCAGCACGCGCGAAATCGGCGACCTGCCCGTGCTGTTCGATCCGCCTCACCCTCGAGATCTTGCCCCATGGAAGTACCCGGACATTCGCTTCCGTCGGCAGCTCGCCGCTCCAGACCGTTCCCGTGACGACAGTCCCCGTGCCCTTTACGGTGAAGGCACGATCGACTGGCATCCGGAACAAATCGTTCGTCGCGCGTGGCTTCACCCCTTCGAGTCGCTGACGGAGGACGGCGCGGAGTTCATCGAGCCCTGATTGCGTACGGCTCGAACAGCTCACGATCGGGGGTTCAGACATTTCGGATTCGTCGAACAAGGCTCGAACGTCGGATTTCACCAATTCCAGCCAATCGCTGTCGACGAGATCGCTTTTCGAAAGGGCGACGACGATTTGTGGAATTCCAAGCAGGTGGAGGATCAACAGGTGCTCGCGAGTCTGGGGCATCACTCCCTCATCGGCGGCCACCACCAGAAGGCCAAGATCGATTCCGCTCGCCCCAACGAGCATGCTGCGAACAAAGTCCTCGTGCCCCGGAACATCGATAACGCCAATCGTGCCGACACCATCGAGCAGCAGTGGCGCGAATCCAAGATCGATCGTGATTCCCCGCCGTTTCTCCTCGGGCAATCGGTCCGCATCGACACCCGTCAGCGCTTTGACGAGAGCGGTTTTTCCATGATCGATGTGGCCCGCGGTGCCGATGATCACGCCGCGCTCCAGCGCTCGTGCTCCCAGACGGCAAACGCCCGGAGTGGGCGGTCGTCGGAGAGATGAGCGCCAAGAAACTCGCGCAGCAGTCGCTGATGCGAGCGGGCTTCAGCATCTGTGAGATGGGTCGAATCTTCCCCCTCGAGCCAGCCGCGAATCGCTGTTCGCGCGGCTGACGGCAACCTGCGTCCGCCGGGCGCAAGCTTGCTGCACGCAGGACACACAACGCCACCCGACGCGTGCGAGAACATGGTGTCGTCGCCGTCGCGGAGCGGCGTATGGCATAGTGAGCAGCTCGAGAGCTCGGGGGTGAAGCCGAGCACCGAGACGACGCGCCAGCACCCGGCGAGGCCGTCTTCGATGGTTCGCTCGGGGGCAGACCGAGCGATTCGGTCGAGCACGTCGGCTATCGTTTCATATAGTTGGGGATTGTCAGCCTCCCCGGCAAAACGAAGCGCCAGCTCGGCGATCGTGGATGCGGCCGTGAAACGACCGATGTCCTCCGCCAGCTCTTCACGGGTGCGCGATATTTCGAAGCTCGCGAGATTGTGCAGCTCGCGGTTTGGCTTGACATACAGCTGCGCCGATCCTTCGGCAAAGAGGTCGAGCGCCGTCCCATAACGGCCGCGTGATTTTCGGGCTCCCCGAGCCAGGGCCGATTGTACACCCGCCTCTCTCGTGAGCAGACGGACGATGCGCGAGCTCTCGAGGTAGTCGAATGCGTGGAGGACGATCGCCTCGGTGGCGAGGAGCGGCATGAAGAGAATGTAACACGCGGTCTCGGGCAGACAGCGCGCTGGGAAAGCGTCGAAAGCCGCCCCGAGACCGAAGGCGCCGCTGAGAAAAGCGTCGGCGCTTGCTTGGGACCTGGACCGCGGCTAGAACAGCGTCGATGCCCTGCCCCCAACTAGAATCGTCCGCCGCGGAGTCGCGAAGTTGAAAACCTCCTGGTAACGCTTGTCGAAGATGTTGTCGACTCGTGCGTTGAGTGTGAGTCCACCGAATTTCTCGGTTAGCGGATACTCCGCCGACAGATCCGTCTTGGTGTAAGCTGCGAGCGTGACCCGCGGCGACGGGAATTGGGAGAAATCCGTGTCCGGGCGCTTTCCGACGTAGGTCACAGCGGCTCCGAGGCTGACGCCCCACGGACGCGAGTACGACAGGACAAAGCTTCCCGAATGCGTTGGTCGGCGAATCAGCTCGTCGCCAGCCCGATCTGTTCCCTGAAATGTCGGATCGACTTGGGTGACGCGCGGGTTGACGACCGTATAGCTCGCCGTTCCACGCCAGTGTTTTACTGGGGTAACCTCCAGCTCACCCTCGTAGCCGTTCGACGTCGCACCAGTGAGATTGGCGAAGCTACCAAGGAAGTTCGGCGGTCCACCGTTCACGAACTGGATCAGATCGGAGAACCGCTGATTGAAGTATCCCGCGCTGAGTCGAAACAGCTCCGGATGGAAATTCGTCGCCAGTCCGATTTCCGCGGATCTGCTTTTCTCGGGACGAAGATCGGGACTCCCAACCGTAAACAGAGTCGGGCGAAGCTGGTTGAACGCAGGCGCGTTGAAAGCGGTACTGAGCGAGGCGCGAATTCTCAGGGCCGGAATTAGGACCGCATTAAATCCGAGGCGGTACGTCGCGAATCGCCGATAGTCGGAGTTGTCGTCGACTCGGCCTGCAACCGTGTAGGAAACGCGTTCGGTGAGATTGCCGAGCAGCTCGGAGTAGTAGGCGATGTTATGACGTGTTGCGTCGAACGAGTCGGTCTCGGTGGTCGGCGCGCCGACATTGCCGGAACCGTTGGAGCTGTTCTCGTGTTCCTTCTCGTAGGTTCCGCCTACAGTAATCGTGGCGTCGGTGGGTAGGAAGAAAACGAATCGCCCTTCGACATCCCTGCGATAGCCGCGAGATCTCGACGCGGAGTGTTGAGGCGCGGTTCCTCCGAAAGGAACGGCTATATCCTCGCTCAGATCCCAGACGTCATTGTTGCCGGCCAGCAATCGCGCTTGAAGGTTCGGGGTGAGATTGCGGCCTGCATCCAGCCCGACCGTCAGGCGGTGCTGGACCCGATACGAATTGGTGTCCACCGGTTGGCCCGTGAAATCCGTGGGGAAATGAAATTCGGCGGTTGTGTATCTGGCGGAGACTTTCGCATTCCCCGACGCGCTCTGAGCGAGAGTGAGCGCAGAGCTGAGTGTGCCGTTTCGGTATTCATTGTTGAAGGGGAGGATGCCGTTGGTCGAGTGATGGCCCGCGCCGAATGAGAAACCGCCCAAGGGACTAGAGCCAACAGCGTCGCCATCGAAGTCGAGGGAGTGATAAGTACCGCCGCGCACTCCAAGTGATGCGCGATTCTGGTCCGAGCCCTGACGCGTGAAGATCTGCACGATACCAGTCACGGCATCGGCACCGTAGAGGACGCTGGCAGGGCCTCTCACGATCTCGATACGATCGATGTTGTCCGTTGTGAGATGGCTGAAATCAAAGGATCCACCTGGCGCGTTCACCGCGACTCCATCGATGAGCACCTTTGTGTACCGACTCTCCCCGCCACGGAGGAAGAGCGATGTGATTCCACCGAATGAACCCGTCTGAACTATCGACGCGCCGGGGACTTCGCGAAGGGCGTCCGTTACTCGGGTGATTCCGCGAGCGCGGAGATCGTCACCCAGCAGAACGGTGACCGCCTGAGAAAGGGTGGCGGCCGGTCTTGGCACTTTGGTGGCCGACACGACGACGGTCCCAAGCTGCACGGTGTCTTTGGCCTGGGCAAAGACGCTGCTGCTCATTGCTAGTGAAACTGCGGACGCTGCGAAGACGAAGAGAGATTTGCTGATCATGGTATGGAGTCGGTTTGGTGTGTGTTTGTGGTCAGAGTCGCACGGGACGCCGAAGCGGAACGAGTGCGGGAGCGCCGACGGCCGGATCCCGCGTGATCACAACGGGCCAGCCGTAAATTGATTCCAGCGTATCGGCTCGCATGACGTCCGCGGGTGTGCCGGTCGTCGCTACTTTCCCGCGGTCGAGAAGCACGATCGTGTCCGCGAAGCGAGCCACGAGATTGAGTTGGTGGCTCACAAGGAGCACGGCCAACCCCGAACGTGCGAGCGAGGACATCAGCTCGAAGATCGCCATCTCGTGCGCGACGTCGAGGAAGGTCGTGGGCTCATCGAGCACCAGGGTCGGACACTTCTGGGCCAGTGCGCGAGCGATGCGAACGCGCTGCCACTCGCCGCCTGAAAGTGCGTCGGTGTCCCGCGCGGCGAGATCCTCGACACCGGCCTGTGCGAGAGCCTCATCTACCGCGCGGTCATCTTCTCTCGATGGCGCACGCCAGAGACCCAGGTGCGGATAGCGTCCGAGAAAGACGTACTCGCGCACCTGCACCGGGAAGGTGGCTTCTTCCCGCTGTGGGACGACCGCGACGATTCGCGCCAGCTCGGGGTATGGGAGCATCCGGACGTCACGCCCGTCGATCGCCGCCGATCCGCTCATGATATCGGCCCGGCGCAGCAATGCCTTTACGATGGAGCTCTTGCCCGATCCGTTGGGCCCGGCGAGCGCGGTGAGTTTTCCGCGAGCGCCGACGAAGCTGACGCCGTCGACAGCGTTGAGGCGCGCGCCCGGGTAGGAAACTACCAGATCCTTTAGCTCGATCACGACGTCCGCCGGAGCTGTACGAGAAAGAACGGAACGCCAAGCAACGCGGTGATGGCGCCGAGCGGCAGCTCGGTTGGAGCAGCGACGGTTCGCGCCGCGAGATCGGCGGCCACGACCAGGGTAGCACCAATCAGCCCTGCTGCAACTATCAACGGACGGTGGGCGCGCAGACCCATTCCCCTCGCGATATGCGGGACTACGAGTCCGACGAATCCGATGAGTCCAGCCGCCGAGACCGTCGCGGCGGCGAGTAGAGCCGCTAGCAGGAAAGCGCGTCGCCCTGCGCGTTCGGCATCGACGCCAAGCGAAGCTGCTGTGTCTTCACCCAGCGATAGGACATCGATTTCCCGCGCCCAGTAGACGAGCGCTCCTCCGGCGACAAGGATGCTCGCCGCCAGCCATGCGACCCGCCGCCAGGTTGCGTCCGCCGCTGAGCCCATCATCCACCAGAGGGCACCCCGCACGGTGTTCGGCTCCGCGCGAGCAAGCGCCACCATGATCGCCGCGTTTGCAAACGCGCCAACGACAACGCCAGCGATGAGCAGCGTCCGCACGTCGGCGCGCGTTCCTCGTCCGCCGACGCGGGCAACGGCGAGCGCAAGAAACACAGCGCCAATTCCTCCGACGAACGCGGCAAGTGTGATCACCGCATCGCCGGAGGCGCCAAACGCGAACGCAACCACGGCGCCCACGGCCGCGCCACCAGAAACTCCAAGGAGATACGGCTCGGCCAGCGGATTCCGAAGAGCGCCCTGGAGGGCCGCGCCGCTCGCGCCGAGTCCAGCACCGACCAGCGCACCAAGCACGACGCGCGGAAGCCGGAGGTCTCGTACGATCGCAATCGCAGTTGCATCTCCATGTCCACGTAGCGCGTCGATCACCCCGGCGAGCGAGACCGAGACCGCGCCGCGCGCGACTGCGATCATGGCGACTACAAGAAGGGCCAAGACCAGGCCCAGCCAGTACCAGCTGCGGAATCGCGTCAGTGGAGTGTCCCCGGATGCAGCAGATTGGCCAGCGACACCGCCGCTTCGCCGAGTCGCACTCCGGGGCGCCCCACGAGCACGGTGTCTACCGTCAGGACTTTCCCTTCCCGCACTGCGCGCACGATCCGCCAGCGGCGGTCTTCGCTGATCTTCTGAACGCCCTGGGGTCCCGCGAGAATGAAATCGGGATCTCTGCGCGCGACATCTTCGAGTGAGACGGTCGCGGAAGGCGCGGTGATGTCGGCGTACGCGTTCTTGCCGCCCGCGATGTCGACGAGCTCCGTCATGAAGCTCCCCGCGCCAATTGTGATCAAAGGCGCATCCCAGATGTGCCAGAACACTGTCGGCCGCGAGAGTTTTGTAGTTGCGGCGCGTACCCGGCCGAGCGTCCGGAAAACCGAGTCGCTGACCGCTCCCGCTCGGGAGGGGTCCCGCAGAATCGCGCCCAGCATCTGAACGGTGCGACGGAAATCGGCGATGTGATCGGTTCTCAGGGACAGTGTGGCCACTCCGGCAGCGCGAAAGCGCGCCGCGGCCGGGCGGTTGTCCTGACTCGCGTAGAGAATCACCAGGTCGGGATGCGCGCCCAGTACAACTTCGACATTCGGCTGAAGCCCGTTGCCGAGATCCGGAACACGCCTGGCCGAATCCGGCCACAGATCGAACTGGGAGCGGCCAACAAGGCGTGAACCGGCCCCGAACGCGAAGAGCATCTCGGTCGTCACGGGATTGAGCGATACGATCCGCGTCGGTGGCTGGCCGATTCGAACCGGATCTCCGAAATCGTCGCTCACAGTAGCGACATGGGGGCGCGGTTGCTCGCAAGCCAGCGTCAGGG
>Ga0068855_100004532_pt1 | contig 16968 bp, 14 predicted proteins | sample KBSCornC52_FD_66592 | JGI IMG/M metagenome (GOLD analysis project Ga0068855, IMG submission 66592) | Corn rhizosphere microbial communities from Kellogg Biological Station, Michigan, USA - KBS Corn C5-2 | ecosystem: Host-associated > Plants > Roots > Rhizosphere > Soil ...
ACAAACTCAGCACGCCAGTAAATAAGAATGCCGAGTGCCAACCGAAGCGCGCGGCCATGAACGGAACGGCGAGCGGTGCGAGTACCGCTCCGATATTCGAGCCGCTATTGAAGAGGCCCGTCGCAAGCGCCCGCTCCTTGCGCGGAAACCAGTCGGCAACGGTCTTAATGGCTGAAGGAAAATTCGCCGCCTCACCCAATCCCAGCCCCAGGCGCGCCAGGCCAAACTGGAACACGTTCCCCGCGAAAGCATGAGCCATCGAAGAAAGGCTCCACACCAGCACCGCTAGCGGATACCCGACACGCAGACCCAGCCAATCGATCAAACGCCCGGCAATCGGCATCATCAGCGCATATCCGATTTGAAAGGCGGAGGTCAATACTGAGTAATCTGTCTCCGTCCAGCCCAAATCGCGGGCGATGGTCGGCTTCAAAATGCCCAGTACCATGCGATCCATGTAGTTCACAGTGGTCGCATAAAATAACAGGCCGCAAATGTACCAACGGAAATGCGAACCCGTCCTTTCGCCTGCCATCGCCGGAGGCGAGACCACGGGGTCGCCCTGAGTCATACGGCTATTCTAACGGCAGCAGCACATGCCAAGCCCTTCCACCCGCCGCTGGGTCATTCTTGCTCTCGTTTTTCTCGGTATTCTGGTCAGCTACATCGATCGTGGCAATCTCTCGATCGCGGCCGAGACCATCATGCGCGATCTCCGCCTCGATCCCAAATCCATGGGTGTGTTGCTTTCTGCCTTCTTCTGGACATACGCCATCTGCCAATTACCGGCAGGTCTGCTGGTCGATCGTTTCGGTATCCGCTCGGTCTATGCCTCGGCGTTTCTCGTCTGGTCCCTTGCCTCGGCGAGCATCGCGCTCAGCCGCAGTTGGCCGGATATACTCGCGTCCCGCCTCGCTCTTGGGCTCGCCGAATCCATTGGGCCGGTAGCAAGCCTGGCCTTCATCCGAGCCCACTTTACGTCGCGTGAGCAAGGCCTTCCCGTATCTGTCTACATTGCCGGACAAAATCTCGGTCCCGCGTTCGGGGCGCTGCTCGGCGCAACGCTGCTCACCGATTTTGGTTGGCGCACCATGTTCGCGGTCACCGGCCTCGGCGCGCTGCTCTGGATTCCCGTCTGGCTCTATTTCGCACCCAGGCCGGCACCGGCTCTCACGGTTACGTCTTCCGCTACGGGAACACTCCACTGGCGCGCAATCTTCTCGAGCCCGGCCTTTTGGACTATGTCCGCTTGCTCTTTCTTCCTCTCTTATTATTGGTACTTCCTGCTGACCTGGATGCCCGCCTATATGACCATGGCGCGCGGCTTTTCCACTCTTGGCATGGGCCGGATTTTCTCTACGCCGCTCTTCGTCATGGCTGGCACTAACGTGCTTGCCGGCTGGCTCGCCGATCGCCTTTCATCGAAAACCGGAACCCCCCTCCGTGTGCGCATCGGATTCGCCGCCGCCGGACTCACTGGCGCGGCGTCCATTCTGCTTCTCAACACCACCACCGGGCGTGGCCCCGTACTGCCGATCCTGGTTTTCTCCATCTGCTCCTTTGGAATCGCCAGCTCAAATTTCTGGACCATCTCGCAAAGTGCTTCGCCCGTCGCCATCGTCGGTCGTGCCATCGGTTTCTTGAATACGCTCTCGCAAATCGCCGGTGCTGTCGCTCCGGTCGTTACCGGTTGGAGTCTGGGACCGCAAAAAGATTTTCGCTTCGCCATTTTTGTAGCCGGCACTTGTCCGATAATCGCCGCCGTTTGCCTCATAGTTGCCGGCGCAAGTCTGCCGAAATTGGTCGAGACGCTCGAGCGCCGTTCACATGCTATATCCTGAAACCATCCGGCAATCACGGGGACCCAAACCAGTCCGTTCGAGCCTAGAGCGCGAATGGGGCATAGCCGAGCCGGCGGATGACGAGCTTACTAGCTAGATCGATCTTGCCCCCACGTAGTGGCAGGAAACTCGAAAGCATTCCCGACGCGATTGTCGATGAACTGCTAACGAGGATGGCGCTAATTTTTGCACAGCGCCTTTATTCTGGATAAGGGGTCCGCGTTTTTGAATATTGTTGCTTCTGTTCTATTAGCCTCCCTGCTGCTCCTGGCCGGTTGTGCCGGCAATTCTCAGCCATCACCCGCTTCCCCGCCGCCTCTCGACGTCGTTGTCGTCCCTGTCCAGCAAAAGGACGTTCCTATCTACGGCGATTGGGTCGCAACCCTCGATGGCTATGTCAATGCCAACATCCAGCCGCAAGTCTCCGGCTATCTCGTAAGGCAGAACTACCGTGAAGGCTCCTTCGTCCGTAAAGATGACGTTCTGTTTGAAATCGACCCGCGTCCTTTTCAAGCCGCCCTTGACCAGGCTAAAGGACAACTCGCTCAAGCCCGCGGTCAGCTCGCACAAGCCGAAGCGCAGCTGGCTCTTTCAAAGATCAACGTGCAGCGCAACACGCCGCTCGCCAAGGCCCACGCCATTGCGCAAAGCCAGCTGGATACCGACGTTCAAAACCAGGCGACCAGCGAGGCGCTTATCAAGACCAACCAGGCCGCCATCCAGGGCGCCGAAGCTGCCGTCGAGGTTGCCGAGCTGAATCTAGGCTTTACCAAAGTCCGCTCCCTTGTCAGTGGTATCGCCGGCATCGCCACTACCCAAATTGGCAATCTCGTTGGTCAATCCACGCTGCTCACCACCGTCTCCCAAGTCGACCCGATCAAGGTCTACTTCCCCATCAGCGAGCAGGAATATTTGCGCGTCGCCGGCAAGTTCACCAGCCAGGTTCCCCTTCAGCTCACTCTGGCCGACGGCAGCATCTACCCGCATCCTGGAAAGATCGCGTTCGCCAATCGTCAGGTCGATCAGCAGACCGGAACGATACGCGTGGCCGGCCTCTTCGCAAACCCCGGCAATCTTCTTCGTCCCGGTCAATTCGGCCGTGTGCGCGCCATGACCGCGCTCCGCAAGAACGCCATCTTAATTCCGCAGCGAGCCGTTAGCGAGCTGCAGGGCCGCTATCAGGTCGCTGTCGTAGGCGCAAACAACAAAATCGCCATTCGCACCGTGCAGCTCGCCGAGCGTATCGGCGACCTCTGGATTGTCGAGAGTGGCCTGAATCAAGGCGACCAGGTCGTCTCCGAAGGCGTCGCCAAAGTGAGAGATGGAATGACAGTCAACCCCAAGCACGCCTAATAATGTCGAAATTCTTTATCAACCGCCCCATCGTCGCCATGGTGATTGCCATTCTCATGGTGATCGTCGGCGTCGTGGCAATGCTTGGTCTGCCGATTGCCCAATTTCCGGACATTATTCCACCCGAGATTCTGGTACAGGCCACCTATCCCGGAGCCGATGCACAAACTCTGGAAGAGTCCGTCGCCACTCCACTCGAAGCCCAGATTTCAGGCGTCGACAACATGAGCTATATGTATTCGGTAAATGCCAACAATGGCCAAACCCGAATCACCGTGGATTTCGAGATCGGGACAGATCCGAACATCGATCAGGTCCTCACACAGCTCCGCACCTCGCAAGCCCAATCGCAACTGCCTGCCCAGGTCAATACTTCCGGCTTAATCGTTCAAAAATCCCTGTCCTCGCCCCTGATGCTACTCGCCCTCTATTCGCCCAAGGGCAGCTACGACAGTGTTTTTCTAGCAAACTACGCTTACATCAATCTTGTCGACGAGATCACGCGCGTACCTGGCGTGGCGCGTGTCCAGGTTTTCGGAGCCGGCCAATACGCCATGCGCTGCTGGGTCAATCCCGATCGGCTGGCCAAGCTGCAGGTCACCGTTCCCCAGATCGTCGCCGCGCTTCAATCGCAAAATAATGTGAATCCTGCCGGCCAGATCGGCGGAGAACCGGCGCCGGACGGCCAGCAGTTCACTTATGCCGTGCGAGCGCAAGGTCGCCTGCTCTCGGCCGAGGAATTCGGAAATATCATTTTGCGCGCTAATCCCGACGGCTCTATTCTGCGACTCAAAGATGTCGCTCGCATTGAGCTCGGCGCGCAGATCTATAATCTCCAGGGCCGTTACAAGGGCAGTCCAGCCGCAATTATGGCCCTTTATCAACTGCCAGGATCGAACGCGGTCAAAGCTGCCGATAACGTCCGCAAAAGAATCGCCCAGCTCAAGGCGCGTTTCCCGCAGGATCTCGATTACACGGTCAGTCTGGATACCACCCAAGCGGTCACCGCCGGGATGGAAGACATCGTCTATACACTCCTCAAGGCCCTTGCGCTCGTGGTCTTCGTCGTTTACATCTTTCTCCAGGGCTGGCGCGCCACTCTGATTCCTTTAGCCGCCGTGCCGGTCTCGCTCGTCGGCACCTTCGTGATTTTTCCGCTGCTGGGCTTTTCCATTAATACACTTTCTCTCTTTGGCCTCGTGCTCGCCATCGGTCTCGTTGTTGACGATGCCATCGTCGTTGTCGAAGCTGTGGAACGCCATATCGGAGAGGGTATGACGCCGAAAGATGCTGCTCTGCAAGCCATGCGCGAAGTTTCCGGTCCGGTAGTTGCGATCGCGCTCATCCTTACCGCTGTCTTCGTGCCGACTGTCTTTATCCCCGGTATCACCGGCCGCCTCTATCAACAATTCGCTGTCACGATTGCAATCTCGGTCATTCTCTCCGCCTTCAATGCTCTCTCGTTGAGCCCTGCGCTGGCCGCCATTCTGCTCAAGCCGCGCAAGAAATCCCGCGGTCCTCTCGCGCGATTCTTCGACTGGTTTAACCGCGGATTCGCTAAAGCCACCCGCGGCTATGTCAGTTTCTCGTCCGTTCTGATCCACAAAGCTGTTCTCAGCTTGCTCTTTCTTGTGCTGGTCGGTGTTGCGGCCTTTTTTGTCGGTGACCGTTTGCCTACATCCTTCCTTCCCGAAGAAGATCAGGGCTACGTCTTCGTTGCTTTGCAACTCCCTAATGCGGCTTCTCTACAGCGAACCAGCGACGCCGCCCGTAAAGTCGAAAAAATCATTCTCCAAACGCCCGGTGTCGCAGGCGTGACCTCCGTCATCGGCTTCAGCCTTCTCAGCCGCGTGCAGACTACCTACAGCGCGTTCTTCTTTGTTACCGAAAAACCGTGGAACAAGCGCAAGCAGGCCAACGAGCAATACACCGCCATCCGCAGCCACATAGTCGAGGCTCTGAGCAAGGTCGAAGACGGTATCGCCTTCTCGTTCACTCCGCCCTCTATCCCGGGCGTCGGCACTTCCGGCGGCGTCACTTTCATGCTCGAAGATCGCTCCGGCGGCGATGTCCAATTCCTCGGCGATAACCTTGCCAAATTTATGCAAGCCGCGCGCAAACGTCCCGAACTGGTTGGCGTGAGTACGACGTACTTAGCCAGCGTTCCCCAAAAGTTTGCCGATGTGGATCGCGCTAAGGTCATGCGCCAGGGCGTGAATATTTCGGAGGTCTACCAGACTCTGCAAGCCTTCATGGGCGGGTATCTGGTGAACTACTTCAATCGCTTCGGCCGCCAGTGGCAGGTCTATGTCGCCGCTGAGGGGGATTATCGGGCACGGGCTGAGAATATCGGACAATTCTACGTCGCCAATAACCGCGGGGAGATGGTGCCACTGAGCGCTGTCACCAACATTCGGTCCATTGAAGGACCGGAATTCACAATGCGCTACAACGAATACCACGCTGCGCAAATCAACGCCGCCGCCGCTCCGGGATACAGCTCCGGCCAGGCCATGAAGGCCCTTGAGGAAGTCTTCGCGCAAACGATGCCGCGTGAAATGGGCTACGACTACACGGGCATGTCGTACCAGGAACAGCAAGCCGCTCAAGGTGTACCGCCCTCCGTCGTATTCGGCCTCTCCTTGCTGTTCGTATTCCTGATCCTCGCTGCTCAATACGAAAGCTGGTCTCTTCCTTTCAGCGTGCTGCTCGGTACTCCCATTGCGGTCTTCGGCGCCTATTTATTCCTGATGTGGCGCCACTATGAAAACGATGTGTACGCGCAAATCGGTCTCATCATGTTGATCGGCCTGTCGGCCAAGAACGCCATCCTGATCGTCGAGTATTCCAAGCACGAATACGAAAGCGGAAAGAGTATTGAAGAAGCGGCCCTGACCGGAGCCCGCATCCGTCTCCGCCCTATTTTGATGACCGCGTTTGCGTTCATTCTGGGTTGCGTTCCCTTATGGATCGCGACCGGATCTGGCGCGGTTTCACGCCGCATTCTCGGTACCGCTGTTATTGGCGGCATGCTAGCCGCCTCTGTCATTGCGATCTTTTTTATACCGGTCACCTTCTACGTCGTCGAAACGCTATCGCACCGGATTCGGCGATCGCGCAAGACCCAGCCCGTCGCCGAAAAAGAGCTCGTATGAAGCCGCTCGTCCTCTTTCTCGTTTTTGTTCTTGCTGGATGTACCGTCGGGCCGAACTATCAGCGGCCGCGGGTGGTCTTGCCCACCGTCTATCGCGGCGACACCAGTTCCAGCGCATCTTCACTCGGAGATGAAAAATGGTGGGCTCTCTTCGACGATACGGTCCTCCAGCAGCTCGTCCACACTGCACTGACGCAAAACTACGACGCGCGCATCGCAGCCACACGCATCCTTCAAGCGCAAGCTCGCCTTGGCATCACCCGCGCCGATCAATTTCCCGACATCTCTGGCTCACTTTCCTTCAGTGCTCAAAAAATTCCCTTTGGGAAATTTGCTGCCACGGAACTGCAGGCCGCTGTTTCCTACAGCTTCGATTTCTGGGGACGCTATCGCCGCGCTACCGAAGCCGCACGCGCCACTCTGCTGGCCAGCGAATGGAACCAGCGGACCGTGATTTCGACTCTGGTCTCGAGCGTAGCCGCCGCCTATTTCCAGCTCCGCGAGCTGGATCTCGAACTCGAAATCTCGCAACGCACCCTTGTCTCTCGTCGCGAGTCTCTGTCCCTCACGGAAACTCTCGCTAATGGCGGCGCCACTTCGCTCCTCGACGTCAAGCAGGCGCAGCAATTGGTCGAAACGGCGGCCGCCGCCGTGCCCCTGTTGCAGCGGGAGATCGCCATCGCCGAGGATACCCTGAGTGACCTTCTCGGCCAGTATCCTTCCGATATTGCTCGCGGAAAACCTCTCACGGAGCAGCCTCTCCCGCCAACCGTGCCTGCCGGTCTACCCTCCCGCCTTCTCGAACACCGGCCCGACATCCAGGAAGCCGAGCAGAACTTGGTTGCCGCGAACGCCGAAATCGGCGTAGCCCGCGCCCAACTTTTTCCCGACATCTCGTTGACGGCGGCCGGCGGCGGAGCCGCCAGCGGCCTCAGTCATCTGGGGTCTGTTTATACGCTGACCCCCGCCCTCACACAACCCATCTTCAACGCGGGTAGGCTCCGCGCCAACGTCCGGCTTTCGGAGGCCGAGCAGCAACAGCAGCTTTTCACCTATCAACAAACGATCCAAACTGCCCTTCGCGAAGTCTCTGACGCGCTCGCCGGCTATCAGCGTAACCGCGAATCGCGCGAGCATCAGGAATTGCTGACCGCCGCGGCGCGCGATGCTTCCGGTCTCTCCGACATGCGCTACCGCGGTGGCGCAGCCAGTTATCTCGAGTTCCTCACCAACGAAACCAACTTCTTCTCCTCAGAGCTGAATCTTGCCCGCGCCCGCCTCGCGGAGCGCCTTTCGCTGGTCCAGCTCTACAATTCGCTAGGCGGCGGTTGGGAGCAATAGCTCGCTAACCGTCTCAAAGCCGAATCCTTCCCCCTTCAATACGGGAACTATCTCCCGAACAGCTTTCAACATCTCACTTACATCCGGCGATGGCTGAATATCGCGTCCGTCGTGAAGACAAATAATGCCACCCGGCCCGGCTTTCCGCAGAACGAGCCGCGCTACTCGATCCGCTCGCCATTCCCAGTCATGCCCAATCACGGTCCACATCACGCCCAGCAGATCAAACTGCTTCTGCGCCCCATCCAATCCCCACCAGCGAAGTCCGTAGGGAGCGCGGAATAGTCGCGGCGCAACTCCAACTTCGTCCTGTATCATTTTTTGCGCTCGCGCTACTTCGCGTGCCATCAACGCGGGTGTTGGCCAATAGAGACGCCGGCCGAGACGCGGAAACAATCGCGCGTGGGAGTATGTATGATTGCCGATCTCGTGTCCGGCATCCCGAATTTCACGCGCAATTTGCGGATGCCGTTCCACATTTTTGCCGCACTGGAAAAAAGTCGCGCGGATCCCTTCCGCCGCCAAGTATTCGAGCAGACGCAAACTGCCTTCGCTCGGCCCGTCGTCGAATGTAAGCGCCAGCGATCGCCTCAGCCCGGGCCCACGATACACGCATCTCCCCCACATGCCATTGAGCGTAGCTCAAAAGGCAAAATCGGGCTGCGCCGAGACTGGATCGCCTGACTTTGCGTGCCTACTGATTCGGAGTCGGCTGGGCGTCCTGCGACGGCGGAACCTTTGCCGGCATGGATCCGGGATTGGCGGTCGAATTGTCATTCGATAAACTGAAGCCCTTTGAAGCGCCGGCTGAGTTCGAGGAGCCGAACGTGCTCGAAGGACCAAACGTATTCGAAGGGCCGAAAGTACTTCCCGAGGGATTGGTCGCGCCGGTGTTACCCATGCGTGAGCCCCCGTTTTGCGCCGCCGCCAGCGCGGCATTCGCTTCCTTCGACATATCGTAGTAAAACTCCCACAACGAATAGTCATCCTGATCGTTCACTAGCTTGATCGAATGCCCGGCTGCTTTGCTGGCCACTCCCGCAATTCCTCCGCTCATAATCGTTCCCATGCGGTTCCCAGGTTGCTGCTGTTGTGGTGTCTGGGGATTCGGAGAAGCATTCAGCATACTTCGCATGATCCCCTGCGAATCCTGTCCGGAATTCCCCTGAACACTGGCGTTTGAGGCGCCGATCGGACTACCGGCTGGACTCGTAGCGGTTGTATCGGTTGTCGCAGCAGCGCCCTCCGAGGGAACTCCGCTTCGGGGCACCAAAGAGTCACCTGGTTGACCAATGGGTTGACCAACGGATTGACCGTTTTCGCCAGCCGTAAGCGGCAAATCGCCATTCGTCGTCGTCTTACTGCTGCCGTTTGCCGCAATGGCTGGCGCACGCTGCGGAACCGGCGCCACGGTCACTTCAGGCGTCGTGCTGCTATCCGAATTGTTTCCAAATCCGCTGCCACCGCCAAGCCCTTGACCGAAACTCGAAGAAGATCCCTGGCCGAAACTCGAGGACGATCCTTGACCGAAGCTCGAAGAGGATCCTTGACCAAAACTCGAGCCCTGGCCAAAACTGGATCCCTGACCAAACCCGGTGTTGGAACTGGCGGCGGCATTCGCATTTCCTGCCACCGGTTTCCCATTCGCATCCAACTTGCTGTTGACTGTTTTTACCTTGGAATCGATAATCATTCCTCCCGGGCCGGCATGCAGAAACCGCCAGTCGTACTTTCCGGTGAATGGATCGTCGAACTTATGCCGCAGGAAGCGCATGCGATTCGTATTTTCAAGCGCTTCAATCGAGGGCGGGAACGTCCCGACCTTCCGCACGTACAGCCGAATCGCGTGCTTATATTCATTGCCCCGGTCGATCAGCAACTCTTCCTTTTGCCGGTGCGCCTCGAACACCACCACCGGCATCTCCCGGTACAACAAAATTCCGACTATAGCCGCAAACACGAACACTATTAGCAATGCCGACCCGCGCTGCCTGTTCTGTTTGATCATTGCGTCGGCGCCTCGGGAGTCACTGGCAGATCCTGCCCTTGCTTCAGTTGTGTGTCTTCTACCTTGGCCGTATTCGGAGTCAAGGCAACAACCAGGTAGCGCTGCTCCAGCACATCGCCCTCGGCGGCTACTAGAATGTTATCCCCCTCCATGAAAAATCCTCGATTCGCTCCGCCATTCAGAGCCGGCTTGGCAAAACCGTAGTATTTGAAAGGAATGTGCACGGCCAGATTTAGATTGGTAGGCATCGCAGTAGGTGTCGGCGCAATCGCCTTGGGAATCATTGGTGCCATCTTCGGGATAGGCGGCATGTTTTGAGCCACTGCCAGTCCGCCTTCGAACAGGTTGCGCAACCCGTTCGCCGGGGGCACCGCGCGTACCTTGTCCAGCAGGTCTAAGCGCAATGTGGGATCCACATCCCCGCGCCCTCCTTCCACTGGCCTCAACCGTAGTGTGCCGCGTTCATTCTGCGCACGCGAACGCATCGCCGTACGTCCGCGACTCGGCACCGGACTCGAACCTGCCGGCACTCGCTGGGCACCGGTCGACCGACCGCCCTCTTCGTCGGGCCGCGAGTTGTACCAATACAATAGGATTACTAGCGCTAGCAGGCCGCCGACCAAAATCTTCGGGTCCACTCCCAGGCGGATTCCGAAAATTGTTGTTCCACCAGCCGCCGGAGCCGCGCTCACTGTTCCCTCACAATCGCCTGGAATCGCATGGACGCATTGATCTCGCCGCTTTTCGACTGTGGCGCCGCGGTCAATGCATCGAGCATCAGCAGCATCGGCGAATGGTCGGTTTCATTTAGAAAGCGCATCAGGTTCGCGTACGATCCCTGGAAGTTCGCGCTCGCACTCAGTAGCGATAAGTCCGCAGTCCCTTCGATCGGCTCCTCTGTAAAAACGCCGTCCCGTTCGTCTAATCCCGACACTTTCGCCAGGCGTTGGATCTCTCCCACCACCGATACATATGCCAACCGCTTCGGCAGAAAATATTGACCTTCAAAGCTCTCGGCCTGCCCGCTGCCTGCCTCTACTTTCCCGGCCGTGGTGCGCATGCGCGTCGTCTGCCCTCGTGTTGCCACGATTTGCCGGCGGACCTGTGCAATCTGCTCCGACAACTCCTGGCGCGTGCCCCCCGGGGGGGCCAAATAAAAAAAGAGCGCGACCGCGTTCAAGGCCGCTAGCACGCCGGCCAAAGCCTTCAAATAGACCTGCGGGTTTGCAGCGATCTTCCGGCTGATGCGCATCGTGTCTTCAAAGTTTTTGCGCATAAGACACCGTTACTCGATATTTGTATAGCGGATCGTTCTGGGTAGGCGGACTCTGGTTTACCATTGAGGCCGGGCCAAACAGCTTCGATTTGTCAAGACGTTTCAGCAGCCCAATGAGCGCAGCCGGCTCCATAGTCCCTACATTCATGTCGAGTTGCACTCGGTTCGTTCCCGCACCATCATCGGCGGCCGTTTGCGGCAGCCGCACGCCCAGAAGTCGCATATTGGGAGGAATCACGGTCTCCAGATCCTTGAAGACCCGCGTCCAGCTCAACCCGCGCCGCGCGATTACCTCATTCAAAAAGACGCTGGTCGCGAAAACATCCGCATTTTGCGGTTTGCTAAGCACGGCTGAAAACCGCGTCTGGTCCCGCTGCAATCTCTTCAGCGTCGCCGTCTCCGCATCCAGTTGCCGCCGCAGCCCAGTCGCCTCCGAGCGAGCATGAAGGATCAGTCCGCCCAGCACCCCAAGCGAGACGAGCAGCGCCGCGCACACGCCAGCCAGCAGCGCCGTCTGCGCGCGCTCCGCGCGAAACGGCTGCGACGCCAGATTGATAGGCCTGGTATCCACCCTCCTCATGCTGCGTATCTCTCCAGCAACCCCAATACCCCCGCGTTCTCCCGCAGCGCGGTGCCGAAACGCGACCGCAGCGGCTCACAATGAATTCGGAAATTGCGTTCGATGCGGTGTCCCAGATTGGTTGTTTCTTCGCCGAAGCCAGCCAGCACAATCTGCCGCACGGGCTGGCCAAGCTGATCTTCGGCAAACGCCAGTGTCTGCTGCAGTGTCGGCACGACAGCATCTTGCTCGCTAGTCAAATCAAGCGACCGCACCAGCCGCACCCGGCCTTGCTCGACGAGGAGCATCGCAAGCGTCGAGCCGGTCGATTTCGCGAACAATGTAATTCCCTCTTGCGTGGCACTGCACAGCGGCAGCGCGGCAATAGTCGAAGGCATCACCAGGCCCACACGATAGCCCGCTTCTGCCAACATCCCCTCATATTCATCGAGAATGGGCCGCGCGATCGCCACCGCCAATACTTCGGTACGCTGCGGTTCCGCCAGTTGCACTGCGTACGCCACCTGCGCCTCTTCGATATGAAACGGCACGCTTTTACGAAGACGAAAGCGCAGCAGCGCCAGCGCTTCCGTCTCATTCTCTGGAAACTGTTCAAAATCCAGAATTGCCATCCGGGTCGCGTAATCCGGAATCGCCAGCGCCGCCGTTCCCGGCTTTCCCCGTGATCCTTCCGCGACTCGTGGAAGCGCTTCCCGGTAGAGCTGTGGTTTCAGCACGTTCGGCGCGCTGGGCGAAGCCACCAGGCCGCGCTCGGCAAGTTTCTCCAGCCTTTGCTGCGCAGCATTGCGTGGAGACGCCCAAGCTAGCGAATATTCCGCTATTTCGAAAAATTGCTCCGGCGGCGGATCCGACAGCCACCGCTGCATCTGCTCGGTAAATGACAGATTCGCTCCCCTACCCTTCTATAAATGTGACCTTGTTTGCTTCACGCAGGGTCGTGATGCCTTCCCGCACCCGCTCGATCGCCGATTGCCGCAAAAAGGTCATCCCTTCTTCGCGCGCTACGCGCCGAATTTCAGAAGCCGCCCGCCGCTCCAGAATCATCTCGCGAATCTTTTCCGTCAGGTCCAGCAGTTCGTGAATCGCGGTGCGCCCTCGAAAGCCCGTTCCGCTGCATTCCATGCAGCCGCGTCCTTCATAGAAAGGAAAGGAACGCCATTCGCCCACCTCGAGCCCGCTTTCGCGCAGGAAGTCATCCTCGTACCGGACGCCTTCCCGGCAATGTGGGCAAATGATACGCACCAGCCGTTGGGCCAGAATGCAGTTCAGCGATGAGACAAAGTTGTACGGCTCGACGCCCATGTTCAGGAACCGGCCCAGCACATCCAGCACGTTGTTCGCGTGGACCGTAGTAAACACCAGGTGTCCCGTTAACGCGGCATTGATAGCAATTTGCGCCGTCTCCTGATCGCGGATTTCACCCACCAGGATCTTGTCCGGGTCATGCCGCAGGATCGAGCGTAAGCCGCGGGCGAACGTCAGCCCCTTTTTCTCATTCACTGGAATCTGCGTAATCCCCTTGATCTGGTACTCGACAGGATCTTCAATCGTGATGATCTTGTCTTCGTCGTTCTTGATCTCACTTAAGGCGGCGTAGAGCGTCGTCGTCTTTCCCGACCCCGTTGGCCCCGTAACCAACACCATTCCGTACGGCTCTTTGATGTAGCGCCGGAACTTCGTAATGTCTTGGTCCGAAAAACCCACCACGTCGAGCGAAAGCTTGGAAAACTTTTCGCTCATCGATTCTTTGTCGAGCACGCGCAGCACTGCGTCCTCGCCATGAATTGTCGGCATGATCGACACGCGGAAATCGATCAACCGCCCCTTGTAGCGTACTCGGAATCGGCCGTCCTGCGGCACGCGTCGTTCCGCGATATCCAGCTCGCTCATGACCTTGATGCGCGAAATAACTGCCGCGTACCATTCCTTCGCAATCGGGCTCATGGCATACTGCAGCACACCGTCGATTCGGTACTTGATGGCGAGCTGTTGGTCGCGCGTTTCGATGTGAATATCGCTCGCCCGCCGCTCCAACGCATTGAAGATGGTGGTATCCACCAGCTTGATGACTGGCGCAATGTTTCCTTCGTCCGAGGCAAGTTGGTCGATCGAAAGATTTTCATCGGAATTCTCATCGTCACCGACTACATCGAGCGTAAAGCCTTCGGTAACTTCCTCGAGCACACGCTGCGATTGCTCAGTCTTTTTGAGCAAATCGGAAATTTGTGAATAGGTAGCGACCTTGACTTTCAGCTTCTTGGCCAGCAGCACCGACAGTTCATCGATCGATATAATTTGTCGCGGATCCGACAAGGCGATCTCGAGTGTCTCGTTATACGCCTGCAGCGGCACGAAATGGTATCGGAACATCAGATCCACCGGCACCGTGCGAAACAGCTCATGGTCGATCTTGGTGGTCTTCAGATCCACAAACTCGCAGCAATAGCGCTGTGCGATCGAAAGCGCCTGTTCGGTCTCGGCCGCCGGATCCTTTATCTTGAGAGCTTCGGTTGCCATTATCGAATCGTGTCCGCCAGCGAAAAGATCGGCAAGTAGAGCGCTACTAGCACAAACGCTACGAACATGCCCATGAAAATCATAATTGCCGGTTCTATCAAAGAAAGCAGCGCAGTCATACGGGTCGAAACATCCTCTTCGTAGAAATCCGCCACGCTACTCAGCATTTGCGGCAGCGCGCCCGTCGATTCGCCGACCTCCATCATGTCGATCGCAAGCGAGGGAACGATCTTCGTCGTGGTCAGGGACGCCGATAACGTTCTTCCTTCGCGCACCAGCCCGGACGCTTTATCGAGCGACTTCTTCATCAGCACTGTTCCGAGCGACCGTCCCGTCGTCTCGAGCGCCTGTACTAGCGGAATACCGCCGATCAGCAATGTTCCCAGCACTCGCGCCAACTGCGCCACTTGGTACTTAATCCAGATTTCACCCAGCAGCGGCGTGCCCATCTTTATTCGGTCGAGCGTTTCTTGCGAGCTCTCGCGGCGTGCCCAAAAATACGCTGCAGCAGCGCCTACCACCAGCGCACCCGCTCCGGCCAGCACATAGTTGCGTGCCGTAGTTCCAACCGCTATCAGAATTTGCGTGGCGAACGGTAGCTTCGCTTCCATACTGTTGTAAAGCGCCGCGAAACTCGGCACCACATAGGTCACCAGAAAGACGATCAGCGCGATCACCAAGACGATCAGAACCGCCGGATATAGCAGTGAGACGAGCAATTTCTTGCGCACCGCGAGTGTCAGCTTCTGATAGGTGATATAGCGGTCGAGTACTTCGGTCAACGCACCGCTCTTTTCACCCGCCAGTACCGACGTCACGTAAATCGGCGGAAACACGGTTTGTTTCGCAAACGCGTCCGACAACGCGCTTCCTGTTTTCACATCGTCCCGCACCGCTTGGATATAGCGGCCCAGCTTCGGATCCGTCAAACGGTCAGCAAGTAGATCTAGGCCCTTCAGAATGGGAAGCCCGGCGCGCACCAGAGTCACGAACTGCTGATTGAAAATCAGGAATTTTTCAAGACTGATCGACTTCCGCTTGCCGCTTCCTCCGCTTAGCCGCGCGCCCAGGTCTTTCGGCTTTACCGAATAGACCAGGTAGCCTTGCTGTGCCAGTCGCTCACGTGCTTCGCGCTCGGTCGCCGCTTCCGCGACCTGCTCGTGCATCTGTCCCCGTGGATCGGCGTAGCGCAGAAGAAAATCAGCCACTGTTCTTATTTCTCCACGCCAAACTCGATCGCATCTACTACTTCCGCGCCCGGCGGGATCGTGAAATGAAATAACGCATCGGAAACCGCAGGATTCAAACGTTCTTCTTTGAAGTAGAAATCGATCTCCGACTGGTCGCGCCCGGCAATCTTCAAATGCCGCACCGACCCGTCCGGCGCGATCAACATATCGATCTGTTCGTAGGGTGCCCGATCACTCTTGGCCGACGCCGCGAGCCAAGTACCGTCCTCTTCCCCACCGGGCCGCGTTGCAAAATTCCTAAATTCCTTCCGTAAGTCCAGATGGCCGAGAAGAAAGGCCAGCGGCGCCCGCATATCTTCAGTGTCTTTCAAGGGCACTTTTTCTACCTTGTTATCCCTAGCACTGTATAGATATACGGTTTTTCCGTCCGCCACAAACAATTTACCCGCCGGTTTGCTGTAATCCCATCTCATTTTGCCCTGTTTGCGCAGCGTCAGCTTCCCCTCTTCCGGGGGCCGATGATGGTCCTCCATCCGGAAGCCGACTGAAAGGGTACGGACGCCGTTGTAACGGTCCTGTACCTGTCTGATCAACTCATCGGCGGTAGGGGCCCCAAAGGCTATACCGACACTAATGGCAAACACACCAACAAGCCGGAACACAAGAATGAGACGCGCAGCCTAACCCTAGCGTTTACTAAGGCGAAAGCCGTTCTTTCCGCCATCCCCCTTCGCCCTTTTTACGGTAGAGGATCCGGTCATGCAGCCGGTTGGCTCTCCCTTGCCAGAACTCGATCCGTTCCGGCAGCACCGAGACGCCGCCCCAATTCCCGGGCATCGGGACATCTCCAGAATACCGAGCGTCCAGGTCGCGAACCCTCTGTTCGAGTTCCGCCCGGCTCGCAATGACGGCGCTCTGTTGGGAGGCCAACGCGCCCAATTGGCTCGCCCGTGGACGGCTTTTGAAATATTTTTCCGATTTCTCTCGCACCACGATTTCCGCCCGCCCTTCGATCCGCACCTGCCGCTCCAGCTCCGCCCAATAAAAGGTCAGTGCGCAATTTGGGTTGGTTTTTATTTCCTGCCCCTTGCGGCTGTCGTAGTTGGTGTAAAAAACGAACCCATTCTCGGTGACCTCTTTAAGCAGCACCACTCGCCCGGACGGTCCTGCAGGTCCGATCGTCGAAAGGACCATCGCCGTAGGTTCTTTAAAATCAGCATTTTGTGCGTCTTGAAGCCAAGCTTCAAACTGCCGAATTGGGTTCGAATCGCAAGATTCTTCGGAAAGGCACCCGAGCCCGTAATCATTCCGTTTCGCAAAATGCGCCATCCCTTCTCCATTGTTATACTCAAAGCTGCCATGTTGTACCTTATTACGACTCTGCATGTCGTTATCTGCTTTTTTCTGATCATCGTAGTTCTTTTGCAGAGCGGTAAAGCAGCCGATTTGGCCGGCGCGTTCGGCGGGATGGGATCGCAAACCGTATTTGGTCCGCGCGGCACGGCGACGGTGTTATCGAAGGCGACTACGATTGCCGCCGCGCTTTTCATGGTTACGGCGCTGGTGCTGGTAATCCTTGACAACAATCGGGCCCCGTCGAGCGGCAGCATACTCGAGAGACGGCACGCGACACAGCAGCAGTCGAAACCGGTTCAAAAAGCACCCAACCCAGTGAAGAAGTAAAAATCGCGGAGATGGCGGAATTGGC
>Ga0068855_100004533_pt1 | contig 16968 bp, 12 predicted proteins | sample KBSCornC52_FD_66592 | JGI IMG/M metagenome (GOLD analysis project Ga0068855, IMG submission 66592) | Corn rhizosphere microbial communities from Kellogg Biological Station, Michigan, USA - KBS Corn C5-2 | ecosystem: Host-associated > Plants > Roots > Rhizosphere > Soil ...
AATGCACTGTGCCGGTTAACTCAAGCATTTGTAACAGGGCCGATATATTTTGTGACCGGGATATTACACCAGTATAGTACTGATCGCTGCGATTGGTTTGGTATTCTACATCCACATCATACCATCTGGCAACCTGGCGCATTAATTCATGAATGCCTGTTTCCTTAAATCTGAAAAAGCCATTCTTCCAGGCAACAGCCTGTTCGGTATTGGCTTCTGTTATTCTGATAGTATGTGTTTTGGAATTGAGCAGGGCCTGTTTGCCGGGTAGTAAAAGTTTAGGGTTGGGGGGCTGCTGCTGGTTTGTTACAGATGAACTGACCTTTACTTTTCCTTCCAGTAGTGTAGTTCTGATAACTGATTCGTCGTTATAGGCGTTAACATTGAAATGAGTGCCAAGTACTTCAACTTCACCTCCGCCAGCGCCTGATGCAGAAGGAGGAATGACAACTATAAACGGACGTTTCTTTCCTTCTCTGCTAACTTTTGCTACTTCAAAATATGCCTCACCTGTTAACTTCACGATTCGTTTTGAACCGGTAAAAGAGGCCGGGAAGTAAAGCGACGAACCCGCATTCAACCATACCTTGCTGCCATCTGGCAACTCCAGCTTATACTGCCCTCCCGCTGGTGTGGTGATTGTGTTGTACAATACTTCTCCGGCCGTTGGCTCTGATGACACTAATTGACTATATAAGAGTTCCCCTGTCGTTTGCTTAATGATCTTTGTTTTGCCCTGTAATGCGAGTAATCCGTTTTGTACCGTATCCAGAATAATAGTGCTACCATCGGCGAGTGTAAGCAAGGCTTTATTGCCGCCGGGTGTTATATCTTTTTTGGCAGCAGTAACAATGGCGGTGGCTTTTGTTTTTTGATGAGAGAAATAAAACCATGCGCTGCCGGCAATGCCAAGTATTAATGCAGCAGCAGCCATGCGTGTCCATAGATACCGTACATTTTTTTTCGGAAGCTGCCTGGTTGTGGCGGATTGAACTGAATGCCAGATGTTATTCCAGTGCTGTTCGGGCAGGGAAAGATCCGGCTCTTCGTCTGTTTGGGCCTGCAGAATAAAGTTCTTCAATGCATCTTCACCTTGCTGGTCTTTTAACCATTCAAACAGTTCCTGCACTTCCTGGCGGCTGGCCTCATTGGCGGCGTATCGTTGCAATAAGTATTGAATTCTTTCTTTGCTCATAACCGAAAGGATTTCAGGTGTGCCACGCACCGAATAGCAATATGCCATTCAGCTACTGTGGCACACCAAATACTCCTTATCCATATAGAGTAGGCTGAAGGCAAAACGGATGAGCGGGGGTAAAAAAATTTAAGAAATATTTTAAGCCCGGCTGTAAGCTGCTATTGGGCTTTTGTTGCGTCGCACACTTGTACGGCTGTAAGGCTATTCAGCACAATGGATTACAGGAAAAAGAACGGTAGCACCCTGTCTTTCAGGCAACGGCGGATAAATTTAATGGCCTGAAGTACATGGCTTTTTACAGTATGGGGAGAAAGATTAAGCGTTTGGGCAATTTCATCGTAACTTTTACCCTGTACCTGGTTCAGCTCGTACATGAGTTTTTTTTGAGGCGACAACTGCTGAACAGCCTGACTAATAAATTTCTGCTGCTCATGCGCGAATACCGTTTCTTCAGTTTCATTACTGTACGATCTGCTGTTCCAGATTGATAACTGCAGTATGCGGGCCTGGTTACTTTCCTTTTTTAAATACCTGCTTACTTTATTGTAGATGATGGTATAAATATAGGCTTCCGGATTTTTTACATCAGCCAGTTGCGCACGGCTGACCCAGATACTAACAAATACATCCTGGGTAATTTCTTCCGCGGCATAGGCTGTTTTGGTTAACTTAAAAGCAACAGCATAAGAACGTGCCTTGTACAGATCGAACAATGCCTTAAAGGCAAGCTCATCGCCCCTGGCAATGGCATCGAATAATGATTTAATATGGGATGGCAAGTTACTCATGAATCACATTTCGATACTTTGATACTTCCACTAAGCTCAGTACGCTCAATGCTATTTATGGTCCATTCGATACTGGCCCAATAAGTCTATATTAAAGTGTTTTCGTTTTAATATTTGTAACTGCCCGTTGTTTTTGGCAGCCATTATAAAATAGTTATTGCCTCCCTGAACCGCTATCAGGTTACGCACATCGCCCCGGATGCACAAACCGGTTTCGGGATATAATAATGGTGAAAACCTGCCTTTTCCATTGTTTTTCAGCACCAGGCCCATACCTGCATCCAGCGGGCCGAGCTGAACACGGAATGGATAAAAATTGCCGGCCAGTATAATGTCCTTAAATCCGTCATCGTCAATATCAGCAGCGACCATGCCTGTTACCGCACTCATTTGTGCATATTGTGGCAGTGGCTGCAATATGAATTTTTTGTTACCGGTATTCTTTATAAATACCGATCGGAGTGTTTTGATATTAATGGTATGTGCATCGTTCAGCTGGTCGCCGTCAAAAACGTCTGACAATTGTGCATCGGCATAGTCATTATAATGCAAAAACTTTTTATTGATGGTTGGGATCTGTTCAGCCATTTCATCACGTGAATAGTAGGGATACTGCTTGCCACCGTTGTAATAACAGAGTATAGGATCGATACTGCCATTGTTGTAAAAGTCTTTGTAAACAATACTTACCGGTTCATTGGCGGACGCCTTCAGTTGTGTGTTGTTGCCCAGATTACCAACAACCAGGTCGATATTGCCATCGTTATCAAAATCACCGGTAAGCAGGCGACACCACCAGCCTTCGGTATTGGCCAATCCGTAGGCATTTGTTTGGTTAACCAGCTGCCCCTGGCGATTTTCAAAAATGGTTACAGGCATAAATTCGCCAACGACAATCAGGTCATCCCATCCGTCTTTATTTATATCAACCCATGCAGCATCGGTAACCATACCTGCATGTGTTAGTGTCGCATCTTTTTGTACATCTTTTACAAACTGAATATGGCCTTTGCTGCTTTTGTTTTTCAATACAAAGCTTTCGGGCGATTGCGGAAAAAAGCCGGGTATAACTTTGTTGCCAATAAATAGATCAGGTAATCCATCGTGATCAATGTCTGCCATGCGAACGCAAGAGCCGCTTACTGTTTCAGCGGGTAAGGCATCTTCACGTTGTACAAAATTGCCGTGACCATCGTTTTCAAAAAAACGGTCCTGATAATTTTTATTATCGGGTGCATAGTCGGCGCCTCCGCTTACGATGTAGAGATCCAGGTCTCCATCTTTATCGGCATCAAAAAACAGGGCATCGGTATTGGTGATACCGGTATTGTTATTCCAGGGCTGTGAAGTTAAAGCTACAAACGTGCCTGCTTTTGTTTGAAGGTATAAAGTACTGGCTCCGCCTGATGATGAACCGACAAATACGTCTTCCAGTCCGTCGCCATTTACATCAGCTTTAGCCAAACACGGACCGGTTTTCGACAACTGATAGGGGAGAAGAGGATATATTTTAAAATCAACAAAGGATGACTGTTTGTGGATGTAGTTGATGCCGGCGGTTGCAGTTACATCTTCAAACAGGTTATCAAAAGGCGTATAGTCGGCCGTACTTTTATAGTCACCATCTTGAGTTACCTGCAGCAACGTATCTGCTTTAATATTAGTAAATGCTGAGGCAGAGCCGCCGGGCCATTGAACAATAAGTGATTTAATAATGCTGTCCTGTCCCAAACCTATATGCATGATGGGATCAATACTCGATTGAAAACCGCGTGTTATATATTGTTCCTGAAACTGTTTGCCGTGAGCGGTTTGTACATATACTTTGGCGCCTATGCCGAGTGTATTTTTACCCGCGCCTTTGAGTTTGAGCTTAATGTAATGTGCTTTATCCGTTTCGCGACTGTTGTTACGATACAACGTTGGCTGACCGTTTAGTGAAGTGATCACAAGATCAAGATCGCCGTCGTTATCCAGGTCAGCATAGGCGGCGCCATTGCTTACCGATTTTTTTGTGAGCCCCCATGTGGTAGTAACATTGGAAAAGCTGAGATCGTGGTTATTTTTGAAGATATAGTTGGTGAGTTTGGTAGAAGGCATTTGCTGGATAAGTTTCCACATGGCGTCTTTGTCGTTTATTTTGCCAACGTTGGGGTCCTGCGAATAGCCGGATGTGAATTTTACAAAGTCGAGATTATTAATGTCTTTCAATATGCCGTTTGAAATAAACAGGTCTTTCCATCCATCGTTATCAAAATCGGCAAACAGGGGCGCCCAACTCCAGTCGGTATTGGAAACACCCGCCAGCTGTGCCACTTCACTGAAGATAGGCATACCGCTGCTGTCAACACCATTATTTAACTGCAGCGTATTGCGCATTTGCTGGTAATGATATCCATTTTGCACCCGCATGGAATAGCGGTCATAGGCATCAGGACCTTTTAATAATTTTTGCCGGTGATTGTCTTCGGGCAACATATCAAGCACCATCACATCGGGTCTGCTGTCGTTGTTATAATCAGCAATATCAGAACCCATGGCAAATTCTGATAAATGTCCTGCTGCTTTCGTTAGTACTTCCCTGAATGTGCCATTGTGGTTATTGAGATATAAAAAGTCGCGTTCGTCATAATCATTGGTGACATATATATCGGGCCACCCGTCGTTATTGATATCACTTACTGCAACGCTAAGCCCGAAATTCAAACCACTGCCATCGATACCAGCCTGTGAGCTGATATCTGTAAACACGCCATTATCATTTCTATATAAACGGTTACCAAATTTGGGATGGCGTGTACTGCGCAACTGGGCTGAGTTGAAGAATGGATTAAAGAACATGTCGGCATGGTTCACCATAAACAGGTCGAGGTCACCATCGTTATCCATATCAAAGAAAGAAGCAGTAGTAGTATAAGTGCCGGGTGCATCTATGCCATATTGTTTGGCGCATTCTTTAAAGACCGGAATTCCGTTTTGCACACCCGTATTAATATATAATTCATTGGCTCTTTCAGCATCGGTACCGGGCCCCGAATAGCAAACATAAATATCCAGAAGACCATCGCCATTTACATCAGCCATTACTACCCCTGTTTTCCATCGCGGGCGACCCTGTACACCGGCTTTAGCGGTAACATCTTCAAACTGCCAGTTACCTTTATTAAGGTAAAGTTTATTGGGCGTCATGTTACCTGTAAACATAATGTCGGTCAGGCCGTCGTTGTTTACATCACCTACCGCTACGCCGCCGCCATTATACAGGTATTCGTAGGTTAGAATATTATAGTCTTTGTCTTCTTTTATCGTATTGGTGAAATCGATGTGGGATTGTGCCGAAGGGATTTCTGTAAACAGGCCATGCGACTGCTGCTGTTTACAGGAGAGTGCAAATAGCAATAAGATCTGTAAAGAAAACCAGGTTGATTTCATTCTCATATAGCAGTTTATTAAACCGGCTGATCGCGAACATCTTTACAGGCAAGTTTCAGTGTTGGGCTTGATTGGTGTAACGTTGTAAGCAATGAAGTTGCGTATTTTTATTCCGCCTTCACATTAAATAATTGTTTTTTATTTACGAAAACGGTTTCGGAGTAAATACAAAGCATCGCAAAGTGCGCAAAGAATACGCAAAGGCCGCTAAGTAAAAAAACAAAGAGCACAGAGATGCTTCTCTCTGCGCTCTTTGCGTATTCTCTGTGTTCTTTGCGGTGCTAACCCTCTCGTAGAGAGAGAATTGCAAAGATTACGACAGGCACATAATAGCGTGTTTATCTCTTTTTAAAAAGGGCTGTACCTTTTTACTGTCGAATTTCTTTGTTCTCAGGAACCAGAACTCGGGCGATACCTTATCAGCGTTCGATACAAGATCGAGATGTAAGCTCTTTTCACCCGTTTTAATTTCTACAGAAGATTTCGGCGCATGTAAGCGGTGGCACGAATGAACTACCATTTTTTGTGTGCGATAGGTGGTATTATCATGCATAGTAATCAAAAAACCGTTTTTCGTATAGATCAGCTGGCTAACCTGATTTCCGGTTATCTGCCGGGTTTTTACCGGCAGATCATTCATTGCACTAGTTACGTGATCGGGTACAGCAATCTTATCATCAATGATCAGCACATCTGTATCGATTATTTTTTCTGATGCCAAAGCCAGTGACGGCGATAACAGCACAGCGGGAAATAATAAACCGGCATTATATAGAAAGTCGCGGCGACGCATGTTGACTATTTAGTTTTGATAATACTTTTTATTTGATCAGTTTATAGGTATACGTATGTCCGTTAAACTGTAACGAAAGAACATAAATACCTTGGGTCAGGTTGCCTATTCCTGTTATCGGAAGAACGGCAGATCCTTTAGGCACGTTTGTATATTCTGATTTCAGTAACTGCCCTGTAATGTCGGTAAGCCTGATGGCCACACGTGCCGCTTCGGGCATTTGTAAAGAAATATTCACATTGCTGATAAACGGATTGGGCGTTACACTCACAATGGGCGAAGCCGGTTTATTTACTGAGAAGGTGAGGATATTGCTGTACTCAGCTTCACCGGTAGTGCTTACCATTTTCAGCCGGTAAAATAATTTTGAGCTTGTAAGCAATCCGGCGCCTGCATCAAACCATGAGTAATTTTGAACAGAGCCAGAATTGGTACCGGGTACACGACCTGCGGCGCTGAATGTTTGTCCGTCGGTACTTCTTTCCACTTCAAAATAATCATGGTTTATTTCACCGCTTGTTTTCCATTGCAGCGAAACATCATTATTATTTAACTGACCAGCAAAAGACATTAAATTAACGGGCAATGCATGTGTAGCAGTTTGAATGATAAATCCGCCATAGGTCCCTGTAAGAAAAGATACTTCCCAGCGCGCAGCAGTAGCATTCCATACAATATCCCAGGAGGCGGGGTCAATAACCGTTACACCAGAAGTATAGGAGGCCGGCAAACCGCTTCCATCATTGCTTGTGCCTGAATATGCTCCAATACGTAAATTAGACATACCTGCATTATCTCCAGGACCGGTAGGTAATTTGAGTGTACTGAGTGGCGAGGCATTAAAGGCATTAAATTCAGCCTGTGTAAAATATAGTGTAATTGTCGGGCTAAATGCTGAACTACCACTGCCAGGTGCTATCTGGTAGTGCCTTGCTACAAATGGCTCTCCTTTATAAGTGGGTACGCTGCTTTCGATCCATACATTGCTGGTTATATTTCCTGTGCCACCGAAGGGAACAACCTGGGCAATCAATGCGCAGGGCGTGTTGTAATATAGATTATTATTGATATTAACTGCCTGCGTTACAGATGTAGAGGATGTCGCCAAAACAGTATCTACCTTATATGTATTATGAAGTGAAGTAGAACCAATCGCAAATGCTGTATTGCTTAAAGTAAGATTGCTGCTGGTATTAATGGCGGTAATTATAGTGGTTACGTTACAGTTTTCGGAGGTGCCATTATATTTTGCATCGTCCCATTCGCCGGTTCCTACAGTTGCTACCGGCAAAGTTGTTTTCGATAATAAAAATGCATTTGTACCATTTGTTAGTCCGGTCGGTATGCTGCTTTGATGACCACCGGCGGCCGTTGCGCCATCCCAGGCAGCATAGGTAGTTACATTAGGTTCTACGTTTGCATGGATAGCAGTAATAAAGCGACGTGTGGCATCATTATATGCGCCGGCCGTGCCTGTTGCAGCACCTGTTTGGTACACAAGGATCTGATCACCGGCTGAGCTTAACTCCATATAATTACTACCGCTTTCAGTGGTAACGGTGCCGGTACTTGTAGTGCCGGCTTCATTTAAATAAGCATTCCAGCTTGTTACTCCTGAGGTGTTATCATAAGAGCTGATGAAATATACTTCTGTACCCAAAGCGATGCCACCCGTGGGCACTGTCCATTTTATAAAACCTTCTGTGAGGCCTGAAATAAAATCACCGGTCGTGGCATTCCAGCCATTATCGGTAAAATAAATTACGGTACCTGCTGCCAATCCGCCACCTTTTAATACAACGATCGAAAACCGATCGGTCAGTTTTGTTGAACCACCCAGATCGGCATTGCTCAGATCTTTATCGCTTTGATAGCTTACGATGGCAAGATCACCGGCTGCCAGGTTGTTTTGTGCCCGGCTACTGGTGGCAGTAAGCAAAAAGATGAGCATGCAGGAAATAATGATCCTGTAAAATTTATTCATATGAGAGTTTGTTCGTGGTGAATGGTCAATCAATAGGTAAATAGCAATATGCAATTGGAAAAAAGGCGCTCCTTTTTATTTATATCTCTGCGCTTTTGGATTCCTTTTTGGTTATTTTTATATACACAAGTATGTGTTTCTCCAGTTCGAAAAACCAGGGTCTTGTATTTGGGCCATCATATTATTCCAGTCAGCAGAAGTATCTTCCACAACTTTTTCAATCTGCACATTCAATGCTCCGGTAACAGTAACAAGGTAGGCTGGCGCTGTAACAGCCTGATGATCGTTTATATGCAGCATGCCGCGCGGGCTATGCACCTGTTCTTTTTTCAACTGCTCCATAGCCTGTAATACGGACGCTCCCTGGGCCTGCTGTTGCAAATATTTCAGTACGAGTAAAGCGACTTCCCATCCCTGCATTGAAAACAAATTGGCTTCTTTATGATATTCTTTCTGGAAATAACTTTTGAATTCCTGGTTCGTTTCATTTTCCAAAGAAGGCACCCAACCGGTGTATCCCTTTATTTTTTGTACGAATGGTTTTGTTTCAGCAAAATCACCGGGTGTACTGTCGAACATCATCGGCGATCCATACAATTGCAGATCATATTGCTGTTGCAAAGGAGCTATTTGCTCATAAAAAAAACGCGCCATATCACCGCAATACAAACAAAGCAGCGTATTAACAGCAGGATTGTTTTGAATAAAGGCGGTCAACGGATTTATATCGAACAATTCCTTTTTAAAATGGCTGATAAAATTGAAACATATTTCTCCGCTGGCCATCATGTACGCATTGTTCATAGCATGATTATGCTGATATCCTCCATCGTAATATGAAGTGGCGGCTATGGCTTTTTTATGTTCCGGCGACGAGCCGCATAATTGACCCGTCATAAATGAATACAGGCAATCGTTCAACGAGTGAAACAAGGTATGTGTATACCCGGTTTCCAAGGGAGGATAATTGGCTCCTGTGTTAGTGAATACCAGTAATTTGCCGGCTGCCGCAAATAGGGGCGATAATTGTTGCGCCAGGCGCTGATCGGCATATGCAATTACAACATCTACATCATTCACCAGCAAAAACTTTTCTGCCTCGGTATGTATTTCAGCCTCGTTTAATCCGTAACCTATAGGAAAATTATGCAACCCTATATTCGCTGCCCCATAAAATTTCAGGCAGGAGCGAACACCTTGTAAAAAATCTATCCCTATTGAAGGATAGAGTGTTGACCCGGGTAACATAATTCCAATAGAGGGCATATTGATTAATGGTTCGGTCGGTTATTGATTGATAATGATAAAGGGTTCTCAATCCTGCAATTTTAATTCCGTGCAGGGAAAGCGCCGCTCGTTGAAATAATAGCTGTAAGGCCCATTACCGGTTGAACAAGAGATACGGGCGTTGAATTTCCTGTAATTCCAATGGTTGGCGCAGTATATTGCATCGCCGGCATAGCACTACCATCACTGGCTGTGTTATACATATTCAAACCATTTACAGCAGGGTATGAATTATAAGGCGTATCGGTATTACCCGACGTTGAATTAGCGCCCAGGGTAACTGTTCCGCCAATTGTATGCGTATGGGCCGGCATGTTAGTCGCCAGAAGCGTTACACTTTCTGAGCCGCTCTGCTGGCCGAGATCATAAAGCGACAAGCCAGTTCCCTGACCGGCGCCTGTGACTACGCGACCCTGCAGGTTAGGCAAACCAAAAGTACTTGAGCCATTACCACCATAGGTAGTACCAAGTAATGAGAACAAGGCTGCATGCTGCGATATGGGAAGTATCTGTCCTGCACATAGCATCCATCCATATGGGGCAAAATCGCCTGCGAAAAATCTTATTTCTGCTAAATAATCATCCATAGTAATATAGTTATTGCGTTGGAAATATGCCGAACGCGCAAATAATATAATTGACCGTTATATAAGGCTGAACATTGCTGAATGGCTGGGGGCTGGCTACACCTGCACTTGATGTAGTAAGATTAACTGAAGCATTCATTAGCTTGCCATCCGTTGTAGTTGAATAAATGGTTTGACCATTTACGGCCGGATAATTACCGCCGGGTGTTGTTTTATGGCCATCTTCACTGGAAACCAATAACGGTGAAACGGTAATACCTGTCAGCGTATGTGTATGGGCAGGCATACTGCTGGTGTTTAATGTGTTGGTTTCTGTACCACCCGTTTCACCCAGGCTATAAGTAGTACCCCAGCTTGCTGTACCCATACCAACAGGTACACGGCTACGCAAATCGGGAACATTAAAATAGTTTACACCGTCTCCGCCATATGTGGTGCCAATTAAGGCATATAACACATCGTATGATGCAATGTCGAGCGCCCGGCCGTCACAAAGGATCCAGTCTGCAGGAGCGAAATTCCCTCCGAACAAGCGCACTTCTCCGATATAAGGCATAGTGATCTTTTAGTAGTGTTAATTTCTTGATGGATAAATGCCCGATATACATATAATATAGTTCATAACCAGGTAGGGCATCATATTATTAATAGGTGTACCTGAACCCTTAGCATTAACTGACAGGTTCACGTTAAAGGGGCGCATGGCAACTCCGTCATTTTGTACGTCGTACTTTTGGGTGCCGTCATTGGCGAAATAGTTACCGGTGGGGAGCAGACTATTTGGCGCCTGACTGGTAACAGGCATAGTAATAGTTCCCGTTACCGATGTATGGTTATGGGGTGGAAGGTTGCTGCTGATTAAAGTATTGGTTGCGGCGCCTGCTGTTTCTCCAATTATATAACTGGTAAGGCCCGATCCGGTACCCGTGCCAACAAGTGCTCTGCCTTGTAAGTTGGGTAGGGCAAAATTAGTTGAGCCGTTCCCTCCATAAAAGGTGCCAAGTAATGAAAATAAAGCCTGATTTGAATTGATTGCCAATAGCTGGCCCCGGCAAAAAGCCCAGTTTTGTGGTGCGAAATTGGCGGCAAATAAACGGATTTCACCGAGATATCCATTATCCATACAGTCTTACAGTTATATAGGGTTTCGAGTACGCAAATGTAGATGATTATTTATCATATTTTTTAAAACTCATGTATAAATGTTGATCAACAATCATTATACAATCGTGTAAAAATAATGATACACTGTTTGTCTACCAGAGCTTTGTGTGTGAACGACAGGAGTTTGTATGTGAATGTTTTCGTGAGGCGGTTTTTATTTACCCATTTCGAAAGTATTCATCCCATTTCTATCCTACCTTTGCTGCCGCAAATTAAACAGCCTGGCCTTTCTGTAGAATGATCAATCTTACCTAAAAGCCTACCAATCAGCTAAAACGCTGTACCAGCGCTGGTTAAAGAGAAAAGCCCCTCATAAAAGGAATTTATCTATTAATAGGAAGAAATGATATAATACTGTTTATACTTTTTAGTATAGATTATCGTACCTTTGTGCCTTCCTAAACAGAAAATCGGTTAATAAAAGAATTTGCTATGAATAATGAGCTTAGTGCTATAGAGAAAACGGTTCTCAGCGATTATAAATACGGTTTTGTAACAGAAATTGAAACGGATGAAGCACCTCCGGGGTTAAATGAAGATACCATCCGCTTTATTTCTGCCAAAAAAAATGAACCGCAGTGGATGCTTGACTGGAGGCTGAAAGCTTATAATCACTGGCTCAAAATGGAAGAGCCTAAATGGGCCAATATTAAGTACGATCCTATTAATTATCAGGACATTATCTACTATTCTGCCCCCAAACAAAAAAAGACCGTCAACAGTCTCGATGAAATTGATCCTGAATTAAGAAGAACCTTCGAAAAGCTGGGTATTTCGCTCGACGAGCAAAAACGCCTCAGTGGCGTGGCCATCGATGCAGTAATCGACAGTGTTTCCATCGGTACCACCTTTAAAGAGCAACTCGCCGAACTGGGTATTATCTTCTGCTCCATGAGCGATGCCATTCAGAATCACCCCGATCTGGTAAAAAAATATTTAGGCGCTGTAGTGCCTATCACTGATAATTATTTCTCCGCGCTCAATTCAGCCGTTTTCAGCGACGGTTCTTTCTGCTATATTCCCAAAGGCGTTCGTTGCCCGATGGAATTATCTACCTACTTCCGTATTAATGCAGAAAACACCGGTCAGTTTGAACGTACATTAATAGTAGCCGAAGAAGGAAGCTATGTAAGCTATCTGGAAGGTTGTACGGCTCCTATTCGTGATGAAAATCAATTGCATGCTGCCGTGGTTGAACTGATAGCACTTGAAAATGCCGAAATAAAATATTCAACCGTTCAGAACTGGTATCCCGGCGATAAAGACGGAAAAGGCGGTATTTACAATTTTGTAACCAAGCGCGGTATTTGCCAGGGCGCCCATTCAAAAATATCCTGGACGCAGGTTGAAACAGGTTCATCCATTACCTGGAAATATCCCAGCGTAATATTAAAAGGTGATTACTCAGTAGGTGAGTTTTATTCAGTAGCCGTAACCAATAATCATCAGCAGGCAGATACCGGTACCAAAATGCAGCACCTGGGAAAAAATACCCGCAGCCGTATTGTATCAAAAGGTATTTCAGCCGGCGTAAGTAATAACAGCTATCGCGGTCTGGTGCATGTTGGTAAAAATGCCAGCAACGCCCGTAACTTTTCACAATGCGACTCTTTGCTGTTGGGCGACAAATGCGGTGCACACACCTTCCCATATATCGAAGTAAAAAATAACACCGCTGTGGTAGAACACGAAGCTACCACATCAAAGATCGGTGAAGACCAGATCTTCTATTGCAACCAGCGTGGTATTGATACCGAAACTGCAGTGGCGCTGATCATTAATGGCTTTGCCAAAGAAGTAATGAACCAGCTGCCCATGGAGTTTGCCGTAGAAGCACAAAAATTACTGGCGATAAGCCTCGAAGGAAGCGTTGGTTAATGTGCTAATTTGAAAATTTGAAAATGTGAAAATGGTAATTGAGCAGTTCGATCGGGTATTTATTGCCGATTGCCCATTCACGATTGACGACTAAAATATACAACTAAGCTATGTTATCAATTCACAACCTGCATGCAGGTATTGACGAAAAGAAAATTTTAAAAGGAATTAATCTTGAAATAAAAGCCGGAGAAGTGCATGCCATTATGGGCCCCAACGGATCTGGTAAAAGTACGCTGGCATCGGTATTGGCCGGCCGCGAAAACTATGAAGTAACAGATGGTTCTGTTGAGTTCTTAGGTAAAGACCTGCTTGAACTGAAGCCTGAAGAAAGAGCCGGCGAAGGTTTATTTCTCGCCTTTCAATACCCTGTTGAAATTCCAGGTTTAACTACTACCAACTTTATTAAAACCGCAGTAAACGAAGTACGTAAGTACCGTGGCGAAGAAACACTGGATGCCGTAGCTTTCTTAAAGCTCATGAAAGAAAAGATGGGTCTGGTAAACATCGATCAGTCATTACTGAGCCGCTCATTGAATGAAGGATTCTCTGGCGGTGAGAAAAAGCGCAATGAAATTTTCCAGATGGCCATGCTGCAACCCAAACTGGCTATTCTCGACGAAACAGATTCTGGTCTGGATATCGATGCCATTCGTATTGTAGCCAATGGCGTAAACAAACTGCGCAATAAAGATAATGCGGTGCTGCTGGTTACACACTATCAACGTTTGCTCGATTATATCGTTCCGGATTTTGTACACGTATTGTATAATGGCCGTATTGTAAAATCAGGTACTAAAGAACTGGCGCTTGAGCTGGAAGAAAGAGGGTATGACTTTATTAAGAACCCGGTTGTAAGCTAAGAGTTAAAGTCTCTAAACGTTAGACCCTGTAAAGAAAGGAGTAAAAAGAGGAAAAGAGTAATACAATTACTGGGAATTTAAAAAGATCAAGCCCTTTTTTCTCTTTCCCCTCTTAGCTCTAAAAATTTAAGCAATGAACAATTTAGACTATATAAAGGAGCAGTACAACCAGTTGCCTTCGGTAAATGATAAGGACGGACTGGGTGTTATTCGCCAGAGAGCCTTTGAATCATTAAACAAATGGGGTATTCCTACTACCAGACACGAAGAATGGAAATATACCCGTATCGGAAGTTTTTTCAATAAAGAGTTTCAATACCAGGTTAACCAGGCAGTAACTGAATTAAGTGCTGATGATTTTAATGCCATCCGTTTACCGGGTTACGAGCAGGCTAATGAGCTCGTTTTTGTAAATGGCCGGTTTTCTTCCGGCTTATCGGTCTTCCGTTCAAAAGGATTGACTGTACAGTCGCTGCAGGAAGCTGCCAAAAACGAATATGCCGACATTGTTTCAAAACACCTGGGGCATAGCAGCAATTATTTAAAAGATGGCATCAATGCATTAAGCACTGCCTTTGTTCAGGACGGCGTATTTATACACGTTAAAAAGGGCCAGCTGGTTGAACATCCCATCTATATATATAATATTACCGATGCGCGGCAGGCCAGTATACTGGCACAGCCGCGTACACTGGTTTATGTTTCACAGGCCGCTCAGGTGCAGTTTGTTGAAACCTTTACTACGCTCGGTTCACAGGAAAGTTTTACCAACCGCGTAATTGAAATAGTGGTTGACAAAGACGCTGTTACCGAATATTATAAAATACAAACCGATGCGCACCACGCCACACAGGTGGGTACTACGCATATTCAACAGATAGGAAAAAGCTATACACATACCGTAACGGTTTCATTAAATGCAGGGATGGTTCGTAACAATTTGAATATTGTACTGGACGAACAGCATTGCGAAGCGCATTTATATGGTTTTTATCTGCAACGCGGAACAAGCCATATCGATAACCATACCGTGGTAGATCATGCCAAACCCAATTGCGAAAGCAATGAATTATATAAGGGCATTATGGATGATTCAAGCACCGGTGTATTCAACGGAAAGATCTTTGTAAAACCCGATGCGCAAAAAACCAACGCGTACCAGAGCAATAAAAACGTATTGCTTTCCGCAAACGCCAGTGTAAATACCAAGCCACAGCTGGAGATCTTTGCAGATGATGTAAAATGTTCTCACGGTTGTACCATTGGCCGCCTCGATGAAGAAGGTTTGTTTTACCTGCGTTCAAGAGGTATTACCGAAAGCACTGCCCGTTCTTTATTGTTGCATGGTTTTGCAGTTGACATTTTGAACCAGATCAAACCCGCGCCCGTAAGAGAGTATGTTGACAAACTGATTTCAGAACATTTGGAATTTGATTTTGCATGATACCAACGAACACCATATCAAAGGAACTGGATGTATACGCTATACGCCAACAGTTCCCGGCCTTAAACCGCAAGGTGAAAGGCCATCCATTGGTTTATTTTGATAATGCTGCTACTACACAAAAGCCGCAGGTGGTAATAGATGCACTGGTAGATTATTATACCAATTTCAATGCGAATGTGCATCGGGGTATTCATACCCTGGCCGAAGAAGCTACTGCTGCCTTTGAGGCAAGTCGCGATGCGGCTAAGCAATTCATCAATGCAGCGTCGAGGGAAGAGGTCATATTCACCCGTGGTACTACCGAAGGTATTAATCTGGTAGCCTATACATGGGGACGTAAAAATATTCAGCGCGGTGATGAAATTATCATATCCGAAATGGAGCATCACTCGAATATTGTTCCCTGGCAGATCTTGTGTGAAGAAAAAGGCGCCATATTAAAAGCGGTGCCTCAGCAGGATGGCGTATTGTTGATGGATGAATATAAAAAATTACTCAGTCCTAAAACAAAGCTGGTTTCCATTGTACATGTATCAAATGCGTTGGGAGCCATTAACCCGGTTGAGCAGATTGTTGAATTAGCTCATCAGGCAGGTGCTGTGGTGATGATCGATGGTGCTCAATCCAGTGTGCATCTTGATATTGATGTGCAGGCAATGGATTGTGACTTCTTTGCTTTTTCAGCCCATAAAGTATATGGCCCTACCGGCATAGGCATATTATATGGTAAGAAACATTTGCTTGAAGCAATGCCCGTTTTTCAGGGTGGGGGAGAAATGATAAAAGAAGTAACGATCGAAAAAACTACGTTTAACGATCTTCCTTATAAATATGAGGCTGGTACACCGAATATAGCCGATGCAGTTGTATTAAAAGCGGCGCTTGATTTTGTAACTGAAACAGGTAAAGAAAAAATACGCAATCACGAAGTGGAGCTGCTGGATTATGCAACAGAACAACTGGTGCAAATACCTGGCCTGCGTATCATTGGAAGCGCTGCCCAAAAGGTAAGTGTAGCCTCGTTTGTAATTGATAAAATACATCCGCAGGATATTGGCATATTATTAGATAATCGCGGTATTGCAGTAAGAACCGGGCACCATTGCGCACAGCCTTTAATGCAGTGCTATGGCATACCCGGTACCGTGAGGGCATCATTTGCCATGTACAATACCAAAGAAGAAATTGATCAGCTGATAACCGGTTTGCAAAAGGCAATAAAAATGTTATTGTAACGAATGAGCGAGCATAAAAGCATACCCGATATTGAAAATGAAATAGTGGAAGAATTTTCGCTGTTCGATTCATGGGACGACAAATACGAATACATCATCGATATGGGCAAAAAACTGCCTGTTCTTGACGATAAATACAAACTCGATGAAAATAAGGTAAGAGGATGCCAGAGCACTGTGTGGCTGGTATCTGATTACAAAGACGGGAAAGTTTATTTTAAGGCTGATAGCGATGCGGTGATTGTAAAAGGATTGATCAGTATGCTTATCAGGGTACTATCAGGACATACACCCGATGAAATTATTCAGGCT